>SL_3KL_010_SEDDRAFT_10004657_pt1 | contig 12384 bp, 10 predicted proteins | sample SodLakKL_010_SED_2_FD_10381 | JGI IMG/M metagenome (IMG submission 10381)
GGGAGAGGCGTTCCCGCTCCGACTCCATCCATTGATCGAATTCCACGGCGCCGGGGAGGAAGAATCCGTCCAGGAAGGCGCCGCCGTAGGACTCGATGGCGTCCTGCCACTCCTCCTGCCCAAGGGCATGGCGGAATCGGTGCAAGTCACAGGAGACGACGTCCGCGTCCAGGCGGAGTTCGTCTCCCACTGCCTGGATGGGGTCCGACCCCAGGGCCGCATTGACCCGGTAGACCGAGTCGGAGAGGAGCTTCCGCCCCTTCGAGAGAGAGGCGTCGGGCCAGAGGAGGGAGACGAGGCGATCCCGGGCCATGCCGGCGGGGGCGGCGGCGAGAAAGGCCAGGAGGGCAAGTCGGTGGCGCTGCGCGGCACGGCCGGTGACAGGGCCGGCGGGAGAGGCGATGGACGCGCCTCCGAGGACGCGGAGTTGGAGCATTCGGGCCTCGGGCGAGAGTGGGGCGATCCCGGGGCGATGGATGGGCGATGGATGGGCGATGCCGCAGGGAAATCTTATGGCCACGCAGAGGGCCGGGGCAAGGAAGTCCGATTGCCGTCCGCCCTTACGGTTCCCCCTTGATAAGGAGTTCCCGCATGATTCCCCGTCCCACCCCAGGGTCCGTCCGACGGGCCTTCCTCCCCCTTCCCTGTATTCCTGTCCTGGGAATGCTGGTGGTGGCTGGGTGTGAAGCGCCCATGGATCCGTTACCGGCCACCCCCGACGCCTTCGCTCCCGGGTTGTCGACGACCCAAGCGCCCCACGAAGCCACCTCCCGCCCCGCCGTGGCCGAAACGGGGGTGGCCCAGGCTCTGGCCCGGGTCCGCCGCGCCACCGCCCCCTTTCACCGTCTCGAGCAGGCGAGGGCGGCTGGATGGGACACCGACATCACCGGGTGCATGGAGCACCCCGAGTTCGGTGGTATGGGCCATCACTACGCCAATCTCGAGCTCCTGGACGACCAGGTGGAATTGGAGCGGCCAGAGGCCCTTCTCTACGAGCCCCGAAATGGTTCCATGCGCCTCGTGGCTGTGGAGTACATCGTCCCCTTCGATGCTTGGGAGGAGCCGGATCCCCCGTCCCTGTTCGGGCGGGATTTCGTGGCCAACGAGGGCTTCCAGGTCTGGGCGCTCCACGCATGGATCTGGCGGGACAACCCGGCGGGGATGTTCGAGGATTGGAACCCCCGGGTTTCGTGCCAATGAGCCCTGCCCCTGAGCACTGCCCATGAGCCTGCGTCTGAGCCCTGCCCCTGAGCCTGCGTCTGAGCCCTGCCCCTGAGCCCTGGCGGACGACGATCGATCCAGGGCGAGCACCGCCCGGTCCGCCCCGGACCTCGCCAGTTTCCACCCTTCCGACACGGAGTACCCCATGCCGAGATTCGTGATTGAACGCAACGTCCCCGGAGCCGGAGCCCTCTCCCCGATCCAGCTCCGCGAGGTTTCACAGAAGTCCTGCGACGTCCTCCGGACCCTGGGCGCGGAGATCCAGTGGATCGAGAGCTGGGTCACCGACGACCGCATCTATTGTGTCTACCTTGCCCCGGATGAGACCCTCATTCGGGAGCATGCCGCCAGGAGCGGCTTTCCTGCCGACCGCATCGCACAGGTGCGCAGTCGGATCGACCCCTCCACGGCGGAGGCCCCGGCGGCCTGAGCCCCGCGAGGGCCCCGGCCATGGCGGGGGGCTCCCCCGTCATGGCCTCTCCCTCGCACTGGACGGGTACCTGCGATGGTTCGCCCGAGCCCGGGATCGTCAACCTGAGCCCACGTTGCCCTCCCCAGTCACCACCAATAAGTTGGTAGTAGCAACCAACTGGGCGAGCGTCACAAACCCAACCCCTCCGAATGGAATGACACCGGATCCATGATGTCCCCCACGAGGACCCTGTCGGCGGGAGGTGCCCCGGACGCCCGGGACCAGGATGCCCATTGCCTGAACGGCGATGAGCCGGAAGACGACACCCTGGCCGNCGACACCCAGANCCTCNATCGGGCNCTCTCCGAACTGGTGCGGNTCTACCAGTTCCGGGACCGGGACCGGATCTGCTGTCACGACATNTCCGTGACCCAGTGCCATGCCCTGGAACGGGTGGTCGGGAAAGGACCCCTCTCCCTCAACGAACTGGCGGCCCACCTCTACCTGGACAAGAGCACCACGAGCCGGGTGGTGGATGCCCTTCAGAAGAAGGGGTACGTGGAGCGCCTCCCCAACCCCCAGGATGGACGGGCCCTCCTCCTCGAGGCGACACCGCCAGGGCAAAGCCTCCACCACCGCATCCAGGGGGAGATCCTGGCGCAGGAACAAGAGCTCCTGGCGGACTTCGAGCCGGAGGTGCGTCAGGCCATGGCCACCCTCATCCGGAGGCTGGCCCGGGCGGCGGCTGCCCGCGTGGACACCTCGGGGGGCGTATGCTGTTCCGTGGACTGAACCGTGTCCGGGGACCTCGTATGAGGGGGATCCCGCACCCTGGCCAGAATGCAGATCGGGAAGAGACCCCATGACCCGCTCAACGAAGGATTCCCATCGCTCTCCCCTCCCGGTGGCGGTGGTGGGCGCGGGGCCCGTTGGCCTGGTGGCAGCCGCCCACCTCCTGGCCCGGGGCGAGACTCCCCTCATCCTGGAAGCAGGAGAGGCGGTGGGGGCCAGCATCCGGGAGTGGGGCCACGTCCGCCTATTCTCCCCATGGAAACACCTCACCGAGCCGGTCTCCCGCCGCATGCTGGAGGCCCATGGCTGGACGCATCCTCCCGGCGAGAGTCTCCCAACCGGCTGGGAGTTGGTGCGGGACTTCCTGGAGCCCCTGGCCAACCTCCCCTCATTGGCTCCTCACCTCCACCTGGGCCAGCGCGTTGTGGGGATCACCCGGCAGGGCTTCGACAAGGTGAGGACAGCCGGGAGGCAGGCCGCGCCCTTCGAACTGGTGGTCCGAACCCGGGAGGGAGGGATCCAGCGCCACCGGGCCCGGGCGGTCCTCGATGCCTCGGGGACCTGGACCACCCCCAATCCCGTGGGGGCCGGGGGCCTCCCTGCGGAAGGCGAGGAGGAATTCCGGGACCACCTCCGCTACGGGATTCCCGATATCCGGGGAGCTGAGCGGGCCCGCTACGCCGGCCTGCGGACCCTGGTGGTGGGAAGCGGGCACTCCGCCTTCCACTCCGTCCTGGAGCTGTCCCGCCTCGGAGAGGATGCCCCCGGTTCGGAGGTGATCTGGGCGGTGCGAGGCACCGAGCCCGGGGGGATGTTCGGAGGAGGGGGTCGGGATGCCCTTCCCGCCCGGGGAAGACTGGGGGAAGGGCTCCGCGCCCTGGTGACCGAGGGGAGTGTTCGGCTCGTCACCGGCTTTCGCGTGGCCCGGATCGAGGGCTCCGGAGACCGCCTCCAGGTGGTGGCTGAGTGCGGAACCCGTCTGGACCCGGTGGACCAGATCATCGTCAACACCGGCTTCCGCCCCGACCTGCGGATCCTCCGGGAGCTCCGGATCGACCTCGACCCCTGGTTGGAGGCCCCGGCGAAGCTGGCGCCCCTCATCGACCCCAACCTCCACAGCTGCGGCTCCGTCCCGCCCCACGGGTACGACACCCTGGGGCACCCGGAGCAGGACGTCTTCGTACTGGGGATGAAGAGCTACGGGCGGGCCCCCACCTTCCTCGTCCTCACCGGCTTCGAACAGGTGCGTTCGGTGGTGAGGGGGCTCACCGGCGACCTGGAAGGGGCTCGCCGGGTGGAGTTGGTCCTCCCTGAGACCGGGGTATGCTCGTCGGATTTCCTGGCGGGGACATGGGCGCCTGACGGAGTCCGGGACGGAACGCCTGACGGTGGGGCTGACCGTGGACCTGCTGCTGTTCCGGCCGCCATCCCGGCCACCGCGCCCCGGCCCCCAACGGGATCCGCCTGCTGCGGATGAAGTCCGCCATGGGCATGGCGGAGAAGGACTCGCTTCTGGGACTCAGGGTCGCCGGAACGCAGAATCGCCGAAACTCAGAATCGCCGAAACTCAGGNTCGCCGAAACTCAGGGCCGGGAGACCAATTCCACCTCAGGGGGCGCTTCGGCCGCTTTCGCCCGCTTGCCCTGCTCCCGGGCCAGCCAGACACCCAGGACCGCCCAGGCGGCCGCCAGCGGAAGAACCAGCGCCGTGAGGGCCACGATCCCGCCCCCCAGCCGGCCCAGTAGTCCCTCGGTCCAGGCCCCCACCACGTCACCCGTCCGGTAGACCAGGGTGTCCACCACGGCCTTCGACTTGTACTTGTCCTCCCGGCCCACCACGGTGAAGAGGGTCTCCCGTGCGGGGCGGGTGAGTCCGCGCTGCACCGCCCGGTAGGAAGCCTCGAGGAGGATGAGGGCGGCGAAGGTCCCGGTGATGGCGAGTCCGATGAATCCCAGCGCCACGGTCACGGGGAGGAGCACCAGGGCCACCGCCACACCCAGCCGCTTCATGATGTGACCGGTCAGGAAGAGCTGGAGGGCCAGCGTGGTGACCTGCGTCCAGAAGTCGATCTGGGCGAAGAGGCCGGTCTGCTGGTCCATCTCCTCCGCCATGGCCGCCACCACCTGGAGACGGGTGAAGTAGATGAAGGTGGCCATGATGGCCATGATGAGGACGAAGAAGCAGATCCCCAGGAGGTAGGGCGACCGGATCACCGCCCGGAACCCTTCCCAGGCGCTCCCGCCGATGACCTCCTCCTCCTGCACCACCGGGGGCGCCTCCGGGTCATCGGGGTCGATCTCGGTGAGGCTCTCCGGCTGAAGATGGGCCACCAGCGCCGCGGCCCCTACCGCCAGTCCCAGGAAGCCCACGGCGATGAGGATGAGGTTCTCCGTTCCCACCACATCCACGTAGGTCCAGGCGAACCAGGGCCCGAAGATGGCGCCCAGAGTCCCCCCGACGGCGATGACGCCGAAGAGCCGCTTGGACTGCTCCAGGGAGAACCGGTCCACCATGAGGGCCCAGAAGACCATGGTGCTGAACAGATTGAAGACGCTGAACCAGACGTAGAAGACCCGCCCCGAGATCTCCCCCGCCGCTTCCGGGGCGAAGCTCAGAAGGGCCCAGAAGCCCAGGAGGCTCGTGCCGAAGAAGATGTAGGTGGCGGCGATGAAGGAGATCCGCCGGAACCGGGAGACCAGGTACCCGAACACGGGGTTCACCGCCAGTGTCACCACCGCCGTCCCCACGAAGAGCCACCGGACGGTATCGAGTCCGCTCCGCATGCCCAGGGCTTCCCGGGCCGGCCGGATGACCATGAGGGCCGAGAGGACACAGAAGAAGAAGGCCGCCGAGGCCAGAAGAGCGGGGATCTCGTCCCGTCGCACATTGGCGAAACGCTGCAGGGCCGCGGTCATGGCGCGGGGTGCCTCCTTTCCATATGCGGACAGTGTGCGGACCCGGTTATTCGAACTCCAAGCGAGGGGCGGGAGTCCCTTCGCCGTCGGGTGCTGTCAAGATATTGGGGGGCGCAACGTAGGCGGGCGACTCGGGGAAGAGCAAGAAACCGGATGGGGAAATGAACGAGACCCAACCGCCGGCCCACCGTCGGCCCGTAAGGTACCCGACACGGATCATGGCGGTGGGTGCCCCGTTCAAGGGACCCGGGAGGGGGTGCGTTCCACTTGACGGATGTGGGCGGCGCATGTCCTCCCCTAATCCCCTCCAATCCGCATCCCCACCCCCACCGAGAACCGCGTCAGGGTCTCTCGGCCGCAGATTCCCCACGCATCCAGGACACAGGCTGGAAAATCCACCTCCGTTCGGTCCACGGCCAGGCGCAGTCGGAGGAAATCCCCCAGCAGACGGGGAGCCTCCACGGAGGCGATCCATCCCACGCCCACCTGCCGGCGGTCTCCGTCCTCCATGACGGGGCGTTCCTCCCTGCCGGTGGTCTCCCCCGTCCGCCGGATTCCGAAATGGTGATAGGCCGCAGAGGGCCCGACCCCCAGTTGGAACCCGAAGATCCGGGGTGCGAGGATCTGAAGGTGCGCCGAGGCCGTGGTGACGGTGTTTTCCTCAAGGACCACCTCTGAGACGCACCCCGTGGCCACCGGCCAGTAGCTGGTGCAGGTGGCTCCCGGCCCCGACTCCCGACCCCGGTCCTGACCCGCAGAGATCCCCAGCCGGAGGAATCCCAGCGGATCGGTGGTGACCCAACCATGGACTCCAGACCCACCGGGCATGTCACTCCGCATCTCCGGGAATGTCGAGGCGCTGACCCCCACCACCTGGGCCGTGGCCATGGCGGGAGCCATCGCCAAGAGGACCAGTGAGGCGAACCCAGTCCACCACCCCGACCCCCGGGCAAAGGGAGGGGATGGGAATGGCGCAGAGGGCCGGGGTTGCAGGGGAGGCGGGACTCGCCGGGCTCGCCCGACTCGCCGGGGCCGAATGGATGGGTGATGGCAGCTCATGAGAACCTCATTCCCGGGCATACCCGAAACCGCACTTCGGGCTCCCTCTCCCAAATCAAGACCACCGAAACTCCGGAGGGGGGTCCTCCACCTGCGACACGGCCCGAGATGATCCAAACGGGAAGACGAACACAATGCCCGCGATCCCCATCGGTGGCGACGCCGGACGCGAGCGTCTAGTGTGGGGTCGTCGTGCCCAGTCTCCCCCACACCTCCACCTACCGGGCCATGCCAGCTCCCACCACCCCCCTCTCCACCACCCGCCGGCCCTTCCTCCGGGCCCTCCCTCCGTCCGCCTTCCTCCTCTTCCTCGGGCTGGCTACGCCCTGCGCTTCCCAGGGGATCGAGGAAGGTGGCCCTTCCCAACTCCAGGATCTGCGGACCCCCGCCGAGACCTCGGACTTCGCCCGCCACACCGGCCACGACGAGATGATGGCCTACCTCCCCCGGGTGCAGGCGGAGGCCTCCGATATGCGGCTCGGGAGCTATGGTCGAACCCTGGAGGGGCGGGAGCTCCCCTTCGCCCTCTTCAGCCGGCCCCATGTGACCTCTCCCGCCGAGGCCCACGCCACGGGGAAGCCGGTGGTGGTCCTGGGGGCCAATGCCCACGGGCACAACTACGTGGCCCGAGAGGCCCTCCTCGTCCTCCTCCGGGAACTGGGAGCCCCGGACTCCGAGATGAACGCGCTCCTGGACCGGGTCATCGTCCTGGTGGTGCCCTCCAAGAATCCCGATGGATTGGCGGCCGAGGACCGCTTCAACGCCCGGGGCGCCGACCTGAACCGGGACTACATGATCCTGGACCAGCCCTCCATGGCGGCGTACGTGGGGAATGTCATCAATCGGTGGAATCCCCACCTCTTCGTGGATGGGCATGACGGGGGGGCGGTGCAGTACGGGGGAGCCTTCCCCTACCACCTCCTCTACCAGGGGCCGGGGCTGGCCGGGGCGGATCCCACCCTGGGCGATCTGGCGGACCACCGGGTCCTTCCCCATGTGAACACGGCGCTGGTCAGGGAGGGTTTCCAATCCTTCTACTGGTCCAGGGGAGACGCAGAGCGGTGGCTGGTGGGGGGCGCGGCTCCCCGGATGGGCCGGAACTACGGCGGGCTGTCCAACAAGCTCTCCATCCTCTTCGAGGTGGCGGAGTGGCCGGGGATGGAGGTCGGGGTGGAGGTCGCCCTCCACGCCTACCGGTCCATCCTGACCTACGCCAGGGATCATGGGGACGAACTCGTGGGCACCGTGCAGGCGGCCCGGGAACGGACGGTGGCGCTGGGGCGGGAGGCCACGGGCCAGGTCCCGGTGGAGGAGCGGATGGAGGCCGACTCCCTCCGGGTTACCTATCAGATCGTGGATCCGGCCCGGGTGGATCCAGCCCGTCCGGCCCGGGAGGAAGCACTCCTTACCGTGGAGGACGCCCCGATCCTGCGGCAGGCCGTGGGCACCCGATTCCGAGACCGTCCCTGGGCCTACCTCCTCCCCCCCTCGGCGGAGGCGGCGGTGGCCCTCTTGAGGCGCCACCGGATCGAAGTGGAGCGACTGGTGACCCCGGTGGAGGTGGGTGTCCGGGGCTACACTCTGGAGGGGATCCGGTGGGAGTCCGCCGACAACCATCACGGAGCCGCGCCCGTCCTCCAGGTGGGACAGGAGGTGGAGGACAGGGTGCTCCTGCCCCAGGGAACCTGGGTGGTACGGACCGGCCAGGTCCTGGGCCGGGTGGTCACCCACCTCCTGGAGCCGGAGACCACCGACAACGTCTTCTACTGGGACCGGATGACCTTCCTCCTCCCCCTGGCGGAGCTGGAGGCCTTCCGAATGAATCCCGAGACGGTCGACCCCCCCCTCCTCCCCATCCGGAAGCTCATGGCGCCGGCCCGGCTCCCCACCGTATTGGATGGGGGGTGAAAAGGCCGTTGAAGGGGTAGAGAGGCCGCCGTTGGCAGCGCCGGCCCACCGCTTCGCGGCGGTGCCCTCCGAGCCGTGGGAGGTACCTCCTGAGTCGTGGGCGGTCCCCCCTGATTTTTGGGAGGTACCCCCCTATTCGTGGGCGGTCCCCTCCGAGTCGTGGGCGGTACCCCCCAAACCGCGCCTCTCGAGCGCCCGGAAACGCCGGGATCGCGGTTGTGGGCGTTATTCGCACCCAACCTGCCACTGGGGGGTTGGAGCCGCCATCGAACGCGCAGTTTGGGGCGCTATATGCACCCAACTTGACAGTGGGGTTGGAACCGCCATCGAATGCTGGGTTATGGGTGTGATTCACTCCCGAGGCGGACTTTCGACGACCGGCACGAAGGATCCAACCTCTACGGGGAGCCGTCCAACCATGTGCGAGGACCCGTCCAGTCGAAGGGCGGGCACCTGCCACCATCCTCGACGCCGAAATTCGGCAGGCGCGCACCCTGGACGATCCCCAGTGGTCTCCGCAATCGCCAGCCTTGAGCCCCCGTAGCCGAGGCGATCCCCGATGTTCACCGCGATCGCAAACCTCGGGACCCGGCAGCTGAAGCACAGGTGGAATCGGCCTCTGGCCGATACGGATTGCGGCCCTGGATCTTCGTTGGGCCGCTTCGCCGACGCCATCGCAGCGCTTTCAGCGACCCTCCTCGACCGGCGTACCTGCTCACTCTACGCGGGGGTCGCGCAAGACCCCTTCCCGGTGCCCCCCCTACTTCTTCAACGGCCTTTGAAAGGGTAGCGGGTTACCTAAGGGTAGGGGTTTACCTAAGGTCAGGGGTTTGCATAAGGAGTCCGGGGCTCATCGTCCGTAGAGCTCTCGCCATGCCGCTTCGAACTCGTTCCCGGGATTCCAGCGGGGCTGGGCATCGGCGTTGGCCACCCGGTGGGCCACGTCGGCGAAGACCCGCATGTCCCGCTCCACCCCGGACAGATCCCACTCCGGCGAGATCCGGTCCGAGACCTGGTGGTAGTGCTCGGCCCGAAGGGCGTCGGGGTCGAAGTCCAACTCCTGGACGTAGTCGGTCCCATGGCGCAGGTACAGGGCCGGGATCCCCGCCTTTGCGAAGCTGAGCTGATCCGAGCGGTAGAAGCTCCCGGCAGCCGGATCCGGGTCCCCCTCCGGACGGAAACCGTGCTCCCGGGCCACCTCCCGGAACACCTCACCCAGGGAGTTCATGTCGATGCCGATGGCGGCGACGTCGTGGGTACGGCCGTAGGACTGGGGGGAATCCACATTGAAGTTGGCCACGATGCTGGACCGGGGCACCGGTGGGTTCTCCACGAACTGACCGCTCCCCAGGAGTCCCCCCTCCTCCGCCGTGACCGAGACGAACATCACCGATCGCCGCGGGGGCAACGCAACGAAGGCTTCGGCGGCTGCGATCATGGCAGCCACCCCCAGGGCGTTGTCCAGCGCGCCGCTGTATATCTTGTCCTCTCCCGGAAGATCCGGGTCCACCCCCAGGTGGTCGTGATGGGCGGTGAAGACGATGTACTCCGACACCAACTCAGGGTCTGTGCCCCGGACCACCCCCGCCACATTGGGCGCCTGGATCCGTTCGAACTCCGTCTCGATACGGGCACTCAGCCGGAAGCCGGTATCCACGGGACGGAAATCGCGGCGGGCTGCCATCTCGAAGAGACCCGCCAGATCGGTCCCCATGCCTTCCGCCAGCGCCTCGGTGCGTGTGGAATCCATCCAGGCGAGGAAATCGAGTCGGTAGTCCCGCTGCCAGACCAGTCGTTCTCCCATGTTCCCGATCACGCTGAATCCGTACCCCGCGGATTCGTCGGTGTGGATGACGATGGCGCCGGCGGCCCCATGCCGCTCCGCCTGCTCGTACTTGTAGGTCCACCGGCCGTAGTACGTGCGGATGGGACCGCCGAAGAGGGCCTGGCCATCTTCCACCACCGGCGGATCATCGTTGAGGAAGAGGAGGACCTTCCCCTCCACGTCCTCGCCCTTGAAGTCGTCCCACCCATATTCGGGAGCCTCCACCCCATACCCCACAAAGACCACGGGCACCTCGTCCAACTCCATCACCGGCTGCTCCGCGGTGGAGAAGTAGGTGAAGTTCACCTCGGGAACGAGATCCAGGGGTCCCCCGGGCCCGGTGATGGATGCGGTGGATCGATCCAGTCGCTTGGTCATCCCCAGGAGCTCGATGGGGAGCCGGTATCCGTCGTCCACCGGCTCCAGGCCGATCTCCCGGAAGCGGTTTTCGATGTGGCGCACCGCCCGCTCCTCGCCCGGGGTCCCCGGCGCTCGCCCCTCCATGCTGTCGGCGGAGAGGATGGCGACATCGGAGAGGATTCCCTCAGCGGTGATCCGGGCGAGGGCGTCCTCGATCCCGGGGGCGGCGGCGGGGATGGTGACATCGGGCGCAGCTTCGTCTCCCTGCTGGGGGGCGTCGGGGGAGCACGCCACGAAGGCCAGGATCGCCGAGGGGATCATGGCCAGGAAGAGACGGGTGGGGAGGGGGCGAACCCAGGGGCGCATCGTATCATCTCCTTCCTGGAGGCGAGCACCGAATCTGGCCGGACCGGACGGGTTCGGGGACACCGCATTTCCCGCAAGCGATCCGACCTCTATCGTAATGTCGCCGAAGTTTGGTAGCTACGGGGATGAACGGAATGAAGCTGGCATCGGAGGTGGCCCGCCTCGGGACCGGTATCCGGATACTCACCGAAAAGGTGCGCCAGGTCCTGGCCACCCGCCTGGAAAGGCGCGCGCCTGCCTGGATGGGCACTACCTGTCCCTGGTGGACCCCGATCCTCCGGCTATGGAACATCTGCACCGGGGTCTGAGAGGACCCGGGGCGCGTCGACTGGACGGAAAAGAGGTCCGCGTTCTCCAGGAAGAAGGGTCGGCGCTCCGGGAAGAAGAGGTTCAATCGGGTGAGGTCCACCTGCTGGTCGTCCACCTCCACCTGGGCGAAATCGGTGTTCACGGTGAGGTCCAGCGCCAGGCTCGGGGTGATCCCGCTCTTGGCATCGGCGCCTACCTCGAGGGAGTACTCGGTCCCCGGCCGCCCCGGGAGGCTCTGCTGGGTGGCGGCCAGGAGACAGGGGGAAAAGGTGGTGACCCGCTGGGGGGGCGGGGACATCCCGCGGAGGACGCCGGCCTCGGTGAGGCGGTAGAGGTTGTACTGCCGGGGAACCAGGGACCAGAAGGCCTGTTCGTTCTTCCGGCCGATGAAGCGGGCCAGGTTCAGACCCCAGTCCTGGACCTCCTGGGAGCCGTAGCGCAGGGTGGAGAAGGGGATGCGCATCTCCACGTACCACCCGGCTCCATCCTGGGAGGTGGCCACACTCCAGCTCCCGTCCCAGTTCGTGTTCACATCCCCCCCCCGGACCTGACCGTCGTACTCGATCCCGCCGGGGTTCGTCCCGAAGACGAAGGCGTTCTGGCGATCCTGGTAGGTGTCCAGCACCACCAGGAAGGCATCGGACTGGTTCAGGTTGGCGTTCCTTCGCCGCTCCCCCACAATGATCCGCTCCGGTTCCCGGTCCCGGAGCCAGCCGCCGACATAGATGGCATCGTCGTTGAAGAGGATCCGGACCTCCGTCTCCTCGGAGATGGGGGCGCCAACCAGGTGCTCGTGCTGGACGAACCCCGTGAAGGGCTCCGCCTCCATCCAGACGCGGTCATCCAGACGTCCATCCACCACCGGGCCCACCTCCACCCGGGTGGCCATCCCCGAGGTGATGGTCGCCATGTCCCCCTCCCCCTCCCCTTCCGTTGCGGCCTGGACCACGAGGGGGAGTGGGGAGAGGAACGCCCCTCCCATCATGAGTCCCCCGGAAAGTGCGCCCAGTACCTTCCACAGCTTTCCCTGCCTCTTCATCGAACTCCCTCGCACGCATGAAAACCCGTCGCCGTGGCCTTTGGACGCCCCACCTCCTGCAGGCGCCCGCCTCCATGGGACCATCCCTCGACCCTCACGCACCGGTTATGGTATCCTGGCATGAATGGAGAGGGGTCTCAAACTCGGGGTCCGTCCCTTGCGGCTCCCTGGTGGTGTT
>SL_3KL_010_SEDDRAFT_10004658_pt1 | contig 12384 bp, 7 predicted proteins | sample SodLakKL_010_SED_2_FD_10381 | JGI IMG/M metagenome (IMG submission 10381)
CCGGCGGGAGTGCGCCTCCGGCCCGCCCACCCCTGTCCGTGGCGGGAGGCCCGGGGCCCGCCGTCCCGAGACGGGGGTGGGCGATGGGATTGGGTCGTCCCGGGCATGGGGAGCACCTTCCGAGGGGACACCGGCAGGGACCGAGGGATGCCACGACCCGGGATCCGGATAGCACGACGGCCCATCCGCAGATGGGCCGTCGAACCTATATAAATCGGGACGGCCGGATTCGAACCGGCGACCCCCTGAACCCCATTCAGGTGCGCTACCGGGCTGCGCCACGTCCCGAAGAGGAGCAATCTAACCCCCAGGGCAGGGGGACTCAAGGTCATCCGTCGGCGATCTCCACACGGGCCTGTTCCACCCGGTAGCCGATTCCCCGGACCGTAGTGAGGATGTCGGGGCTGGCGGGGTCGCGCTCAATCTTCTTGCGCAGCCGATGGACGGTCGCATCCAGGACGGCCTCGCTATCCTGGCCTGATCCCCAGATGTCCCGGAGGAGATCCTCTCGTGGGACCACCTGTCCCCCGGCCTCTACCAAGCGCTCCAGGAGTTCGAACTCCCGACCGGTAAGCGGCGTGTTTCCCTTGGCGTCGGTAAGTGTCCGAGAGAGACGCTCCACCCGAAGGGCCCGGGCTTCAGCGCGGCGCGGCTCGGATCCGGCCCCGGGGCGGTTGCGGAGCAGATGGGCCCGGAGGAGCACGGTGGCCACCGTATGGGGTGGCGAAACCACGTCGTCAGCACCGGCGGAGAGCACTCGCAGGGCCAGGTGGGGGTCTGCTGAGTCCAGCAGGAAGAGCATGGAGCTGGAGGGACAGCATTCCCGGAGGTCCCTCACCACCGACCAGCTCCCGTCCGCACCCGGATTGCCCAGGAGCATCAGCTCCGGACTGACCATGCCCGCCAGTTGCAGGGCCTCTGAACGATCCTCCGCAGTATAGGTATGGATCCCTTCCGATTCCAGTCCAGCGACGAAGCTGGGGGTCAGGCGTCCCAGCCCCAGCAGGAGAGCGGAGCGGGCAGGCGCATGGGAAAGGGGAGAGGAGAGTTTTGCAGGGGAAGGGGAGGATGCGTTGAATCCAATCATGGAATTGAGGTTCACCGGTGGATCTTTGAACGGTTCTGCCAGGGACGACCCGTGGGGCCGGGCGATCGCTTCCGAGGCGGTGATTGCGGTTTCTCAAACTAGTAAGACGCTTGAAGGATCAAAAATGTTGCATGCTTCTCAAACGCTTGAGGGACCAGAAATGTTGCATGCCGCTCAAACAAGGGGCGCTACCGGATTGTAACGGACCCGAGTCTGGTGACTCTGAGCGAGGGCGAGGGTGCATGGCAGGCTCGGACGTGCGTCAGGCCGAGAGGGCATACGCCGTCCTCCCCACGTTCCACCAACCGAGGCTGCGCCCGGTTCCCAGGGTTGACACCCCCCCTGAGGCCCCATATACTTGGTGTCCTTGTTGCGGGGTGGAGCAGCCTGGTAGCTCGTCGGGCTCATAACCCGAAGGTCGCGGGTTCGAATCCCGCCCCCGCTATTTTAAGCGGAGCGCCGCCTCTGGCGGCGCTTCCGCGTTACGACCGGCTCTGGAGTGTGGCACGGTCTGGTCGCCGAGCCGGAAGCACGTTCCTGATAAGGGGGAGGGCTGCATGATCGAAAGCGCAACGAAGCACGCGCCCGCGATTGTGCTGTTGGCCTCCGTACCGGGATGGCTCGAGGCCGACACCTGGTCTGACCCGGCGGCCCGGGCAAGGGAAGAGCGGCGGTAGTGGCCCAAGCAGCCACCGGAGCTCCTCCCGCCCGTGCCGAACTGGCCCGGGCGTTTTTTTGGCCAGGTAGCTCAGTTGGTAGAGCACACGACTGAAAATCGTGGTGTCGGCGGTTCGATTCCGCCCCTGGCCACTTGGAGCCGCGAGTTGGGGGGGGGCCCGACTCGGCACAACAGCTCGACATGACAGAGGTCCGTAGCTCAACTGGTAGAGCACCGGTCTCCAAAACCGGCGGTTGGGGGTTCGAGTCCCTCCGGGCCTGTTGCGCAGGGTGTCCGGTTGCACATGGGAGTGGCGAACGGGCCCGGCCGGTTCGGACAGAGGATGAGCCCTCATCGTCTAACGGTTAGGACAGGGCCCTTTCAAGGCTCAGGTCGGAGTTCGATTCTCCGTGAGGGCGTGATCGCAGGCGTTTTTCGCGGTCCGCAGGCAGGAAAGCATGGAACAGGGGGCTGTAGCTCAGTTGGTTAGAGTGCCGGTCTGTCACACCGGAGGCCGCGGGTTCGAGTCCCGTCAGCCCCGCTCGGCTTTTTGAAAATTCGGGTCCATCGGTTGATCGGGGGCCGTAGCTCAGTTGGGAGAGCGCCTGAATGGCATTCAGGAGGTCAGGGGTTCGATTCCCCTCGGCTCCACTCCAGGATACCCTGGGGCTCGGGTGGCGGAATTGGTAGACGCGCAGGATTCAGGATCCTGTGGGGGTAACCCTGTGAGGGTTCGAGTCCCTCCCCGAGCATGAAGCACCGTCGCCGTTTTCCTATGGGGAGCGAGGCGATGCCGCCCACGTGCTGGAATTGGTAGACAGGCTGGTTTGAGGGACCAGTGCCGGAAACGGCGTACAGGTTCGAGTCCTGTCGTGGGCACTTGTGGTGGCGGCCCTGGCCGCACCCGCGGGAGTCAGGAATGAGCGGGCGCCCGTAGCTCAATTGGATAGAGCGCTTGACTACGGATCAAGAGGCTGGGGGTTCGAGTCCTCCCGGGCGCATGGCCATCGGTTCCAGTTTGACATGCTGGGATGCGAGGGGACCGGGCGCGTAGCTCAGTTGGTTAGAGCGCTACGTTGACATCGTAGAGGTCAGAGGTTCGAATCCTCTCGCGCCCATCACCAAGTTCGGTCCCGATCCGGCAGGGTTGGTTCCGCACAGTGTCTTCGGGGCCGTAGCTCAGTTGGGAGAGCGCTAGAATCGCACTCTAGAGGTCGGCGGTTCGATTCCGCCCGGCTCCATCCCGTCGCCACCATAGCTCAGCTGGTAGAGCACGTCATTCGTAATGACGGGGTCGTCGGTTCGAGTCCGACTGGTGGCTCTGTCTGCTTTGACGTCGCCGGATCCGGGTTTGACCTTCCGGCACAAGTTGTGAAGATTGATGGAACTTTGCCCCTTGGTGTAATTGGCAACACGCCTGACTCTGGATCAGGAGAGTCCTGGTTCGAACCCAGGAGGGGCAACTTCCTGGAGGGGTGGCCGAGTGGCTTAAGGCGGCGCCCTGCTAAGGCGTTGGGCCGAAAGGCCCGCGTGGGTTCGAATCCCACCCCCTCCGTTCCGACCCAGCAGGCCGTGGCTCCACCGGGAGCCGGATATCCAATCAGGACATGGACGGGTGGCCGAGTGGCTTAAGGCGCACGATTGGAAATCGTGTGGGTGCAAGCCCGCGTGGGTTCGAATCCCACCCCGTCCGCTTTGCGGAACACGCAGTACCCTGCACAAGAGACAACCCAGCACGCACCGCGGCGCTGGTTTCACGGGGCGTGGCTCAGTCCGGTAGAGCGCTGCGTTCGGGTCGCAGAGGTCCCCGGTTCGAATCCGGGCGCCCCGATTTGAACCCGACTGGAAGAAGTGGGATCGACGTATCGACCGAAGACCCGAATTTCCGGAGGCGTAGTCCTAACTGGTAAGGCACCGCACTCGAAATGCGGCGGGCTTAATCGCCCTTGGGGGTTCGAGTCCCTCCGCCTCCGCTTTCCAGTTTCATCACGCTCGCGGGCCGACCTGGCCTGCGGGCGTTTCTCGTTTCCGGAAGCGGAGGATCCCTCAAGCCCAAGGGCATGCATGTCCCCCTGCGGCGGTCCGTTCCCGGGGGGATGCGCTGGGGCGCACCGCGGGTTTTCGGGAATTTGGAGTCCTGGAGGGAATGGCCTGACGGACCTCAGCACTCAGGAACGCCGCGCCCCTCGGCGAAGATGATGCCCGGGGAATCCCCTCGGAAAACCATGACCACCAAGAGTCCGGACCCCTCCGGGCTCAGGTATTCTCGCTGCCGGAAGTTGTCCCCCACTTCGTGGGAACTGTTCTGGCAAGGGTTCCACCCGGCAGGGGCCAATCGGTCCAGCCAATCCACCAGGTCCTCGAACCGGGTTCTCGGCACCAGGAAGGCGTTCTCAAGCGTCGGATGGGCAATAGATCCCAGCGGGATGGGGATCCCGAACGGACCCACCGACGGAGCCGTGGAGGGGATGCCAAGGAGCTCCGGTTGAGGAGGTGGGCCGGGATCGGATTCCGAAGGGTCGCACCCCGCCAGGAGAGAGGCCAGGGCGCAGGTCATCAGAATCTTTCGTTGAAGTCCCATGGTCCCCCCGGAGGTGAGGTACCCTGGACGGATTCCGGCCAGGGTGACGTCACCCTGGTTCGGTGCCGCCGGTCCCACGTCCGGTGGCCACCCATTCCAGATGCGCTCGTTCTTCGAAGATAGCATACCTCCGGTTCGGCGGCTCGGTGGAGTCCACGACGCTTCTGGATGGCCCCCATGTCCCCTCCAAGGGAACGTGTGAGCTTCAACAGCCTTCTGAATGCGGCTGAAGAGGCAGAGGGAGCTGCACATTGCACCCCCAGGGAGGGGCTGGGAGAGAACGGACACCTTCGCGGGCCACCGGGGAGGTGTTCAAGAGGGGCGAATGGATGGGGAGGATGTCTTCGGATATATGGTGCCACCGCACCGCAGGTTCCTGTGCCTCCGGTCATCGACGGAAAGGAAGTGCAGACCCCCTCCGTCCCCTCGAGGGACCGCGGGTCAGGGCGTCCCGGATGGCCATCTCCACATCATCGACGACGCGGTACTCCCGGCTCAGGGGGATGGGCTCCCTCGTCAGGGCGAGGGTGAGCCCCAGCGGGGTGAGGAAGAGGACCACCGCCATTGCGGCGACGAGGGAGGGGACGAGTAGGGATACCCCCCCGATGAAGGCTCCAAAAATCACGAGCCAGGAGAGGGCGAGAAGGCCCGCGCCCACCCCGGCGATACGGCTACACCAGGCCGCGATCCTCTTGTGTCGGATCTGGACCGCCCTCATACCGGGACGGGAGGGATGGAGGACCAGAAGGTGGTCCCCTGCCGGGACCATGACCTCACCCCGTTCTCCGCCGGTGAAAGGAAGGACCTCCAGCTTGCCCTCCGTGAGGTCCCGCCGAATTGTGAGCATGGCCTCATGGAGGGGTGCGGGAGACCACCGATGCAGGGGCTGGCCCCTTTTGACCTTCCTGTGAAGGGAGTCGAAGAGAAGCGAGAGCCCTTCCCCGTTCTCTATCCTGGGTTCCGTTGAGTCAGGGAAGGGGCTGGTCTTCATCCTCGTTGCCTCGAATGCCGGGGTGCGAACGGAGGCTCCCGAGGGAACCTCGAGCGAGTGGAAGAAAGGCTTCCCCCGGATCAGGGACTCCACTGCTCCTGCTCGTGCTGGGCCCCGGAATCCGGTCGGGGTCTGCGCACCCTCGAATTGCAACCGTCATGCCAAGGGACGACCTGCCGGCCCGGGGCCGCGATGCGCCTTCTCGTGTTCCCCCTGGCAACACTGAAAGAGGGGCGAGCCCGCAGAGTCGGGCCAACCGGAGAAGGGGCCACGGGGTCTGGGGTGGGCAGTGGGCAGGATGCCAGCGCGGACGGCATTTTGCGCCACCCCGTCCATCAATGCCGATTCATTGCAGGCCCCGGGGACGGACGGAAGGTCCGGCGAGAGGGGCGTGGAGTTCGCGCCCTCAGCGTGGGGAGGAAGCGTCGACTGGAGGCTCCATCTTCCAGAAGGCGATCCCACCGGCCTGCTGACCCACGGGCACGGCGGCCACCCGATCCAGACGTTGCAGATCGTAGATGTCCACCACACCCGGCGCGGATCCAACACCTTCGCTGGAGACGAAGGCGTATCGGCTGTCGGGAGAGACCACCACGCCATGGGCGACGGTGGTGGAGTTGTCGAAGGTGGCCCGGACCTCCCCGGTGGCCGCGTCCAGGACCTGGAACTGCCCCCCCTGCTTCAGCGTGACCAGGAGGAGGGCGCCGTCGGGCGTCACCTCGACATTGTAGGGTCCGCGCCCGGTGGCGATCCGTCGCATGAGGGTCCAGTCGCCGCGGTCCACCTCCAGGAGTTCGTCGGCCTTGTTGCAGGTCACGAAGAGGCTCCGGTCGTCGGCGGAGGGCTGGACCCAGGTGGGCGAGCAACTGCTCGGAGCCATCAGGTGGCGAGGACCGGTGTATCCCACCTCTGCCGGGTCGGGAGACGGCCCTACCCCACGTCGCTCCACACGGGAGCCCTCCATGACCGTCGGGGGATGGTGGCCGGTGTGCGCTCCGTGCCCCGTAGGCTCCCCGCTGTCGCCAGGTCCGGGAGCGTGGTCCGCGCCCCGGTGCGACTCCTGGACCCCGTGCCCCATGGCTTCGGCCGGGAGGGGCCCCTCTCTCCCCTGGGCGAGGGAGAAGCGTCGGGAGACCCGGAGACTTCGGGTATCAATCTCCACGAGTTGATCGTCCATCATGCAGGTGGAGTAATGGAAGGCCCCCCGGGCGTCGAAGCGGCTTCCATGGGGCATGGTGCAGGTGGCGATCCGCCCTACCTCCATGGGAGAGGGGGTGTAGACCACGGAAATGGTGGAGGGGACCATATCCCCGTGGAGATTGAAGTTGGCGGAGAAGGTATAGAGGCCGTCGGGGGTCACGTCGATGGAGGCCGGGAAGACCCCCAGCCCCACACCCGGCGCCACCAGGGAGTCCGGACCCAGTTCGTACTTCCAGTACTTCCCGTCGGGGGAGCCGTGACCGGTGGTGAGGTGGAGGTACCGCCCGTCGGGAGAGATGACGAGCCCGTGGGGGCCTTCCATCTCCGCCGCCAGTTCCCCGACCCGAAAGGTGTGCTCTACCCGCGCCCCCTGGGGACCCAGGTGGATGCGGTGGACCAGGTCCGCCGATTCGGCGCCGACGTAGACCCAGTAGTGGGCGTCGGGCGTCTCTCCCAGCAGGGACGGCTCGCCCGGGGCGGGTCCAGCGTCCTGAGCTACCAGCGGCCGGGCCCCCATCACGAGAGGGAGGGCCAGCGCGAAGCAGGTGAAGAATGCGAGGAGGGCCCGCTCGTGCAGGGCCCTCCGACGAAGGGCTCGCTTGCGCGCGGGGAATCCGGTCGGCATCATCGGTCCATTCTCCCCTGGCGGGCGCCCTGCAGATGGGCTGACCGCGGCCGGGAACACTCGGTGGTCGTGGATCTGTCCAGCACGGAAAGGGAGGGTCGCAGCATGATGATAGCACGGCGTCTCGCGTTCGGCATCACCAGGGGAACCAGGGGCGTATTCGCCCTGGCTCTCTTCTGCCTCCTGGCCCTTCCCGTCCTGGCCCTTCCCGCTCCGGCTTCCGCCCAGGAGCCGGTGGTGGTCCGCCTCGTGGCGGAACCGGCTGAACTCTCCCTGGCGGCAGGAACGGAGGCCGCCCTGCGGGTCACCGGCTACGACGCAGCCGGGGTCCCGGTGCCCGACGCGGAGATCCGGGTGGCGGCGCCCCGTCAGGCCCTCTTCTACGAGGACGGGATCATCCGGGCCTTCCTGGCCGGAGATCACCTGGCTGTGGCGACCTGGTCCGGTGGCCCGGGGACCACTCCCCTGACCCTTGAGATCCCAGTCTCGGTGGGGTGGTCCGCCGTGACCCGCCTGGAGATCCAGGCCGATCCCGGGCGACTCTACACCGGGGTGACCCTCGGCCATACCGTCGCAGCCTTCCATGACGACGATTCCCGTCGCCCGGGAGCCGTGCCGGATTGGAGCACCTCGGATCCCGCCGTAGCCACCGTGGACCGCTTTGGGAACGTGAGCGCCCATGCTCCCGGCCGAGTGCGCGTGAGCGCTACCTTCGAGGGGGTGGAGGTCTCCCAGGGATACACCGTCCAGGAGAATCCCGTCACCGCCATCCAGATCACCATTCCCGAGGAAACGCTGGTCACCGGGGAGGTCATTCATCTCCAGGCGGAGGCTCGGGATGGAGAGGGTCGCCCGGTCCTGGACGCTCCCATTACCTGGAGCTACTCCTACATCCCCCATGACACCCTGGAGGCCCCCGGGGCGGCCGGCGTCATGGACTGGGGCCGCTTCGCCGCCAACCACCCGGGGCGCTACACCCTCCTGGCCCACTCGGGGAACACGGTGGCCCGGAAGGTTCTGGAGGTGAATGGCAGGGACGTGTGGCAGCGCTTCACCGTCACCGGCCGGGGCCCCATCACCAGCACCGCCACCTCGGACCTCTGGCCCTGGGAAGGGACGGATGGCCGTGACTACGCGCTGGTGGGAACATGGGGAGGAGACGGCTGGGCCCTGGTCTTCGACATCACGGATCCGGCGAACATCTTCCGCACCGACTCGGTGCAGGTGGATGCCCGGACCATCAATGACGTGACGGTCTCCCCCTCGGCCCGGTACGGAGCGGTCTCGCGGGAGGGAGCCTCGGATCGGGTGAATGGGGTGGTGATCCTGGACCTTTCCAATCCCGCACACCCCACCGTCGCCGCCGAATTCAACCAGGAACTCACCGGGGGCGTGCACAATCTATTCGCCACCGACGACTACCTCTTCGCCGTGTCCGGGGGACAGAAGTACGTCATCATCGACATGACGGACATCTACAATCCCAGGTATGTCAGCGAGTACCGCCATCCCAACGCGAGACTGCACGACCTGTGGGTGCACGATGGAATCGCCTACTCGGCCCAGGGCGGAGTGGGAATCGTCATTGTGGATGTGGGGAATGGTTGGTGGGGCGGGACCATCGAGGAGCCGAAGCTCATCAACACCGTTCCCCTGAACTCGGGGCACGAGATCTTCCCCTACGTTCAGGAATCCACCGGCCGGGTCTATCTGTTCGCCGGGGACGAATTCATGAACCGGACCGGTCGAACGTGGGAGGGAACCGACTACCGAGCCACCCTCGGGACCCCGGGAGGGATCGCCCAGACCTCGGGTGGCTACACCCATATCGTGGACTTCACCGATCCCATGGCACCGCGAAAGGTGGCGCGCTATCACCTGGAGGACTACGGCACCCACGACATCATCGTGGAGAACGACATCCTCTATCAGGCCTACTACGACGGTGGCGTGCGGATCGTGGACGTCTCGGGAGAACTCCTCGGCAACCTGGCGGAGCAGGGCCGCGAGATCGCCGTCTTCAAGCCCTACGATCCCGAAGGCTTCACGGCCAACGCCCCCTTCGTCATGAACGTGATGCCCTACAAGGGACACATCTTCTTCACCGACTTCAACTCCGGACTCTGGGGCGCGAAGCTGGAGCCGAGGGCCAATATCGTCTTCTGAAGGGTCCCTGACGTCGCCCCGGGAGGGCCGGGGTGCGAGGTCGGTGCCCGACGAGCCCAACGCTAGCGGTAGACCTGGACCCGATAGGTGCAGGGCCCGTCGGAGCAGCCGTGCATCCGCACACCGAGATCGTAGAGGCCGGCCACCGCGGGGATGAAGTCCAGGACGGGTAGGGGGTCCACGTCCCGATCCAGCGCCACGGACACGCCATTCCAGGTCAGTTCCAGGTCCAGGTCGGAACAGCGGGCATCGCAGGAGCCTGCGATGATGTAACGGACTCCGCCATCGAGGAAGAGGGCGTGATGGTGCTCCTCCCCCTGGAAGATCCCCCCCACGAGGGGGTCCCGATCGGGCCATGCCCCTGCGTTGGCGGCCTCCAGGTCCCGGTCCGGCGCGAAGCGCAGGTCCCCCGGCGTGCTCACGAGAGGGTTCACGAGGGGGGCGGCCAGCGTGGGGTCATACCATTCGTCGCTCCATGATTCCCATAGGGTGATCAGCCCTCCCAGGATCAGAAGGAGGCCCACGCCCCACAAGAGCGCGCGGCGAGTCCGTTTCCGGACGTTCTCCACGAAGGAGGTCAGGGGGGAGGTCAGGGGAGAGGTCGCCTCCCGAGTCGGGGGTCCTACCTCCCGGCATGCGGCGATCCGGCCCTCGACCCCGCGATAGTCTCCCCCCAGTTCCCGGACCTTCAGGAAGGCCTGGAGGGCCGCTTCATGACGCCCCTCCGCCTGGTGCCGCACCCCGGCGGCGTAGAGCACGGAGAGGTGCTCCTCCTTCCGGACTTCCTCCAGCCGGGCCCGGGCTTCCTCGTGCCCTGGAACCTCTCTCAGGATCTCCTCCAGAGAGGCCTCCGCCTCCTTCCACCGTTCCCCGTACACGGCCAACTGGCTCTCGTGGAGGAGACGGGCGACCCGGGAGTCCCTCTCACTCCACACCCTCTGTCCCGGGGCCTGGGAAGGATCATCCGAGCGCGGGTTCCTCAGTGGGGCCTCCGCCTCCACCTCCACTTCCACCTCGGTCTCTTCCGGCGGCTCCTTCTCTTCCGGCGGCTCTGGCGGAGGAACGGTCTCCAGCGCCGGCGGCGAAGGATCGCCATGGACGTCGAAGAGCTTCCCGTCTCCGGATCGCATGTAGAGGACCGGNGTTCCCCACTCCAGGGGATTCCGCTTCACGAACCGGAGCCCCCGCCGCGCCTCGGTGAGGGCGGCATCCACCAGGTCCCCGTAGGCGAGGGCCTTGTAGAAGTCGTGGGTGAGGGTGATGGCGGCTTCGTCGGTGATCTCGAACTGCATCGCCAGCACCGCGGGGAGGTCCTGCTGAACCAGGGTCTGGGCGGTGCCGGCGAAGATGTCCGAACCGGAGGCACGTCCTCCCTCGCAGGCGTTGAGCACGGCCAGGCGAAGGGTCTTTTCGGCTCCCAGGATCCCCGCCAGGGTCTCGGCCTCCACCACGTCAGGCCCACCCTGGTCATCCTCGAGAACCAGGACGCCCCGTTCCGTCGAGCTGTCCATTCCACCATGCCCGATGAAATGGAAGACATGGTAGTTGCCATCCTTGAGGCGCCATCGGAGGGACGCCAGGGTGGCCCTCTCCAGCCGATCGAGGACCACCGATCCCTCCCGGATCAGGTCTTCCATGGCCTGATTCAACAGGACCCATTCCTCCTCGACGTCCAGCTCCGCCACCCCTCGGGGACTGGAGATCATCACCAGGATCCTCAGGGGCGGATTCACCTCCAGCGGACCGGCCGGGAAGGGGAGGTCCAGGTAGCGGACGATGGGGGTTTCGTCATCCAGGGCGAGGAAGCGGTTCAGCCGCCGGTCGTAGAGGTATTCCCAGGGAACGGTGGCCAGCTCCGGTGCCTCGCTGAGACGGAGTCGAATCCGGAGGCCAACCTCCGGATCCCCTCGGATCTCCAGGAGGTTCTCCCGGAAGCTCTCCAGCACGCTTCCCTGGAAGAGCGCCTCGAAGAGTCGCCGACCGTACTCCTTCACCTCCTCCACATCCCGGGCCGGAACCGACCGGGTGGCCCGTCGCCCCCGGACCACCGTGAGCCCCATGAGTCGGATCTCCTGGTCGCTCAGGGGCATGGTGAAGGAACCCTGCGCCTCTCCCCTGGGGGAACGGGACCGGGTGACCCATCCGTCCCCCTCTCGAAGGAACCCCACGTCGAAGTCCCGATAATGTCGGCTCATGGGCCCCTCCCGTGGATCAGCCAGCGACGGAGGGCCTCGGAGGTTTCCGGGGCCCCGAAATAGGAGGTGTGGACGACTCCCTCCTCAGGCGGGAAACGGAGCACCCGCTCCGGAGGGAGGGGGAAGTCCCCTGCATTCCCCGCGGAGTGCACGCCTTCGGTGGAGACCACCAGATCGTTGGGTTCTCCCTGGAAGATGCGGTCCGCCAGGGCGCCGGCGGCCCCCCCGGTGAGGAGGCTCCGGAGCCCCTTCCGAATCGGCTCGAAGTCGGCGGTGACCGCATACCCCTCCGCCCCACCCGGCGGGGCGCCGTTCAGGCGCTGGAGGAAGGGGCCGTCGGGGTGCATGGAGGCGAGGCCGGGGAGGCCGTTCACCACTCCATGTCCCAGGACCTTCACCGCCACCAGGACCGCCTCCATCACCTCGGTGACCGGTCCCGACGGAAGGAGGACCATGGCGCTGCTCATCCGGTCCAGGATCTGGACCATGTGGGCCGGGTCGGCCAGGACCGTGCCTCCGTTGGGGACACCCACGAAGACCACCCGGCGGAGCCCCACCCTCCCCTCCGTCCGCCGCCCCTCGGATCCCAGGAGACCCAGTCCACGGGCTACCAGCCCCCCGCGGCTGTGGCAGATCACGTCGGCCTCCAGACGAAGGCCTTCCGGGATCTGGTCCAGGAACCACCGGGCATTCTCGGCCGGGTCCTGGGAAAGGCTGTAATTGTCGAAGGCGATGACCCTCCCCTGGTATTCCCGGTGGAGTTCCTCCATCAGGGCGCGGGGCATCTGCTGGAACGCTCCCCAGGAGGTGCTAAAGGTGCCGTGGATGAAGAGGAGCGCCCTTCCCCGGGCCAGCCGCTCCCAATCGGACCCCGCCAGCTT
>SL_3KL_010_SEDDRAFT_10004659_pt1 | contig 12383 bp, 10 predicted proteins | sample SodLakKL_010_SED_2_FD_10381 | JGI IMG/M metagenome (IMG submission 10381)
AAAACATTCTTGGCAATAGATTACCACGGACTCACCCGGCTGTATCCACTTTTTTTATTGATGACGTTGAGAGGCTCTGGCTGGCAACTATAATAGATAACTTGAACCTGTATGAATGGTGGGTATTGGAAAAGACAGGTGAGCTCATTACCCGGTTCGAATGGCCGCGAAATGAACCGATTGAAGTGGTGAGAAACGGATACATGTATACCCGCCAAACCGATGAAGAAACCGGCCTGCAGCAGGTGGTTCGGTACCGGATTGAGTGGGAAGAGGTGTAAAAACGTATTGTTTGATGATGAAATTCCCCAATTACTAACAATACGACCAGATGGACTGCGGCCCACCTGCCTGCGGATGGTGTATATAGACTACCGTTGTCCCTGTACCATGGTTACCCTGAGCCGAATAAGTGAAATACCCATTTTACCGTTTATAAGGCCTGCATTTAACAGGTCAGGGAGTTCCTGTATAAGCATACCGGTGAGCTCTTTCACGTTGTTTTTGGTTGTATGATTCATGGACTTTCAAACATATATTCATATGAGACTATCACTAACCATTCTTTTGTGTTTACTTCTTGTCCATTGTTCGGAAAACTCCGTGCCTGAACATATCCGTGTCCTAGATGAAATTCCCGGACACATACAGGAGGTTAAAAATCTCACCATTTACCCTGGAGATTCCGAACCCCTTTATGAAATTGAGCTCATACCCGTACAATCGTTTGGTGAAACTGGCGAACCTTATTTAACAGAAATTATGGGAAGTGTTGTTGATGATAAGGGTAGAATTCTCATCTGGAATTCTAACACTGGCTATGAAATGTTTCTTTATGTTTTCAATGATGATGGGACCTATCATACTCAAATCGGTCGCCAGGGAAGCGGGCCCGGAGAGTATGGATTTGTATTTGACCTACAAGCCAGGGCGGAGAAAGTGCTCGTTCGCGATATTACTAATCAACGTTTAAACATTTACAATACAAACGATTACTCTTTTGACCGGGCTATGTTGATTGAGCAATTGGCAATCAGGGATCATGAAGCTGTTCAGGGGCTGCAGTTAGGACTCATTATGGCCAGAAATGACGGGAATTACTTCGTAAGTTTCTCCCAGGGAATCTCTGGTACCGAACATATATATCTGCTTATGGACACAGACGGAAATGTGTTGAATTTTGAACCTCTTGTATTTCCGAGTTCCCTTTGGATAAGTGTGCCCACCAGATCGATGGCCCCATCCTTCGGATTAGGATCAATCATGGGACAAACACTTACAACATTGACAAGTGAAGATGCATTATACTCGGCCTGGACCAGGGATTTTTTGATCAGGAAGTACGACGCAGACGGCAACTACCAATCAGCGATTTATTATCCGATCCAGGGCACACCATTTGATTCCGATGAGTATACCAAAACAGTACCTTTCGGTTATACCGCACGTGAAATAGAGAGAGCTATTGAAAACACAGATATAGAGTTGCCTGAAACCAACCCTGTACTGGCCGATTTGATGGTAGATGATGAAAACAGGATTTGGGCAGCGGTCCCCATGGATTCACAGCGGGAAATCTATGAGTGGTGGATCCTGGCTCCATCGGGCGAACTGCTCGCCAAGCTGCTTCGTCCTCGTGTACAACGCATATTTGACATCAAACAAGGGTATCTTTACGGTAGAGAGACGAATGAAGAAACAGGTGCTGAGTATGTAGTTAAGTATCGGATTGAACTGACGGAAAGTTAATATGCAAGTGTTACGTCAGTTTTTATTCAATCCTGCTGGGTAACAGCGAGGCAGTCGAGGAGATCGGTTTTTGCACCGTTGGTGCCAAACTGACCTGGGAGCAGTTGAAACAGGGTACTTGAATTATCCAACACTCACAAAAGCGTTTAAAAGCCAGGTCGGCATGACACCAAGCCGGTGGATAGCGGAAAATAATCAAGGAAAAATTAAGGGATTTTTCAAGCATTTGTGCTGTTTGATTCTTTTTCTTAAAAAGAAGTTAAAACTTTTTTAAATGGCAGCCTGATGTTGAAATATTGTTTTAAGCAATGGAACAAGTTGTAACGAAATATTTGAAAAGCCTCAGGATTCCGGTTTCCCAAAAATACTGTGAGAAGCTGATCCGGTCCCATCCCGACTATCCGTCGCTGCTCAGCATTTCGGATACGTTGACAAGACTTGGAATCGAGCACAAAGCCGCCCGCGTCTCAAAAGAACAGCTTGCGGGCATGGAGGCTCCCTTTCTGGCCCGGTTGAATGCGAATGGCGGTGGATTCACTCTCATTGACAATCCAAAAGATCTGGCAGAACAGGTAGAGCTAATCTGCCATGAAGGCCGGTCTGCTGCCGGCCAGGATTCGGAGGGAGAAGCGGTCATCCTGATGGCCGATCCGGCCGAAGAGATTACCGATCCGGAGAACGGTGAGCCGCTTGCCGAAGAATCGTTTCAAAGAACCCTGTTCATCACACTTTTATCAGCCACAACAGGAATGGTCCTGCTGGCTTCGGTGACGTTTTTTTCCTGGATCTATCTGTCGTTACTTGTAACTGCAATGGTTGGAGCCGTCGTAGGCTATTTGCTCGTTGCCAGGGATGTGGGGGTTACCTACGATCCGGTGAAAAACTTTTGCAGGGCAGGGAAGAAAACAAACTGCGATGCCATTTTACGATCAGACGGGACCAGGCTGTTCGGCAACATCAGCTTCTCGGATGCTGTGGCGGGCTACTTTCTGTTTCAGATGATGGTGCTTGTTGTCATTCTCCCATTTACGCAAGCTGCCGAAATGTTTCTGGTGCCTCTGGCTCTGTTGAGCGGCTTGACGATTCCGGTGGTCATCTATTCTCTTTATTACCAGGCTGTAAAGGCAAAAACCTGGTGCCGGCTCTGCCTGATCGTTAGTGCTGTGCTAGTAGTGCAAGCCGGGCTGTTCGGGTGGTTGGTTGCAGCGGGCCTCTTTGGCCTGGCAGACGGAATCTTATGGGCGGCCGGACTGGTTGCAGGCTTATTTCTCACCATCGTTTCTATTGTTTTTCTCATCAAAACCCGTTTGAAGGAGAGCAGCGAAGCCGAACATGCGGAGGCGGCTGCCAGCCGGGTCAAATATGATCCGTCAGTATTTACCTATTTATTATTGCAGCAGCCGCAGGCCGACTGTACGCCATTTGAGAAGGAACTTCTCATCGGTAATTCGCAGGCCCCGGTAAAAATTACCATGGCAGCCAGCCTGGGATGCGGGCCGTGCAAGGATGGGTTTGAAAGAGCAAAACGGTTGGTCAGGATGTTTCCTGAGAAAGTGAACCTTTCAATCCGGTTCTCGATACCTCAACATCCAAATGGAAACGAAATTGACCCCGGCCAGTATCTTCTGAGATACTGGCTTTGCAGGATATACGGCACAAAACATCCATCGGAGGATACAGAAAAGGTGATGCAGGACTGGTTTGAACTGGAAGACCTGAGCCAATTTCGGGAGAAGTATCCCTTACCATCAATCGGGGAAACCCCAGCTATCGAAGCACTGGCCGCCCGGCACTCCGACTGGTTCGACAAGGCGGACGTCAAAGGCACTCCCACATTTTTTGTGAATGGGTATCAACTTCCCGGACAATACCGGATAGAGGATCTCAGCCATCTTGTGGTGGGGTTAAGTGAAGAGATTCCCGTAGCCCGAGAAAAAACGAGGGAAGCAAAAACAGAGCAAAATCATTGAATGGTTTGTCTGATTTCGTATTGAAACAGACAAAAGGGTAGAAGATCCTGGCCCTGGCTGTTGCAAACCGGCCGAAACAGGTTGAAATCATAACAAAATAAAAAAAGGTGTAAACCATGCGAGATTTATTAAATAAAGGCCAAGTATTAGGCCGTTCTGAAATGAAGAAGATCATGGCTGGAAGTGGTAGTGGTGTTTATATAGTATGTTGTGGTTGCCAAAATTCGACTTGCCAAGGTTGGGCTGATGACTGTCAAACAGGAGGACTTCAAATTTGTGGTCCTGGATATGCTGGTGGTGGAGGACCATGTTTTGATTGTATTTCCAGTTAGTTAGAATCTTGGCATATATATATTACCATCAAAAATCCCCAATCCATCTCAATGGGTTGGGGAAACACAAATATGTAGTCTTTATGATTATTTAATGAATTTATTAGTCAAAGAGACTTTAGTGTTTATTGGTGGAAATTTACTGAGCAATTCTTAATTCGATCATTTTATACTATGACTTGAAGATATGTAGGAAATCTACAAATAATAACCTATGTCTGGTTTGAAAAACAATACAAGTCATCCAAAATTCGATTCAAAATCTCTCTTTAAAAACTATAAAACTACCTGAAGATCCAGTATTAAAGACAGTTTATACAAAAGGGGTGGGGTTTTCAAATTCATAATTAAATAAAATATCTTGTATGTTAAAAATGTCTTATACACTAATTGGATTAATTCTAGTTGCACTAATTTTGGGATGCTCAAATGGAGAAAGGGAGGGATTTACTAGTCATCTTAAGGAATCGCAACAAATTATTGAGCCTTCAGATTCTGATGGAACAGATGAAACATCGACAGAAGTGGAGCAAGACTTTGAGATTCAATTTGTACGAGAGACTTCTTATGGCTCTACCGATGATATCGTTGTCGGCTCGATTGGGTCTTTTAGTGTCGATGGAAACAACCGGGTGTTCATTGTAGACAGGAATCGAGTAAACGTTCATGTGTATCAGCCTGAAGGAAATTTTCTCACATCTTTGGGCAATCAGGGGAGGGGCCCCGGAGAATTTATGGCTGTAGGCCCCTACACTATGATAGCAATTCATTCAAAACGATTTTATATCACAGATCTGGCGGATGTACATTTACAATTTCCTTACAGAATGCATGCATTCTCGTTGACGGATTTATCGTTTATTCATACAATCAATCTTCTTGCCAGGAATATATCAGAATTTGAAGAACTTGATGGTTACTATCCCAAATGGATATATCCGCTTGACGATGATGCGTTCCTGGTCTCTTATCATCGATCTCCGCAGGAATACCTGGATGAGGAAAGTATGATCTATTACTTTGTACAGGATAACAGTGGGAATATTGAATCTGGTCCGGTTTTAAAACAAAAAGATCGAACCAATCTGATTACTGAAGTTACAGATTTTGAAATTCCGTATAGAGCCATCAATTCCTTTCCTTTTCATGGAAAATCGTTGTTAACTGTCTCTGAGGGCGATGAACTCTTTACTGTAAATCATACCGAAGAATTTAAAATCGATGTATATACGCTACAAGGTGAGCAGATTCGCACCATTGAGCATGCTTTTGAAAATTTATCATTTAACAGGGATGAGATTTTAGACTATTATAAAAAGATAAACTATGGACACAGACTTGGCGAGGGAGTTGCATTGAAAATGATCCAGGAGGCGGAGAACCTGCCCGAAACCTGGCCTGCCATTGAAAACATGCTGATTGACGATAAAAACCTCATCTGGATTTCCACAATTGTTGAAAATTTTGATATCTATGAGTGGTGGGTACTTAATGGTGAATCCGGCGAGCTGATTACCAAATTTGAATGGCCTCGTGATGAGCCGATTGAAGTGGTAAAAAACGGCTACATATACACCCGACAGACCGATGATGAAACCGGCCTGCAGCAAGTGGTGCGGTACCGGATCGATTGGGAAGAGGTGTAAAAACGCATGGTCTGAATGAAAAAATTTCCCTTCTACAAACAATACGACCAGATGGACTGTGGCCCCACCTGCCTGCGGATGGTTTCAAAGCATTACGGCCGACCCTATTCGATGGATTCACTGCGCCAAAAGAGCGGCATCAACCGGGAGGGTGTGTCGCTTCTGGGCATCAGCGAGGCGGCCGAGGAGATCGGGTTTCGCAAAGTGGGGGGCAATCTGACCTGGTAGCAGTTGAAACAGGGTACTTGAATTATCCAACACTCACAATAGCATTTAAAAGCCAGGTCGGCATGACACCAGGCCGGTGGGTAGCGGAAAATAATCAAGGGAAAATGTAAGGGATTATTCAAGCATTTGTGGTGTTTGTTTCTTTTTATTAAACAGGAGGGTTTTAAAGGGTTTACCCCGGTTTTGAAGAAACTTCTGTCAGGACGAATCAAACTCAAATCAAAACGAAATCAGTGGTGGCAAAGATGGAAAAGTTGAAAATGATTGGAAAAGTTCTCGGACGCAGTGAGATGAGGAAAATTATGGCCGGGAGTGGTGATGATTGTGATTATTATCAATGCTGCAACTCAGCAGGAGTTTGTACAAGGTGTGTTCATGCTCCTGGAGGAGGTACATGTGGGAGTAATGATACCAAGGAATATTGCTGCGATTAATGCGGCTAATTGGTAAAAATAGCTTCTGATATGTTGTTGAACTTTTAATAAATGAAAGTCTTCCTTATCTGCAAATATAATGTATTCTTCGGAATTCTATTGTTTCTTACAACGACAAACTGTACGACCAGTTCACCTGAATTTTCTGAAGTCAATTACGTGATACTTGATGAATTTGAAACTGTCATTTCGAATGAAGAAATGCTTTTATATTCACCCACGGTTCTGACGTTCGGAGAAGACGGTTTTTTTGTTTTCGATGATGCTGTCGGTCATGTTTTGAGTTTCGATATCAATGGCTCCTTAACAGGTGAATTTGGGCGAAGAGGACAGGGCCCCGGAGAGTTTTCATTGTTAAACAATATATTTATTAATGATGATTTCATCTATTTTGTAGATGTCGGTCAATTTTTAATTCATAAGTATAGTAAGAATGGTGAACATATTTTTTCTCTGGATTACGGGGCTATGGGCTATTTCCCAAGTCCAAGTCCTCCAATGATCACGGGAGTTATAATGGCACGTGATCTCATACATCAGCCACTCGTTACATTACAGGGAAATGTTATGTTGTCACCATTTTTAAGTTCAGGTGAAGAATTGCCAATCAATATATATCATTTGGCAAACCAGAAGGAAGAGATCATTTCCACGATCGGGAACTTGCCGGAAGGAAGTACGAGAGAAGTGAACACAATTGATTTAAGAAACGCCATCTCAAATGGTGAAATCCCAACGCACGATTATACAAATGTATTTCCGGTAAATGATTTAGCAAACCCTGATGAATATTTTTTTGTTTATACTGCATTTCCAAAGATTGAGAAATATACTGACACAGGTGAAAAACTTTGGTCTTCAGAAATATATTCACTCCCCGAACTCGATGAAGTTACAGAACGATTTCACAATATCATTAATGAGTTAAACAGGGAATCCTGGATACCACTGAATAAATACATGTCTGGAGTTAGTAGTCCATCAGGGGATTTGTATCTGGCTACAAATACAAATCCTGAAATGCCGGGAACACTTTGGATACACCGTTACAATTCCGGCGGTGAGCTTATGGTACGATACAAATTAAAATCAGACATCAATATACCGCCGGTTTTTGATATTGATCACAAAAACCGGCGTATTTTCGTCATCACAGAAGAAGTTGATGTCAGGGCATATCCATTTTAAAAAATCAATAACTCCATATTCAAACTCGCAGCGAGCCAACGCCCATAATTTCTCTTTCTGTCACGGTGTCAATTTCATACCGAATCAGACTATTTGCTCGTTTTTGAAACTATTCATATCGTATTTATATTGTTGCAACAATTATATTCAAACGTTTCAATAATTCAGAATGTACGATTCGTTTTTCGAAGACATTGTATAATCTTCTATTACATGGTTGCAAAAATTAAAATTTTTTAATAATTAAATAGTTTTGTAACAAATGGGGGGGGGGGTAAGACTCTTATTAATAATAGGTTAATAGAGGCAATAGAATTGATTTGTTTAAGATTGTCAGTGAAATCAAATGAGGGGGTGTAATAGCGTGCAGCATAATCCTCCGTGAGGGGTTCAATATTCATTGAAGAATAATTATCAAAGAGTGGGGTCAAAAATGCATATGCACAGGGATAAGGACTGTTTAATTAAACGGTATAAAACCAAGCTGCCAAAACCCGAAGAAAACTGGCCTGTGAACGTGCAGAAAGTGACGCAATATATACACACGTACTTGTTTGATCCAGATCTGACCATAACTTCTATGTATGAGAAATGTAACATCACCGACAAGAATTTTGCCGGGAAATTTTCAGTTTATACCGGCTTAACTCCTAAAAAGTACATACAACACCACCGTATCGAATGTGCAAAGGAAATTCTGAAACAGGCTCATCACAATCATAATACAATCATAAAAACCGCATTTAAATCGGGATATTCGAATCAATCGACATTTACAAAAGCATTTAAAAGCCAGGTCGGCATGACACCAGGCCGGTGGATAGCGGAAAATAATCAAGGGAAAATGCAAGGGAAAATGTAAGGGATTTTTCAAGCATTTGTACTGTTTGTTTCATTTTATTAAAAAGAAGTTAAAACTTTTTAAATGGCAGCTTGATGTTGAAATATTACTTTAAATCATGGAGCAAGTTGTAACGAAATATTTGAAAAAGCTCAAGGTTCCGGTTTCCAAAAAATACTGTGAGAAGCTGATCCGGTCCCATCCCGACTATCCGTCGCTGCTGAGCGTTTCCGATACACTGGGGCAACTGGGCATCCCCCATGGTGTGGCCCGGATGCAGAAAGAACATTTGGAACCTCTCGCCTTTCCGTATGTGCTGCACATGGATAAAGGCGGCGGTGAGTTTTTGGTTGTAGATGGAGAACAAGACCTGAACTCAAAACCGGGTCTTCTGAACGACTGGAGTGGCATTGTGCTGCAGGCCGAAGCGCCGGAGGAGATCGAAGATGATGAGAATGTGGCTTATCTTGCAAAAGAGAGAGCTGGCAGCTTTGCTGTTGTCCTGTTTGTCCTGTCCATTCTGATGATGTTTACCGCAGGCTGGGTTCAGAGTTTTAGCTGGCCGGCAATTCTTCTTGTGGCCACAGCCGTTACGGGTGCTGTGCTTGGGTACCTGCTGATTGCCAAGGACCTCGGGGTAAAATATGGTGCAATCGAATCGTTCTGCAATACGGACCGGAGTACCAACTGCGGCCGCGTACTCCACTCAGATGAAGCCAAAATTTTTGGTCAGTTTTCGTTATCTGATGCTGTGATGAGCTATTTTTCTGCACAACTGATCGTAGCCGGTTTACTGGTTCCAATAGCTGGAAATACCGTACCGCTGTGGTGGTCATTGTCGGCTACCGGTATTCTGACCCTACCGGTGGTGGCATACTCCCTCTGGTTGCAAGGTACTAAATTTAAAACCTGGTGCCGACTCTGCCTGATGGTAGCCGGGGTGCTGGTTGTGCAGGCCGGGCTGTTCGGATGGATGGCTGCTTCGGGTTTGTTTGGCATAGCCGGTGGAAACTTGTGGGCTGCCGGGCTGGTTGCAGGCAACTTTCTCGCCATCGGTTCTCTTGTGTTTCTTCTTAAAACCCGCATTAAAGAAGGAAACGAAGCCGAACAGGCCGAGGCGTCTGCCAATCGGGTCAAATTCAACCCTTTGGTATTTTCCCATCTGTTGTTGCAGCAGCCGCAGGCGGACTGTACACCGTTTGAACAGGAGATGATGATTGGAAAATCGGGGGCACCGATTCAAATAACCTTAGCAGCTAGTTTTGGTTGTAGCCTTTGTGGAGTCGCGTTTAGTGATGGATTACAGCTTGTTTCTATGTTTCCAAACACATTTAGATTAGTTATCCGTTTTCGCTTCTTTCGCATTAGTATGACGAACCCACATCCGTCCAAAGAGAATATGTATCTCCTTGGTTATTGGTTACGTCATATATCTGGAAAATCTCGTGAACAAACTCTAACTGCAAAACTAATCAGAGATTGGTATGCTTTTAAAGATAAAAATAAATTTAAGAGTCTCTATTCTTTTAAGTGGAATAATGATGAAAAGAAAATTGCGAAGGTAGCAGTCAAACATACTAAATGGATTGAGGATATGAGAATCACTCAAACACCGACATTCTTCCTTAATGGATTTAAACTCCCCAAAAATTATAGTTTAAAAGACCTAAAAATGATGACTGTAGTATTAATGGAACATTTACAAGAAGTAAATCAAAATAAGCAAAAAAAAGTAGAATTTGTATCCATTATAGATACAAAAGACCGGCATGAATAGACGGATAAAACCATTTATTCAGCTTGAAGTGGCATAAATGACTTGTTTCTTTAGTTAAAGATAACTATCGATCAGAACAGGTCAATAAACAGTAATATAAATCAAAAGGTGAAATACTATGAGTAAGTTATTTAATACAGGCCAGGTATTGGGCCGAAGCGAGATGAAGAAAATTATGGCAGGTAGCGGAAATGGAAATTGTAGTGGATGTTCAGATTGCTTTGGTTGGGGTGGATCATGTAACACTACATCTACCAAACATTATTGCGGTATGATCCAAGGTTCAAGTGGTCAATATGTAAGTTGTTATAGAGATAATTTTTAACTAAATAATCAAATAAAAAAACGCAAGAATATTTAAAATTCTTGCGTTTTTTTATTACAGGAAATCATGAATAAATTATTAGGATATTTTTGTTTGTTAATTTTGACATTTAACATTATTCAATGTTCAGAAATTGAAGAAGAATCTTTTTTTAAAGATAAAGAGTCACAAATAATATCAGAGCGAATCATAAAAGGTGAATTAGAAATCGTCAATCAAGTCTCCTTATACGATCAATTTGAAATATTCAACGCAATCGGGCTCATATTGGATGGGAACACTCTATTTATTGCAGACCGCCCACAACTTAAGGTTATTGGAATCAATACCGGCTCTTTTGAACTCGATCATTCATTTACAATTCCGGAAGGAGAAGGCCCGGAAGAACTGACAAGAATATCTCCCAATTCTGTCTCAAACGATACCTTTGTTTTTTATGACCGTAGTTTATCAAAATTTCAATTTAGAGACATAAATGGGACATTCATCCATGAATTTATATACGAAGAGATTCATCCAAGTAGAATTCGTTTTTTAAGTAATGGAAACTTCGTCACCTTGTCTGATCCTTACAGTACAGGACAGAATTTCATGTTTCATGAGATGAATCAGAAGGGAGAAATTCTTTCAGAATTCGGCGAAATTGACAGTGATCATTTTCATACACTTATGTATCCCGGGAGCATCGTAATCGATGAAAATGACAATTTTTATTACGCCGGTTTTTCCGAACACATTCTTAAAAAATGGGATCCGGATTACCATCAACTTTTTTCTATTGCTTCGATTGACGATTTTCCTGCCGAATTGAATTATGTGACTTTTGAAAGTGGAGGAGACCGGGTTTTTGGATATTCTGAACATGGTTATTTTTCCTCTATCGGGTCTGCTCTGTACAACGATTTTTGGCTGATACTTCATGGCGGAGTTTCCGTGGATGAACATGAATATCCCAAACTGGATATCTACAACCGGGAGACCGGTGATTATCTCTATACATATGAAATCCCCTATCGTACAGATCACTTAGCTGTGGATGATCAATACATATATATGTTACATATAATTGATGGTGATTCACATTTGGTGATATATGAAAATATTCTTCCATAAAAAATTTCCATTCTTTCACCAATACGACGCCATGGACTGCGGCCCCACCTGCCTGCGGATGGTGGCGAAACATCATGGCCGGAGCTATACGATGGATATTCTACGCCAAAAGAGCGGTATTAACCGTGAGGGAGTGTCACTTCTTGGAATTAGCGAGGCAGCCGAGGAGATTGGGTTCCGCACCGTTGGCGCCAAGCTGACCTGGGAGCAGTTAGAAGAGCAGGTCCAGCTTCCGTGTGTGGTCTGGTGGAACCAGGTTCATTTTGTGGTGGTCTACTACATCAGGAAGAACCGGGTGTATGTGGCCGATCCGGCGAAGGGGAAAATCCGGTATACAAAGGAGGAGTTTTTAAAGGGGTGGATGAGTAAAGGTTCTGTAGCATTGCGTGAGGAGTCGGGCGTAACTAACACCCCCCTTAATCCCCCCTTATTAGGGGAGAATTCCGGGACCGGTATTGCCCTTTTGTTTTATACGTCACCGAAGTTTTATGATTTGGAGGGGGAGACGGGGAACCGGCTGAGTTTTTCCATCCTGTTTCAGTACATGATTCCCTACAAAACCCTGCTGTTTCAATTGGCTCTGGGCCTGCTGGCGGGCAGTATCCTGCAGCTTATTTTTCCGTTTCTTACGCAGGCGGTGGTGGATATCGGCATCCAGAACCGCGATATCAACTTTATCTATATCATTTTAATGGCGCAGCTCATGCTCTTTCTGGGCCGTACGGGGGTGGAGTTTATCCGCTCGTGGATCCTGCTGCATGTGAGCACCCGCATCAACAT
>SL_3KL_010_SEDDRAFT_10004660_pt1 | contig 12382 bp, 7 predicted proteins | sample SodLakKL_010_SED_2_FD_10381 | JGI IMG/M metagenome (IMG submission 10381)
AATATCGAATTTGCAAATCTGTATTTGTACCGCGTGATCAGAATGAAAACGTCCTTTCCGTATGGCATCCGGATTAATAATTCACGAGACCTTCGTTTCCACGGGATTCATCTTTACAGTCCAACGGTTTATTCCTTTGATAATACGTTATTTGATAATACCCATAACTATCAGATACGGGAGCGGGAAATAGCCAGACTTACCATATCAGGGAATCCGCCGAAAGAAAATAACAGAGAGAGACCATCATCGGGCATTGTACTTTCCCACATGCCTGAAAAGGTAGCGGGGGGGTTTGAATGGATTGCCGGACTGACCTCCGACGCCGAAGGAAATGTGTATTTTACGGATTCACGGAAGAAACACATCTACAGATACTCAGGCAAGGATAATGATCTTAAGCTTATTGCCGATGTGCCTTTTGAACCTTCGGCTTTGGTTTTTGATCAGGCCGGAAATCTGTTGGTCAGTACCCGGCAGGGCGAGTTAGTTGCATTTCATCCCGATAGCGGTGTCGTTGATTTGTCTCCTCTTCCTGAAGTCTCTGCAGATTCTCATGATGGGAGAATCGCCGTGCTTCCCGGACATCTATGGCGGGATGAGCATGATTTTCTCGATATAACCACCTATTCGGAAAGCAAACCGCCCGTAACATATTCATCTTACCAGCGGTATTTTAGGAAACAAACCAATCCGCTTGAAAATCATTTTATTGCACCGGACGGTGTCACCTTTATTCCTCATTTCAGCGATTTAAGACGGACTGTCTCTTTAAAAACAGCTGTCCCGAATACGTATTATTATATGGCGGATGAATTCGGTCAAAAAACCTATCGGTTTGAGGTTCAACCAAATGGTTCGCTGAGGAATCCGGAGCTGATTGCAGAGCGGGGTGAACTTGATGTGGCAGTGGATATTGAAGGCAATGTGTATATTCCGGCAGGTCATGTGTATATATACGACAAAAACGGTGAAATGATCGATGGTATCAGGGTTCCGGAAAGGCCTGCCTCTGTCACCTTCGGCGATTCGGATAATAAAACATTATATATTGCCGCAAGGTCATCTCTTTATAAAGTGAGACTTACATATCCGGGCCGGATAACGACCGCCGGTGAATTTCCCGAATAATATTTTCCGGTTCTTTCGCAAGAGGAAAACGAATTTTGAATATGCTCTTCATGTTCCTTGGATGCAGACGTGCGACGCACTTCCCCGCGTTAGATGCTGAAAATATTTTAAAAATCGCATAATCGCATCAAGAGAAAGTGCGACGCACGTTTGATATTTCGCACACCGGTCCTCGGTAGATCATAGAGAAAACCGGTGTCGATGGTGCATACGGTTTATATTCCCGAATAATATTTTTATATTAATGGGAATTATTAAAAGGATATAGCATGAATGAATTTTTAGAGCACGTAAAAAAGGGGTTGTCGCAGAATCCCAAAGCACTCTCATCGAGATTTTTCTATGATGCAACGGGAGATGAGCTGTTTCAAAAGATAATGCACATGGAAGAGTATTATCTTCCTGAGTGTGAGTTGAATATCATCAATAATCAAAGTGCGAATATTGCAAAAGATATTGCAAACACTACAAAAGAGCTGCATATTATAGAGCTCGGAGCGGGTGACGGCTCGAAAACCAAATTTTTGCTCAGTACATTCCGCTCGTACTTTGATCCGTTATATTATACGGCATTGGATATTTCAGGGAACATTTTAGAGGAAAACAAGGAGCAAACTCAACAAATCCTGCCTGAACCGCATGTCAATTATATAGCCGGAAACTATTTCAAGACATACCCGAGAATAAGCGAAGACGATGCGACGAGATTAGTGCTCTTTCTCGGAGGGAATATCGGCAACTTTAAATTACAGGATGCCATTGATTTCTTTAAATTCATACAAAATGATCTGCGGGAAAATGACTATCTTATCGTCGCGTTTGATATGGCAAAACATCCCCGGCAAGTTATCAAAGCATATGATGATGCTCAAGGTATCACCAGAGCATTCAATCTGAATTTACTCGAGCGGATGAACCGGGAATTAGGTGCTGATTTTGATGTATCGAAATTCGATCATTATCCCTGTTACAATCCCGTCACCGGCATCGCGGCAAGTTATATCATCAGTCTGGAAAAACAGACTGTCTCTCTGCCGGACGGTACGAAGTTTCACTTTAAACCCTTCGAAGCAATACACACCGAAGTATCAAAAAAATTCTTCATTTCAGATATTGAACACATAGCGGAAAAAAGCAGTTTTCCAATTCACAGGATTTATTTTGACGGGAGTTGCGGTTATGCATTTGTGCTGTTTCGTGCGGGGAATTAAAAAGCACCCGTGCCTCGAACGGGTGATCCATATTAATCTGTCAAAGATCAGCTTCATAATGAAGGAAGTACGTGCTTTCTCGCGCGCCGGTAAGCTCAGTGAAAGCAATACCGTTTATATGTCCTGGGGCAAAGGTAAAAAGATCCATCTTCGTTTTTCAAAGAGCGAAAATCCTGCCATCGAAAAACTGTATTCAACTCATTTTTTTAAAGCGCAAGACCGAACGTAGCCGTGAGGTAAAACCGATGGTGGGTAATGGAAGGGATGATAAGGAGTGAGAATGGGATATTTTGACCATAGAGATGATAGATCACTTCTTGGGGTTTTGTCTGTAATGGAAAAAAATCACTTCTTGATAGTAAAGGAGTTAGAATACAAATAAAGAGTTATGGTATTACTAAATATTCTTCCACCCAGGTAGACGGCTGGCAAACTCCTCCTGGAACGCCGGTCGGCGGATGTTTTGAAATTTAATTTTTTTTGCAAAGGTTTTCCAGCGGTCGTGATCATGAAGAACATCGACAATTACCCGCTGTATCTTTGCCATCACGTCGGCTTTTCTTGCGTATTCCTTTCGTTGTGCATTGGTTTGTATATTACCGATCCCTGAAAGATAATATTTCAAGATCTCTTCGGGATAGAGTTTTTCGAGCTTTTCAGCGACATCGAGGATGTAATTTTCCCCCCAATTATTTATTGGATAGCCTCCACCTATCAGTATCTCCAATGCTTTATCGAATTCTTCACGGTGCATGCGGATTTTCAGTGCTTCTACACGCCAGGCAGTCTTTAGACTCGCCAGAATCTTAGGTTCGAACTCTGACCATTCCTCCGGAGTGCATAATTTTTTAAATGCCTTATACTTTTCAAATGAAATATTATCGGTCGTTTGTTCGAATTGCATTCTGATGTACTTTTTCCTATCTCCCGATGCTTTAGCCCGTTGTGCGACAAACCCACGCAGCTCATCCATTCGTCCCGTGCCTTTCCGGAGTCCCTCCTCGGCAATCTGAATAGCTTTTTCTCTTTCACCGGACTCCCAGTAAAATGTAGCAAGATCATAATAGTCATGACCATAAACCAATTTTTTTGTGCGTAGTTCGAGGTACTTATCACGATCACCGAGCGTCCGATATATTTCGCGGGCATGGTTTATTTTCCATTGATTCCGCATACCTTCGAAGGCTTGTGCCAACCTCATTAGATCCGAATCATTGTAACATGCGGCGTGGGCAACCTCATGAAGCATATCATCCATTCCCGCATTCCCGCTCTCGATAAATGGCAGTATCCGGTTCAGCAACTCCATTCGGCTCTCGGAATCAATCGAATTCGAATTAAGGAGTTCACATATTTCCGATAAAAGACCACCTACATAATCTTCCAGATCATAGTCGCCGCCGCCGTACGTATCCAGTTCGTTAAGATCGGGTTCAAGCTCATCCCAGAGCGAGAGAACAATCTCACTATCCGCTCTCTTTTTGAGTACACCCGAAAGCAATTGGTGCTCTTTCAGGAATTCAAAGCATTCACGACGGATATCGGGCCTGTCGGTGACAAGGATGGAAATTAAATTTCTTAATACTTCGGCGGGGGCGGCATTGAGCAGGGTTGTAAGAGCGTTTATTTTAGTTGTATTCTTTGCCATGTAATTTAAATTTTGGTTATATGGATTTTTGTTACCCTACGAATCTCATTCCATCGCATCCTGAATTGCAACGTGCAGCCCCCAGAAAGTATACGATTCCGGCACCTCGATAAGCCGCCAGATTTTTGGCTCGATCTCAAGAAGCGTCACTTTAAATCGGTAAATACTCCGTTGTCGTTTGGTCATTGGACTGGCGTTATTTGGTTGTTTAAGAGTAGCAGGTGGATTTCACTAATGTATTAATTTGATTTTAAATAAGCAAAATAGCGAATAGGTCATTTCCCTATTTTCTCATCCCCTATCATATCTCCTTGACAATACCAAATACAATCCTTACATTTTTTTGATTCACATGTCAGTCATCAGGGGATACCACTCAAGAAATTGTCTTCTTATCTGAAAAATCAACCACCTGGAAAATAGATACATGAAATCTGAACGTACAATCGCGGTGCTGCACGGATATCTGCTCGAAGGGTCGGGATCGAATCTGTGGACACGCTCTATCATTTCGTCACTCTGCAGGCGGGGGAAAACGGTCCACCTTTTCTGCCAGGAGAACCACGGCGATATCTACCCCTTCATTACCGAGATGCGGATATACGAACGCGATGGCTCGTGCCGGGTAGCATGGAGCCGCGATCCGGCGGAACCGGGACGCTGCATCCTTCACAAACCCGTGCTGGGTGACCTGCTGCCGGTCTATGTGCGCGACCGCTACGAAGAGTTTTCCCGTGTAGTGCCGATGATCGAGCTGTCGGATAATGAGATCGAGACGTACATCGAACGAAATGTTGAGGTGGTGGCCCGGGTTGTCCGTGAGGAAGACATCGGGATCATCCATGCCAACCACGCAGTGCTCATGCCCGAAGTGGCGCGGAGAGTGAAAAAGCAATGCGGAACGCCGTTTGTAGTGATGCCTCACGGAAGCGCGATCGAGTACGCGGTGAAGAAAGATTCTCGGTTCAGGGATTTTGCTGCCGCTGCCTTCCGTGAGTCGGCCGGTATGTTCGTGATCGGCGATGAAATCCGCCGGCGTGTCCTCGATCTCTTTCCGGAGATCAATGGACTCGAGCTCAAGATGCGGGAGCTGAATCTTGGCGTTGATACAACACTCTTTCGGACGCTGGAACCGGCGGGGCGTACAGAACAAATCGATGATTTCCTTCAATATATGGCCGGTGTGCCGCATGGCAGACAAGCCGGTGTACCCGAAAAACTCCGTTCGGGTCTGGAAAACCGGTCAGAGACATCGGTCGCACAACTGCAGAAATTGTTTACCGAAATCGGGAACTACGATCATAAGAAGCCGGATGAAAATTTGGAAGAATCGATACGATCGATCGATTGGGAACACGATGAAATAATGCTCTTCGTAGGTCGGTTTATTGCCGCGAAAGGATTGCAGGCCGTGGTGACCGCACTGCCTGATCTGCTCGAACAACATCCGCGTCTCCGGCTGCTTGCAATCGGTCACGGACCACAGCGCGAAGTTATGGAAGCATTTCTATGGGCTCTGGAACGGGGAGACGAAACATTGGCCGGACTCATCGTGGCTCATGGTAGAGATCTGGAAATGGGCGGACTTTCGGGGTCGTATAAAGAAGTGGAAGCATCCTGGAATTCGCTTGGTGAAACGGGGACGCTGCAGTGGTTCGAACGGGCGCGAAATACGATACGTCGCGATACGGTGGTCTTTACCGGTTACCTGACTCATCCTATGCTCCGCTACCTGTTTCCCTGTACCGATATTTCTGTGTTTCCGTCGGTCGTGGCTGAGGCAGGTCCTCTGGTATTCCTCGAGGCGCTTGCTTCGGGAAGCTTTCCGTTGGGTACAGACTTCGCCGGTATGGGTGCAAGTATAGATTCAACGATCCCCTGGGTCGGTGAATCGGTTGCCGATGCGATGCGCCTGCGGCCTGATCCGCATCACCTGGTTTCAGATATTGCCGACCGTGCACACACCGTACTCGGATTTGACGGAACACACCGCGAAGTCCTGCGCAAAGTTGCTGTGGATAAGTACGACTGGCAATCTGTCAGTGAACGTATGTATGAGGCACTTCAGGCGTGGAGCGAATAGCGATTCACCGCTTTCCGTTCGCCGCTCGGCGAGCGGCGTTACAGATACTCTAATCGCCCGGCTCTTCAACATTATCCTCTTCCCTGACACCGCCCATCAGCTTATTCGTTAGCGAATCGATCGATGAGTAGATTACCGGTACCACGACAAGCGTGAGGAACGTAGCGAATATAAGTCCGCTGATGATAGCCGTACCCATCGGTCCCCAGAAAGCGGTGTTCTCCGAACCGAGCTGGAAATTCGGATCGAACGACGAGAGCAGACCCACGAAATCGAAGTTTATGCCGAATGTCAGCGGAACGAGTCCCAGTATCGTTGTCAACGCGGTAAGAAGGACGGGACGCAGCCTGATCGCGCCTCCTTCGACAATTGCATTTGTCTTGGAATATCCCTTCTCGAGAAGCTGTTTGATATAATCGAGCAGAACTATATTGTTGATACAAACGATTCCGGCAAGACTGATGATGCCGATGAACGTCATCAGTCCGAAGTTCGTCCGTGTAACCACCAGTCCGAGAAGAACACCGGTAAGACTCAGCCCGACGGCAATCACCACGATCAGCGGCGAGGAAATATTATTAAACTTTATAAGCAGCACAAAGAATATCAGTGCGAAGCCAAGTCCCAACGCGACCGACAGGAACGCGAAGCTTTCGTCCTGCTCTTCGGCTTCACCGGTGTACTTCATCTCATAACCGAGCGGAAGATCTGCGCGGTAGTCGGCGAGATATGCCTGTACCTGAGCGAGTACCTGCGGACCGCTGAATCCCGGAGCTGCCTGTGCTTCCACCTCCGCAGTCCGTCTCAGATTAAGCCGGGTTATCGAGCCAAGCCCGTCCCCGTCCTCAAAATCCGCAACCGAGACAAGCGGTATCTGGTTACCCATATTGTTGATGGTAAGACGTTTTAAGCTCTCCAGATTTTCTCTATCCTCTTCCCGGAGCCGGACGATTATTTCGTACTCATCTTCTCCGTCGCGGAATTTACCCGCTTCGATTCCCGCATACGCGGCACGTATGGTTTGAGCGACGTCTCTGATACTTAATCCATATCTGTTGGCATTTTCCTGATTGATGAGAATACGGTGTTCGGGCAAACCGCCGCCGATATTATTTCGCACATCTACCAGACCGGGGATGATTCCCGTCTCAGATGCATCGCGCAGCATCTCCGTTATATCTCTCGTAATTTGAACGATCTGATCGAAACCCTCACCCGATATCTCGATATTTACCGGCGGTCCGGTCGGCGGACCGAAATCCTGCTTATCGATTCTGATCCTCATATCGGGGATATCACGGAGACGGTCGCGCAGGCGGGTCAGCGTAATGCTGCTTGATTCGGCACGGTCCCCGAAATCAACCATATTTATATTGATTGTCGCGTTCTCGGGAGTTCCGGCGCCTCCGGAGAACGGATCCATGGATATACCCACGTTAACCAGTATATTTTCTATACCTGCCTGTACTGCCGGGAATTCTTCGATCACTTCCCGCATACGTTCGTACACAGTCTGCGCAACGTTGTTTGTGGCATCGACGTTCATGCCGACGGGTCCCTCGATGCTTACGATCAGTTGCCGCGGATCGACTTCGGGGAAGAATTCAACGCCGGGCGGCGCAATCGTCATCATAAATACAATACCGATGAGACCGCCGAAGACGATGTTCAACAACAGGGCCCTGTTATCCGTTATGATGATCGGTTTGTTATTTTTTCTGAGCAGCATCCCCAGAAATCCGAACACAATAATAATCACGGGAAGGATCATCAGTGCAAACACGGTGCTGCTGTCGATTTCCGCTCCGCCCAGACCGGCGAGGAAAAGAGATATCATAATCAGTGCGCCGACCGCGAGTCCGGCATAAAAAGATATTTTTCCTCCCCGGAAAATCGCCTCATGCGTATGGATCAGTATCAGGATAAGACCGAGCAGCAGAGCGATACCGCCGGGTATCAATAAGACTGCACCCGATGCACGTGAGAGTATCGATACAATGCCTCCGAGAATAAGCAGAAGCACGCCGCCGCTGAGCAAAACAAGACTCGCCGTGTTACGGAGATATGCGTATTTTACCGTGTAATCCCGTTCAAGCATCCAGAGCAGAAATGATTTATACTTTTCGATAAACGCGGGCAGCAGTGAGTTCCGGAAATACAGGCCGAATGGTTTTACGAATAACCTGTAGGTAATAGTAAAGAACGCAACAACCAATACTAATACCGCCAGAGTAATCGGGTTTGCGAGTCCGATCATCAAGGCAACGATAATGAAACCGCCGAGAGCAATACCACGGGTGACGGGCGTCCGGTTCGGCTTCGGTTCGTTCTCCAATCGTACGAGATATGCAGTGAGCGTCGGATACAAAACGAGCGCCGCAAACAAAGAACACACGAGCACGATGATCAGGGTTTGAGGAAGGTATCCCATAAACTGTCCGATAATCCCGGGCCAGAACAGCAAAGGAACGAATGCCGCGACGAGCGTTGCCGTACACGCGAGCAGTGCGTATCCGATTTCATCGCCCGCGTGACGCGATGCGTCGAAGCGTTCATAGCCCTTTTCGCGCCAGCGATATATATTTTCGACCATGACGATCGCGTTATCTACAAGCAACCCGAGCGCAATTATCAGGCTGAACAGGATAACGAAATTAACGGTCTGACCTAACAACTGAAAAATGATAAAACCCATGAAGATAGATAACGGTACCGCCGCGGCGACCAGCAGAGCATTTCTGATACCCAAAAAGAATACAAGCACCAGAACGACAAGCAGCATTCCCATAATGATGCTGTTTTCAAGATCTTTAATCAGGCTACCCACATCCTCACTTGCATCGCCCGTAATGACGACCTGTGTTCCCGGAGGGAGAGGATAACTCTCAAGGGCATCCACGACATTGGCTGCTGTTTCGAGAATATTCGCGCCCGGTCTTTTTTTAATCTGCAAACTGACGACCTGCTGAGCGTTCAGACGCTCCGCCGGGATCGGTACCAGATCGCCGTTGTTGTTTTTCTCCTTGAGAATGGTCAGTCGGGAATAGCTGTCGCGGTCTTTAAATCCGAACAGAATATCCGCAAGATCACGAATATACACTGCACCGCGTGAAGGATTCTCTCCGTTGCCGCCCGAAGGAACGAACACAATCAAATTTTCGATCTCATTCGGATCGGAAAATTCACCGGATACTCTCAGCAGATAGCTCAGGCGGTCGACATCGATGGTACCGCCGGGGATCGTTATGTTCTGTCCCTGAATTGCACCGATGATCTGTCCGAATGAAACATTGTAAGCGTTTAACGACTGCAGATCGACATTCACCTGGACTTCGCGTTCTATGCCTCCGACCAGGTCGACTTCCCGCACGCCCCCCGCAGTTTCAAGTTCATCCTTAAGCCGCTCCGCGATTTCGGTCAACCGGTGCAGCGAGTAGTCTGCCGAGAGGTTGATCGACATGATCGGAAAATCATCGAAATCAAATTCGGTTATTATCGGATCTTGAGCGTCTGCCGGCAGTTTCGATCGTGCGAGATCGACCCGTTCGCGGACACGCTGACTTGCCTCAATCAACGGGGTGTTGAGATCGAATTCAACTATTATACTGCTGAATCCCTCGGTTGTTACCGAACGGATCTCGTCGATGCCGGCGATTCCCTGCAGTTCCCGCTCAAGCGGCTGCGTTACCTGCGACTCCATATCGGAGGGACCGATTCCCGGGTATATCGTCGTGATGATAAATAATGGAATCTCGATCGTTGGATTCGATTCTTTCGGGATTGTCGTGTAGCTGATGATCCCGCCTATCGTGAGCAGGATTGTAAGGACAACGATTGCAGTACGATTCTGTAATGATAATTCTGTTAATTTCATATTATCAACGGCTCAAAGTTTGATTACGAAGAGTGAGGGCGTTATCGACGCTTGATTTATTTTGAAGAATTTCCAGACGGTCGCCCTGATTCAGCGTACGGTGTCCGGATACAACCACCTCATCTCCGCGGGAAATCCCCTCGGTGATCTGGATGAGAAGACCCGATGCAGCGCCGGTGCGTACCGGTACAAGGTGCGCCACCGGTTGATCTTCTTCATATCGTGCGACAAAGACGTTGGTACCGTCTTCGTCCCGTACAAGTGCAGTGCGCGGTATGACGAAGGTCTTTTCAACGGTCCTGCGTACTATATGGACATCTGCAACCATTTCGGGTTTTATTATACCTCCGGGATTTGGTATCTCTATCTCCACGCGATATGTTCTGGTATCAGGATCTATTATATTGCCCGCGAAACCTATCTTTCCGGTGTACGGTGCAGTGCCGGTTCCGGTGAAAAAGATTGTGGAAACCGATCCCTCGCGCACATCCGAAGCGAAGCGGTCAGGTACTCCGGCAACGATATTGACCCGGTCGGCATTCACCAGACGTGCCACCGGCATGCCGGGATTAATAAGTTCTCCGTTTTTCGCAAACCGCTCTTCTATCCGTCCGGTAAACGGAGCTTGTATGCGGGTATCCTGTAATTGTTTTTGTGCCTGCTCGTACATCGCTTTGGCCTGATCGCGCTGGGTTCGTATGCTGTTATATTGCAATTCACTGATAATTGAATCGGCAAAGAGTGCCTGTTGGCGGTTGTATGTGTCGACGGCAAGTTCATAATTAACGCGCGCAGATTCATACCCGGCTTGCAGTAACCGGTCGTCAAGTCGCGCGATGACCTCGCCACGCTCCACTCTTCTCCCGAGGGGGGCTATGTATTGCACTCTTCCGCCGACTTCCGCTGAGATAGTCGCGTCGTTATATGCTTCAACCGTACCGACCACCTGAATAGTCTCTTCGAGCGTGTCCTCTTCCATGGTTAGTGTCTCCACTGCCACGGTACGGACGCGTCGTTCATTCGTTGTGTCCTCGGCTTCTTCGCCGCTGCCGGAATCGCAGTGCACGAACAGAAGCGGTATGAACAATAGTAACTTCGCTAATGTTTTCATATACTTTCTCCAATTGCCTTTTGATATTCACTGTATGCGACGAGATAGGCATGTATCGCCGAGAGATAATTTAAACGGCTCTGATCAAGAAGCATCGATGCCTGTCGTTCTTCCAGAGCGGTGCCGGCTCCCTCCTGTAATCTTCTCACGGCAAATTCATAGTGTAACTCTGCTTGTTCAATGTTTCTTTTTTGACTTAAGATACGTTTGTGTGCAGCCTGCACATTGTTGACTGCCTGAACAATTTCAAGGTAGATTGACTCTTTCAGTTGTTCCTGCTGTATGAGAGCTTGTTGGATCGCGATATTTCGCTGTTGAACCTGCCGTGTGGTCTGGAAACCCGTAAAGAGCCGCCAGGAGAATTGTAAGCCGACCGCGATACCGGGATTCCAATATGCATCGGCGAAGAATTCTCTGCGGCTTGTACTGTAGCTGAAGGGTTCATCCGGATCCTGCATTATTACCTGTCGCCGGTCGGGCACGTTTCCGAAATAGTTCAGGTTTGCATAAGCACTGATTTCCGGGAAGTATGAAGCCCGTGCGAGATTTCGTTGAATCTTTTCTATTTCAATGAGCCCCTCGACCTGCTGTACGTCCGGTCGCTGTTGTACCGCCCGACGGTATGCTTCGTCGACCGGGGGAATATCCGGGATATTTTGTGTATCGATAGACAGGGTGGTTCGTAGATGTATATGTGTCCTGACCGGAATACCGAGGATCAGGCTCAGGCTTTTTTTGGCAATATCGGCGTTGTTTGCCGCTTCTATGTAGTTTGTTTCAAGGTTCACCAACTCGACTTCGGCACCGAGACGGTCGGATTTCGAAAGCACTCCCTGTTCAACTGATTTTTGTATCTCTTCAAGTGTTCGTGCCGTTCGTTCGATACTTTTCTTAAGTACGTCTGCAAATTGTTGTGCGAGCAGAGCCGAATAGTATGCAGAGCGGATCCGGTGAGCAACGAGCTGTCGGTCGAAAGCTCTGCGATCTTCGTTTAATTTTCTGAATGTCTCGGCTCCGCGTATTGCACTGAACGCCCTCCCGCTGTAGAGAGTCTGCGATATACTGAGTGTCGTTATAAATTGATTATCGACACTGAAGGGATTGTCGCCTGCTCCCGGAGGTCTGATGCCCGCCCTTTCAAAACCTTCCCGCTGCCTGTCTAAAAAGTCATCAAAACCGATGGGAGATGTTGAAGGATCTCCGTCTGTCCGGGATCGTTCATTATAGTTCAGCCATTCGAGGGCAGCGAATGTCTGGAATAGCCCTCCTGCCTCGGTTCCCGCGAATGGATTTGCCGTTACAACATTCCGCGTAAAGTTGGCGC
>SL_3KL_010_SEDDRAFT_10004661_pt1 | contig 12381 bp, 4 predicted proteins | sample SodLakKL_010_SED_2_FD_10381 | JGI IMG/M metagenome (IMG submission 10381)
CCGGCAGCCTGGAGAATCTTTTTGCCGATCCTTTCAAGTTGCTCAGGAGGATAATCCTCTACCTTGCCCAGAGAATGTAAAGTTTTGTGCCTGGACTTGCCTTGCTCATCTTTGTAGGACTCAACTATACGGAGGTACCTACCGGATTTCTTGTTTTCTAATCGTAAAAATGCCATGGGGCAAAATTATGGCATAAAAAAATATTAACCAAACGATTTTCGCACTACCGATTTTGAGACCCGAAACGCTACAACCCGCATGAAATGGGAATTCATACTTTCAAAATAGGCGAAAATAGGGGTCCAACTGTCAAACTCAAGAAATCCTATCAGGGATTTTTATCCAATCATATTTCTTGATGAGCACAAATTTTGCTCAAATACCCAGTTTGTTTATTGCGAAAGGTACATAGACCGCCTCTTATCCATTTCTCTGAAAAACGGATCGGTGAGATCATCTATGAATTGAATAGCCTCCCCGGTTGACTTCATTTCGGGTCCGAGCGACTTATCCACATTGACAAATTTGTCAAAAGAAAACACCGGAACTTTAATGGCGTAGCCCTTCAGCTTTTTCTCGAAGTCAAAATCCTTGATTTTGTTAGCGCCCAGCATCACTTTTGTGGCGATGTTCAAGTAGGGTATTTGGTAGGCTTTTGCGATAAAAGGCGTGGTCCGGGATGCCCTCGGATTGGCTTCAATCACATAAACTGTTTCTTTCCCGGTTTCCCTGTCGGTGTGAATGGCAAACTGAATATTGATCAGTCCTCTGATGTTCAGTGCTTTGGCGAGTTTTTCGGTGTAATCTACCATGGTTTTTATCGCATCTTCACTCAGGCTGTAAGTGGGGAGTACAGCGGCACTGTCGCCAGAGTGAATACCGGCCGGCTCAATGTGCTCCATGATTCCCATTACATGCACTTCATCTCCGTCGCAGATGGCATCGATTTCAGCTTCTTTTGAACGTTCGAGAAACTGATCGATTAGCACTTTGTTGTCGGGCAGGTGCTTGAAAATGCTGAGAACCTGTTCCTCCAGTTCGCGGTCGTTGATGACGATTTTCATCCGTTGACCACCCAGCACATAGGAGGGCCGGACCAATACAGGATAGGTAACCTTATTGGCAACCTTGAGGGCCTCATCAGCATCGTGGGCGACACCGTATTTTGGGTAGGGGATATCTAGCTCCTTGAGTAGATCCGAAAATTGACCCCGATCTTCAGCCAGGTCCATATTTTCAAAGTCAGTCCCTATGATTTTAATGCCTTTATCGCGAAGGTTTTCTGCCAGTTTGAGGGCTGTCTGCCCCCCGAGTTGTACGATTACCCCCTCGGGTTTTTCGTGGTCTATGATTTCCTCAATGTGTTCCCAGAAAACCGGCTCAAAATACAGCTTGTCAGCCATGTCGAAATCCGTGGATACCGTTTCTGGATTGCAGTTGATCATGATGGATTCATAACCCGCCTCTTTGATTGCGAGCAGTCCGTGTACACAACAGTAATCGAATTCAATTCCCTGACCAATTCTGTTGGGGCCGCTTCCCAACACCACGATTTTTTTCTTATCAGTAACCACGCTTTCATTTTCTCCCTCAAAAGTGGAGTAATAATAAGGAGTGCGGGCCTCAAATTCTGCAGCGCAGGTGTCCACCATTTTGTAAACCCGCTTTATCCCGAGTTTTTTGCGGTAGGCCTTCACCTCCGACTCCCTGATTCGCAACAACCAGGCGATCTGTGCATCCGAATAGCCATTTCTTTTGAAGTCCATCATCACATCGGCGGGCATGTCTTCAGCCACATTGTACTTGTGAATACTTCGCTCCAGGGCTACAAGGTCTTTAATCTGTCGGATAAACCACGGATCAATATTCGTGAGGTTGCGAAGAGAGCGCTCCGGCACCCCAATTCTGACAGCATCCTTAAGTCTGAAAATACGATCGTCACTCGGGTACTTTAATCGATGGAGAATATCCTCAGTGCGAATCCACTCTTTTTTGTCGGCACCCAGGCCCATTCTGTTGTTTTCCAGAGATTGACAGGCTTTTTGAAGTGCCTCGTTGAAGGAACGACCGATGGCCATGACCTCACCCACCGATTTCATCTGCAGTCCCAGTGTGGGATCGGAGCCGTGAAATTTGTCAAAATTCCATCGCGGAAACTTTACAATTACGTAGTCCAGGGTGGGTTCAAAAAAGGCCGAAGTGTGTCCTGTGATTTGATTTTTCAGCTCATCCAGGGTATAACCAATGGCCAGTTTAGCCGCAATTTTGGCAATGGGATAGCCCGTTGCTTTACTTGCCAGCGCAGAGGACCGGGATACCCTGGGGTTGATTTCAATAGCAATGATTTGTTCGGTTTCCGGTTCTACGGCAAACTGAACATTGCAACCGCCGGAGAAATTACCCAGCGACCGCATCATTTCTATGGCGTCATCTCGCATTTTTTGAAAGGTTCGGTCGGACAGGGTCATGGCCGGCGCCACCGTTATGCTGTCACCGGTGTGGACTCCCATCGGATCGAGATTTTCCACTGAGCATATTATTACTACGTTGTCATTTTTATCTCTGAGTAATTCCAGCTCAAACTCCTTCCAGCCGAGTACCGCCTTTTCCACCAGCACCTCGTGTGTTGGTGAGGCATCGAGACCCCTTCTGAGTGCACTGTCAAATTCCTGCTCTTCGTGGACAAACCCACCCCCTGTACCACCTAGCGTGAAGGAGGGTCTAATTACCAGGGGGAATCCGATTTTTTGAGCAGCCTCTTTTCCCTCGAGAAAGGAATTGGCAATAAATGATGGAGCTACACCCTTTCCGAGTTGGACCATGTGCTTTCTGAAAAGCTCGCGGTTTTCGGTGAGTTCTATGGCAGCGGGATCGACTCCAATCATGCGCACCCCGTACTTGTCCCAAATGCCCAATTTCCAGGCGTCAATGGCCAGGTTCAGGGCTGTTTGTCCTCCCATGGTGGGGAGCACGGCATCGATATCGTGAATCTCCATGATTTCCTTCAGACTTTCAATGGTCAGAGGTTTCAGGTAAATGTGATCTGCAGTGACCGGGTCTGTCATTATGGTAGCCGGATTGGAATTGATCAAAATAACCTCAATTCCCTCCTCTCTGAGTGAGCGGGAGGCCTGACTTCCTGAATAATCAAATTCGCAGGCCTGTCCAATGATGATGGGGCCGCTGCCAATTATGAGAATGGATTTAATCGAATGATCCCTGGGCATGGTAAGAAATTTTGCCCGCAAAGATATTTACTTAGTGGTAATTATTTGGAACTGAATGACTTTATTCCCGTAGATTGTGATAAAATGGGACCGGCCCGGTAAGCTCAAAGTACGCTGACAATCAAAGACCGGTCAAATTTAATTTATTTTTTTTCACACCCTCTGCCACGTTTGCTATCTTTGTTGGGTTGATGAAATAATTCTGCAAAGTTTGAAGAAAAGGATCCTTATTGCTGATTTTGTAGAGACCCTTCTGATCAAAGGATTAGAAGAGAGGAGTTTTGAAGTGTTGTATGAACCTCGGATTTCACTGGCGGAAGTCAGGGCACTTGCCGGAAGTCTTTCGGGGATTGTGATCAATACCAGAACTCCTGTTGACAGAGAAATTATGGAAGCAGCCCCCAATCTCGAGTGGGTAGCCCGCCTCGGTTCCGGTTTGGATATAATAGACCTCACAGAGGCCCGCAAAAGGGAAATTGTAGTATTTAACACACCGGAGGGCAATGCCAATGCAGTTGCAGAGCATCTGCTTGGGATGTTGCTGAGTTTGGCTAATAATATTTGCAGAGCCAATCATGAAATGCGCAGTCTTGAATGGCATCGCGAGAAAAACAGGGGTTGGGAATTGAGCGAAAAAACGGTGGGAATAATCGGATTTGGAAACACCGGAAGTGCTTTTGCCAGAGTCCTTGAGGGTTTCCAATGCAAGATATTGGCTTTTGATAAATACAAGCAGCATTATTCGGAAGGCTATCGTTTTGTGGAGGAATTGGGCACTTTGGAGGATGTTGTGAAGTCAGCTGATGTGGTGAGTTTGCACTTGCCACTGACAGATGAAACCCGCCAGATGGCTGATAGTCAATTTTTCAGCACCCTTAAAAAAGGGGTGGTGTTTTGTAACACCTCGCGTGGAGGAATTGTCAATACAGCTTCTCTGACCGGGTTTTTGGAAAGCGGGTATTTAAAAGGAGCCTGCCTGGATGTGTTTGAGAATGAAAAGCCCAAATCGTGGAGTCAGGCGGAAGCAGAAATTTTTTCCACTCTGTCAAAAATGGAGAATGTGGTGCTTACTCCACATGTTGCAGGTTGGACAAAAGAGTCCAAAATAAAAATCGCTAAAACGTTCTTAAAAAAGTTGGATAAAATTATTTGAGCTGTTTGGCAGATAAATTATTCTTTAACTGATTGAATTTCGACATTTTATAAGCGCTTTGGTTAGTGTTATGAAATGTTAAGGTTTGATAATTCTTTGGGGGTCAATTATTTTATTGTTAAACTTGCCCTTTCAAATTTTCATGTAATGGTTAAATCATTAAATAAGCCTTATGAATAAACTCTACTTGCTATTTGCCTTGGTTATGTGTTTTGCGGTGGTTTCAGCCGATGCACAAACCACCCTTGAGGGAAAAGTGACGGATGCTGAAACAGGTGAGCCTATCCTGTTTGGTAATGTAGCCCTTTACCGGGGAGACAATTTGGTCACTGGAACGCAAACCGACTTTGACGGGAATTACAGTTTTACAAACATCGATCCCGGTACTTACGATTTGGAAGTCAGTTATGTGGGATATACTCCCCAGCGACAAACCGGCGTACTCATCACCGCGGGGCGTGCTAACCGATTGAATATCGAATTGACTCAGGGTGTCATGATTGACGAAATTGAAGTGGTTGATTATATTGTACCCTTGATTGAACAGGACAATACCACTTCGGGAGGAACTCTGACCGGGGAGGAAATTAGAAATCTTCCAGTTAAGGACATATCCGCACTGGCTGCAACTACTGCCGGACTGGCCAGACAGGACGGAAGCGATAATATCAATATTAGAGGGTCTCGTTCTGATGCAACAGATTACTACATTGATGGTATGCGGGTTTCAGGCCGACTTATTCCTCAGTCGGAAATCGATCAACTCCAGGTACTTACCGGTGGTATTCCCGCTAATTTTGGTGATGTATCAGGTGGTGTTATAAGTCTTACAACCAGAGGACCTTCATCGCAGTTGTCCGGTGGCCTGGAGCTGGAGACTTCTGAATTTTTGGATGCATTTGGTTACAGCCTTGTAAGTGGTAACATATCGGGACCGTTACTCAGAAACCCAAGAGATACTACCCAAACAATGGTTGGATTCAGAGTCTCCGGGCAGGTGAATTACCAAAGAGATAACCGCCCCAGCTTTACCGGAGTCTATCAAATGAGACCAGAAGCGGTTGAAGAGTTGAAGGATGATCCTATCAGATATGTGGGTGTAACCCCTTTCCCAAGAGTTGAAGATGCGCGATTTGAAGAAAATGGTGGTGATATCGAATTCAGAGATATTCGCAGAAACAACATGATGAGAGATATTGATATCACCGCGCGATTGGACGCGAGACTTAGCGACAATATTGATGTATCGTTTACCGGAACGTATAATAATCGTAAAGATCAATTTACCCCCGGTCCAAGAACGGGTGGGGATAGGTTTTCTTCAACTGATTGGGGTATGTTTAACTATGACCGCAACCCATTTCAATACTCTGATGTCATGCGAGGAACTTTCAGATTTCGCCACAGACTGGGTGTACAAACCAGAGGCGAGGAAGAAGATGGTGAAGAGCGCAGGGATCAGTTGATCAGAAATGCGGTTTATACCATTCAGGCTTCTTTTCAGAGAAGGTCCACTTTGGTGGAAGATCAGGTTCACGGAGACAATTTCTGGAGGTATGGGTATGTCGGTGAGTTTGGTGTAGATTGGGTGCCCGGTGTCAATACACCGATAGAGGGTCAAAGAGCTTACAGCGGTGGATTGCCTCTCCCAACTGGCGATACACTTCAGCATTCAGGGTATAACAGAAGTTTTAACGGGTTTTACAATCCAAATATGGAGATCAATCCCGCACTTGCCAACTACAATAAGCAATTTATTCAACTCAATGAACCCTCTGATGTCACCAGTTTCCTTGCCTATAACGGAAACCGGGTGGGCTTTCTAGGGTCGTCCTATGACCTTCATGCCAATGTGGGTACCGTATATAATACTTACCGGGAACAAGAGGCGGATAGATATTCGGTCGATTTGCGAACATCCTTTGAGTTTCTACCGGGTGGGTCCCAAAGGGGGCGGCACAACATAGAAATAGGATTGTATTATGAACAGCGGGTCAGCAGAGATTGGCGGATCAATCCTAACAGACTGTGGGATATCGCCAGATTGAGAACCAATACCCATATTATTGATGTAGATACCAATAATGTGATTGGGCAGTTCACCCAGCCTGGCTTGTTTGACCCCAATATCATGGACTCTCTGTTTGTTTTCGATGAGTTTGGAAATGAAATTGTCGATCAACGAGGTAGATTCTATCGCGCGGTCAGAGAGCTGCGGGGCGTCTCCCTCAACGAGTATTTCAATGTGGATCAACTGCACCCGGATGAACTGGATATTGATATGTTTGAACCGTTCGAGTTGACAGACCAAAATCTGGTGGGATATCACGGACATACCTTTACTGGTGATAAAGTAGGGTCAAATGTATCCTTTGAGGATTTTTGGACCAGGGATGAAAATGATAATCTAACCTATGATGTAGCGCCTTTCCGGCCAAATTACCTGGCATTTTACATACAGGATCGCTTTACGTTTAGGGATATTATCTTCAGATTGGGTCTGAGAATGGATCGCTACGATGCCAACACCAAAGTGATGAGAGATCCATTTTCATTGTATGAGGTTATGACTGCCAATGATTTCTATGACGAATTCTCTGATTTGGAGCGACCCGGAGCTGTTCAAGACAACTTTAAGGTATATACAGCAGGTGAGGAAAGTGATGCGGTAGTTGGTTTCCGTGAAGGTGAACAATGGTATGACGAAACCGGTAATCCTGTAAATGACGGTAATGTACTGTTTGGTGGAGGTGTGGTAACACCCTTCCGAACGGACTTCGATCAGGATATAAAATCACCGGAATTTGAGGTTAATCAGTCTTTTGAAGACTACAAGCCTCAAGTAAATTGGATGCCTAGAATGGCGTTTTCATTCCCAATTTCGGATGATGCTAACTTTTTCGCACACTACGACATTTTGGTACAGCGTCCTACTTCAAACAACTATGTATCCCCACTTCAATATTACTACTTTGAAGATGCGGGAAGGACACCTACTGCCAACCCAAATTTGAGACCTGAGAAGACCATTGATTACGAGGTTGGATTTCAGCAGCGTTTGACCAATTCTTCAGCCATCAAAATCTCTGCCTACTACAAAGAAATAAGAGATCAGATTCAGGTTAGAAACTTGTTGTTTGTGGCTTCACCTGTAGGACAGTATGAAACATTTGGCAATTTGGATTTTGGAACAGTTAAGGGTTTCTCTTTCCAGTATGACCTGAGGAGAACAAATAATCTTAGGATGGTAGCGAGTTACACGCTTCAATTTGCAGATGGTACCGGTTCCAGCCCAACTTCACAGCGAGGCCTTACCTCCAGAGGGAACCTCAGAGCTCTATCCCCGCTTAATTTTGATGAGAGACACCGCTTTGTGGTGAATATGGATTACAGATATGGATCAGGTAGGAGATATACTGGTCCGAGAGTGGCCGGAATTGACATTTTTGAAAATACGGGATTGAATGTTCAGGCTACCGCAGTTTCAGGAAGGCCTTACACCAGAACCTTGCAGCCTACGCGATTTGGTGGAAGTGGTTTTGCCGGAACGATAAACGGTTCAAGACTTCCATGGAGCTTTTACCTGGATGCTCGAATTGACAGGAGCTTTACCCTTAACCTGGGTGGTGAAGGAGAAGCAGCTACCAGACCTATAGTGCTCAATATTTACCTGAGAGCTGAAAATGTACTCAATACCAGGAATATTCTGGGTGTGTATTCATCTACTGGCTCTGCAGAAGACTCAGGATGGCTCAATTCCACCTTTGGTAGAGATAATATTAGAGACCTCAAAGATAATAGAGAAGGTGCAGTTCCTGCAGGAGAAGAGGAACTGGCATTTATTGATCAATACAGAGCCAGATTGTTGGCACCCGGATTTTTTGCACTGCCGAGAAGAGTATATCTCGGAGCAGTTATTGAATTTTAATTGAACCATTATCACAATACATTTTACCATGAAGAAAATATTATTTACCCTAGTAGTATTGAGTTTGGGAGCAGTAACCTCCCTGGAGGCTTATATACCACCGGAAATGGAAGGCGAACGGCAAAGACAAATACAACAAGCTGCTGAACTTCGCGGCGATTGTGCCTTGGCAACAGCTCAGGTGGACCTCAACATAAATAACGTAAGAGCCCGTTTGATGACGGGTGGTGACATGTGGTGGAACCTCTCTGAAGCCCGCTATGTGGTACCCAATGTCCGTCCTCCGGAACCTGAAGTTTCTTCTATCTTTGCCGGTGCGGTATGGGTAGGGGGTATCGATGAAGAGGGCAACCTTAAGATCGCAGCCCAAAGTTATCGAAGCTCTAACAATAATGATTGGTGGCCTGGTCCGCTGAGACCGGAAGATGGTACTACCAGCGCTGATAGATGCCGTGATTGGGACCGTTTTTTCAAAGTTACCTCAGAGGATATTGAGGAACACAAGCGAAATATTGCTGATTTTATTGAGCAAGACCTGGATTATCCTACGGAATTAATTCCGGACAACATTAAATACTGGCCAGCTCTGGGAAATCCATTTTTCAATGAGCGTTATGATTTTGAGCTCCCGTTCAATGACCAGGGACTCGGAAATTATTTCGATTATGAAGGAAACGGCATTTATGACCCAAGCCAGGGAGACTACCCGAGAATCGATATCCGCGGTTGTGAACCGGGATTCGATACGCGTGACCCGGACGAGATGTACTTTTGGATATACAATGATGCAGGTGGTACCAAAACCAGAACAAATACAGATCCTGTCCGTATGGAAGTTCAGGTACAGGCATTTGCCTACTCCACCCAGGATGAAATAAACAATATGACCTTTTACAGGCATAAATTGATCAACCGTTCAAGGGTGGTTATTGACAGTATGTTCTTCGCGATGTGGATTGACCCGGATTTGGGATGTCCTTTCGATGATTTTATCGGTTCTGACACAGCGCTTGATTTAATGTATGTGTACAATGAGGATGCCATTGATGGTAGTGTGCCCGGCTCATGCGAGTGCCCAACAGCAAGTGGCCCGATCCCTACTTACTGTAGAGATATTCCCGCACTCGGTGCAGATTATTTCCGTGGTCCACTCGATGAATTTGGAGAAGAAATTGGCTTATCCTCCTTTGTTTATTATAACAACCCCGGAGGATTTCCCGGTCCTTCCGCCATGACAGATCCGGCATCAGGACCGGAGTTTTACAACTACCTTACCGGCTCCTGGAGAGATGGCACGCCGTTTACCGCAGGGGGATCTGGTTACAGACCCAGTGGAGGTACCCCTATTAATTACGCATTCCCGGATCCACCGGACGATCCCGAAGGTTGGTCCATGTGTACTGCGGGACTTCAGCAGGCTGATAGAAGGACACTTCAGGCCTCCGGCCCGTTTCGCCTTATTCCCGGAGCGGTTAATGAGTTGATAATTGGAGTTGTCTGGGTACCGGACATTCCCCACCCTTGCCCTGATCTTACGCGTCTCTTCAATGCAGACAGGACTGCACAAGCGTTGTTCGACAATTGCTTCGACTTCCCGCGTGGTCCGGATGCGCCGGATATGTTTGCCATTGAGTTGGACAGAGAGATCATTTTTGCCCTTTCAAACGACACCCTTACTTCCAACAATGCATTTTTGCAGTACGAAGAAAAAGGTCTTAGAATTCCAGATGGAGAACCCGATTCCATGTACGTTTTTGAAGGATACCAGGTGTTTCAACTGCGCGATGGTACTGTAGAGCCAATACGCGAGAGTTTTGAGGATCCCAGCAGGGCCAGACTGGTATTCCAGGCTGATGTAAGAAATGACATTTCAACACTTTACAACTGGGAAAGAGAAGACGACCCCTTTAGCACTGACCCTATTCTGATACCAAAGCAAATGGTCAGGGGGAGCAATGACGGTATCCGACACAGCTTTAGAATAACAGAAGATTTGTTTGCTGATAGCGACCGGGGATTAATTAATCACAAAAAATACTATTTTGTTGCCGTTGCCTATGGTTACAATAATTACGATTCTCTTGATTTCCGGACAGCAATCGGACAGGATCAAACCTACCTTGAAGGAAACCGTAATGTAAGAGTCTATACTGTAACTCCAAGACCTACGGTTTACAAAAAATTAAATGCTGATTACGGAGACGGAGTACCGATTACACGACTTGAGGGTAGTGGAACAGGACGAAACTTCCTCCAATTAGATGAGGGAATCCGTGAATCCATCGTCGATGGAACATTCGATGGAGATCTGAGATATGCACCCGGTGGTGGACCAATTGATATTGCCGTTTATAATCCTCTCGATGTGGTAGATGGTCAGTACGAATTGAGATTTTTTGACGATGAACCTGACACCGATGAGCTAGCACCAGGTACGCGTTGGGAAGTTGTACACCTCGGTACAGGTCAGACAGCACGCTCCGAGTCTTCAATCGATATATTGAATGAGAATTTGGTTGGTAAATTTGGCTTCTCTGTCACCATAGGACAGGAGCAATTTCCTGGTCTTGATCCGTTTAATGTTGACGACAATGGTTTCCTTGGTGGTCAAATCGTTTACGACAATCCACTTGGTGCTGAGTGGTTGGGCTTTGTTCCAGATGCTACCCCGGCGGAAGGTGCTCCAGATATCTTTGATTATCTAAAGACAAGTCTGGATGCTGAAGATTATGAATTAGACCCGGAGAGATCATTTGTTTTGAACAATGAGTCCGGCTTTTACCCATATTGTTTGTTTGACTTTAGACCAGGCAACTTGCCGATGATTTCCGCTGCATGGATTAATAGCCAAAATATTGGTGCTTGTGCAGGCGCAACCGGTGGTATTAGCAGAGTCAATAATGTAGATATCGTATTTACTTCCGACCGGAGCAAGTGGAGCCGTGTAATGGTGGTTGAAGCTGCTAATCGCGAATACGATGCAACCGGACTAAATTGGAGAGGTAATTCGATGTTTGATCTCATTGACAGACCGGCTGCCTCAATAGAAGCCGGTCCCGATGGTCTCCCAATGGACGATCCAGATGCAGATCCTGGTTTGGCCTGGTTCCCTGGTTACGCAGTTGATGTGGAAACCGGTCAGCGACTCAACTTGTTTTTTGCGGAAAACACTATCTATAGTCCCGACAATCCGAATGGAATTGTGGGTAATCTCGATGAGAGTTTTCTCGTAGGAGATGACCGTATTTGGAATCCAACCAATGACTTTATTACTGGTGAATTACCCGGTTTTGCTGATTTGTTAGTTGGTGGACAACATTTTGTTTACATTACCAATCAGGAGTATGACGGTTGTCAAGAGCTGCGCGACTTACTTGCAGGGCCTCTGCCAAATTCAATCAAAAAGCCGCAAGTTGCGCAGAGGATTACCTGGGCAGGTATGCCTCTAGCTTCTGGATTGCTCTCTTATGAAGAGGGTCTAATCCCCAACGATGCTATCGTTCAACTGAGGGTCACCAAACCCTATGAAGTTGGAGAGCGTGAAGAAGGTGGTGAAAAGGCTTACAATAGGTACTTCTTTGAAATTGAAGGAATGCAGGCAGAGGATCTGGTAGAAGAAGAGTTTGATAATGCATTGGATCAGATTAATGTCGTTCCAAATCCGTATTACGCTTTCTCTGCCTATGAAGAGACACAGTTTGACAATAGAGTTAAAATTACGAATCTGCCAGACAGGGCTACCGTTACGATTTACACCCTGGACGGTAAGTTCATTAGAAGATACGAGCGAAATGTAAGTAGGGGAGGTGATCCTCAACTGACCAGTGAACCTCCCACTCGGGGAAGACTTCCCAGTTCCGGCCTGGATTGGGACTTGAGAAATCACAGAGGTGTTCCCATAGCAAGTGGAGTTTACTTGATACATGTCGAAGCTCCCGGATTGGGAGAGCGGGTCCTCAAGTGGTTTGGTGTTACCAGACAATTTGACCCGTCCGGCTTGTAAACAATGCTGAGAGAAATAATTCCGGCCGGCCTGAACCAGGCCGGCCGGACATTTCCAAACTTTTAATACT
>SL_3KL_010_SEDDRAFT_10004663_pt1 | contig 12381 bp, 11 predicted proteins | sample SodLakKL_010_SED_2_FD_10381 | JGI IMG/M metagenome (IMG submission 10381)
AGCAACGAACGTAGCCACTAGAACCATGTTCAATGTGACCATTGCACTGTTCCAATAACCCATCCAGTAGATTATGTAGAATAATAATCCGACCGTTATTGATAATATCAATCTCTTTGATATTAACAAGGACAATATTACTGCAACAATTATGAAAAGTGTTGGCTCTAATCCTCTCAAAACAATTTCGAGGGTGTCCAGGGCCGACTGCAATACATCTTTAATTAATGTCAACAACCATGCTAGATTCGCCTCGACCCAATCGACAAGGGTCACTGCAAAGTTTCCTACAGGAGACCATCCCATCAGATATCCCCCCCAACATTGAGGGCTTCCACTGCAGCGGCGGGCCTAACAACTCCAAGCAACACATTATCATCATCAACCACAGGTATCGGGAAATTGTTGGTCACGAGTAGTTGGATAACATCGGACATTGAAGTCTCAGTTCCCACAGTGGGTATTTCGGTAGTAACCACACTCTGGAGATTGCTACCGGCCTTTACCGCTCTAAGGGCATCATCCGCATCGATAAGACCCTGCAATCTTCTTTTCTTGTCAACGACAAAAATTGATGTGCTGTCATTATCTTCCATCAGTTTCAAAGCGGTCCTCGGACCTTGTGTGAGATAAACGACGTCGTGTGGTTTTCTCATGAAAACACCTGCAGTGAGAATGCGAGTCCTATCAACTTCTTCAACGAACCGAGTCACATATTCATCAGCAGGCCTCTGCAGAATATCCTCTGCATCACCTATCTGGACTATCTGTCCGTCCTTCATCAGGGCTATCCTGTCGCCCAACTTCAATGCTTCATCGAGATCGTGAGTGACGAAAACTATGGTCTTAGCTAGCTCCCCTTGAATCTTGAGAAGCTCATCCTGCATATCTCTCCTGATCAGAGGATCCAGCGCACTGAATGCCTCATCCATGAATAGGATGTCGGGATCGGTGGCCAAAGCTCTGGCCAATCCCACTCTCTGTTTCATACCTCCGCTGAGGTTTCTGGGCAAGGAGTTCTCGTAACCTGCGAGCCCCACCATTTCAATGGCTTTTTGGGCTTTCTCTAAACGCTCCGTTTCAGAAACCCCTTGCATCTCCAGACCGTAAGCGACATTGTTCTTAACATCACGGTGAGGAAGTAAACCGAAGTTCTGGAAAACCATTGACATCTTCTTCCTTCTAACCGCTCTCAGAGCATCAGTTTTTAAATTAGTGAAGTCCAGACCTTCGAGCATTACCTTACCGGTGGTCGGTTCGATAAGACGGTTGAGACATCTTTCCAAAGTTGATTTGCCTGAACCGGATAGTCCCATCAAAACAAATATCTCACCTTCTTTAACATCGAATGTGACATCATAAAGCCCTACGGTGTTTCCAGTAGCCTTAAGAATTTCATCCTTGGCCATACCTTTTTCAAGAAGTGGGATGGCGTTCTCTGGAAACTTGCCGAAAATCTTGGAGACATCTGTGACTCTTATAACAATACGTCTGCCTTCCTCATCAACGGGGCATTCCACATTTTCGAATATCTTTTCGACCGAGGGACTCCTATCAATCTTGAGTCTGATCTTCTCAGTGGCATATCTAAATGGCCTCTTGATATCTGAGACAATAGGTGCAATCTGGGCGGTCAACCAGCCGTGGAATTTGTCGTCCGCCGATTTTATAGGTCGTTTGTTCAATAGCTCTGAAAGCATAAGCATCACTTTATTTACGGTGAATCTTGATATCATCTCAATACTCGAGATATATACCTTTCTGGACCTTTCTATGTCATTTCTGACGGAGTGACGATATAAGTAATTTGTTACAATATGTTTATAATTGATACATGATACGGGAAAAAATGACATTTTTTTTCATTTTTGATTTAATTTTATCATTTATGCTTCATTCTGAGGCGAAAAACGCAGTTCGATACGGATTAATTGGACAATGATATCACAATTGGAACATCCGGTCAAAATCGGTTAGGGTTGTTAGCTTTATATCTCCTAGGAGAGATCCTTGAATCTGAACTCTGCCTCGCGTATTGATACTATAACCGCGGGCTCAGAAATCCTTATATATGGACTTCCAGTATGGGCAATGACCTGAACTAGTTTCAGGACTAACTGGAGGATAGGAATGTCCGCACAGAAAAAGCCCATGGAAGACGAGAATTTCAATTTCATCGTCCGCATCGCCAACACCGACATCGACGGTGCCAAGAACTCAGTTGTTGGCATCCAGTCGATCAAAGGTGTCGGCAAGAGGGTGGCCCAAATCATTGTGAGAAGGGCCGAAATAGACCCCTCGCTCCGGATAGGTGAGGTACCTGACGATAAGGTGAAGGAACTCGAAGAGCTCCTCCTCAACTACGCCGAGCTGGTCCCCTCTTGGGCCCTAAACCGCCAGATGGATTACGTTTCCGGTGCTGACCTGCACTTGATCGGTAACGAACTGGACATGGTAGGCCAGGATGATTTGAACCGCATGAAGATGATTAGATGCTATCGCGGCATCAGACACGAGTCCAGACACAAAGTCCGTGGCCAGAGGAGCAGATCCAACGGCCGTAGGGGTCTGACTCTCGGTGTCAGCAGGAAGAGGCGGTGATTTAGATGGGAGATCCTAAGAAACCACGCCGCTCATTCGACACCCCATCCCACCCTTGGCAGGGTGAGAGGATCAAGGCTGAGCACGAACTGGTGCGCACCTATGGTCTGAAGAACAAGAGGGAGTTCTGGAAAGCCCAGACCATGCTCAGGAACCTCCGTGGACAGTCCAGGGAGCTCCAGGCCCGTCTCAGGGCCGGCGAGCACCAAGCGTCCATTGAGACCGAGAAGCTGCTCAGCAAGTGCGCCCGTATGGGCTTACTGCCTATGGAAGGCTCCACACTCGATGACGTCCTGGCCCTTAACGAGGAAAAGATTCTGGACCGTCGCCTGCAGACGCTGGTCATGGTCAAGGGCCTTTCCAACACCCATAAGCAGGCCCGACAGATGATCGTGCACGGCCATGTGTTCATGGACGGCCGCAGGGTCACTGTCCCCAGCTACATCGTGAAAAGGGGCGAGGAATCATCCATTGAGTACAACCCGTCTTCGCCGTTCACCGATGACCTTCATCCGATGAGGAACCTGGGTAACAACGGTCGCTCCGCGCCCGCTCCCGAACCCATCGAGGAAGCCGTCTCTGAGGTCGCAGTGGTCGATGACAAAAAGGAGGAGTGAATATGTCCAACAGTGCTAAGTGGGGCATAGCCAACATCTATGCCAGCTACAACAACATACTGATCACCCTTACCGACATCACCGGTGCCGAGACCATAACCAAGGCGACCGGCGGAATGGTGGTCAAGCAGGCCAAGGACGAGTCCTCACCCTACGCGGCCCAAAAGGCGGCGGAGCGTGTAGCGGACATAGCCAAGGAGAAGGGCATCGTGGGTATCCACGTCAAGGTCCGTGCTCCTGGAGGCAACAAGTCCAGCTCCCCAGGCCCCGGTGCCCAGGCAGCGATACGTGCCCTTGCTAGGGCCGGAATGCGCATCGGCCGCATCGAGGATGTCACTCCTGTACCCCATGACGGTACCAAGAAGAAGGGCGGACGCAGAGGCCGCAGGGTGTAGAGGCGACTGTCATGCAGATCGAGATCATCGAGATGGAGGAGACCCGTTGCCGGTTTCTGCTCAAGGACGCATCCCACTCGGATGCCAATGCCTTGCGCAGGACCCTGATCTCCGACATCCCAAAAATGGCCATAGACCAGGTGGAATTCCACCTCGGTCCGATCATGGCCGACGGAAAGGAGTACGAGAGCGTCACCCCGTTGTTCGACGAGGTCGTCGCCCACAGGCTGGGACTGGTCCCCATACCGACCGACCTCGAGCTCATGAGCTTCAGGGAAGAATGCGTCTGCGAGGGCGAGGGATGCCCCAACTGCATAGTGATGTACTCCCTCAACAAGATAGGCCCCTGCACCGTGTACTCTGGAGACCTGCTCCCCCTCGGCCACGATGCTTTCAAGGTCAAGGACGCCTTGATCCCCATCGTCACCCTGAATGAAGGTCAGGCCGTCCTGATCTACGCCATAGCGGAGATGGGGACTGCTACAAGACACGTCAAGTGGCAGGCGACTACCGGAGTGGGATACAAGTACCACCCCATAGTCACAATCGATGAGGACAAGTGCGACCAGGGCATGCAGTGCGTCAGGCGCTGTCCCCACAAGGTCTTCGACGAAGTTGACGGCAAGCCCGTCGTATCCCGGGTGATGGACTGCAGCCTCTGCAACACCTGTGCCGAGGATTGCGACCAGCTCGCTATCGAGGTCTGCTCGGACCCCGAACAGTTCATCTTCAACTTCGAGACCGATGGGTCGATGACCTGTGCCAAGGTCTTGGATGTCGCCCTCGGGATACTCGAGGCCAACTTCGAGGACTTCGGCGCCATGGCCGCCTCCCTGCAGGCTTGAACTGAAAACCCTTTCAACAATCCCCTTTACCCGTTTTTACTTTTAATCTCACATGAAATCAGTGAGTTTGCACTTGCGCACCTTGTCATTGTCGAAAAGGGAGGCCATGCTCATCTCCAGCACCTCTATGCGCTGGCGGGTGTACTCCGAGAGTCCGTAACGTTCGCCCATCTCCTTGGACACGGCGAGGTACTTCTTGACACTGGCCTCGTGGACCGTCAAGGTGAGGCCGTTGCCGCAGCGGCACTTGCCCGCCAACGGGATACGGCGGTAGCTCTCACCGCACTTGGTGCATCTGAGCTTCTGCGCCGAGAATGAACGCAGGTTTCCCACCATGTCAGGCAGGAAGTGCTTGTCTATGACCCTGGTGACAACGTCCTTCTCGTCCACGGCCCGTATCTTACGACCGAGCTCGAGCTGTCCGTACATCTTGTCCATCATCGTTTCCAGAGTGGTGTACTTGGAGTGATAAGGGCCTTCAGCGATGTCGTTGGTGTCATGGGTGAAGCCGATCCCCTCGAATTGCAGGCTGCTGCCGATACGGCCACCGACCATGTCCATGATGCCCTCTATCTCCCGAGGGTGCTTGTAGTCGCGGGCGGCGTGATAGAACTCCAATGGATAATGGGACAGACAGTCCACGTTATGAGCCTCCTTGTCCACCTCATCGGGGTTGAGTCGCGTGGTAAGGACCAGGGGCGCATCCATGAGTCCGCCCCGGCGGTCCGGCAGGAACAGACGGGAGAAGTTGATCAACCCGTCCAAAAGCAATATTATACTGTCCTCGTCACCGTCGCAGTTACGGCGTTTGGCGGCATGGAAGAAGGGATGTGCATATCCGCCGCTGGCGGGCATGAAACCGATGACCCGTGTGAGGACTCCGCCGGATGTGTGAGGGGCGAGACCGATGCCCACATGACCTATCAGGTCGTTGCGGACCTTGGCGTTGTAGAATGGTTCTAGACCATAGAATGAGACCAGGAGCTCGTCGAGGAACTTTGCAACTTGGACCAGGTAGTCACCGCATCCCACGGAAGGGATGAAATCCTGGACCTTGAGCTCGCAGAGCTGCCCGGGATCGGTGAGGGGCTCGCCGTGCATGTCCTGCTCGTATCCCATCCCGATGGCCTTCTCAACGCTGAGGCCGATCTCGCGGGGACGGAAGTGGGTGACGGGGAGGTCGGTCATATCGAAACGTATGGTACCGTCCTTGAACACGAACACCTCATGCTTGGCACGGAGGATCCCTTTCTCCAGAGGCTCGGGGACCTTCTCCTTGGTCGTCATCACCTGGACGCCTTTGACCTCGGGGGCGTTGTTCATCCCCAAAACCGCAAGCGCCCGGGCGAAGTCCTCCTCCAGCTTGACGCTCATCTTCGGTTTTTGCTCGAAGGCGCGGGAGTCGTTGGACACCGAGGTCCTGGAATCGCATTGTGGGCAGGTGATCAGATAGGTGGTGATGCCGCAACCCTGACAACGACGCATGCCCAGATCCACCTTGTAGCTGGCCGCTTCGCCGTTGGAAGGCCGAGACTCGCGGATTTTCAGCAGGGCGCTGCTCATCAGTCTCTGTGAACCGCCCTCCATGCCTATAGGGAACAAAGCGTGTACCGGAGGGTTCATCTTACGTTCCTTGGCCTTCTCCGGCCGGGCCATGCGCGAGCCTATCCTCGTCACCGCCCGGGGGAGGACCTGCACCCCCATGGCCTTGGACACCGCATCCAGTGAATCTTGGCCCTGGAAGTCCCCCTCGGCCTCGGGACTGCCGTCAACAAAACCGACGGCCAGGCCCTTGCACAAGGGAGCAGCGTACCTTTCAATGTGAACATCACCATCCACGACACGATGCAGGGCGCCCAGGGCCTCCAATGTGAGCTTGGACTCAGCCTCCAAGGGCATCACTAGGGCCCCGTCCTCCATCCTGGCATTGGTGAGGATGTGTTGGCGCAACTTCGTCAGTTCGGTGATGTCGATATCAGACCAGAATAGGTTGTGAATGGGATGTAGGGGCACCTCGTGCTCCCGACTCATAATCAAAGCCTCCTCCAAGGAGGGCGACTCCCAATTGTCGGGCACCCTCCCGCAGGCGGCTATCAGCTCCTCCCGGTGCCACTCCGTGCAATAACCCACCGGTACGAGGGGGTGGTTGTTCTCGGAGAACTCCCCGAACGGTATCAGCATCTCCCCTATGTCCACCAGCTCGGCGATGGAATCTCTGACCTCCATGACCTCCTTCACGGTCTGGCATTGCACCAGGTCGCCGTTCTTAAGCAGGACTATGGGTCCATCTATGGAGTCACAAGGGGTGACGGCACCGGCCTTTCCCGGCCTCTCGATCTTGATCTGCGTGCCGATGGCGGGGAACTCGTCCAGAGCATACATCGAAGCGGGACTGATGGCTATCGCCGCCAGACCACATGTCCTCCCGCGACCGTACCGGAGACGGAACCCGCCCGGTCTGGAAGGGTGGCCGAATATCGGCCTCCCGGCGACGATGTCCTTGAGATATTTGTCGGCGGGCTTCACCTTGGAGTTATGATCGTCCTCGCCCCCTTCTTTAGGAGTGAGCAGACCGTCTATGAAGCCCCATCCGCCGATGTCCAGGGAATTAACGTGCTTCTGGATCTTGGCCGCCTTCTGACACAGGCCCTCGGCGATGACCAGACATGCACCGCCACGGACGCGGTTGGTCCCTATACGGGGAAGGTCTCGATAACCGGATATCTCCGCCTCCTCGGTTCCCTCACCGTCGATGCAGACCGGGCAGTTCTTCACGATCAAATCGATCTCATTGACGCTGGGTGAATACTGCAGATGCTGACATTGTTTGTACAGCGGTATCTCCTCGTGGAAACGGGAGACCTCCTGGCCGGTGGGCATGTATTCGCCGATGTTGAGTTCACGGCGTACGACGTCACCGATCAACACACTCATGGCCTGTCCAGTACCTCCGGCGGCACGTATGGGTCCGGCGAAGAGCAATTGGAGGAACTCCGAGCCATCGGCGTTCTTGCCTATCTTCACCGAGGCAATCCCCTCTAAGGGAGCGACGAGGATTCCCTCCGTCAGAACGGCAAGGCCCACCCTGACCGCTCGGTCGATGGCCTCCTCGCGTGTTTTGGCGGGGCGGGTGGCTATCTCCTTGGCTATCAGGAGGGACACCACCTCACGGTTCCCGTGCTCCAGACTGAGCTCCCTTATCCTCTCCGCCACGCCTTCGACGTTCCAATCAGCGAGGAGTTTCTCGACACGGGATGCCAGATCCTCGGCCTGAGGGATCTCTATCTTGATCTCGGGGTCCTTACCGCGGGCCCTGGCCTTACGGGCCACATTGTAACAAGCCTCGGTTCTGGCGGCGAGGTCCTGGAAATAACGCTCCATTCCCTCGCTGCAGGCCACACGCCTCATGGTCCGTCGGCTTCCTCCTTCTGGGCTATCTTGAGCAGTTCCTCATTGAGCAACTGCCTGAGCTCCTCCACCCCGGTGCCCTCCATGGCCGATACGCGGAGCGGTTCGTCGCCCGGGGGCGATATGTCCGCCTTGGACTCCACCACGATGAGTGGAACGGTGGGGAAACCTTTCCTTATGGACTCCAACAACGCCGTCTGTTTCTCCACCGAGTAGCCACAGGTCTCGGAACGGTCGATGAGGAACACCATGACATCGGTGAGGTACTGCAACGCCAGCACCGCCTGCCTCTCTATATCGTTCCTCTCCTCCAGTGTACGGTCCAGTAGTCCGGGCGTGTCTATGATCTGGAATTTCCGCCACCGGTACTCCGTATGACCGACCACTATGCCTTTTGTCGTGAAGGGATACGGAGCGATCTGCGGGGTGGCATTGCTGAGGGCGGTGATCAACTGGCTCTTACCCACGTTGGGGAAACCGGCTATCACCGCGGTGGGGATCGACGCGTCGACCGATGGGAGATGCCTCATGGCGTTCCGGGCCCGGTTCACATTCTCCAGGTCATCACCTATCTGCCTGATCACCGAGGAGAGCCTCCCGTAAAAACCGCGGCGCAGTGATTCCACGCGGGCGATGTCCTGAGCACGCCTGATCATCGCCAGGTAACCGTTCTTCAACCGTTCGGTGCGGTAGGCGGCCCATGTCAGGGCGCCCAATGAGTGTTTGAGTGAATCCAATCCCACGACGAGGTCCACCAACTGGGGGAAGAAATCCTCGGTCTTCTCCAGTTTAGGGAATGCCTTGAGATAACTGTCCAGGGTGCTTATCACGATGTCCCCGGAGGCGGTTATCTTCGCCAAGGCGGTCTTCTTCTTGGTGTCCAACGGACCGTTGCCGTCCTTACGTATCTTGGAGGCGCGGTGGAAAGCCTTGTCCGTCAACTCCTGCGCCGTAAGGACAGTGGGTATCCTCCGCTGCTGGTCAAGCATATTTAGCGATAGCACGTTTACCGTTTAAACCCTATCATAGCAATCAGGTGGGAGTATGAAGACCGATGAGTATCTGAACCCGTCCCTGACCGTCGATGGCATCGTCATCAAAGGTGGGGAGATATTGCTTATACGACGTGGCAGGGAGCCTTTCCGGGGGCATCATGCCCTGCCGGGGGGATTCGTCGATTACGGTGAGAAGGTCGAGGATGCGGTGGCCCGGGAGGTCCTGGAGGAGACCGGGCTGATCACGGAGGCGTCCTGGCTGCTGGGAGTCTATTCCGACCCGGGGCGCGATCCGCGCGGGCACACCGTCAGCGTGGTGTATGTCATGGAACTGCGCGGAGGGAGCGTCCGTGCGGGTGACGACGCCGATACCGCCGGATGGTTCCCGTTCGATTCTCTGCCTCCGCTCGCGTTCGATCACCTGAGCATAATCAGCGACTATCGTCGTCGGGTGGCGGAGAGATGATGTCTATCGAACAGTACTGTCACGATAAGACCTACTCTGACGAAATGATGATGCCGAGCATCATCTGATTATGTCGAATCCCGAGAACTCGCCCTTGGGCTCTGACCATCGGACTTGGATATCATCGACCCTTATAGGAGGGCCGGAGGCCATCAGGTCGGTAATGAAATCACGCAGCGTCTCCTCCTCACCCTCGGCGATGAACTCCACACTCCCATCGGCCAGGTTCCTGACCTGACCTAAGATGTTCATATGGTCGGCAACGCCCTTCACGTGGCGACGGAAATTCACTCCTTGGACCCTGCCTTTGACCAATGCTTGAATCCTTTCCATGGTGTAATCACGGATAGGACAGGTATCTAACCATTACGGTTATGCATTGCTCGAACGATATTGAAGACGCCCTGAGTACAGCGATGATTTCTATGGTGTCGTTGCGCTGCAGCCTGGTTGGGGGAGCTCGTCGGCCGTTGCCATTTGTCACGGCGTCTGTTAGATAGCATTAAGAGAATGATCTCTTCCACGCTATGAATCACGATGTGTTCACTTCACGATCATGACGGGACAATGGGCGTGGTGGGCTATCTTCTGGCTGACACTGCCGAGAACAACCCCCGACAATGAGCCGAGACCGCGGCTGCCAACGATGATCAGACCGGCTTCGACCTTATCCCTTATCTTAAGAATCTCGGCCGCTGGGTCGCCGATGGCCACTTCGAGATCGTAATTGACACCGGATTCCTTGAGCATATCCAAGGTTTTGCCCGATATCTTGTTTGCGTCCTCGATGAGCAGGGAGTGGACATCGAAATCGGCTTTTACCAACCTTGTCTGGGAAGGAGGATTCGGTGAGATGTATGTCACGGTCAGTGATGCCCCAACGATTAAATTGAAAAGCCCTATGGCGGATTCGGCGGCTCGCCTAGCGTTTTCAGACCCGTCTATAGCAAGCAACATCTTTTTGAACATGGTAATCTCCAACTCATAAAAGCCAGACCTATCATCGGAGGACTTCGACCTTTTTAAAAATAGTGACCCGCGTATAAATAACCATGTTGTGAATGGGATGATGAAGGTGGTCTTTTGATGGTTTACATGGCAAATCTATATGTAAAGCTTGTAGATTGGGCGAACTCTATGGCTGGGGATCATATTCAAAAGCCATACAAAGAGGATATCCCGTGGATCTCAATAACGTTTTACCAATCGCAGACATCAAAAGGAATTGGCTCTCCAATGTGAAAGGAGACACCTTAGCCGGTATCACGGTCGCTGTTGCCTTGATACCAGAGGCCATCGCGTTCTCATTGATCGCCGGTGTGGACCCTATGGTGGGTCTTTACGCCTCTTTCTGCATTGCGGTAGTGATCGCCTTCGCGGGTGGTCGTCCAGGTATGATATCCGGGGCCACAGGCGCGATGGCCCTTGTATTCATAGTCCTCGTCCGGGACTACGGGTTGGAATATATGTTGGCGGCGACCATATTGGCCGGGGTCCTGCAGTTCGTATTAGGATATATGAATGTGGGAAGACTCGTCAGGTTCATCCCATATTCCGTCGTCCTCGGTTTCATCAATGCACTGGCGATATTGATCCTATTGTCCCAGGTACCCTATCTCGTTGATGTCGGGCTTACCGTTTACTTACTCGTGGCGATCACGATAGGCATCATTGTCCTGTTCCCGCGCATCTCAAAAGCAATCCCCCCTGCGTTGGTGGCTATAGTCGTCGTAACCGCCGGAGTCATCGCATTGAGCCTTGATGTCCTCACCGTCGGGGGCATGGGCGAGATCACCAAGTCACTCCCATTGTTCCAGATACCGGACATACCATTCAATCTCGATACCCTGCTCATCATATTGCCCTATTCCTTGACCCTCGTCATCATCGGTCTATTGGAATCTCTGTTGACAGCATCCATCGTCGATGAGATGACCGATACGGAGAGCGACAATGACCGGGAGATCAAGGGTCAGGGACTCGCTAACTGCGCTGCTGGCTTCTTCGGAGGAATGGCGGGTTGCGCGATGATCGGGCAATCGATAATCAATATCAAGTCCGGCGCGACCGGTAGGCTCTCATCCCTTGTCGCCGGATTGTGCCTCATCATCCTGATAATCGTTTTCGGGGACCTTGTATCGCAGATACCCATGGCCGCTCTGGTGGGGGTGATGATATTGGTCGGGCTCGGTACCTTCGAATGGGACTCCGTCAAGACCATGCACAAAGTCCCGCGTGGCGATGTGGCCGTCATGGTCGTCACCGTCGCCGTCACTGTATACACTCACGATCTCGCTGTGGGTGTGATATCCGGTATCATCCTGGCACTACTGATATTCGGTTGGAAGATGTCGGTGATTTCGGCAACGAAGACTGTCCGTGTGGATGGAGTGAAAACCTACAGGATCAAAGGTCAACTTTTCTTCGGCACCATGCCGTCATTCGTTGACATGTTCGATTATGTCGGGGACCCTGTGAACGTGGTGATAGATTTCACGGATTCACATATTTGGGATTTATCGGGTGTCGAGGCCATAAGCAAGGTCATACACCGTTATCAACAGCAGGGGAAAAGCGTTAAGATCTACGGCCTCAACAAAGAGAGCCAGATGACCTTTGAAAACGGTTCGCGATGAATCTTTAGAAAGAGAGAATCCCCGCCCATCGATACTGAAGTGATAGTATGGAATTGATGATGGGTGGTGGACCAAGCGGGATTTGAACCCGCGGCCTCCTGCTTGCAAAGCAGGCGATCTTCCGAGCTGATCTATTGGCCCATTCAGGCGTCCAATCGGAAGATACAATAAATATGTTTCGAACAGACATATACGTATTGATGTGGCGCGGTGTCGAAGAATTAATATACCGTGTCATATGTTAGCACGTAACACGAGGGATAGAATGTTCGGAAAACAAATCCGTATGGAGAGGATATTGGACCGTAACTCCGGCAACGCAGTGATCATACCCATGGACCACGGGATGTCAGTGGGGCCGATCGATGGGTTGACGGACATGTGTCATGCGATCGATTGCATTTCCCGAGGAGGGGCC
>SL_3KL_010_SEDDRAFT_10004664_pt1 | contig 12374 bp, 12 predicted proteins | sample SodLakKL_010_SED_2_FD_10381 | JGI IMG/M metagenome (IMG submission 10381)
GAGGTCATTCCACAGACCGATATTCTATACATGACACGCATTCAGCGCGAGCGCTTCAGCGACCCCCTGGAATATGAGCGGATCAAAAATTCCTACATCCTCCATCATGAAATGATCCAGGAGACCAGGGAAGGTTTCCGGGTGCTGCACCCCCTGCCAAGAGTGAACGAGATCGACATTAAGGTCGATCAAAGCCCAAAAGCATATTATTTTGAGCAGGCCCTGAACGGCGTTTATGTGCGTCAGGCTCTCTTATCGTTAATTCTTGGAATTCGCTAGCAGGAAAAAATTAAAGCCAAAGCAAAATGAGTGAAAAAATAAAAGAACTGAAAGTATCGGCCATCGAAAATGGCACCGTCATTGACCATATCCCTTCCAATGCGGTTTTCCAGGTAATCCGTATTTTAAAACTGGAAAGTTTTGAAAACATGGTGCTTTTTGCCACCAACCTGGAAAGCAAAAAATACGGGACCAAGGGTATCATAAAGGTGAGCGGAAAATATTTCCGGCCCGAAGAACTCAATAAAATCTCCCTGGTCGCCCCCCATGCCTCCATCATTGAAATAAAGGACTTTCAGGTGGCGAAAAAGATGGTGGTAGAAGTACCTGAAAAGATCACCGGGATTGTAAAATGTTTCAACCCTAATTGTGTTACCAATCACGAACAGCTGGTTACCCGCTTTGATGTGGTTGAAAAGGAAGACCTAAGGTTGAAATGCCGTTACTGTGAAAAAATTACCCGGAAAAGCAATATGGAATTTAAATAGGGATTATTTTCCTGTAGCATCAGCTGAGTTTTTCCGCAAGGTCTTTAATTTCTTTTGAAGGGGGCTGGTTATTGTATAAAATATTGAAAACCGCTTCCACAATGGGCATTTCCACTCCATATTCCAGGTTTAACTGCCGGATGCATTTGGTGGCAAAATAACCCTCTGCGATCATTTTCATTTCCAGTTGTGCAAATTTCACACTGTAGCCTTTGCCAATCATGGTTCCAAAAGTCCGGTTGCGGCTGAACTGGCTATAACAGGTCACCAGCAAATCTCCAAGATAAACAGAGCTTTTTATATCGCGCTGAATAGGGTGTACCTTTGCCACAAAGTTTTCTATCTCCTGTATGGCATTGCTGATCAGTACTGCCTGGAAATTGTCACCATAACCCAGCCCACTGCAGATACCACTTGCGATGGCAATGATGTTTTTCAACACCGGAGCATATTCGGTACCAAAAATATCATCGGAAAGGCTGGTAAAAATATACCTGCAATCGAACAACCCGGAAACTTCCCTGGCATATTCACTGTTTTCAGAGGCTACGGTCAGATAAGTCAGCTTTTCCTGCGCTACTTCCTCTGCATGACTAGGACCGCTAACCACAACAAAGCGATTGTAATCAACCCTAAAATGTTCATTAAAATAATCGGCAATTATGGCGTTGTATTCCGGAACAATGCCTTTAATGGCACTTACCACAAGCTTGCCTTTCAGCCTTGATCCATTGGCCTCTTTAACCGTTTGATGAAGAAATACGGCAGGAATACAAAAGATGATGATTTCAGCCCTGGAAAGAACTTCGTCAAGTTTGGTTGAAATATGCAGGCGCTCAGGATCAAACTCAACCGAACTCAAATAGTGCGGATTGTGGTTATAACGAAGCAGATGATCGGCGATTTCCTTCTCCTTAACCCACCAATGGACCTTTTCAACATTGTTCAATAAAATCTTCACAATGGCCGTAGCCCAGCTTCCCGAGCCAACCACGGCAACTTCCCTTGTATGCATGAACACATTATATTTTAAAAGGCCAAAGATAAGTAAAATAAAACAGGAAAAGCTTTACAGCTCAACTTCGAAAACCAATTCCTCATCATCCCTGCTTACATGAACGGTTATTTTTTCACCTTTTTCCAACTCCTGAAGAGCATTCATATAACTGGTGATCTCTTCAATGTGCATATCATTGATGCGAAGGATTACATCTCCTCCTTTCAGACCGGCTTTCTGGGCAGGCCGGTCATCAATAACCGCCTGAACTTTCAGCCCCGCACCGTCAAATGCATGATCGGGCATCAGGCCCAATGTAACACTTTCGGAGCGCCGGCGCCGGCTGTCAGGCACCGGGGTGGGGGTAAAAGCCAGCCTGTCTTTCTCATCCAGTGTTTCAACCATATTGTAAACCAGGGAAAGAATTTCGGAAGTGCCTTCATAATTGATCTTATCAGGGGTGTCCCCAGGGCGGTGGTAGTCATCATGGATACCGGAAAAGAAAAAGATAACTGGAATATTTTCCAGATAAAACGCAGTATGATCTGAACCACCCATTCCGCTTGGATTTTTGCGGATGTTGAAATGGTCAGGGGTCACTTCTTCGATCAGATCATCCCATACAGGAGAGGTGCCCGTGCCGATCAGCATCAGGTTATGGTCTTCCATGCGCCCGATCATGTCCAGGTTAAACATATAATTCACTCGCTCCATGTCGTAGGCATCGCTTGCCGTAAAATGCCTGCTGCCCAGAAGGCCCTTCTCTTCGGCAGAAAAGGCAATAAACAAATAATTATGGTTGCCGGCCTGCGAATCAGAGAAATACCTTGCCGCCTCCAGCATGCCGGCAATGCCGCTGGCGTTGTCATCGGCACCATAATGGATCTCTTCACTGCCGGGGCTCCTGGAACCCATCCCTCCATATCCCAGATGGTCGTAGTGACCACCGATAACCACGGTTCTTTCCGCATGATTGTCCAGGTATCCTGCAACATTCACAGCCTTGAAGGTTTGCCGGTTTATATCGGTTGAAAGGGAAATGCTGGCCTCAGGATGATCAGACAGATAATTGGCCACATTTTCCCTGGCGAACAAAACGGGGATATTCATACGCTCAATCCTTAATCTTGATAAAATGCGGGGATCAGACCTGGTGCCAGAGGTATTGATAAAAATGACGGCTTCGGCACCTTTGTCTTTTGCCACTTGAATTTTTTTGCCGGCCTCTTCCAGGGGAGACAGATCTGCATGATCGGCCAGGGTTTCAGGAAGGTAATACTCCATCACGAAAATCTTACCTTCAATATCCTGAAGATCCTGGTAATCATTATGCTCCTCAAAACCTTTTACTCCATAGCCAACATCCACAAAAGAAGCCTGCAACACAGCATTTGCCGATCCGGGAAGGGTATGAAAGTCTTCCCCGGCAACAAAAGCCGTGGTGTTTACCCTAAGAAAATTGTCTTCACCCATGGTCCAGGGCCCGTCAAAGGTAAACTCTTGGTAGTAAGTTCCATCAAACAATGGCTCCAGACCGATCTCTATCATCTGGTCTTTAATGTATTTTGCAGCTTTTCGTTCCCCTTCGGTTCCGGCTTCCCGCCCTTCCATTTCTTCGGAAGCCAGGGTGTAAATATCCTGCTTTAAACGGCTGATGACTTCCTGATCAGAAAAGTCAAAAGTTACCTGCCCCCATAAAGGCTGGATAAAAATCAGGGTTAAAATAAAAGCGGTTTTACTCAAATATTTTTTCATTTCAGGTTTTTTATATAAATGCCCCGTCGGTCTTTTTTTTTTAAACTGCAAAGGTTCTTTGTTATGTAGGTGTTCAAAAAAAAACAAACCAGTCGCCCAGGGAAATGTTAAAGGATAAAAATAAACATTTTTATGGAAACCTTTTGAGAGCTATGAAAGGAATGTTGCCGTTAATTATAATAGCTCGTGGAAAAACATCTAAGAAAGACCAAAGTTGCTATGGTTTGCCATTGAAAAAAAACCCGGTGCTTTCATAAAAAAGCACCGGGTAAGCAACCAGGGTATTGTAATTTTATTAAAGGCCCAAAACCTCTTTTCCCTGTCTGAAGTAGATATCCACAGGGATATCTGTTTCGTTGATCCTTTGCAGATCACTGATAAGGGGCTCGCGCATTTCCCCGTCAACCCTGATCAACTCCTCAGCAGCAGCATAGTCTCCTTCTGCCTGGATAACCAGTATCTGTTCAACTGAAGTCATTACTGCTTCCCTCATTTGGTCAAAATTAACTTTATAGACGCCATCTTCATAGGTAAATGCCTCTTCCCTTGCAAAATAATTAAACCGCATCATGTTGGCAATGCCATGCGCACTGGTTGCTCCAAAGCGGGTGGAACGAAAGATCCCGGCAAGGAAGGTCACATAATTATCCATGACCTCGCCGCTGTTCAACTCACCCATTTCATAAAGCTTGGTAACCAGGTAAAGTCCCAGAATATCGGCTTTGGCTTCTTCGATAGGAGAGTAATGGTCGCGCAAGGCTTCCCTTACGGTTCCTTTATCGTTAATGGTCTGCATTACTCCCATACCGTGGGCTACTTCATGAAAAGTGGTATTTTCAAAAAAGGCATCGAATGTCACATGTTTCCGCTGATCTTCATGGATAAGCATATCGGCAATGGGTACCAGGATATGGTCAAATTTGGCTTCCATAGAGTTTTTCAGTTGCAGCTTGCGGCTACCTGCTTTGGCCTGCACTTCTTCATCGTTGGGCAGGTTAATGGCAATGGTTTTGGTGCCTGCGTTGCAGTCGCCGGCATAATAAATGGCTTCATAAACATTGATATCGGATTCTGTGACAGGCACTTCTGCTTTATATTTCAGATCCACCGGGAGCCCGGCCTGCAGCTCGGGCAGCATGGCATTAAATTTATCCAGCTGCTCACTCCATTCCAGATCCTTGACAAGAATAAATGCCTCATGAGCAGCTTTATATCCAAACAAGCGGTCTTCGTAAGTTTCGATGGGTCCAACGATAAAGTCTATGTTGTTGTCCCGCATTTCCATCCATGCAAAGTCGCTTGGCTGGTATTCATCAGTCAGCAAAGCTTCAGCCCGCATTTCAAGGTAGTTTCTAAGGCCAGGGTCTTCGGCCAGTTCTGCTGCCTGGAGCATCAACCCTGAGGCTTCTTCGTGCTGTTCACGGTAAAAATCAGAATAAGGGATGGTAACCAGGTTGCCTTCTGTGTCCCTTCTAACCAATGTATAAAGACTTGTTTTATCGGGATCGTCCCATGCTTCAAACTCTTCACGGGTCATGTCGTGGGGATAAAAATTGGCACCCAGGGGCTTTTCATCAAACCCCCTGATAAAGGGAACATTCCCTTCAATGCGCTCCCATGGCCCGTAATTGATCAAGGCATACTCCCAGGCCAGTTCATGGTCAACGATCTCTCTTAAATGTTCTTTCCCTTCGTCGGAATAAGACTGCATCCAGAAAATCTCATCCATAATGTCGGAAACATCAATCAGGATGCGAATCATCTCTCTTTCATTCTCACTGAGCCATGTAAGGTCAGCTTCCAGGGTTACTTCTTTAAATTGTGCCAGTCTATCTTCCATTTCCTGTGTATAGATTTCTTCTGCGGAAGGCCCGCAGGCGGTTATGGCCGTGAGGGCAAAAATAACCGGTAACGTGATTACTAAAAAACGCTTCATGATGCTGATGGTTTGGTTAAGGAAAATTTTTTCTGTGTTTTGCAAGGATCAAAGTTAAAAATATTTCCTTGCATTTACAGGGCCTGCCCTATTTTTCCGATTAAGATCAGGCTTATGGGTGGAGTTTAATATGAAAAATTTACCTTTGCTGCTTTAAATTAAAAAAACAGGGGATCAATTCTTCCCAGGTGATAATGGAAAATTTTTACCTGCTAATATTCTTCATTTTCTCACCCCTGGGCATTTTATATTTATGCCACAGGTTCCGTTTCCTTAATAAAGTAGGCGCAGTGGTCATAGCCTATATTACGGGGCTTCTGGCCGGCAACCTTGGGTTGATGCCCACAGGCGCGGCTGAAGTGCAGGAACTAATGACCAGTGCTACCATTCCCATGGCCCTGCCGCTGCTGTTGTTTTCCCTTGATATTCGCAGCTGGGTAAAAATGGCCGGTAAAACCCTGCTGTCCATGTTACTGGGTTTGGCCTCCGCGATCCTAGTCGTGCTTGCCGGGTATTTTATTTTCAGAAATTTTCTCCCCGAGATCTGGAAGATCAGTGGCATGATGGTGGGCGTTTACAGCGGGGGAACCCCAAACATGGCGTCTATTCAAAGCGTTTTGCAAGCCAACCCGGAAACCTATATCATTCTGAACACCCACGACATCATACTGGGCGCCATATACCTTGCCTTTTTAATGACCGCCGGCAGAAAATTTTTCAGGCTGTTTCTTAAGCCTTACCGTTTTGCAGATCCTCAGCACCAAACTGATTTTTCTTTCAAAGGAACCGACCCTTACCAGGGGTTTTTCCGCAAAAAGTTCTTTTTACCCGTTTTGGGAGCGGTGGCTTTATCCCTTTCCATTGCAGGACTATCTATAGGATTGAGTTTCCTGCTAGCGGGAGGGATTTCCATGCTGATCATTATTCTTTCCATTACCACCCTGGGGCTGGCAGCTTCCCTGGCACCAAAAATAAACCGCATTGAAAAAACTTTCGAAGCCGGCATGTACTTTATCCTGATATTCAGTATTGCTGTGGCTTCCATGGCCGACATCCAGAAATTTGCAGGAGCGGCTCCCGGGCTTTTCCTTTACGTGGCCATGGTGGTTTTTGGAAGTCTGCTGGTGCATACCCTGTTGTGCAAAATATTCGGAGTGGATACCGATACCATGATCATTACCTCCACCGCACTGATCTGCTCTCCCCCTTTTGTGCCGGTGGTTGCCGCTGCTTTAAAAAACAAGGAAATCATCATCTCCGGCCTGGCCGTAGGAATTGCAGGGTACGCCCTGGGAAATTACCTGGGCATCAGCATCGCTTTTATCCTGAAATAATTTTTGTTTTATTCCCTACCGGTTTGGTTTTTTATTCCTCAAAAGCGTAAATTTGAATGATTGTCGAACCATTAAAAAAATAGTCGAGATGAAACCCGAAAGAAATCGTATCTGGTTCTGGATCCTGAATGGCATTATTGCCGTTTTATTGATCGTATTTATTGTTTTGAATTATGGTACCGTAGACCTCAACTTCTGGGGATTGAAACTCAGCGGACCGGCCTTTCTGGTGATCCTTGTGCTGTTTTTCCTTGGTTTTCTTACCGGATGGCTTTGGGCCTATATTCGCTATGCGCGCAAAGAACGTGAAAAAAACAAATCACAAAAGAACAACCAGGAAGATTACGTAAAATATATTGAGGAAAGGTAAAAAATGCGTACCGGTATTTTTGTTTTCCCGGATGCGGAATTACTGGATTTTTGCGGTCCTTATGAGGTTTTTTCTGCGGCAAACATTGCCTGTGACATGCCCCTGTTTGAAGTCTTTACTTTCGCTTCCAACACGCTTCCTGTAAAAAGCATAAATGGGTTGAAGGTAGTGCCCGATTTTGACCTGAAAACCCTCCCAGTGCCCGAGATCCTTATTTTGCCCGGCGGAGAGGGTTCACGCAGGGTCATTGCCGATGAGCATCTCATGATGGAAATCAACCGGCTTATTTCCGAAGCCAGCTATGTTTTTTCTGTTTGTTCCGGTGCCAGGATCCTGGCCAAAGGCGGCTGGCTGAAAAAGCAAAAATTCACCACCCACCACCTGGTTTTTGAGGATGTACAAAGGCTGGAGCCCACAGCCCGGGCAAGACCTTACAATCGCTTTACCGACAACGGCAAGATTCTGACTTCCGCCGGGGTGTCAGCCGGCATAGATGTTTCATTGTATCTGCTGGAAAAGATCCATGGCAGGGAAGTGGCCGAAAAAACAGCCAGGTACATGGAATACGAGGTTAAGAAATAAGCCCCGGCCCTTTTTTACGAAATCAGGAAAGTTTCCCTTTATAATCTTCGTAGCCAAAACTGCGCAGTAAAACAAACTCCCCATTCTCCCTCCGAATCCCAATGGAGGGATGTTTTACCCCGTTAAAAAAGGTGGTTTTTACCATGGTATAATGGATCATGTCATCAAAAACCACCTTGTCCCCGGGTTTTAGTTCTTTTTCAAAACTGTAATCTCCCATTCCCATAAAATCGCCCGCCAGGCAAGTGCCTCCTCCCATACGATAGGTCGGTTTTCCTTCCCTGGCATCGGTTGCATTGATTATGGCGGGTTTATAAGGCATCTCCAGGCAATCGGGCATGTGGGCGGCAAAACTCACATCCAGCATGGCAACTTTTACCCCTTGGTTTTCAATAATATCCTGGACGGTGGAAACCAAATAACCGGTTTGCCAGCCAACGGCCTCTCCGGGCTCGAGAATAACCCGTTCCAAATTGGGATAACGCTTCTTGAATGCTTTTAACAATCCTACCAGGTGCTTTACATCATAGTCTTTCCGGGTAATATGATGGCCGCCGCCCATATTAAACCATTTCACCTGTTTGATGTATTGGCTGAATTTTTCTTCAACCTTTTCAAGGGTCCTTTCCAGGACAAAACTGTCGTTTTCGCAAAGCACATGAAAATGCAGACCCTCAATTTCCGGTGGCAGTTTATCGGGAAATTGATCATGGGTTATGCCAAGGCGGGAACCGGGTATGGCCGGATTATACAGATCGGTTTCCACCTCCGAATACTCAGGGTTGATGCGCAAAGCCATGCTCACCGGCCGGTGGAAGGCTTTTACCTTATCCCTGAATTTTTCAAATTGGCTGAAAGAGTTAAACGTTAGGTGAGTGCTCAACCCCAGGATCTGTTCAAATTCATCCTCCAGGAAAACCGGGCAATAGGTATGTGCCAGGCAGCCCATCTCTTCGTTGATCAGCCTTGCTTCATGCAGTGAGCTGGCCGTGGCCCCTTTCAGATATTTCCCGATAAGGGGAAAAGTGCTCCACATGGCATAACCTTTCAGGGCGCAAATGATATCCACTCCTGCTTCCTGTTGCACCAGGTCAAGAATGTTCAGGTTAATTTTCAGCAATTCCTCATCCAGGACAAAGCATGGGGAGGGAACCTGGTCAAAATCGATGGACATGATTAAAGGGTTTTAAGGATGAAAGCAAAAAGAGGTTACCAGGAAAAAATACCTGCCTGCAATCCAAGCTGCAAACAGGTATTGATATAGGATTCTCTGCTGAAAAGGATTTATTTTTCAACAGGAAGTGGTTCATCTATGCGCTCGTGCCAGGGCAAACCATAAACGGGCAATTTTTCCATGAAAGGATCCGGATCGAATTCTTCCACGTTAAATACCCCTTGTCCTGACCATTTTCCTGTAAGGGCCATCATGGCACCGATCATGGCCGGCACCCCGGTGGTAAAGCTCACCGCCTGCGCTTTTACATCACGATAGGCTTCTGCGTGATCGCAGTTATTCCAGATATAATAGGTTCGCTCTTTACCGTCTTTAATGCCCTTTATCTGACAACCAATGGAGGTCTGCCCCTTATACCCTTCACCAAGAGTGGAAGGCTCCGGTAAAACGGCTTTCAGGAATTCAAGGGGAACAATATCCACCCCTTTAAAGTTGACCGGTTTGATACTGGTCATGCCCACATCCTGCAAGACATTCAAATAAGTAATGTATTGCTCTCCAAAGGTCATCCAAAACCTTGCCCGCTTCAGGGTGGGGAAGTTTTTCACCAGGGATTCCAGCTCTTCGTGATACAAAAGGTAAGATTCCCGCTCACCAATATTGGGATACTCGATGGGCTTATGAATTTCCAGGGGCTTTGTTTCTACCCACTTTCCGTCTTTCCAGTAACGGCCATTCTGGGTGATCTCACGGATGTTGATCTCAGGATTAAAGTTGGTAGCAAAGGCTTTGCCGTGTTCACCCGCATTGCAATCAACAATGTCCAGGGTATGCATTTCATCAAAGTAATGTTTATTGGCATAGGCCGTGAATACCCCTGTTACGCCCGGATCAAAACCGCAGCCCAATATCGCCATAATCCCGGCTTCTTTGAAGCGGTCGTGGTAGGCCCATTGCCAGCTGTATTCGAATTTAGCCACATCCCTGGGCTCGTAATTGGCCGTATCCAGGTAGTGGGTTTTGGTTTCCAGGCAGGCATCCATAATGGTCAGGTCCTGGTATGGCAAGGCCACATTTACCACGATATCGGGTTTGAACTTATTGATCAGATCTACCAGTTCCGGGACATTGTCTGCATCAACCCTGGCGGTTTTTACCCGGTCGCCGCCAATATCGCGGGCAATACGGTCACATTTTTCCAGGGTTCGGCTTGCCAGCATTATATCCGTAAAAACTTCCGGCACGGAGGCACATTTCCGGGCTACCACATTTCCCACACCACCGGCTCCAATAATCAATACTTTACTCATAGCTTTTCTGTTTGGGGTTTTTTCTTTACCAAAACAAAATTAATAAAACCAATGCAAATTATTGATTTTTATTAAAACCCTTCCCAATATTTGGATTTTACTATTTTTGAGGAATGACCCGGGAAAAAAACAAATTGCTTTTCGCATACGGCAGCCTGTTGGACCCAGACCTACAAATGCAGCTCTTTGGAAGGCACATTCTCTCCGAAGGCCCAGCTGTTCTTGAGCAATGGGAAATAGTTAAAGGCCGGCCTATAGGCAAGTATGGTTTTCAAAATTGGGGGGAGACCGATTATGATTTAATTATAAGGGGGTTTTTCTCCTAATAACCCTACCTATAAGAATATTGATTTGTTAATTAGTTTTTCCTGGTATTCTTTTCAATATCACAAAACACTTTTATTAATTCAGCAAAGGCCAAAAGACCTAACCCTGAAAGGATACCAACAAGGGATTGTAACGTTGTTAATTCAATAGCTCCTTCAGTTGTTGGAAAAACCAAGAGCATAAATGAAAAAATCACTAGAACCCATGCCAATATTTTAAACAGGGGCGATAATATTTTTAGTGTTAGGTACTTTGAGGGATTTTTGGTTTTGGATTTTTCGGAGATAGCTCCTTTTTTGAATTTTTCGGAGATAGCCCCTTCAAGTGTTTGTTTTTCTTCCATGGTTTTGAGTTTTGCGGTTTGCCATCAAATATAAATAATTTTCATCTAATTATATATTTAAAATAAGCTATTAAGACCTCTTATTAATTAAAGATTATCTCACAAAATCAAAAAGAGAGTTTTGGTGTTTTAAAGAATTTGGGGAGAATGTCCGTTTATAAATTGACTAAATTTTTATTTTTATGAAAAATTTTTTTTACTTTTACTTTACAATTTTGCACAAATTAGTACAATTTTGCACAGAATTTGACGTAAAAGAAAAAAGTTAATTTATGGCAATTAAAAAGGACGACATACACAACTTGCCATTGACGATAGTTGTAGTCAAAGATCCTAAAGGCAAAGGATATACTGTTTTCTCCAAACAGTTTCCTGATATTATTGCTGTAGGGGATGATGAGGAATCTGCCATCGATAATTTATTTGAAGGGATGAAAGCTGCTTTTAATTATTGGGCATCGAAAGGGAAAGAGGAGTATGGAGAGAATTACAAAATTTCAAAAAAGGAACTTAAACTAACCCCTTCAGATATAGTCTGATTATCAACTAATTATTAAAATTTATATCAACCTTGCTATTTTTAAAGTGAGGTTTTTTATTTTATTAGCTATTATCAAATAGATTGTCGATTATTCATTCACCTTTCTCGTTCGCCAGGGACGGGGATCCCTAATCTAGCGCAAAAACTATCAATTGCAAAATCCGGTAAAGGATTATCATTAAAAGGAAGGCTAAGCCAAGCTCTTTTATGGTTCTTAGGGTTGAAAAAATAGATTACATCTGCTTTATAATTTCCAGGTGGATTTAATTTACAGCCATGTTTTATGGCATGATCTTTTAGTTCGTTTTTTGTCATCTCAATTCACTTAGAACACATAATCAAAGATACGTAATAGTATGATAATTAGTCAAAGAAGTTATCAACGAAAATTCAACAATACTGGAAATTACCGAAATAAAAGTCCTTTTTTTTATAAAAATTCTTCAAAGAATAAGATTGTCTTCTTTTTTGCACCCAACACCTTAATTTTCTGTGATTGACTTAAAATGGTTTTTTGCAACTTTTTTCTGTGGGAAATTTCCCCAAAATCAATATGATTTATAACCTTTATATATATTTAAAATAAGTCAATATTAACAAATTGTGAGGAAAAGAGTTTCATTATAAAATTTACTTGTCAAATTGCAGATATTCAATAACCTTCCCAATATTTGGATTTTACTATTTTTGAGGAATGACCCGGGAAAAAAACAAATTGCTTTTCGCATACGGCAGCCTGTTGGACCCAGACCTACAAATGCAGCTCTTTGGAAGGCACATTCTCTCCGAAGGCCCTGCTGTTCTTGAGCAATGGGAAGTGGTTAGCAGTGAAGAATATCCCTACATCCGGCCCAATGCCCAAAGCAGGGTACATGGAGAAGTGCTGAAAATGAGCCCTGCGCAATTAAAGCTGGCCGACCAATGGGAGGAAGTGCCGG
>SL_3KL_010_SEDDRAFT_10004665_pt1 | contig 12372 bp, 14 predicted proteins | sample SodLakKL_010_SED_2_FD_10381 | JGI IMG/M metagenome (IMG submission 10381)
AAAATTAAAAAATACTATTGTTATTTAACTACTTTCCATAATACAAACGTAAAAAGATTCAGAAAGTGTCCATTATTTTGCACACTGTTGTTCAATAAAGTATTCATCTGTTTCAGTAAACAACGAGGTTATAGCACCGATGTTTGGCTTACCTTTTCGAGATTGGTCTTGCAACATATTTTCCAGCATCATCACCGGATATCGAGCTGGAGGGCTGCGTCTGCCTGTTACGTATGTAAGCGTAGTTCACGATCTCAACTACCCGCGTTCCGGTTCCTGCCGATTCTTTCGCAATGGTTTTAAACAGCATATGCTGCGCGGCAGTCGTTATGGATACCAACCCGGAATCATCCCACGGTTCGAATACGAACAGACCGTTGATGAAAATAAACGTTCCGCCGTTTTCTTGAAAGAAGAGAAGAAAGGTTCGTGCCACTTTGAAATGTACGATGAGGTATCTGTCCATTACCCGTTCCAGATTTTCAAACTTGCTATTCAGAAGTGAGGGGGCGGGAATAAAATATCCAAGCGAGAAAATGGCTGCATCTCACAACAATTCTATTGCATTTTATCACCGAAATCACGCGGTATATCACAAATTTGTTTGTGTATAATACGAGTACTATATACTATATATATCGCGAGAGGCGGTACACATTTTTTCGCCGAAAAATTTTGGCAACTAATTTCCGGATTATATATATTGCGTCAATGAAAACATCGACGAAAATGAATTTGCCATTGCTCTGGAAGAAACGCTGGGTGCGGTTTCTGGTTTTCTTCGGTATATTTACGGTGATTGCACTTCTTTATACCACCGAAGTCATGATCATGTATAAGAATATCGAATCTTTCCCGGATATTCCGTTAACGACACAGCTTAGATTCGAGTTGAGTTTTTGGTACACGTGGGGAGTTTTACTGCCCGTAATATTCTGGCTCTGCCGGAAATATAGAATAGATTCAGAACGATGGGGCCGGCATGCGACTGTGCATATTGTAGCAGGCGGACTTGTCTCTGTCGCCCATTTAATTATTTCATTTTCGGTGATGTGGATTATTCGAATTAATTTAATCTGGCTCGACGAATCTGCCGACAGTCTATCGTGGTCGAGCTTCGTCGGGCGCGGTTTCGGCGCGAAGAATTTGCATATGCAATATCTCGTATATTGGGTAATAATCTTTCTTCACCATGCAATATATTATTATAAAAGATCGAAGGATAACGAAGTCCGGGCATCACAGCTTGAAGCGAACCTCCTTGAGGCAAAACTCGAAGCGCTTAAAATGCAAATCCACCCGCATTTTTTGTTCAATACGCTCCATTCAGTTTCATCGCTCATGCACAAGGATCCAAAAGCGGCAGACACAATGATCTCAAAGTTGGGGGATTTTCTGCGTATGACGCTCGACCGGTCGGAAGTACAGGAAGTTCCTCTTAAAGAAGAACTTGAACTTCTTGAACGGTATGTTGAGATTGAGGAAATACGATTCGGCAACCGGCTTAAGGTTGAGTACCGGGTCAATCCTGTTCTCCTCGATGCATATGTACCGAATTTAATTTTCCAGCCGCTCGTTGAAAATGCCATTTCTCACGGTATATCTAAAAAACAAGGTGGAAAGATTCTTATTTCAGGTGAACGGGATGGTGAATATATACATTTTTCAGTTATTGATAACGGTCGTGGTGTGCCGGTATCTCAAAAGTTTCAATTCGGATTCAAGCAGGGAGTCGGACTGTCGAACACGCGGAAACGACTTGAACAACTGTATAACGGTAATCATACACTTACAGTGATTAGTAACGAGGAATCCGGTTTCTCTGTAAAACTTCAAATTCCGTACAGGACCAAACCATACCTCTGGAATAATTGAGCAATGTATGGATCGCATTAAGACGATTATCGTTGACGATGAAAAATTAGCCGTTGAAAAGATCAGACGCGAACTTCTCAACGATAGTGAGATCGTGATTGTCGGCGAGTACTATGACGGGACGTCGGCGATTGAGGGAATTAAAAAACAAAAACCGGATCTTCTTTTTCTGGATGTTCAAATGCCCGAAGTGGATGGATTCGGAGTACTTAAATCGTTAGAGGAAAACGAATTACCGGTGATCGTGTTTGTTACTGCGTACGACAAATATGCCGTACAAGCGTTTGAATTTCATGCGCTCGATTATCTCCTCAAACCGTTCGACAGTAAGCGGTTTGAAATATCGCTTCAAAGAGCAAAACAATCGATACATCAGAAACTTCAAGACGAAACTCTTGAGAGCCAGTTAAAACTGCTTATTGAAAGCATAAAACATAAGAACAAGTTTCTTGAACGTATTATCGTAAAAACGAAAGGCCGGATATTTTTTCTTAAGACTTCAGAAATTGAATGGATTGAAGCGGCGGGTAATTATGTAAAACTTCATACCGCGACGGAAGATCACCTGATTCGAATGACGATGAAGAGTATTGAGGAGAAGCTCGATCCGGCGGATTTCGTGAGAATCCACAAATCGGCGATCGTTCGGTTTGATCAGATTAAGCATATACAGCCATGGTTCAACGGTGATTATCACGTTACGCTGATGAACGACGAAAAATTAACGTTGAGTCGCAGTTACAGGAAGAATTTTGAGGATTTGTTTTAATCAGAACTCCTGCCTGCCATATACAAAATAATTATATCTGTTTGTCACACCTTCAATTCAAGTCGTCACATTTTCCTTCCTATTGTGAAAATACAACGTATCTTAAATCATAAGCGTTTAGAGTAGAGTCGCTCACACAAAAACCCGATAGTCGACTCCGGGTACAAAATTAATACTATTCAACACCTTCCCGGCCAATAATAGTTCGGTGTTCCGAACAGTTGTATCGAATGCAGTATGTATCGATTGAAATACGAATCGGAATAGTCGATCATGTCTCATTAACTAATGGTAAGGTCCGGCTCAAAATGAAGCATAAAAATGTCGATAATGCAATAGTACAACGGGCGGCAGAGGGCGAACGCGACGTATTTAAACATATTTATAATGTCTATAATGAGAAAATTTATAATCTTGCATACTATATGCTGGGATGTGAAAATGAAGCACGGGATGTTACTCAGGAAATTTTCATAAAATTATTTACTTCGCTTCATCAATTTAAATACGAATCGGAATTTTCTACATGGTTTTACCGACTATCAATAAACACCTGTCTGGATTATATACGTCGTGAAAAAAGACGCACAACCGGGAATACACGCAACATTGAGATGGATTCTATAGCCGATACGGTTACGGAACCGGTTGATTCTCTGGTAATGCGCAAACAAACCGCTAAAGACATTGAAAGCGCGATTCAGTCATTAAGTCCGAAATTACGATCTGTAATGGTTCTGCGATTTATAGACGGACTTTCATATGGAGAGATTTCCCGGATACTTAATTGTTCGGTTGGTACAGTAAGTTCCCGACTTAATCGGGGATATAAAACACTGGGGAAAGCACTGTTTCACTTAAGAGAAGANGAATAAAGATATTCGTCGACGACGGAAGAGAATCGCCGGTTCTGTCGTCTAATTCAATTGATAAAGTGATATTACTTTTCGTAACCGGTAGCCCGCACGACATTTTTAGAGTGTTCTTACCTGATCATGTTGTTGCCTGCGGTGTTTTGCATTTTGCCGGTCGATATTTTATAAGGAGATTCGGAGATAGTAGAAAACCGTCAAAGTATAATGAGAAATGAAATCCTAATCGGGCGATACTTTTTTGCAATAGCATTTCTTGGATTGGGGATTCTCCACTTCGTCTTCGGTGATTTCATAACCGGTCGCGCACCGGCATGGCCTGCCTCGGTACCCGGCAAGCCGGTGTGGGCCTATCTTACTGGATTCGTGATTATTGTAATAGGCGCGACGATAATATCAGGAAGAAAAGCCAGAACTGCTACGGTTCTTGCAGGATTATTGATTTTCGTGTGGGCACTGCTGCGTCATATTCCCGTTCTTGCAGGGGATTCATTTCTCTCAAGTGCTTGGACCCAGGCCGGCAAAGCGCTTGTATTTACAAGCGGACTGCTGGTTATGGGTGCCACATTTCCGAAAATAGAATCACGATGTAAAGGTTATATTTTAGAATTTGTGAATCTGGAACGTGAATTTATTCTTGCCGGACGAATATCTCTCGGGGTGTTTATGATCATTTGCGGCATTCAGCACTTTATGTTCACCGGATTTGTTGCTTCGCTTATCCCCGATTGGTTTCCCGGTGACGCCGTGTTCTGGACATATTTTGCCGGTGTGGCGCTTATCGCTGGTGGTATAGGATTGTTCCTCCCGAAAACGGCACGTCCGGCATCACTATTATCGGGACTGATGGTTTTTTCGTGGTTCTGGATAGTCCATATCCCCCGAACGTTCGCGAGTGTTAGTGACGGAATAGCAGTTTTCGAAGCACTGGCAGTGTCGGGCATCGCGTTAGTGCTGGCAGGATGTATAAGTAAAGATCATAAGTTGTAGTACATGTAACCTCCTCATAAAATCCGGATGATAAAGCAGGTTTTATGGTCCGTGTTTTTTATCACTAACCCAGATTCGTTTGAAATATCCCGGATACTCCATCACTAACCCGGTATGATCAACGGGTAATGTTTTTTTAAACCCGCTTGACAGGCCTTCATATTTATAGTGTGCTCCGGAACTGTTATTTCCGAGATGTGTATATCTCTGAGATGCGGCAGCTAATTGCATCGTCTGGCCGGAAATAAAAACTGCTTCAATATTTGCCGACTCTCCGGGTTGCAAGTTTAACCGTCGAATTGCTAATGTATTGGTGAACGGAGAAAAATGAATATCGATATCACGGCATCCGTTCAATTCATCGATCGGTGTATCCCGCTCATTCCTCCAAGTTCCGTTTCCGTCCGATAGCAGGAGCAATCGTTCATCCGTTTCATCAAGCTTTATTAATTCCGCTTTATGAATCCGCCACGAGGTATCGCAATATATGCGGTATCTCATGCGCAGTGTTTCGTTGTCGTTCAGGTGAATCATGAGTCCGTCGGCAGTAATTCCCTCATTGTTTTCGAGGATCTTTACGTGTTCAAATTTTGTGCCGTCGAGCGACCGCCACATTGCTTCGTGATTCATTGATATTTTCCGCTTATCTTAATGAAAAGTTGTTTTATTATCATATGTTATTATTTTCGTCTTTATCATTATTTCCACTCTGGAATCCAGCGCGGAACCCGTGCCTTGTAGCTGCGATAATTATCGCCGAACCGCTTCTCCAATCCCGGTTCTTCCATATAGATAAAGTAGAGGTGGTTAATACCGACAAAGACGATCATCCATAATCCGATAATCAATGATCCCCAGAGCAGCGTCTGACCTAACAACATGAGTGCTACTGCACCGATCATAGGGTTCCGGACATACCGGTAAGGTCCCGCAAGCACGAGATTCCGGGTTGGATCCCAGGGGGCGAGCGTTCCTTTGCCGACGCGTACAAAAAGATCGACGCACCGGATGAACAATAATAATCCGATTATCATTATTCCTGTGCCTATAATAATGAATGACCACACAACAAATGAGTTGTTTCCCCAGGATGATGTGAGACCTGTGAATGAGTTATGAAGCAAGAAGGGGATCACTACTACCACCATAACTGGAAGTAGCAGAACTGAAATCAGATGGCGCAATGTTATCAATATATAATCCTTTCACTATAATTCCATTAATGTACTTCGGAAGTAAAATTAAAAAAATCCAAAATTCCAAGACTCATATGCTATGATTGTAGAAATTGCACTCGATTTCGAAAAGACAAGACCCGCTGAAAAATGTATGATTTATTTTATTAATATACAATCCTGCACTCTGATTCGATGTGAAAAACCTTACGGTGTTAAGAGAAAAACGTGCAGTGGAGTTGGTGTCTTTAAATTTATGAAAAAAAATGTCATCTTGAAACTACGAAACCAGTATCCCCCGTTCCCGGGCAATCCTGACCGCTTCGGTGCGGTTTTTCGCACCGAGTTTGGAGAGAATTGAACTCACGTGGAATTTCACCGTTCTGTCGCTTATAAAAAGCCGTTCTGCGATTTGACCGTTCGGCTTGCCGTCGGCAACGAGCTGCAACACTTCATTTTCACGTGGTGTTAACGAATCGGGATGGTTGTTGTCCCTGACTTTGTGGAACAGTTTCGAGGCGATAACGGGTGGAATAAGAGCACCGCCATTATACACAACCCGGATCGCATTGAAAATATCCTCCCGGGGCGATCCTTTCAGGAGGTAACCCTGTGCGCCGGCTTCGATAGCACCGATTATGCGGTCGTCCGTATCGAATGCAGTCAGAACAACTATTTGTATATCCCCATTTAATTCCCGCAATTTCCTGATTGCTTCAAGGCCGTCGAGTTCCGGCATTTCAAGGTCCATCAAAACGATATCCGGTTCTGTGCGTTTAGCCTCGGCTAATGCCTCTTTGCCATTCCCTGCCTGTCCGATGATCTTTATATCCGTCTGCGTTTCCAGCATCGCCGCGAGTCCGTCGCGTACGACCGGATGATCATCGACGATTAGAATACGAATAGCTTCCGATATATATCGTTTGTTATCGTTTTTCATTTTCCAGCCGTGAAGACGTAGGATACTGTTTACTCAGCGGTATCCGGACATGTATACGCGTTCCGGCACCGGGTAGGCTTTCGAGTCTATGACTCCCACCGAGTATATTGATGCGTTCGCGCATCCCTATGAGTCCGAATTTTTTATCGGTTTTTATTATCCGGTTATAATCGAAACCGATTCCGTTATCTTCTATAGTAAGGATAAACACATTCTCCGATATTTTAATCGTGAGCGTTGCGCGTTCAGCGTCTGCGTGCCGGTGGATGTTTTGAAGCGCTTCTTCTACGATACGGTACACTCCCGTTTCTATTGACGGTGATAATCGGTCCGCATTTTCCGGCAGGTCCGATTTCAGCCGGAAGTCCGTACTGCTTCTGGTATTATATTCATCGACGAGTGAGGCGATCGCATCCGACAGCGTTCGTCCTTCCAGCGATGCAGAACGAAGATTATGTACGGAGCGGCGTAACTCTTCGAGTCCCTTATGTGCAAGTTCGAGCGATGCATCGATGTTTTTCTCCACTTTATCGCTATTTTCGCTATCGGCCAAATGTGCCTTTGCGGCTTCAAGCTGAAAAGCAATAGCGGAAAAATTTTGAGCGATCGTATCGTGTATTTCCCGTGCGAGACGAAGCCGTTCTTCGGTTTGTGCCGATTCGAGTCTGCGTGCGTGCAGCCGTGCCCGTTCGATGGCGACGCTGAGTATCTCGCCGATCGTATAGAGCAGTCCGAGCTCTTCATTCGTCAACCGGCGCCATTGCGATGATGCGACATTAAGCATCCCGAGCCGGGAGATCTCTTCATCACCGTTTTTTTCATGGGTGATGAGCGGTATGCTTGCATGATAACTCAGCCCCGCGTTGTCTTCATTGGCAAGGGTCAGTTCATGTAAACGGCTGCATTTGACGACGCCGACATTTGCGGCATCGTCCATATTACCCGATTTGAATACGTCGAGACAGTAACACTCTCCGTTCATTCGCTCCGGTTCTTTTTGTAGGCCGGGCGGAAGATTAAGTGCTGCAGCGGTATATGGCTCGCCGGATTTTTCATCGAACAGCAGAATCCAACCGGTTTTCAGATGGAGCAGGTCGGCAACCCGCCTGAGCGCCCGGTCAAGAAGCGCATGCAGATCTACCGACTCGTTCAATGTTTGGGCGATCTCATTGAGGATGGTGAGTTCGTGACTGCATTTTTTAAGCGCTTTGTTTTTTTGTTTCAGGTCATGCATTTTCTTCGGCTCATCTCGCCGTTTCTCATTTGTCGTACATCCGGTCTGCGTATTATACAAACTATGGCAGGGTGTTTTTAGTTCAATGAACGGAGACAACCGGCATCCGCTCTCTAAATAAAATGATTATATCGCAAAATAATTTTGTCAATAATTTATTATGTATAATTTTTTTCTCTGTGCATCATCCGATATCGTTGAACAATGTTTCGTTCCATCCCGCTGCGGATACAATACGATCGGCGGATTCATGTATCAGCCGGTATATCCGTTGGAAATCGACACCGGTTAATTCTCCCTTCCATTTCTTCACACGGCCCGAGATGAATACGGTATCCACATTGCTCGTATCCATCATCAGCACAACTGTACCGTATGCATTGTTCACCGGCATCACGTTGAACATATCTTTTCTGAGTAGTATGATATCAGCTTCTTTACCGGGTGTGAGCGTGCCGGTTTTCTCGTCGAGTCCGTTATCACGGGCGCCCTCTATGGTTGCAAATCTCAGGATGTCTTTCACGGTCATCAGTCCGGATGAGCCTCCGTCGTTTTCACGTCTTCGTTGATGTGCCTGCATGCGCTGCAGCGTAAAAATTGACCGCATCTGTGTGAAGAATTCTCCCGCAATATTTGTCTCGACGTCGACGCTCATACTCGGCTTAATACCGTGATCGAGCGCATTCTGGATGGGAGGAATCCCGTGTCCCATAATCATCTCTATCGGAGCCGAAATAGAGACCCCGGTACGCGTATCGGCGAGAAGTTTCCATTCTTCATCGAGGAGATTTGTGCAGTGAATGCATGTCACGTCTGGTCCGAGTGCATCTCTAACGGGAAGTAGCTGACCCGCATCGTTGACGTGTACGCTTATGCGCGCACCAACTTCACGGGCAAGCTCCCATTGATCTTTGTTAATTCCAGCTGCCATTGCGAGTGTGAGCAGTTGATCGTTCGATGAAAAATATTCTCTTCGCAGCCGGTGTATATCATCGGGAAATTTATTTTGAGGTCCACTCGTTCCTCCGCCTAATGCATATACACCCCGTATCCCCGATTCTTTTAATCCTTCAATAGCTGCATCGGTGTGTTCGGGACTGTTACCGATGTGTGACCAGTCAAGCACGGTCGTTATCCCGGCATCTATCGCACCGAGGGCACTGACCAAATCCCCGATATATACATCTTCGGGACGGAATACCGGCCGGGCTTCACCAAGTATATATCTTATATAATCATTGAGTGTTCCGTTCGGAAGGATATTCCGCAACGCACCCTGCCACATATGGCGGTGTGTATCGACAAATCCGGGCATCACGATCATACCGGAGGCATCGATTATTTCCGCATTTTCATTGAGCTCCTTCCCCACATTTGCTATTTTCGATCCTTCGATGAGAACATCTGCGGATTCAAAGTCGCCGACTCCGGGATCGAGTGACAACACAGTACCACCTTTGAGGAGGATGCGATCGTTTTGCGGGTGATCGGTACTATGTTCACCTTGTTCTTCAGCTTTCAAGGTTGTTTTGAAGAGATTTCCGGCAGCGGCAGCACCTGCGGTGAAATATGCAGCATGTGCGAGAAAATGGCGGCGTGATGAGTTCATGATATTCATTTCCAAAATATGAAAAAAAGTAAACTATTTTTCTTAACAATGTAATTCGAATATTGGTTTAATAATTTTACTTGCGTTTTCATATTATTTTTGAAATTTGTATCATTAATACAGTTGCCAACCTATACAAGATAATCTAACCTAACATTATATTTGAAACTTGAACTTGCTTTATATCTATAATGTTTTGCTGCTGTTAATGATCGTGGTGTTCCAATAGGTGTTAAAATTGCTTAAAATATTTTAAATCCATAATTATATGTCTTCATATTTTTCAATCGAATGGACCGAAACAACCTGGAATCCGGTAACCGGATGCTCAAAGATCAGTCCGGGATGTAAACACTGCTATGCCGAGCGAATGGCACTTCGTCTTCAGGCAATGGGTCAGGTACGCTACAGGAATGGTTTCGAGGTGACATTGCAGAGGTACCATTGACTTTTATCAAAGAGGTATTTCAGGTTATGAATGAATGCTCCCGGCATAATTTTCAAATTCTGACGAAGCGATCTAAGCGTTTGGCAGAATTAGCTCATAGTCTAAACTGGACATCAAATATATGGATGGGGGTTAGTGTTGAAAACCAGGATTATGCGTATCGGGTGAATGATCTTCGTAGTGTTCCTGCACATATCCGGTTTTTATCGCTGGAACCACTCATCGGTCCGATATATAAATTAAACTTATGCGGTATTCACTGGGTTATTGTAGGCGGCGAATCCGGACCCGGTGCACGTCCTATGAAAGAGGAATGGGTTTTAAAAATAAGAGATATATGCAGATCCAAAAATATCCCCTTTTTCTTTAAACAATGGGGTGAATTTAATAAAAAGAGGAACGGAAGAAAACTGGAAGATAGATACTGGAACGAAATGCCGATTGTTAAGTCACAACCACTCTTCGATATAAGTTCCTGATAACTAATATTCTTTTCCCGAATTTTATATTGATAAATCCGGGAAAGAATATTTAATGATTAGACTGTTTCGCCTCTGATACACGTTACTTCAAATACAACATGCGTTTTGTCTCGATAAAACTCCCCGCCTCCAATCGATAGAGATACACCCCGCTGCTTACTGTTTCTCCATTCCAATTCATTGCATTCCAGGTAATGGTATGATGCCCCGGGCTCATACTTTCATTAGATATCAAGGTCACGATACGTTGTCCGAGTAAGTTGAAAATCTCAAGCACCACATCATTCCGTTCAGGCAGCGTAAACTGTATCTGTGTAACGGGATTGAAGGGATTCGGGTAATTCTGTTGAAGTACAAATTCGTTTGGCAATTCATCAATTGCTACATTAGTCGGATCGCCCGGCGCCGGCGGTGGTTGCTGCGGGTTTTCCCGAAGCCACGGATAGGTTTCACCTTCTGTTATAATCCAGATATCATTAAAGTCCCAGTCGACATATAAAGATTGTTGCATCATCTGTTCGTTTGAGTAGCCGACTGCACCCGATTCTTCGCCAAAGCCGACAGCATCCAGGTCCGGATTCATTTCGGTGTTCCAGTAAGTACTGATGATCACACCATCCGAATTAGCTCCCGCCAGGCCGCCGGCAAAGCTGGCTCCTTCCACACTACCTGCCGAATAGCTGTTAATGATTACACCGTCGGTAGTATTTCCTACCAGCCCGCCGGAAAAACTACTCTCGCTTGTGTTAATGCCTGTGGCATAACTGTTTTCGATAGTACCGCGATTGTTTCCTACCAAACCACCGCTCATACCACTGCCGATTGCAATCACATCACCAGTCGCGAAGCTGGTTTCGACCCCGGCATCACTGTCATTACGTCCCACCAGACCACCGACCTCTTCATCTCCCGACACATTGCCCGTTGCACTGCCATTGGTAATCATACCGCTATTCCATCCCACCAAACCACCGGTTCGATCACCGGCGCCATTCACATTACCCGTGGCGAAACTATTGGTGATCGTCGCGACCGAATGATTACGTCCCACAAGGCCGCCGACTCTGTTGTCTCCCCCATCCACATTGCCCGTCGCATAGCTGTTGGTGATAGTGCCTTGATTATCCCCCACCAGACCGCCGGTGTGCACCCCGCCGCCCATCACACTTCCCGTAGCATAGCTGTCGATGATCTGACCGCTTACCAGTCCAGCCAGACCGCCGACCCAGGATTCACCGCCTACTACCTTGACATCGGCAAAACTGTTCGTGATTATACCTTCACTGGCAAGGTTTCCTACAAGACCTCCGACTGCCGGTGTTGTACTCGTGATCTCACCGGTAGCATAGGAATCGGTGATCGTACCTTGATTGACCCCCACGATTCCACCGACCCCGCCGTTTCCGGTAAAGTTGACATTTTCAACGCCCAGATTACTAATTTCGCCACCGAGGTCCAGCGAAGTAAACAGACTTACCGGGGCTAACTCCGGCCGATCAATTGTCAATTCTGTGATGGTATATTCCTTCCCATCCAGCGTACCGCTGAAGGGTCCGTCTATTGGTTCGAAACCTTCACCGCCGTTCCAATCCGCTGTTTCGGCGGCGTCAATGTCGTTGCCGAGTTCATAATAAGCGCCAGTGTTATCGCTCATCTCCTGAAGTTGATCTACATTGGTAATGATGTATGGATCGGCTTCAGTGCCCGATCCGTCACCGGAGAATTGTGCAAGAGCCGGAAACATTCCGGCGCCTGCCAGCAACAGCACTAAAGCAGCTGTTAACGTTCGTATCATTGTATTATCCATTAAAGCACCCTCCTTTGGTAGGTATCAGTAAGAAATGATTAAATTAAGAATTGGTTTATGAAAGAAGTGGGTTATGTAAAGATACTCTACTACTACATATATATGCAAAGAATTAACTACTATGGAGAATATTTTAAGTAAATAAAAATAATTTATTAACTCTGTATTGGG
>SL_3KL_010_SEDDRAFT_10004666_pt1 | contig 12371 bp, 9 predicted proteins | sample SodLakKL_010_SED_2_FD_10381 | JGI IMG/M metagenome (IMG submission 10381)
GGGGTCCTGGCTGGCGCGCCAGCCAGGGCCAGAGGGCTGGGAACCCGCGGGCGAAGGTCATCATCCGGCCCGGCGCGTGGACGGGATATCCTTCGAACTGCGTGGCGCCCCCCCAGAGGGAAATCAGCTCGATTGGCCGATTCTGGGCGAGCAACGCACGCACCTCGCGCTGAAGAAACGTCTCCGTGGCGACCGGAAACCGCGTGAACAGGAAAATGGTGCGACGTGAATCCGTCATGAATGGGCCAGCTCCTCGCCTCGGGTGACCAGAGCGCGGACGAATTCCTCGGGATGATCGGAGGCGCGCGTTGCGGCGATTCCCTCGCGCAGTTGCCGCATGCGATCGGGCGAGTCGAGCAGGCCGGCGACCGCCCGGGCGAGCTCTCGATCGCTGGAAAACGAGAGGGCTGCTCCTTTCGAACTGAGGTAGCGAACGGTGAGGCGTTCCTGCGGCATGATCGATCGGACGAAGAAGAGGATGGGGCAACCCGTGAACACGGCCTCGGCCGCCAGGTTGGCACCGCCGCGTGCCACGACGAGGTCGGCGGCCTGCAGGAGTTGCGGGACGCGACGGCTATGTCCCTTGACCGAGGTTCGAAGCGCTCCGCTTCTGTTTTCGGACCACGCCGCAACCCGCGACAGGAGCCGCTGGTTGTGTCCGCAGATGACGATCACCTGGATCCGGTCGGCGAAGGGGCGCAGGGTCTCGAGGTGGGCGATGTGGCGGTTTGCGCCGACGGCGCCTGTAGCGAGCAGGATTGTGAAACGATCGGGAAGGAGGCCGAGTTCGTCCCTCAGGAAGCGGCTCCGGGCGTCGCTGTCCATTGGGGGTGCCAGTGCGTGAGGAGCCAGGAAGTTCTGGAAGCGGCGGGCTTTGGCAGCGGGAAGCCCCAAGGCGAGCGCATGGCGCTCCGCTTCCGCAGTCCGCGAGTAGAAGAGGTCGACGTGAGGGGAGATCCAGATCCGGCTGTACCCGAAGCCGCCGCTGAACTCGCCGCAATAGGTCGCGCAGCAGACGCGGTCGCCGAACATCCGTCGAGCCACGTCGAAGTAACCCCGGTTTGTGCTGTCGTGGACGCTGAGGATCACGTGTGGCTGCCAGCGCTGCAGCAGTGCGGTGAAATAGCCTCCGCCCCATCCAAGACCGCGTCCCTGCATCATCCCGAAGAGTTCGGCGATATACCAATAGATATTGTGCAGCGCAGGGGCGTGTCGCTGGATCGTGTTGTAGGTCCACACGCCAAAGCGGGTCAACCGGGAGGAGTTTTCCAGAATGTGTTCGACGTGTACCGTCACCCGATCGCCGTAGAGGCGGCGCACCCATTCCTGGAAGGCATACGCCCTTTGATCGTGTCCTCCCCCTGTGCTCGAGGTCAGGATTAGAATACAGGGATCGGTCGGGGGCATGAGGCATGGGTGCGGCAGTGAGAATCAACCGGGCTGTTGGAAGACCAGCACCACGTTGGCGCCACCGAAGCCGCTGCTGTTGCTCATCATAGTCTCCACCCTGCGCGACACGCTCTCATGAACGATGTCGACGCCTTCCGCCTCGAAATCGAGATGAGAAATATGCGCGGATCCCGGGAGGAATCCGTGCCGCATGGCAAGGTTGCAGAAGGCCGATTCCATGATGCTGGAGAGGGAGAGGGCGTGACCGGTCAACGCCTTCGTGCTGCTCACCGCCGGGGTTTGATGCGCGCCGAACACCCGTTTGATGGCACGCAACTCCGAGATATCACCCACGGGAGTTGAGGTTGCGTGGGCGTTAATGTAGCCGACGGCCCCCGGTTCTATGGCCGTCGCGTCCAACGCGTTCTGCATTGCGCGAGCGAGTCCGTCGCCGTCCGGATGCGAGGCGGCGACGTGGAAGCCGTCGCTCGCCTGGCCCCATCCCGAGAACCGGGTGTAGGGCGTCGTTCCGCGTGCCTCCGCGATCTCCTCGGCCTCGAGGATCATCGCCACGGCCCCCCCGGTCCCCACAAATCCATCCCGGTCGCGATCGAAGGGGCGCGAGGCGGTGTCGGGGTCATCGGAAGGCGAGAGCACCCGCATGCTCACGAACGGCAGAATCGTCTCGACGCTGAAATCCTCCGCTCCGACGACCAGGATGCGATCCTGACGGCCCAGGGCAATCTCGTCACGTGCGGCTCCCAGGGCGTGGCCGCTGGACGCGCAGGCCGATACGAATCCGCTGGTCGATCCCTTGATCTTGTACGCCGCGGCAAGATTGAACGTCAACGTCCCTGCGATCGAGGCGACGATTCCGAGCGGCGAGCAGCGCTGGGGCCCGAACCGGATCATCCGGTCGAGATTGTAGTACATTCGCGACGGAGACCCGGCGGATGCGGTGTAGAGTCCCGTCCGGGGATCGTTCACCTGATCGCGCGCCAACCCTGCATCCTCGAGGGCCTGGCTGAGTGCGTAGAACCCGTAGACCCCGTGCGGCGGAAGCCCCCTCAGGACATCGAGCCGCAGTTTCAGGCCTTCCGGGTAGACCCAGTCCTCGGGGTCCTCGGCTGTGGTGTCGAATCCCGGAATCGGTGCTCCAACCCGGACGCCGCATTCGCGTTTCAAAAACGGTTCGTACCGTTGGATGCCGTGTCGGGATTCCTTGAGCCTGGAGACGACTTCCGATTGATTCAGCCCAAGGCAGGATGCGAATCCCAGACCGGTTACGACGACGTTTCGCATAGAAGCCAACGCCTGGATGAGCCGGCCGCAACCGCCGGATCACGGCAGGTGCGTGCCGTTGCTGCCATGGATTTTCTCGTCCACCGCGGCAGGGGCGGTTGTCGCGAAGGTGAGGGCGATTTCCTCCGCAAAGGCGACGCGCTCCCCGTTGCACTGGATGCTCCCTTCAAAAAACGCGAGGGGAGGGTGAACCTTCTTGAGCTTCACCTTCAAGTGCAGGAAATCTCCGGGCCGGCAGACCCGATGGCACCGCACGCCGTCGCACCCGAAGAAGAATATCCGTCCTGGATCGACCTGCTCCTGCAGCATCTCATTCTGGCCGCGCAGGAGAAAGAGGACCGCCAGCTGTCCGAGCGCTTCCAGCATGATGGAGGCCGGAAAGATCGGATTGTCCTTGAAATGGCCTTCGAGGAACGCTTCATCCCCGTTGATCCGGTAGCTGCCCTCCGCATAGTCGTGGTTGAGCCGCGACTCCTGCAGGAAGAGGAACGGGTGCTGCTGCGGCATCACCGCGGCGATCTCCTCGAAGCCGAGCGATTTTTGCTTCTGCGGGAGCGGAAGTCCCCGGATCTTACAGTCGAGGTAACTCTTGATGTCCCCGAGCGTCCGCAAGCCCCGGAGTTCTTCGTTTTCGATCGAGATATCCAGCGTCTCTTCGACGAGCATAATGATCTCCACCATCAGCAGCGAGTCGATTCCGAGATCCTCGAACAGACGGGTGGAATCATTGTTTTCGCGAACCGTCGGACGTACCTCGGGTTCAACGAAACGTTCGATAATCCCCAGGACGATCGTGGGAACAAGCTCCCAATCCTTGTTCTGGCGGTACGCAACGGCCGCTTCGATCGTCTGTGGCGGGCAGCGCTTCAGCGCATCGCGTAGTTCGGTTTCGTTTGCTGTGGTTTTCAAGATTAAATCGGATTGGTGGTTGGGGGGAGAATCACGAAGGCCACACCGTGACCACAGGCCCGGTTCCACTGCGATTCACGCCGAGGCCGGGTTTCGGAGGCAAATACATAAACCGGTGAATAAGATTTCAACCGCTCGGTGTAAACACCAAATTTCGACTCCGGAGGCATTTTTCAGAGGGTATGGGTAGCGATAAGTCGCGATCATTCATGGATTACGACAAAAACAGCACCGTTCAATTCGAGTTCGTTTCATGCCGCAGGATCATGCAGGATACGTTGGGAGGTCGGAATATCTCTTTATTGGCAGCATAGTGTCATTTTACGTGGGATGGCAAGCCTGACTTGGGAATCTTTTTGGTTCATTGGAGATTCTCGCGAATGATCAGAACATGGGAATGGTGAAGCGGTCGCGGGCTGGTGAATCCGGCGGCGGATTTGCCTCTGGCGGATTGCCATTTTCCAAACGTCGATTCAGAGTTGGTTGATATGACTGAAGCAGGGGGAATGGAATCGCGCATCACCCAGCTGCGGGCTGAGATCCGCAGACACGACGAACTCTATTTTCGCAAGGCTGCGCCGGAGATTTCCGACCGGGAATACGATCGCATGAAGGCCGAGTTGGCGCAGCTCGAAGCGGAGCATCCGGAATTCGCCGCGGAGGACTCCCCGGTCCGACAGGTTGGAGATGACCGGAGCCCGGAATTTGCTGCCTATCGGCACAGGCAGCCGATGCTCAGCCTGGATAATACGTACAGCCGGGAGGATCTCTACGCGTTTGACGAGCGCTTGCGGCGTCTTTTTGAACGCGACCGCATCGATTACCTGGTCGAGCCGAAGATCGATGGTCTGGCGATCAGTCTGACTTACGAAGGAGGACGATTCGTGCGTGCGGTGACGCGCGGCAACGGCGTGGAAGGGGACGACGTAACGCGGAACATCGAGACGATCTCCGGCGTACCCCGGCGTCTGCGGGGCGGCGGCGTTCCCGATGTCATCGAAATCCGGGGCGAGGTGTACATGAGCCATGCCGAGTTCCGGCGCATCAACCGGGAGCGCGAGCGAGCGGGGCTTCCGTTCTTCCGGAACCCGCGGAACCTGACATCGGGGACGGTCAAACTGCTCGACGCGCGGGAGGCGGGACGGCGTCGCCTGGAGATCGTGCTCTACGGCGCCGGGTATGTGGCGGGTCCCTGGGTGCGTCGGCAATCCGAGGTTCACGAACGCATTCGGGCGTGGGGATTTCCTGCGTTGGAACGGGTTTGGGTGGTCGCTGGTATCGACGCGGCGTGGGAGGCGATCCGCGAGTTGGAAAGGTTGCGCGCGGATTTTGCCTACGGCACAGATGGAGCCGTTGTGAAGCTCGATGATTTCGCGATGCAACGCGATGCCGGTTATACGAGCAAGGCTCCCCGGTGGGCGATCGCCTACAAATTCGAGGCCGAGCGGGCGGAGACGCGCCTGCGTTCCATTCGGATTCAGGTGGGACGCACGGGTGCATTGACTCCCGTGGCGGAGCTGGAACCGGTGGTTCTTGCGGGTACGACAGTGTCGCGGGCGACGCTGCACAACGAGGACGAGATTGCGCGCAAGGATATTCGCGAGGGGGACACGGTGGTTGTTGAAAAGGCGGGAGAGGTGATCCCCGCGGTGGTCTCCGTGGTCCATGAGAAACGACCGGCCGACAGCGCTCCTTTTGATTTCGCGGCGCGCCTGCGCGAACTCGGCTTTGGGCCGGAGGAGGTGCAGCGGATTCCGGGTCAGGCGGCGTGGCGGCTTGTGCGAGCCGGCGATCCGGTCCAACTGCGACGCCGGATTCAGCATTTTGCGGGTCGGACCGCCATGGACATCGAGGGACTGGGCGAAGCGATGATCGAGCAGTTGGTTTCCAGGGAGTTGGTTCGCGATATTCCGGACCTCTACACGCTCCGATTTGAGGATCTGGTTTCGTTGTACAAAGAGGCCGATAAGGCGCCGCGCAATCTGCTCCATGCGCTGGAGCAGAGCAAAGGAAACGAACTGTGGCGCGTTATCCACGGACTCGGCATTCCGCATGTCGGAGCGCAATCGGCCAAGGATCTGGCACGTGCATTCGGCAGCCTCGGCGCGCTGATGGATGCGAGCGAGTTCGACCTTGAGCGTGTCAACGGCGTCGGCTCGGTCATGGCCGGGGCTATTTCGGCTTTTTTTAAGGATCCGGAGAATCGGTCGTGCGTGAAACGTTTGCGCCGGCTCGGCATCGACCCTGAGGAGACGACAGAGGAGCGCGATGATCGCCTGGCGGGAAAGACGTTCGTTCTGACCGGGACCTTGTCCGGTTTGTCGCGGGAGGAGGCGAAAACAGGGATCGAACGGATGGGCGGTAAAGTGACGGGCAGCGTCAGTCGTAAAACGGATTACCTCGTGGCGGGGGACAACCCCGGCTCGAAACTCGACAAAGCCCGTGAACTCGGTGTGCGCGTGATCGGGGAGAACGATTTGCGGGAACTTCTGGAATAGCGGGTGGTGCGGGAAATCGGCCGTGCGGTCGACCGCCGGAGATTGGTGCATGTGATACGCAAGCCCAATGGCCTCCGACCAGTTTTGAGACGACTGCACTGGATTGATGGAGCTCTTTCCCCGGGCATGTTTTCGTTGAGAGGCGCGCGGGCGATTTTTTCGGAACAATTCCATATGCCCGCTGCCTGAATCCAGAGGCGGGGCGATGCCCGGTCATGCACGACAGACGCTGGGAATGCGGCATCTGTCTGAAGTGAAGACGAGTACAAAACAAAAACACGGAAACGAGATATATGAATCAGAATCGACTCAAATACACCATCCTTCCAATGGTTGCGGTTTTCGCTGCGGGCACGGCCTTGCATGTCGGGGCTCAACAGGCGCAGCCGGCGCCCGCTCCGCAGCAAGCGCCGGAAGTGGCTCCCGAAGTTCAGCAGGAACTGCAGGAAGTTCAACAGGAGCTCCAGCAAATCAACATGCAGATAAACTCCGTGCGCCAGGAGGCGAACCAGCGCGATGAAGTACAGAGCGCGCTGCTGGCATACGAACGGACCCTGAGTGAGAAGATGATCGAGATGGAGCCGGAGAAATCCGATGAAATCGAGCGCAAGCAGGAACTGGTGGAAGAGCTGGTTCAGATGGACGATTTCGAGAGTCTGAATGAAGAGGAGCGTCAGCAGTTCCAGACCTATCTGCAGGAGCACCAGGAACTGCGGCAGGGGCTCGCGGAAGTCGAGGCGCAGGCCGCACAGTCCGAGACCGCACAGCAGAAGCTGCAGGAAGTAAGCCAGATCCAGACGAACGTCATGGAGGAAATCAACCCGGACGTGCAATCACTGGTTCAGCAGCAGAACGAGTTGCGTCAGAGGTTCCAGCAGCTGCAGCAGCAGATGCAGCAGCCTTGAAGCAGCCGTGTCGACCGAGCTCTGCGCGCCGGCCGACTGCTTCGGTTCAAACGGCGTATGAGCCTGCTTGAAATCTCAACTTGAAACGATCCGGTCCGACTGCGGGCCGGATCGTTTCATTTATTCCTTATTCAATGTGCGCCAACTGGTCGAGGTAGTCCTGGAGTATTAGAGTTGCGGCTCGGGAATCGACCTCGCCGCTGCGCCGGGTACGGCGATCGCGCTTGGTTCTGCGGCCCTGCTCGCGCAGATCGCTCTCGGCCTGGTAGGTGGTCAGTCGTTCATCCGTGCGGTGAACGGGGAGTCCGAACCGGAACTCCAGCTCCGCGATGAAACGATCGGTCTCCTTCGCGCGCGGCCCGATGGTGTCGTCCATGTTGTAGGGGTATCCGACCACCAGATCGGTGATCCGTCGCTCGGTGATGGATTCGCCCAGCCGGCGGTCGCGTTCGCGTTTCGGGAGGGCGGGGATCGCGGGGAGCGGGGTCGCGATTCCCAAGGCATCGCCGTAGCTCAGGCCGATGCGTTTGGTTCCCGGATCGATGCCGAGAAAGCGTCTGGGTGTGCGGGTCATCCTACACCCAGGGACGGGTCTCCGGATCCTTGTCCAATCGCGCCACCAACTTCTTGACCTCCTGGGCTCGCGAACGCGGGCAGACGAGCGTGGCGTCCTCGGTCTGCACCACAACCAGATCGTCCGCGCCCAGCACGGCGGTCAGGCGATCGCCGTGGCTGATCACGATATTGTTGCTGCCGGATTCGACAACGCTGTGACCGTCGAGGACATTGCCGCGATCATCCTTCGGGTAATGTCGGGCCACTGCCGGCCACTCGCCGACATCGTCCCAGTCGAAGGCGGATTCCACGACGGAGACGGAGTCGGCGTGTTCGAGCAAAGCGTAGTCGATCGAGATTTTCTCCATGTCGGGATAATAGGTCTCGAGGGCGCTGTCGAGCGATTCGCCTCCGGCGAGGGCGGACTCGATCCTGCCGATGCCGTCGGCCAGGCCCGGTGCGTGCTTTTGCAGTTGTTGATGCAGCACATCCGCGCGCCAGACGAACATGCCGGCATTCCAGTAGTATTGGCCGGAGGCGAGGTATCGCTCGGCTGTTGCCCGATCCGGTTTCTCTACAAACTCGGCGACGGAGCAGGCCGGATGGCCGTGCTCTCCCTGGAGGGAGGCGCCCTTCCGGATGTATCCGTACCCGGTTGCAGGGTACTCAGCCTGAATGCCGATGGTTACAAGCGTTTCTTGCTGTTCGGCGATCGAGAAAGCCGTCTTGAGGACAGACTGGTATCCGGTGATGTCGCGGATCACATGATCGGCCGGAAGCATGGCAAAGGCAGCGTTGGGGCTCTTGCGCGACACAAGCAGGCGGGCGAGCGCCACTGCGGGCGCCGTATCCCTTCCGACCGGTTCTCCGACCACCTGACCGGCCGGAACCCAGGGACACGTTTCCAGCACTTGCTCCCGTTGTTCGCAGTTGGTGAGTATGAACATCCGGTCCGGAGGAACGACTCCCTCCAGGCGGGCGAGCGTTTGCACCAGGAGCGGCTCCTTACCGACGATCGGAAGCAGCTGCTTGGGCCGGTTCAAACGGCTTGCGGGCCAGAACCGCTCGCCGCGGCCCCCAGCCATGATCACGATGAAACGATCGTTCGACATATCCTATCCTCGGTTCGGCAGTTTGCAGGTGCCGATAAACTGCATAACTCCGCAGAAGATCACAATCAGAATTGTGTCGCGGAAGGACCCGGGGCGCCGGGGCGGCAACGAAAACAAGTCCCGGAGACCGGTTGCCGTGCCCAAACAGATCGATCGGGATTTTCTTTGATCCGGATCTGTTTTCTGTGATATTTGATGAAATGATTGCAAGAGAGCTGAGTTCGGACGAATGCCTTCGGTACAGTCGGCATATTCGGCTGTCCGAAGTGGGGATGGATGGCCAGGCCCGGCTGCGCGAGGCACGCGTGCTGGTGGTCGGCATGGGGGGGCTGGGCAGTCCCGCCGCCCTGTATCTGGCGGCCGCGGGAGTCGGTACGCTCGGGTTGGCGGATTTCGACGCTGTCGAACTCCATAACCTCCAACGCCAGGTGTTGCATGGGGAGGGGGATGTCGGACGCCCGAAGCTCGAGTCCGCCGCCCGTCGCATCCGGGAACTCGATTCGGGGGTCGCGATCGAGGAGCATGGGGAGGGTATTACCGTTGCCAACGCAGCGGATTGCTTTGGGCGCTACGACATCATCGTCGACGGAACAGATAACTTCTCGACGCGCTATCTGAACAACGACGCTGCCTTTTTCGTCCGAAAGCCGCTGGTATATGGGAGTATTTTTCAGTTCGAGGGCCAGGTCTCGGTCTTCGATCCCGCGAGCGGCACCCCGTGCTACCGTTGTCTTTTCCCGCAGATGCCGCCACCCGGGAGCGTGCCGAACTGTGAGGAGGCGGGAGTCTTCGGCGCCCTCCCGGGAGTGATCGGAAGTCTGCAGGCGCTCGAGACGCTCAAATTGTTGCTCGGCATCGGCGAGCCTCTGTGCGGACGGCTGCTAAGCCACGATGGGTTGCGTCAGCGCTTCCACACGCTCCGCATCAAACCCGATCCGACCTGTCCGCTCTGCGGGAACAAACCGTCGATCCTGGATCTGCGGGAGGAAAACTATCGTTTTGATTGTGCGGTGCCGGCGCCGGAGTCGGGCGATGGCGCGACGGAGGCACCGATGGAGATTGATATCGCCGAGGCCCGCCAGCGGATGGGCGGCCCGGATTCCGCTCGCCCCGTGTTAATCGACGTGCGCGAACCGTGGGAGGCACAGATCTGTTCGATACCGGAGTCGATTCTGCTCCCGCTGCAATCGCTTCCGGAACGCCTCGATCGACTGCCGGGTGACCGGCCGTTGCTTGTCTATTGCCATCACGGCATGCGCAGTCTGAAAGCTGCTCAATTCCTGAGAAAGAAGGGGTTCGCACGCGCCATGAGCTTGAGCGGCGGCATCGAGGCGTGGGCTCGCGAGGTTGATCCCTCCATGCCTCGGTACTAGCGGGCTGCCGCACCGGATCGGCGTTGACGTTGTGTGTGCCATCGGTCAGAAGACAACGCGATGATGCAGTACCAGACCACGATTTCGATTTCGGGCGACGACTTTTGGATTAATGATCGGCCGACTTATGCCGGTCGAACCTGGAAGGGCCATCGTATTGAGGGGTTGCTCATGAACAGCCGGATGGTGCAGGGGGTCTTCGACGACCTCAATCCGGAGACGCGGTCGCGCTGGGATTACCCGGATCGTCCGTGGGATCCGGACTACAACACGGACCAGTTCATCGCCCACATGCCGCTCTGGCGGGAGCACGGGCTCCTCAGTTTCAACGTGAACCTGCAGGGCGGCAGTCCCCTCGGATACAGCAAGAGCCAACCGTGGCACAACTCAGCTTTTCGGGAGGACGGCTCGTTGCGGCTCGAATATCTGAAACGGCTTCAGCGCATCCTCGATCGCGCTGATGCACTCGGTATGGTCCCGCAGGTCGGATTCTTCTATTTCGGACAGGATCAGCGTTTCAACGACGAGGCGGCCGTGATCGCCGCGACCGATGCGGCGACGGACTGGTTGCTCGGGCGCGGTTACACGAATCTTCTGGTCGAGATCGTGAACGAGGCGAATGTCGCTTACACGATGGAGATTCTCAAAGAGAATCGCGTGCACGAGCTGATTGCTCGCGTGCAGGAGCGTTCCGAGGGCAGGGTGGAAGGTTCCGCGGGCCGGCTTCTGGTCGGTGCGAGCATGAGCGGGAACCACATCCCTCCGGAGGGCATCGTCCGGACGGCCGATTTTCAGCTCCTGCACGGAAACAGCGTCGGGGATCCGAACCGCATCCGTGAAATGGTCCGTGAGGTGCGCGCCCTTCCCGAATACGGAGGCGAGCCGGTCGTGTTCAACGAGGACGATCACTTCGACTTCGACAAGCCGGACAACAACATGATCGCTGCAGTCAGCGAGCACGCGAGCTGGGGATTCTTCGACTATCGCATGAAAGAGGAGGGGTTCGAAGAAGGGTACCAGAGCGTGCCGACCGACTGGGGCATAAACAGCGAGCGCAAGCGCGGGTTCTTCAACCTGCTCCGGGAGATGACGGGCGGAGGGGGGTAGAGTACACCATGTCCCGGCGGGTGCTCCCGCATGCCGCGTTTACGCGGAAGCGAAGGCGCCTCAATCCTCCGGAGGATGATCGGCGCCCGGTTCGTCCGGTTCGCGGACGTATTCGATGACGCGGGTCGGTTCCATTTGGCCGAGCAGAAGGCGCCGCGTTGATTCGGGGATGTAAGGATCGTCCTCAAGGTAGTTGCGGGCGGTTTGCGCGTCGCGCTCCATCCAGTACTGTCCCACCACCATCACCATGAACTCGCTCTCGGTTGGGTCGGTGATCGAGTGCGCCCACCCCATGGCGATCGCGGGATCGGTTTCCATGGCAGCGAGGGCGACCGACTGCACCGCGGCATCGAAGTCGGGGTGAAGTTCGAGCTCGTTGAGCCACTGCGCGGCCGGAACGACCCCTTCGTGATCGATCCAGGAGCTGACCGCCTCCTCCAGAGCTGCTGCGCGGACCGGCCCCTCGGGCAGCTCATGAGCCCAGCTTGCGGCTGTCTTCGGGTCGAACTGTGACCACGCTCGTGCAATATGCTGGCGTGCAAGCGCGCGCAGGTCGCCGTCCCCCTGACTGTTGGCCCAGTCGATGGCCTCGTGCGGATCGTAGCGTGCCCACATTCCCAATACATGGGCAACGGTTTCCATTCGGACACGATCGTCGGGCAAATCGGCAAGTTGGGCGAGGACGGCTTCGGGCGGAATGCGCTTGAGCTCGGTGCGGGCGATCGAGCGCATGGCCTCGGAGCGGTACCGCTGCGAGGCGATCGATGAGGCAAGTGCCATCGCGAGTTCGGAATCGTATTGCGCGACATGCTCGAAAATCGCCTGGTATCGCTGCTGCCGGACATCCTCCGAACCACTGCGCTCCTGCACCCACTCCCAGGCGGAGATCGGATCGTCTTCAGCCCAGCCACGCAGGACGGCTGCGACCGCCGCCTCGCGGTCCCAGTCCCCCCGGTCGGCGAGAACGTACGCGAGCGCGGATCGACCGTCCATCCCGGCCCACTGCTGCAGGAAGACCAGGAACGCTTCCTCACGCAGCGGGCCGCGCGGGAGTGTCTGGAGAAAGGCGATCGTTTCCACGATCTGGCGCTGGCTCAGTTCCGAGGCGATTCGCTGGGCTTTATAGGCGCGCTGCACGTTGTCGCGCACCCGCAGCAGTCCGCTCAGTGCATTGCGAAAGTTTTCGTCGAGTCGGCCGTCGGCTTGCCGGGTGATCGATCG
>SL_3KL_010_SEDDRAFT_10004667_pt1 | contig 12371 bp, 9 predicted proteins | sample SodLakKL_010_SED_2_FD_10381 | JGI IMG/M metagenome (IMG submission 10381)
ACATCCCAGCCGCTCAAAACGGATATCGCGGACGAAGTCGAGCAGCTCCGCGAAATGCTCCTGTGTCTCGGCGGGATAGCCGACGATGAGCGTGGTCCGCAGACGGATGCCCGGTACTTCCTCCCGGATCCGGTGGAGCAGTTCACGCAACCGGGGCCCGCTCATGCCGCGCCGCATGGATTTCAGCACCTCCGTACTGGCATGCTGCACCGGCATATCGAGATAATTGCAGATATTCCCGCGCTCACGGATGACCGGCAAAATGTCCATCGGGAATTTGGCAGGATAGGCGTACTGAAGCCGGATCCAATCAAAACCGACATCCGACAGCTGCCTGAGCAGGTCCGCCAGCGTACGTTCGCCGTAAATGTCGAGTCCGTACCACGTAAGATCCTGGCCGATAAGTACCAGCTCGCGGACCCCTTTTGCCCGCAATTTCTGCGCTTCAATGAGCAACTCTTCTGCGGGACGCGAAACATGTCCGCCCCGCATGATCGGGATCGCACAAAAGGAGCACTTCTGATCGCATCCCTCCGAAATTTTCAGGTAGGCGTAATGAGAGGGATTGGTCAGCATCCGCTCGCCAACGAGCTCCTTCCGATAGCGTCCGCCGAGCTCTTTGAGCACCTCGGGCAGCGACGTGTGGCTGCTGCCAAAATACTTGTCGACTTCCGGAATGTCCGCGCGCAGATCGTCGAGGTAACGGTCCGACAGACACCCCATCACCAGAAGCCGCTCCAGTTTGCCCTGCTTTTTAAGCTCGACCCCCTCCAGAATGTGATCAATCGACTCCTGCTTGGCATCCTCAATAAATCCGCAGGTATTGATCACCAGCACGTTCGCCGCTGCAATATCCGTCACCACTTCAAATTCGTTGGCACGGGCCTGGGCGATGAACACCTCGGAGTCAACCTGGTTTTTGGAACAGCCGAGCGTATCGACATAGATGCGGGGAAGGCGTGTTTGCATGGATGTTGCAGGTGTTGATGGGGAATATGCTGGTGATAATGGGAAACGTACTGCTGATGACTGAAAATGTGCTGGTGATGATGGTAAGTATGCAGGTGATGACTGAAAATGTGCTGGTGATGATGGAACGTGTGCAGTTGCTGATGGAAACGTTTATCAGGGTGGAAAAGTCTGAGAAACGAAAGGGCTAAAAATAAGGAATTACTTGCGGATACGCCATTCAGCCGGATAGTAGTTGTTCATGCGTCGCCCGATGTTCTTGGTCCACCCGAGCGGCACTCCGTCATACGCAACAAGATGCCATCCCTCCGGGGCTTGCGGCGGCACCGGCAGATTCTCGCGACGGAGGAAACGAAGTGCGTCATCACGGGATACATTAATGACCGGAAAAGCGGAAGGGTTCAGGTGGATGTCGAAGGCAGCCGCAGCGACGGGAATGACTTCGTTGCGCACTATGCGCCCGGTTTCGGTTCCGGAATGGCGGACGGATAATACCCGGGAAAGTTGCTGCAAGAGGGGCAAATGGGCGGACCGGATGCGGAATAACCGCTCGCAAAGGCAATACCATGCGAACGTGGCACCGCCTGGACTGTCACCTGGAAATCTGTCATCGGTTAACGCGTCATCGGTTTTCGTCTCACCGGTCATCGGCTCTCTGGTTATCGCTTCACCCTTGAACCAGTCAGCAACCTTTTCCTGGATGACCGCGTCAGGCGGCAACAGTTCGGGTCCTCCTGATTTCCTGTCTGTAGAACTGCGGCCGGATCCTTTGGAAGACTTTTTCCAGGGATTTTTGCTAGTATGGAAATCCGGCTCAATGTGTTTTAGATGTTTCTCAGTATAAGATTCCGATCCGGGCATTTCTGCGTCATGGATATCTGAAAAAAATCCACTTTTTGAGCTTAATTCTTCAAAATAATGACTAGATTGCGTCAAGGAATCCGGCTTTCGAATTACGCTCAGGAAGAAGCCTTCACCGGGTGTGCGATGCGGATAAAAACCATATCCTATGACGCGACCTTCTGACAGTTCCTGAACCGGGTTGTTATGCCATGGTGCGTCATAAAGTGCATCGGGTTCTGCCTTTTTATCGGAATCAGGATTGAAAAATAGCGCCTTGCCGCTTGCCGCATCCACCCGTACACACTCCCCGCCAGTCTGTTCCAGCAACCAGGCGACATTCCGTTCGTTCTCCTCGGGGTTGAATGTGCAGGTGGTGTAGATGAGTAGTCCGCCGGGACGCAGTGAGGGCCAGAGTCCGGCGAGGATAGACCGTTGACGCAGCGAGCAGTGACGGGCGTTTTCGGGTGACCACTCCTGTCGGGCGGCTGGGTTTTTGCGGAAAAGGCCTTCGCCCGAGCAGGGTGCATCCGTCAGAATGACATCGAAAAAACCGGGCAGGCGGCTGAAATGGGATGGATCGTTTTGTGTGACGACAATATTACCGGTGCCCCATTTGATGCAGTTTTCCAAAAGGGGCGGCACCCTGGACCGAATCACTTCGTTGGCAACGATCAGCGCGTCAGGAAAGAGGGATGCCAGCAAAGTCGTTTTGCCGCCCGGCGCAGCACAGGCATCGAGGATGGTTTTTGGAGCTCTTGTGGATTTGGATGTTGATGATTTGGATGTTGATGATTTGGAGATTGTGGATTTGGATGTTGGCGGTTCGACGGATTGACTGTCGAGGGCATCATCGGTGGTGTTTGCAGCGGAGGTAGCGTCCAGCGCGGAGCCGGGTCCGGCCAGTACCCGTTCCAGGAACATGGAGCTTGCCTCCTGGACGTAGTAGCATCCGGCGTGGAACAGGGGGTCGTGGGTAAAAGATGGGCGTTCCTTCAGAAATCGGCCGTTCAGTGACCAGGGGATGGGGTCGCCGGGTGGATCAGGACGACCGTGGATCTGTCTCCACTTGTGCGGATTCAGCCGGATGGATGTGCAGGGTGGACGGTCAAGAGCTGAGATGAAAGTCGCGTGCTCATCCGGAAATTGCTCCCGGATTCTCTGCGAAAAAGCGTCGGGCAGTGCTCTGTAGCCTTGCATCAGGAGGGCCGATCCGGTGAAGACAGGTGTGGCGGGACGTCGCCAGGATCCGGGCGGCCGTATTCGCCGCGCACCGATCCCCTGCTTCCCGGACCGCTTCCGTCGTCTGGCATCCCCCAACCCGTATATCCCTCGCGGGACCGGTCATAGTAGCGGATGGTCGGATAGGCAAAGGAGATATCCTCCTGGACCGAAAACTCGTTGAGCACTTCTTCCCAGATCTGCTGCTCGGTACCGCGGCGGGTGCGCGGATTGGTCAGGTATCGGATGGTGAGCACAATACCGAAATCCTTGACATAGGTGTAGACCGTAGGGGTGAGGATGCGGTAAGTGATCAGGTAGGAGCGTGCGGCGCTGCGCAGCTGCTCCTTGGCCTGATCCGATATGTTGGCCGAGTGCCGGTCTGCTATCTCCTGAAGCAGTTTCTTGGCCTTCTTCCAGTTGCTTTCCAGACTGATGCGCACCGGGATTTCGTTCCAGATGAACTGGAAGTCGGCGGTGTAGTTGCCGATGTTTTCCGTGAAAACCTTGTGGTTGGGAATGTGGATCACCCGTCCCGTGCTCTGGTCCGCATCCACCCAGTTCCCTATCTCCATGACGGTGAATTTGAAGATGCGCTGGTCGATCACGTCGCCGTGAATGCCGGCGATCTCGATCCGGTCACCCAGTTCGAACGGCTTGCGCCACAACAGGAAAAGCCACCCGGCCAGGTCGGCCACCGAATCCTTCAGGGCAATCACAAGCGCCGCGGATACAATGCCCAGGAATGTGGCAATGCTCTGGAACCCCTCGAACCAGGTGCGTCCCAGGATGAGCACGGCAATGAAAAAAAGTGCCCTCGTAAGGTATTTCCGCCACTTGTAGTGCAGTTCGGGGTCCTCGGTCCGGCGGTAGACGATGCGCATGATGATCTTGCGGAGCAGCCAGAAAACGAAGATCAGCACCACCGTGAAAATCAGGTTCTGCGTGAACCCGTGCCCCAGATCCGCCATATCCGCTATGGAGCGCGTGATCCGGTCAACAATATGAACATCCTCCTGCATCATACTCAGTGCGTGCCTCGGTCGTTATTTTTACACATGCGGAAGTTTGAAATGATACGATAATTCGGTAATTTACAAATCTTATCACGACAATAGTAGCGACAAAATCATGCTTTATACACTCACGATTATTCTCATTACGGTCATCGCATTTCTGATGGTCATTGTGGTGCTGCTCCAGAGCGGGCAGGGACAAGGTCTTTCCGGCGGTATTGCCGGCGGCGGCGGTATGGTCGGCGGCGCCAACATGATGGGCGCGCGCAGGACAGCGGACTTCCTTTCGAAAGCGACTACCGTCCTGGCAACGATCTTCCTCACCCTTTGCGTGCTCGCGAACTTTTTCATCGATCAGGAGACCGTGACGCAAAGCACCATTCAGGACAGGGCCGTTCCGGTTCAGACAGAGCAGGACTTCGGCACACAGACTGAAACACCTTCGGCTATCCCGCCGCAGGATCAGGATGCGCCACCACCACCTCCTCCTGAAGACTAAACGGGCAAAGCAGTACGCGTTCAGCATACGCACTCAGCAGTACCCGTTTCCGTTTCACCATTGAGCGCCTGGCCACTGCCCGGAATGGAGAATGTGTTTTATCCTGCTTGCAGAACTATTCTGTATGCTTGGCCCTGTATGCCTCGCCCTGATTACTTCGATCAGTTAACTTCGTTCTGCTTGCTTCGATCTATTTGCCTCGCCCCGCTGCCTCAATTCGCTACTTCAGTTTCGGATTGATCAGCTCCGGACCGTTGTTCCGGGCATTATTGACATCCGTGCTCACCTTGAATGTGGACATGTTTTCGGTTGGATATGGTGTGAGCAGTGATTGCAGCGCTTCAGGCCTGGGCTGCACAGGGTTCAACCAGACATTGTAGTCATCCTGGCGCAGGATCACCGGCATGCGATCATGCAGCGGCTGCATCAGTTCGTTGGCTTCCGTGGTCAGTATGGCAAACGTGTGCAGCTCATTTCCATCGGCGTCCTTGTGCGTCTCATGGATGCCGGCCATGCCGAACAGATCCTGATCGAGCAGACGGATATAGAAAGGGATTTTCTTGCCGCTCCCGAAATCCTTCCACTCGTAAAATCCGTTGGCAGGCACAATGCAGCGTTTTCTCTGAAACGCCTTGCGGAAAGAGGGCTTTTCGTTGACCGTTTCGCTGCGGGCGTTGATCAGGGGCTTCCAGTCCGAAAGATCCTTGACAAACGGCGGGACCAACCCCCATTTCAGAGCCCCCACAGCACGTTCCTGTGTGCCCTTCATGAGGACAACGGGACGCACCGTGCCCGGCGCCGCATTGTAATTGGGATGCACAAGGTCGTCGTCGGCAATAGCAACCTCAAACTGGTCTTCGATGGCTTTTTTATCCGAATAAAGCGTGTATCTTCCGCACATGATAACAGGTTCGATCTATGGTACTGTAACTTTTGTGAGTGATAAACGGCAAATACTTACCGTCATGTGGACACTCTCAGGTCGACAAGATACACCATTTTTGACAGATTGGTTACATCATGGAATTCTTTAATACCCTATTCGTCTCGCCGGATGGCCGCATCCGTGCCGGTTGGCGTCTTCTCATGCAACTGGCACTGGCCTTTCTGTTCTACATCCCCCTTTCGCTCATTGCCTCATTTTTTGGCGGACAAAATCTGCGGGTCATCACTTTCGGCATTGCCATCACCCTTTCGATCTGGGCAGCAGGATGGGCATTTGACAAGCGTCCGATCAGGGATTTCGGGCTCCGGGTGGATGCGCAATGGTGGCGTGACTGCCTGGCCGGCTTCCTGATGGCGACCCTCGTCATGTCACTGATCGTCTTCTTCCAGTGGCTGATGGGTTGGATTGAATTCACCGGCTTCGGATGGAACCGATCATCGCAACGAAATTTCGTTGTCCTTCTGGGTGGATACGTAATCGCCATGGCCGTTGTTGGCTTTTATGAGGAGCTTTGGACGCGTGGATATCAGCTCAGGAATCTTACAGAGGGTTTTTACAACGGAAAAAATCGAAATGTCGCCGGAATCATTGCCATCGCTATTTCGTCACTTGTCTTTGGTTTCTTGCATATTGGAAATCCAAATATCACATTGCTTGGAATAATCGTCATTATCCTGGCAGGTGTTATGCTCGCCCTGCCCTATGTGGTTACCGGCCAGCTTGGACTCTCTGTCGGGCTCCATTTTGCCTGGAATGTCATCCTGGGGGCCTTGTACGGCTTGCCGGTGAGCGGTATCCGGTTCCGGCAGTCCGTGCTTCAGTTCGAGGCGACCGGACCGGAAATCTGGACCGGCGGGCGATTTGGTCCGGAAGGGGGCCTTCTGGGCGTCATTGGCGTGCTGCTCCTGGTGGCCATGACGTGGGCACTGCTTCGCTACAAGGGTTATCCAATAGCCATTTCCAAAGAGCTTGTACGGGAACCCTCCGCCCGGAACACTTACGATTGACCGCATTTTTTTGTATATTACTTCGATTGAGTAAATCGCTTATTAAACAGAAATAAGCCACTATTTTTTAAACCAAGTACATATTTTGTCATTTGATAGATTCAACCTCCAGAGCGAGGTGTTGGACGGGTTGAGGGACATGGGATTTGAAAAGCCCACCCCAATCCAGGAAGCATGTATTCCACTGATCATGGAAGGCCGGGATGTTCTGGCCTCCGCACAGACAGGCACCGGCAAGACAGCAGCGTTTGCCATCCCTATCCTGCATAATCTTCTTGAAAAGAAAAAGAACAAGCAGGAAGGCATCCGTGCGCTGGTGATCACACCCACCCGCGAACTTGCCAGCCAGGTCGACGAGGCCTTCTTCGCTATCGGCTATCACACCGGACTCACCACCGCAAAAGTCTACGGCGGCGACGACTGGTCGCGCCAGGAAAAAGCGCTTAACCGCGGCACCAACATCATCGTCGCGACACCCGGAAGATTGCTCGACCACATCAAGATCCATGATGTCGACTTCAGCAATCTTGATTTTCTGATCCTCGACGAAGCCGACCGCATGCTCGATATGGGCTTCATCCCCGATATCACGCAAATAGTCAGCAAACTGCCCAAAAAACGCCAGACCCTGCTCTTTTCCGCCACCATCCCGCCGAAAATCGAACAACTGGCAAGAAAAATGATGAGCAACCCGGAGCGGGTCAACATGGCCCCGCCCAACATGGCGGCCGAAGGCGTTACCCAGGGGATGTACTATGTCGAAGAGCGTGACAAGCTGCCGCTTGTGCTCCATCTCTTTGAAAAAGAGCAATGGGCGTCGGCCATCATTTTCATGTCCACCAAGCGTGCCGTCGACAAATTGACCCGGGAACTCAGGAAAAAAGGAGCCAACGTGACCAGTATCCACGGTGACCGGTCACAGGCTGAGCGGGAAAAGGCGCTGGAAAGCTTCCGTAAAGGAGAGTTTCGAATCATTGTCGCCACCGATGTCATGTCCCGTGGAATTGATGTGGAAGGCATCTCGCACATCATCAACTTCAGCGTGCCCCATGACGTGGAGGACTATGTCCACCGGATCGGCCGCACGGCGCGAGCCGAAGCCAAAGGCGATGCCATCACCCTGGTTTCGGGACAGGATCGCCGCTACATGGAGAACATCATCCGCGCCATGAAGTCCAAAATCAACAAGCTGCAAGTGCCCGAGCTTGACGGCGATGGAAAAGCCGACGGACGGAAAAAGCGGGAAAAGGAAAAGGAAAAAAAGGACAAGGAAAAGGACCGCGATCAGCAGTCGTCACCGCGTCATAAAAAGGATACTCAGGAATCCGAAAAACGGGAATCACGGAAACAGGCTGCCGACAAAAAGTCCGCGGACAAACAGGACTCGGAGAAGCAGGATTCCGGAAAAACAGAAACCGATCAGGACCAGCAGGATGAACGGCCGAAGCGCCGCCGCGGCAGAAAACGTCCCGGCGGCCGGAAACGCACCGGCAAACGTCAGGATCAAAGCCAGGAAAGCCGCGCGGACGATCAGCAGCCATCCGGCAAGCAGGCTCAGGACACTCCGGGCGCGGACAAGCAGGATCGGGGTAAGTCGGCCAGGGATGAAAAGGCCGCAGACAAACAGCCCGATGCCAAGGGGACGGAGCAAAAAGATGATCCCGGACAGAAAAAAGATTCCAGGCAGCAGAAATCCGGTGGTCGTGGACGGGGCCGTGGTCGTGGCAGAAAACCCCAGCAGCGCCGTGATGAAAAGCCGGGCGGAGAGGATGACTCCCGTCGCCAGGACAGGCAGGGACAGCGCAAGGGTCCGCGCCGGGGACCAGGACGTGGCAAAGGGCCGTCAGGCCAGCCGTCGGACGCATCCAAAAAAGAAAGGTCGCGCCAGGAGACCGAACGCAGGGAGCTCTTCGAGAACATCACCTCGCCCGACATGAAAAAGGTGAATAAGGCCGTTGAAAAAAAGAAAGGCTTCTGGTCAAAGGTGAAAAATATCCTTGGCGGAAACTGATCCATAAAAGCGGGTCAGTCAGTGACATCACCGTCAACACAAAGGTTAAGCATCAGCAAGGCCATGGCCAGGCAACCGCAGGGGAGCCGGCAAGACAATCAGTAAAGCAAAGAGCTAGCAATGAATATCTACGCTGTCATCATACTGCTGGCATTGGCAGTCAACTACGTCCTCAACCTGATCTCGGACCTGCTGAATCTCCGGTCGCTGCAAACATCCCCTCCCGAGGAATTCAAGGATGTCTTCGACGAGGAGAAATACCGCAAGGCACAGGAGTACACACGGGTCCGCACCCGGTTCGGACTCCTGACATCGACCTTCAGCATCATCGTCCTCCTCGCCTTCTGGTTTGCCGGAGGGTTCAACTGGGTGGATGTGTTCGTGCGCGATTTCGGGTACGGGACCATAGTGACGGGACTGATGTTTGTCGGGATACTGATCCTGGCTCAAACCATCATTTCGCTCCCTTTTTCCATCTATTCCACGTTTGTCATAGAGGAGCGGTTCGGTTTCAACAAGACAACGCCGGCAACATTCATCACCGACCGGCTGAAAGGGCTCATGCTGACCGTGCTGCTGGGCGGACCGCTGCTGGCCGGTGTGATCGGCATATTCGAATTCTTCGGGGCCATCGCCTGGCTTTATGCCTGGGTAGTGGTTATCCTGTTTACACTGTTCGTCCAGTTCATCGCCCCGACGTGGATCATGCCGCTCTTCAACAAATTCACACCTCTGGAAGACGGCGAGCTGAAGCAGGCCATTCTTGACTATGCCGAAAAAGTATCGTTTCCTCTGCGCGGCATCTATAAAATTGACGGGTCGCGCCGCTCCAGCAAATCCAACGCGTTCTTCACCGGATTTGGACGCAACAAGCGCATCGCTTTGTTCGATACGCTGATCGAAAACCATTCGGTCCCGGAGCTGGTAGCCGTTCTGGCCCATGAAGTTGGACACTACAAGAAAAAACACATCCCCAAAAACATGATCGTCAGCATGTTGCACACCGGGGTGATGCTCTTTCTGCTATCCCTGTTCATCCGGGTACCGGGGCTCCATGAGGCTTTTTTCATGGAAAACATTTCCGTCTATGCGGGACTGGTATTCTTCGGGTTGCTGTATACGCCCATTGAGATGGTTCTCTCGGTCATCATGCAGGTGGTTTCCAGAAAACACGAGTTTGAAGCGGATCGCTTCGCCGCTGACACCACCGGAAATCCGGAAAGCATGGTATCCGTACTGAAAAAGCTTTCTGCCGATAACCTATCCAACCTTACACCGCATCCGTTTCACGTTTTTCTGCATTATTCGCATCCACCGGTACTCCAGAGGATCCGCGCCATCCGATCTGGTGGGTAATTCAGGGCCCTGTAGCCCGATGAGTAGTCCAGGACCGTGTGGTCCGGCTTCTCATCCGTTTTTTGTCGGTTCCGGGAAGTTATCCGTTCACCCGCTGCAATTACCATTAATTAAGGGACAAACATGAATATAAAATATCGACTGCCTCTCATTTTAATATTATTTGCCATGGGAATTTCCGTTTCAAACATGGGTTGCGACCGTGACGCGTCAATGGCCACACTCGATTCCGAAACCTGGGCCGAAAATGTGCTTTCAGGGATGACGGACCGGCAGAAAATCGGTCAGCTCGTGATGGCGACCACCACGTGGGAATCCGGTCTGGGTTTTCCGCATGACGCCTATGATCCTCCTTCGCAGCGCCAGCATGACCATATGCGCCGCATGATCACCGAATACCATGCCGGATCGGTAATCATCTACAACTGGAGCCGTTCAGAGACCATGGGCCGGTTCAACAAGCAGCTTCAGGAGTGGTCCATGGAGAGCAACGCCGGCGTGCCGCTGTTCATATCGGCTGATCTGGAGTACGGCGTGGCGCAGCGGATCCCGGCGGAATCGACCGTTTTTCCGCGTCAAATGGGCATTGCCGCGACAGGAGATCCCGACGCAGCTTACGAGCAGGGACGCATCACCGCACTGGAAGCGCTGGCTACCGGTTTCAACTGGAGCTACTCGCCGGTGGTCGACGTCAATGTGAATCCAAGAAATCCGGTCATCGGAGTCCGATCTTTCGGGGAACGATTCACGGTGGTTTCGGAAATGAGCCGCGCCATGATACGCGGCAGCCAGGAGCACGGCCTGCTGGCCACACCCAAGCACTTTCCCGGACATGGCGACACGGATTTCGACTCCCACTACGACCTGTCCACGGTCTCTTACGATCTTGAGACCCTCCGCGAGATCCACCTGCCGCCGTTCCAGGCCGCCTTTGACGCAGGCGCCGACGCGGTGATGTCCGCACACGTGATCATTGAAGCCGTCGATCCAAACGTGCCCGCCACCCTGTCCCGCCAGGCACTCACCGGACTGCTCCGGGAGGAGATGGGATTCGAAGGGATCATCGTGACCGATGCCATGAGCATGGACGCCATCGATCACAACTGGGGTGCAGGGGAAGCCGCGGTCATGGCGGTGCAGGCCGGCGCCGATATCATCATGGCCACCGGCACGGAAAAGCAGCAAGCTGAGACGCTTGAAGCGCTCTACCAGGCCTATGTTGATGGTGAAATCTCGGAAGAGCGGCTGAATGAATCGGTATTCCGCATCCTCAGGATCAAGCACAAATACGGTCTCCATCACGGTTTTTCCTCCCCGGATCCGGCGCGCGCCCTGGAGGTGACCACCGATCCCGAGCACCGCCGCATCGCCCGTGACATTGCCGCAAGATCCATAACCCTTGTGCGCAACCAGCAAGTTCTCCCGTTCGATCGCGACGAAGATCTCACCACGCTCGTCGCCGGTGTCGCCTACACGCGCGAGCTGGCCGATCTGGTGCGTGAGGCCGGCGGTGGCGAGGTGATCATGTGGGACTACGGCCGCGGTCCGACCGACAATGATCCCACTCCCGAAGCCATTCTTGAGGCTATAAGAAAAGCGGAAGTTGCCGATCGCATCCTCCTGTTCACCTACTCCTCGAGCGAGCTTCCCGAGGGACAGGTCAAGCTTGCCGAGGCGCTTGCCATCATGGGCAAACCCATGGCCGTGGTAGCACTGGGCCTGCCCTACGACCTGGTATCCCTACCCAGGGTGCCCGCTTTTGTTGCCACCTATTCCCTGGACCGCTGGCCGGACGCCACGCCCACGCCGGTGGTTTGGGATGCGGCCGTGGACATGCTCTTTGGCGAACCGCCCGGCGGACAGCTTCCTGTTTCACTCGGCAGAGATTTTCCGGTTGGACACGGCCTCAGATACTGAGCCGTCCCGAGCCCGATGCCAGGGCATGTGCATCCCTCCGGTTATGCCTGCTCCACCGGCCGGAAGAGGCACATCATCACCCGAACAAGATCCGCACAACGATCACGGACGCAATGATGCCGGCAAGGTCTGCTATCAGCCCGGTCTGCACGGAGTATTTCACCTGACGGATGCTGATGGCGCCGAAGTAAACGGCGATCACGTAGAAGGTGGTTTCGGTGGATCCGAACATGGTGGCTGCCATCTTCACGATCAGCGAATCCTCGCCATAAGTGGCGATCATATCCGCCAGCACTCCGACCGAACCGCTCCCGGTCAGCGGACGGAATATGGCCATCGGAACCAGTTCCACCGGAAAACCGAGGAACCCGAGCACAGGTGCAAGCGCCATCATGAAGAACTCCATGGCGCCGCTTTCGCGGAACATGCCTATCGCAAACAGGATGGCCACCAGATAGGGGATGATGCGCACCGCAATGTGGAATCCTTCCTTGGCCCCATCCACAAAGACCTCATAGACACGGACTTTCTTGATCAGCCCGTAAAGGGGGATCAATACAATGATCAGGGGGAGAATAAATGCAGCTAT
>SL_3KL_010_SEDDRAFT_10004668_pt1 | contig 12371 bp, 10 predicted proteins | sample SodLakKL_010_SED_2_FD_10381 | JGI IMG/M metagenome (IMG submission 10381)
AAGCGGACATCCGCGGGTTCAAAATCGCGGTACATGGTTCTTAGATGCGTCTCCTCAAAGCCTTGACTCATCACCGGCATCGTCTCGCCGTCGATGAACCAGATCGCTTCAAGCCCGTCACGTTCATCCACATACGCAAGCCCTTCTTCCAGCGGCATGATGAAAATCGCCGTTACAAGAATATCCCCGAGCGAACCGTCTGAGGAAATCAGGGTCACCGAGCGGTGGTGATCGGTAGGATAGAAGGTATAGGGGTCGATGATGTGATGATACTTGCGCCCATCGATTTCATAATACCGTTGATAATCCCCGCTGGTGGTCACGTTGTCGCCATCGCGCAAGTAGATCGAAGCGAACCGTCTGAGATCGGGATCGGGATGGCTGATCCGCTCTGGATCGCTCAAACCGGTATACCAAAGCCCACTATCACGCAAAGGCCGATTTCCGTAGACTTCGATGTTCGAAGTGCCGGCGTTGAGGATGAACGCCTCGATGCGCTCATCAGCTTGAAGACGCTCCCCGACAAGTTTCGCCGCATACCCCTTGCCGATACCGCCGAGATCCAGCTGCATGCCGTTTCTGATCTTCACCGCCTGGTTATCGTGATCAAGGGTGATGCCGTTGATGTCGACCCGGTGTGCGGCCGCAAGCAACTCACTATCATCAGGAACCCGGCAATAAGTGTCTTTATCGTTTTGATACACTTCCTGCTGGTTATCAATACCCCGGATGCTCATCAGCCATTCGTTGCACATCTCGCGGTAATCATCCCAGACATCGATGACGGGGCCAAGGGTGATGTCGAAATACCCGTTTGTCTCCTCATGATACGAAATGGCCAATTCGATCATATCGAACAAAAGCGGATCGACCGTGTGGAAAACACCAGGACTATCATTGATGGTCTTGATGTTGACAACCCCGTCATACGTATCGTAACGGGTCGCCAGCTCATGAACGGTGCGCCAGATTTCGTTGATCTCATCCTCAAGATCATCGAGCGACTCGATGTCTTCATCGTAATAGACGGTCACTTGCACAAACGAATCGAAATAGGCACTCGAGGACATGACCTTGCCTTGCAGGCCGACATCGGAAAGAGCCTTGTTGTCGTTATTGAACCGGATAAAATCATCGTTTAGAAAGACGGCCCCCAATATGGCCAGAAGAAGAATGAATCCGATTATGAGTCTTTTTTTCATAGAAGTCATAATATCACCACACGCATTATATCATAAATTGAAACTTAAGTGGATTGGAAAAGAAAAAAGAGACGCCCGAAGACGTCTCTTGCATGTTCAGGATAATGAATTACTCGATGGCGTTTCTAACAGCATCAAGATAGTTGTCGACGCTAATGGTAACGCCTGCAACGATGTCGTCGCTTTCTTCATCAAAGTAACCATCTACAAGATCATAGGCAGGAATCGCTTGGTTATCAACGATGTCGTCAAGAACCATTTGTACTTGGTCATGCCACATGGTTTCGCCTTCGACTTGGCAATCCTCAACCGGCTCAGCAGGCCACATGTTGTAACCACAGCCATGATCAAGGCTCATCTTGGTCGTTGCAATACCGACTCTGTCGTTACCGCGTGCAGTCCAGCTTACCGGACCGTCTTCATCGGCTTTCATGTAGACTGTGTCCGCAGCGATGTACTCGATATGACCATCTGCGTTGACAGCAACAAAAGACAGGGTGTTTTGATGACCTTCAGTGTATCCGAAGTTGATGCCCGGCTCATAATCGCCAGAACCACTGAATGAAGGAACATCGAAGTCACTAGGGCTTTCGCCTTCAGCTAATGCAGCACGATCAAGTGCTTTTTCAACCGCTTCAATGTAGCTAGTAACAGTGATGGTTACGCCAGCGATGATGTCGTCGCCTTCAAAGTCGCCGTCTTCATTGATGTCGTAGCTTGGAACACCTTGATTCTCAATGATGTCTTCAGCAAGCATGCGTACTTGAGCAACCCACATGATTTCGCCTTCTACTTCACAGTCTACAACATCTTCTGCAGGCCACATGTTGTAACCGCAGCCGTTGTCAAGACTCATCTTGGTTGTCGCGATACCAACTCTTTCATTACCGCGAGCTTCCCAGGAAAGTGGTCCGTCTTCATCGACTTTCAAATACACGCTGTCGATGAAAATATCAGCGATGTAACCGTCTTTATCGACATATACATAAGCGTAAGTGTTTTGGTGTCCATCCGTATAACCGAGATGTAGACCAGGTTGGTACTCACCGTATTCAGTACGGCCACAAGCAGAAAGTGTTACAACAACAGTGAATGCAAGGAACAGGAACAATAATTTTTTCACAATAAACGCCTCCTCAGATTTTTATCTATGTGATGGTTTTTAACCAATTTGTATTATAGGTTTAAATGGGACAAATGTCAACATGCTATTTTTCGTTTTTGTAATACATGCTGTTTTTTTAATTAAGGTTATAAACACATTTCTTGCACCATTGATGGTGCCATATGTTATAATATTTCTGCGAGGCGATGACCATGAAGAAAAAAGACTTGATCCTGATAGCCACCGTGTTTATGATTGCGCTGGTTTCATTTATCGCTATACAACTGTTCGAGCGCTTCAGCACGCTGGAAGACGGGATAGCGGTTGTTTCCTATCGTAATGAGGAAATCCTGCAGATCGACTTAGAAGACGGTAGTTACACCCTGCTTGATGATACGTATTTCATCATCTATTGTGAAACGGTAGCGACCGATCCGGAAGTATGCCGCGCCGATGAGACCTACGTCGTTCAAGGTGAACTCGGTACCGTTCACATACAATATATCGACCATCAAGTGCAAGTCATTCATGAGACCAGCCCGCAAAACATCTGTCAACTTCAAGGCAAGACCAATTCGCCGTTGCGACCGTTGACATGTCTACCGAACCACGTCGTCATCACCATTGAAAGCGGGGTATTCGACCCCGATGAAGACGATGCCATCATAGAATAATAAGGAGGTCACTTATGGATCCCACCATGACCGGTATTTTTGAAGCCATCCTGTTTTTCATCCTTCTGGCGGTCACGTTCAAGGCCTTCATGGCCATGGACATCACCAAGGTGTTCCAGAAAAACGCCATCTGGCAGATGCAAATCACCTATATCTTCATGAGCATCGCCATATCCTATCTTGTTTTGAAGGCGATCATGAATTTGATCGACATTTCCTTCAGACTCCTTTCATGAAAAAAGCGCCGGGCGCTTTTTTTCATTGATACGTCTTTTCTTCCTTGAGAATCCGGATTTCGACTTGTCCCTGTGTTTTTTCTTTCACTGCCGCAGTGAATGTTTCCAGGGAAGTTTTCTTGAGTTTCAGTGTAAAGGTGACTTTCTCGTCGTACGACCTTTCTAGAAGTTCTTCGGAAACAAGCAGGTGTTCAAGGACGCCGATATAATCGAACGGCACGCTCACCGCGAGTTGCACCACCATGACTTTCCGGGTGAAGGCGGCTTGCTCCAGCGTCAACGAGGCGCCTTTGGCATAGGCGCGTATCAGACCGCCCGCACCGAGCTTGACGCCGCCGTAATAGCGGATGACCACACAAAGCACATTCGTGACATCGTTCTTCTTGAGGACATCCAGGATCGGCAAACCGGCCGTCTGGGACGGTTCACCGTCGTCCTCGGCTTTCTGATGTTCCTGGTTGTCACCGATGATGTAGGCATAACAGCGGTGTGATGCATCCGCGAATTCATGGTGAATGGCTTTTAGGATTTTCGTGGCTTCTTCAAGGGAAAAAACCGGATACAAATGCGCTTCGAACCGGGAGTGTTTGATCTCGTAATTCGCCTTGACCCACGTGGCAATGCTTTTCATAGGCATCCCTCCATCGATACCATGATATCATTATCTGGACCAAACTGCAGCCAAGTAATAGAAATAAGGCGCATTTTATTGTATAATTCAACTGTGGTGATACCTATGACTTCACTGGAACGTCTCGGAAAACAGATTCTTTATACTTTGAACACCGCCGGTTATGAAGCCTACTTCGTCGGCGGTTTTGTGCGGGACAAACTTCTGAAAAGACCCTTGAACGATGTGGACATCACCACCGCGGCCACACCGGATATCGTTGCGACGCTTTTTAAGAAGACCGTGCCCACCGGGGCCGCCTTCGGGACCATCACTGTTATTCTTGAAGGCCATCCTTTCGAAATCACGACCTACCGCAAGGAAACCACCTATGACAACCACCGCCATCCCGATAGGATCCGTTTTGCCGAAACGGTGGCAGAGGATCTGTCGCGTCGCGATTTCACCATCAACCAGCTCATCATGAATCATGAAGGAAAGATTATCGACCACCATGCGGGACTGGATGATCTTGAAGCCGAAATCGTGCGTACTATCGGCGATGCAAACAGCCGCTTTCAAGAAGATGCGCTCAGAATATTACGCGCCCTACGTTTTGCGGCGCAACTTTCTTTCAGCATCCACCCCGAAACCGAAACCGCCATCAAGGAGAACCGCGCACTACTGGCGCATCTTTCCAGCGAACGGGTGCAAGAGGAACTTGTGAAACTCTTCGATGCCGAAGCAAAAGCACCCGTACTTGAAAAGATGCTCGTCCTCGGCGTCGGTGAAACCCTTGGTTTTTCCGAAACACTAAAAACCTTTCTTGAGGTGCGTTCGTCGTTTGATAGTACGGATTTCTTCATCGTCATGCACAGCAAACACGAGTTCGACGAAACCTACTACCGCTTATCCAAGACCTTCGTGAAAACGATCAAGGACGGCGCCGCCCTGCTCAACCGGAGAAAGACGAAACCGTTTGAAGCCCGTGACTTGTTCGACTACGGCTTCAAGTTATGCGAACGCATCGCGAAACTGATACATGCTCTCGGGTTTTCCGACCAGAGAAAACACATTCGAAACCTGGCCGATACATTGCCGATACATACGCTTGAGGAACTTGCCTACAGAGGCAGACACATCAAAAACGAACTGAATCCCGATCATCCGCGTCACATCGCCATCGTCCAGGACATTTTATTGAATAAGGTGCTGGACCGTTCCCTGCCGAACCGCTACACCGATTTGAAAACAGCTGCCATTACTATCCTTAATTCCATAAAAAGCGAGTGAAAACCATGCCGAATATCGAAGCATACCTAGAAGCATTCCATGAGATTACCATTCTTTATCCCGATGAAGAGAAGTACCGTCACCTGGAGACTTTCCACGTCAAAAGCGCCGACGAGACGATTCCCCTCGACCTTGCCAGCACAAAGACATGGGGTGATATGATAAAATACACCCTGGACTTCAAAGGCTACATTTATCTGAACCGGATCTATCATGTCCATGATGCCCTCGGCAACAAGATCGAGCTCTATAGCGGCGAGGTTGTCAGAAGCGAACTGTTCGATGAACTCTTCCACTATGACGGTGAGGATCTCGGGGTGACCTATGCGAAAGACGAGACAACCTTCAAGCTCTGGACACCCGTCGCCAAGGCGGTCAATGTCATCCTTTTCAAGGATGATGGGGAGGAAACCCACGCCTTGTCCTATATCAATCAAGGTGTATGGTCCGCAACCATCAGCGGCGATCTTGAGGGGACAAGATACTTGTTCGAAGCCCGTGTGAACGGTAGAACCAACCGGTTCAACGACATATACGGACGCGCTTCGACGGCCAACGGCAAAAAGAACATCGTCATCGATCCCGACAAAATCAAGAAACCAAAACACCCGCGCCCTTTCAAAAACATCCATCCGACCGATGCGGTCATCTATGAAGCCAGCGTGCGGGATACCACGGTGAGCAACACCATCAATCCGAGTGAACGGGCCACCTTCAAGGCTTTTCATGAGACCGGTCTCAAAACAAAGAAGCACAATCCTGCCGGCTTCGACTACATCAAGGATCTTGGGATTACCCATGTACAGCTTCTACCGATCTACGATTTCGAAGGGGTGGACGAGACCGATCGTTTCAAGGCATACAACTGGGGTTACAACCCTTCGCAATATTTCATCCCCGAAGGGTCTTTCACCGTCAAACCCGATGATCCCTACGCGAGAATCAATGAACTAATCGCGATGGTAGACGCCTACCACGAAGCCGGAATCGGTGTCATCATGGATGTCGTCTACAACCACATCTACAACATCAAGACCTTTCCCTTNGATATGATGATTCCGGGGTATGCCTACCGGGTCGACCACAACGGTGTGCTCACCAACAGCAGCGGCTGTGATTCCGATCTGGCGACCGAACGACGCATGGTGCGCAAACTCATCGTCGACGCCGTCCTTTACTGGGTCAACACCTTCAACATCGACGGATTCCGTTTCGACCTCATGGGTCTGATCGATTGTACGACGATGCATGTCATCAGACAGAAATGCGAGTTCATCGATCCGGCGATCCTCGTCTACGGTGAAGGTTGGGAGATGTCCGCGCCACTGCCGAAAAACCAGCTTTGTCACATGAACAACCGTCGCAGTCTTTTCAACATCGGTTTTTTCAACGATACCGTCCGCGAGACCATCAAGGGCGAAACCTTCAAGCTGAAAGCCAAAGGCTACGCCATGGGCGAAGACCTCGGCAAGGAAACCGCCCGTCTGATCCGGGCCGAGTATCAAAACAAGGCGCTCGAATACCCTTCCCAATCCATCAATTATGTCGAATGTCATGACAACCACACGTTTTATGACAAAGCCAGGCACGCTTTGAAGGCCGAAACGGAGGCCATCAGACTAAAAGCCCAGAAACTGGCCACGGCGATGATCATCCTGATGCAGGGTGTGCCTTTCATCCATGCGGGACAGGAGTTCTACCGGACAAAGCAGGGCGAAGGCAACAGCTACAGAAGTCCCGATGCCATCAACCAGATCGACTGGAACCTGGTCGATGCCCATAAAAACGACATCGACGCTATCAAGCAACTCATCGCGATCCGCAAAGAACACGATCTCTTCAGACTCAAAACCCCTTATGAAATCCAAAACAAAACCTACGTGCGCCAAAGAAAGACCGGCACGCTCGTCTATGAACTCAAAAACGATGCCACGCATCTGATTGTCCTCTTTAAAAACAGCGAAAAAGAAGAGGCCTTTACTTTCGATGATGCCTTTGATATAATCTATCAATCGGACGGGAAACCGCGAAGAAAACACGTGAAATCCCTGACGCTGTTCTCCATATCGACCACAATACTAAAACTGAATGACAAGGCGTGATACCATGAAACAATTCTATGCGAAAATCGATTCATACAATCTGACAACCTACGATACCAACACCATCAGCGTGTTCCTGAAAGACAACACGCGCCTGACGTTGAGAATCGACGAAACCATCGATGTGAACGAAGGGGATGTCTATTTGTTCACCGTCGAGGAAATCGTCTTCAAGGAACGTGACCAGTACCTGGTCAAAGAGCTGAAACATCTGAATGACGTTACGCTCCCCCTGAAAGAACGCGAAAGCATCATGAGCGACTTCTACGCCTTCGCCCCCAGAGACATCGAAAACATCAAAAAGACCATCGATAGCTACCTCGAAAAACTTCAGGATGGTCCTATCCGGACCATCACGATGAAACTTTTCGAAGCGCACGAACAGAACTTCTATCTCTATCCTGCGGCCACGCGGTTTCACCACGCCTATATCGGTGGCATCGCCCACCACACCGCCACCATGCTCAAACTATCGGACAGCTTTGTCAAGACCTACCCGTTTTTGAACCACGAGCTCCTGATCGCCGGCATTCTCCTGCACGATCTCTTCAAGACGGTGGAACTGTCCAACTACCACGCACCGGAATACACCACCGAAGGCCGCCTGATCGGCCATATCAGCATGGGCTCTGAAGCGATCGCGACCGCAGCACGGGAAACCGGATTCTACGATACCGAAGAACGGATGCTGCTGCAGCACATGGTGCTCACCCACCATTACTACGGTAACTTCGGTTCACCGAAAAAACCGAATGTCCCTGAAGCGCTTGCCTTGCATCATATCGACAACATCGATTCCAAATTCGCCGTCCTCGGCGAAGCATTGGATGAGGTCAAACCCGGTGAATTCACACCACCCCTCGCAGTCATCGACCGGGAACGCTTTTACAAATCCAAGTTAAACGATAAATGAATAGACAAAGCAAACGCACTATGTTAAACTATTAAGGAAATCAAGCCAAAACGGCGTTTTTCGTAATCATTAAGGAGTGAATTTTCATATGAAAGCAGTAAAACGAAGCGAAGCCGGCAAAGTCGCTCGCGCCAACAAGGAAATCCCCGGCGTCATCTACGGACGCGACATCGAATCCACACCGATCAAGATCAGTTTCCGTGATTTCGTCGACGCTTACCAGCAATACGGTAAGTCCATGACCTTTGAAATGACGCTTGAAGGAGAAACACACATGGTCTATTTCAAGGAAGTCCAAGTCGATCCGATTCGTCAAAACCATGTCGTCCATTTCGACTTACAAAAAATCAGTGCTACCGATACCATTTCGGCGGACATCCCCGTTGAAGTCCTCAACCAACGCGAAGTGGAACTACGCGGTCTGATTGTAGAACTCATCAGCAACACCATCAACACCGAATTCCCCGCTGGTAGCGGTATCAGCCACTTCGAACTCGATGTAGAAGGTCTGGAAGGAAACGATGCACTTTATGTGCGTGATCTCGATCTGCCCGAAGGTTTCAAAGTACTCGACCCTGAAGACAAGATCGTCATCTCCATCTCCTACCCACAAGAGGAAGAAGAGGAAGAAGAAGTACCGACAGATGAAGAAGAAATCGAAGTTGAAGCCATTAAGCAAAAAGGTGACGACGAAGAAGAGTCGGATTCCGAAGAAAAAGAAGATTAACCAGAAAGTTCCGCATCGATCCGATGTGGAACTTTTTTTATCCCGGGATACGTGGAGTCTTTTTTCAAAGAACAAAACTGAGGCCGTGTACAGAGAAATCATGCAAGTTTGCATGAACAAACCGCGCTGTGTGTCATCGTTCGTACTTATCGTTTAAAATGACAGCGGCACATCGCAAACGGATAACCTAGAAGCCAATGTTAGGAAGGCGCTAATGACAAGGTTCATCTTATGCGATTGCCAAGTTGTCCTCGACAGCTTGTTTTGGTTTGATCATAAAATGAAGCAGTCGAAAATCGGTTTTGGTATGTTGACATCGGTTTGTTGCTATGGTAATATTTTGATGTATTTGTAATACAAAAATTAACTAATCATAATTATGGAAGGAAGTTGAATTATGTCTAAAGCATTTGTAAGAGTCTTTTCCTTTGTCCTAGTGGCGCTGTTTTTAGTGGGATGCGGTGCATCCGAAGAACGTGTATCTTTTGAGGATGGTACATATCGTGGTACTTTTTCCGACCGCGGTGAGATGAATGTCAGTGTCCAGATCACCTTGGAAGACAATATCGTCACTGCGGCGAGACACAGATATCTGTTCTATCGTGGTGTCGACTATCTTGATGATGATGCAAGCTCGACAGTTCAAGGAATCGCACAACAACACAAGTTAGCACTTGAGTATCTAATCGGCAAGGACATCCGTGATGCGATCGCCCATCTGTATGAGCCCGGTGAGTATGTGGATTTCGGCGAGTATGATGATGTAGACGGTTTTGCCGGCGCCACCATCTATTCCCACAAGGAAATTTCCGCCATCGTTGATGCCTTGAATCGTGGCGTCTTCCGTTTCAGAGAAGTCGGCGGCGAAGTCCCCGAAGGCTATTCACCGCTCGACTAGAACGCAACAGTCATAACGTGGCAAGTGTCTCAAAAGCAATAAACGCCGAGCATCACCATCGGAACAGTGGTGATGCTCCTTTTTTATAGGTGATAAAAAAAGAAGTCCCTGGAAAAATCAGGGACTTCTTTAGATTCAGTTGAAATCAATCGTGATTCAGTTCCGGGAACAAGCGACGGTAGTAAACATCATAGAGGCTTTCAAGACGGGCCTTGTGGACCACATCGTCTTCGGTGAAGTGCATGTCGCTTTCACGCATGATGTCCATCAGGAGAACCGAGAAGTAATGATCGGAGATGATCCGGTTCAGCGTCGGTTCGTAGTAGGTTCTGATTGCGCTCATGAGGCTGGCGGGGATGACGATATCCGTCTCCTCACCGCGGTGTTGCATGATCAGCATCTCGGTGTAGGCTTTGATCTGGTCGATGCTCGGGATGTCGGCCCCGTTTTCGAGGCGCCAGTTGTATTCGCCGTCCTCGTTGTCGAACTGGGCGGACGGTTTTTCAAAACGGGCCCCTTGTTCGGCACGGATGAACATCATGCCGAACTGGGTTCTGGTCAACGCTTCGTTGACAAGGAAATCCTCATCACTATTTTCCTCGCGTTGATAAGCGGCATAGATATCCTGAAGCGCTTTGATAAGTTCGGGGACTTCGTTTTGGGTGTTGACGTACGTGAGTGAACGTTGACCGTCATTGCTCATGTCGTTGTATTCCAGTCTGAAGCCGGCGTTCTTGAAGCGGGCCCATCTGGAGTAGTCGTCTTCGGTTTCATCCTCGCCGCGTAAAGCGCGCTGATACTCGCGGACGATATCCTCAAGGTCCTCGCCGTCTTCAACGGCGGTCTTCAGTTCACTGTGCAACAAGCTTCTGAGTGTGTCGAGTCGGTTTTTCTCGACGTTGTTCAAGCCATCGTAGTATTCGAGATAGTCATCGGGATAGAAATCCATATCGAGATCCATGAAAATGAAGATCTCCTCGACGTTCAAGTTGAAGTAGTTTTCATAATACAGTTCGACGATTTCATAAAACGTATCGAAAGCGGCATTGTCGTTGATCAGCTCGTAACGGAGCGTATGCTCGACCATCCGACGCAGAATGTCATCCTCGCTGCTGAAGAAGTCACTTTGAGAGAAGCCGTAACGCATCAACGGATGATAGCCGTGCATCTGCCGGTGATACTGGCGGATGCTGTGGCCGTAGCCGAATAGGAAAAGGTATTGTTCCCAGCTGTAGACTTCGGGGCTGATGCCGAACATGGCGTAGGCGCCGTTGTTGAACAGTGTTTTTTCTTCTCTTAGGTCGTTGCGGTGTGTCCGCATCATCTCGCTACGGTTTTCCCAGACATCGCGTGTGGCTCTTTCACCGAAGAAGCGCCGGTAGCTATAGACGGACTCGAAATAGTCAGAAGCCATCATATATTCTGTCTTGGAGACTTCTAGCGCATGGATCGCACCGACACGGCGGACCATGAATGCGAAATAATCATCGACAGTGATTGTCTGACCGTCGAAGGTGACGATATCTTCGCTGTTTTCACTTTCTACAAAGAGGTTATCACCGGTTTGCATCTCATAGGAAAGCGCCAGTTTTCTGTCGTGGATCTTGAGGTCGCTTTGTCTATGCAGATCGAACATCGCGCGTTCCACGAATTGATCGGAAAGCAATGTTTCTATCAGCTCGTCTCTTAAGGCGGGCAGATCGGTTTCGATGTCCAATTCGCTGAATTCGGGAACAGCTTCATAATTTAGAGCGTAGAAATACAAGCGGTCACCACCGATGGAACGAGAGACGACGGTATAGTCATTCTCGGCGTCACGCAAGGTTTTGAAGAGATAATCGCTCATGGTGGTGTAGGGGGCGAAGTCCTCAGTCTGACGTTCGGCGGCCAGTTCTTGCAGCGCGAACTGGTTGAAACGGAGATCTTCGCGTTCAAGCGCTACGAGATCTTCGATTGTGGCGTTTTCATCGAGTGGATCCAGATGTTGGTTCAAGTAGTTGTACATCTTGATGTAATACATCAGGACTTCATCGTCGTCAAGCAGGTCGGTATTGTCTTCATCGAATTCATCGCGGGCGATTTCCTCGATCGGGTCATCCCCGTGATAAAGACCGAAACCACCTTCGTAATCCCTAACGAGATTGAAGTGGTAGAAGACATTGTCACGCTCGACGTTATCGTGGAACCGTAAAGGGATGGCGATGACGTCGCCTTGTTTGTAGTCGTTGTAGAACGCTTCTAGATCCTGGATACTGATATAGAAATCACTGGTCTCATCGGTGGTGCGAAAACGGGTTTTCGCATATTCGTCTTGAGCCAGCATCAGACGCATGTATGTATCGATGGCGTCCTGGTCGTCCGGGTTGAAACCCGCAAAAATGGCGCCATCACGGAAATTCTGTTCCATCTCGGCTTTTTCAAGCTCGCCGAGCAGATCGATTTCCACAGGATCGCTGGTGCCGTAGGTTTGCTCAAGTATCTCGTTTTCGATCTGTTCCTGTGTTACTTCGTCCATGTAATCGGCAAGCAATTGTTGATCGATATAATTTATCAATTGGGTGATGCCGTCACTCGCTTTCATGCGGTTGTAGACCATTTCATTGGTGATTTC
>SL_3KL_010_SEDDRAFT_10004669_pt1 | contig 12369 bp, 8 predicted proteins | sample SodLakKL_010_SED_2_FD_10381 | JGI IMG/M metagenome (IMG submission 10381)
CTGGTTAAGGCGGTGGGTGTATCGAATTACAGTAAAGAGCAAATGCTTCGTGCGTATGATCAGCTTGCAAAAAGAAATATCCCGCTTGCGTCGAACCAGGTGGAGTATAGTTTGATGATGCGCGAACCGGAAAAAACGAGGTTACTCGATACCTGTCATAGACTGGGTATTACACCCATCGCGTATAGTCCGCTTGCTATGGGGATGCTGACGGGTAAGTATTCGGTTTCAAACCGACCGTCGGGTTTGCGGAACCGGCGCTACGGGAAGAACAAACTCAAAAAAATAGAAAAACTCGTCGGTTTGCTGCGGGAGATCGGAAATAAACATGGGGGCAAGTCACCCGCGCAGGTTGCTTTGAATTGGACAATGTGTAAAGGGACCGTGCCCATTCCCGGCGCAAAAAATGCAAAACAGGCCGAACAAAACGCAGGTGCCCTGGGATGGAAGTTGACGGAAGATGAGATAGAAATTCTTGATCAAACGAGCGGATGGTAAGTATTGACCGATCCCGCCCATTTTCGATGTATTGATGGATTTATTCCCTTTTTTAATGCTTGTTTGCAACTTTGTTAAAAATATATATATTATTATATATATTGTCCTCTTATTCGATACCTAATTGCATAGAATTTAGCTATGACTGAAAATCAAAAACTTGATTACATTGCGATCACCGTCAAATCTCATAAACTTCTGAAAAAGCTTCTGGCAGAAAATCCGAAACTCGAAGAGATTATGCGCAATGCACAAAATGAGACGGAAGCACTCATCGGTGTCAGGAATTGGATCCTTGCGTATATCAAAGAGCGACCTGATACGTACGATTTTTACAAAGGCAAGGGTAACGGAAGAGAAGCTTTCGAAAAGTTGTCATGGCAGGATTATGCCGCCATCCGGATACTGGACTACATCGATAATGCCGGAGCCGAGTACGAAGACCCGAATCTTCGGGGTGAAATCGCGGTGAGTAACCCTGTCAAGCTTATTTGGCTCGCAACTAATTTCGGAACCGGCGGCGCTAAACCGTACTTTTTCGAAGATATGCTGTATCTCTTCAGACAATTTTCCGGCACCTATTCACGGGTTTTACCCGAAAAAGAATCATTACTCGCGTGGATGGACAGGTACACCGATGGTCTCGATCCGAGAATCGTGAAGTTGCGAGAGGAGAACCGGGACCGCATAATTAATATTCTTATAGATAAAATCGATAGTGGAGAGATCAGCACCAGTAAATATAGTTTCCCTCCTAAAATCTCACGCGAACAGAAATTTCTCAAAATGCTGGAATGGTGGGAGGATTACCGGTTTCATCTCACGTTTGCCGTTCGCTCACCCCGTTTGCTCAACGAACTGCTCGGGAATTCACTCGATCCGGATACGATGAAGGTCCTGTTCGAAGCGGAAAAAGCCGGGATACCGTTCTTTGTAAATCCGTACTACATGTCGTTGTTACACGTTCGTGTCCCTTACTTTGCCATCGGTGCGGATCTGGCAATTCGACATTATGTCATATACAGTCAGCAGCTGGTCGATGAGTTCGGTCATATCGTGGCGTGGGAGAAAGAGGACAAAGTCGAACCGGGTAAACCAAATGCCGCCGGATGGGTTCTCCCGACCCATCATAACGTCCATCGCCGCTATCCGGAAGTAGCGATTCTGATACCGGCGACACTTGGCAGGGCTTGTGGCGGATTGTGTACATCCTGTCAGCGGATGTATGATTTCCAGCGGGGTAATTTGAATTTTAATCTCGATAAACTTCAGCCGGACGGATCATGGGATGCACAACTCGAAAAAATTATGGAGTACTGGGAAAGCGACTCGCAGTTACGTGATATTCTTATTACCGGCGGCGACGCATTGATGAGCTCCGATGCATCGATGAAACAAGTCCTTGATGCCATATTGAACATGGCAATAAAAAAGAAGAAAAATAATGAATCAATGCCCGACGGGGAGAAGAAAGCTGAAATAGTACGTGTTCGTCTCGGGACACGGTTACCGGTCTACCTTCCGCAGCGGGTGACGCCGGAGCTGACAAGAATACTCGCGGATTTCAAGAGGCGGGCTACGGAGGTCGGCCTCAGACAGTTTGTGATCCAGACACATTTTGAATCCCCCATGGAAGTTACACCGGAGGCAAAAGAGTGCATAGACCGGTTGGTATCTGCCGGATGGATAATAACCAATCAACACGTTTTTACGACTGCTTCATCGCGACGCGGCCATACGGCAAAATTACGCAAAGTGCTCAGTCAGGCCGGTGTGTTACCTTACTATACCTTTACCGTCAAGGGATATCACGAGAATCATTTCAACTTCGCAACCAACGCCCGGGCCGTGCAGGAACAAATTGAGGAAAAAATCCTCGGTCGGCTGGATGAGGAGGCTCTGGAAGAGATTAAAACGTTCGACGAGGCTCCTGAAAGGGTGCCGGAGAAAATCAATGGGTTGATGAAAGAGTATGATATTCCTTTTCTTGCTTCCGATCGTAATGTATTGAACCTGCCGGGAGTAGGAAAAAGTCTTACCTACCGGGTAATCGGTATAACCCGCTATGGCCGGAGAATACTCGAGTTCGACCATGATCCGACAAGAACACATAGTCCGATCATCCATACAATGGGTAAGGTAATAATAATTGAATCAAAATCGATAAGCGAGTATCTGCGCCAGCTTGAAGAGATTGGGGAGGATATATCCGAATATGAAAGTATCTGGGGATACTCTGTCGGTGAAACCGAACCCCGTTTATCTATCTACGAGTACCCGGAATACGAATATGTCCCGACCGGGGAGATGTCGAACCTGGAGATAGAATAAGTCCCCGGGTACATGGCAAAGTATCGATGGCCACGAANGNCNTCATATATTTTCCGGGAACCGGGTATCGACTTTTGCTGCCGATATAACAAGTTGTTTTGCGGCCGAGACATGTTTTGTAATTTCACCAAGATCCCCTTTTTCGAGCCTGATTTTTCCCCATAAAATTCCGGTCATCATATCCATATCCCCGCCTAAAATCTGCTTCCACGTTCCTGCATCGGCGGTGACGATGTAAGGCGTGTTTTCGATATCCGCCTTTGTCGCGACTCTCCCTGAAAGACATGTACCGTTTTTCAGATCAACAAAAACGAATCGGTCTTCTTCGATTGCCGTGCCGGACTTGCCCGACATTTTAAGAATAAGCGGCCATTCCCAGCCTCCGGCGCTTTCTTTATAGTTTTGATTTTGATTGATTCTTTCACACCACGCTTGTGCCCAGGCATCGGTGAATACTTCATGTGCCATCGTTTATTCTCCGTTATAAAAATAACTTTATCGTTTTCTATGATGATCTTCCGGGTTCATCATTTCCAGCGGAAGCATCGGTAAGGGTTGCCCGTTATGCCGCAGCCGGAAAGTTATGTATTCAACAAAAGGATCTTTTTTGTTTATCTCAATCCCGAACAGACGCGGTATGAATATGCTCGCATCGAAAAGATCCGGTTCGGGATATTCAACGATTTTAATATCTGCATCGGGAGATATACCGGCTTTTCCCCGTGCAAGACGGATTGCATCCGCCAGTCCGCCGATCTCATCGACAAGTCCGATATCAAGACCGTCGTATCCCGACCACACCCTTCCCTGAGAGATTGGTTCTACTTCATCATACTCCATGTTTCTCCCGTCCGCAACCATCTGAACAAAATCTTCATAGAGAGACATAAAGCGTGACTGCATAATCTCAAACTCGGCACGGGTCAGATTCCGGTCGGGAAGCTGAAGATTGAGGAGCGGCAAGGTGGCGCCGAAACCAAGATCTGCGAAAGCACCCCGCTTAACGAAGTCGGTAGTCAATCCTAATTTTTCTTTAAACCCGTCGTCATAGAGCCAACCGCCGATGACTCCGATAGATCCGGTGATAGTGTTTGGTGCTGCGAGAATCATATCGGAATTCATCGAAAGCCAGTACCCGCCTGAAGCAGCAACTGCTCCCTGTGTAACTATCACGGGTTTATCTTTCATTGCCTTCTTCAGTGCCTGCGACACAAGGTCGGATGCGAGAGCGTCACCGCCGGGAGAATCAACACGAAATACGATAGCTTTCACGCGGCTGTCTCTGCGTGCCCGGTGTACATCGTTGACAAGTTTGCGGGCGGTTATGCCTTCATCCATCGCGCAAACTCCTAACGCATAGATAACTGCTATTCTCGGTGGTTCCGACCAGTGATTATCGAACGGTTTCTGACGTGCGGATAAGTTGTTGCGGGATATTAATTGTTTCCTTCCGTCTTCAATCTCTGCAATGATATCCCTTATTTCATCCCAACGTCCGAGTGTGTCGACTAATCCGTACTCCAGAGCGTGGGAGGGAAGTATAATACCGATTTCATCAACCAGTTTATCAAATTCGTCCTGGGTCAGGCCTCTGCTACGGGTTACGTCCGATCTGACGAATTCATAAGCATGATCGATGAGCCGCTGGCGCTGTTCCCTGTCCGCTTCGCTCATTTCTTCGCGGGCAATAGGTTCGAATGCCGATTTGTATTCAAAAAATCTCCACTCATCGACTGCGATTCCTGTTTTAGAGAGTAAACCCTTGAGGTATGTGTTTCCCATAATGAACCCTTCGAGCATAATCATGCCCTGGGGATCCATGACCAGCCGGTCAGCAACCGAAGCAAAATGGTAATCGGTAATTCCTCCCCGGTCGAGATATATGATCACCTTTTTTCCGGCGTTGCGAAATTGGATAAGCCGTTCTCTGACCTCCCATTTCATCGCGTGTGATGCACGAAAATCCGACATATTGATTGCGATACCCGCGACGGAAGGATCCTCGCGTGCTTCATCGATAGATTGTAGTATGTCCTTCAGGGTATTCGAAGTATCGAATAAACGGAACTGTTGATATTTCAATCCTCCCCGTAAACGTAAACCCAAATACTTTTTATTCTTTTGAGCATATGTGTCAATAACATTCCTGTCATATGCCCCGAAACGAATTCCGTAGGTATTATATGTTCCGTTCTCTGCACCGTTGAATTGCCGCTGTATATTTACACCGGCCCTGCGGAGGTTAACCGAGATACCCGCTGTGTATATTTCTCCTTCAAACGCTCTGCCGGTCAGGCGTATACCCGGTAATAGTTCGACTGCAGCTCCGACACTCCAGGAGCCCTCCCGGATTGCCTGATCGTTTCCCATGGAAAAATCGGCAAACAAGGTTAAAGACTCATTCCCCAGGGGACGAATTGCAAGATCGGTATAGATTTGCTGATTTTTGCGGTGCAGCGTTTGGTATCCTACGGCACCGATTGAAATATACCTGTTCGGTCGGAGGAGGAGGCCGACAGAAAAAAGCCGATCACGGTTGAACAGTTCGGTATCTCCGCCCGACCACCCAAACCCGAGTCCGGCACTCAATGTTCTGTTTCCATAAGCGGAAGATACACGGTAATCGGTCACCGAGCCAAGAGGAGTTTCCTGTTGGATGAGACCGAAACCGGCATTCGGAATTGCGGCAAACAACCCCCACCTGTTAAAATCCCCGAATGATCCGTTTTGGTCTGTCCACGTAAAATAAAAATCCGGCTGATGCAGATAGGTTAATAATGCGGGATTATCATATCCGTATAATCCGAACTTCATTGCACCGGATGATGTCAAGAGAAAATCATGGTGTGCGTGGAATGCGGGAATAAGAGGTTGCCCGATACTCGGAGAGCTCACACACAAAACGAATAGTAGTAATCCGGTTAAATATTTCATTGTACCTCCGGGATGTTATACGTGTTCTTCACTTTGCTCGTAAATCCGGAACCTCCGGCGAGAAAATATTTGTATGTATAAAGTATTGGATTTTTCCCTTTAATTCCAGGGCTGCGGCGTTTTTAAGATATCTGCCGGGTATACGATAAATCGCTTTTCAAACTTTCTGCGTAATGAAGCAAAACCGGTTTACATTCCTATGGCATATGTCCACTTCAGCATCAGAATATTCATTGAAGGACTTTCAAGTGTCCGATTAAAGAACGACCCGGCGGATATGGAGTAATCGTTCAGGGATTCCTGTTTATTATGTGTCCAGACAAGGAATATAGTCGATCCGGGTTGATATTCGTAGCGCAGAATTACATTGATGTTAAATGCGCTCCGGTTAAAATCCGGATTCCGGTAGGTCGATTTATTGTATTCAACGGGCAGGTCGGAGATAGCTCCTGTTTCCTCAAGTTTAAAGAAAGTATAATATTCTCCCCGTGCCCAGAAGTATTGAAGATAGCCCTGTAGCGATAGATCAGGATGAAAAGTGTGCGTGAAACGAAGCGTGGTATTTATCTGATCGACGTTCCGGCGGCCGAATACCGAGGTGGTAACATCCGGTTCGAGTATCCCGGTTATGTTCGATACCCATCCTATAGTTCCGCGTGAAATCCTGTATGACGGACTCAGGGTGATCTCGGAGTGATAACCCGCTCTGAATGTAAGCGGAAGTTCATAGCTGCGATCTATTCCTGCATGCTGCCGGTTGCCGTAGGAGTATTGGATACCGACGGAAACCGGTTTCCGATTATCACTGCGAACGAAGGCCCACATTCTTCTCGACCCGGGTTGTTTGTAGTATCCCATACCACGAGACTCGAATGGATCAATCATATCTGAGTCAAAGTTCCCACCCATCGATGTTACCCAGTAGTTCATCCAGGTTATACTAAGATTCGGTTCGGCACCCCGGATAAAACGCATCCCGCTATCAAGGATATTAGCGGTGTAGTTGAATTGACTGAAATTAATTCTGCGAATGATCCAGAACGGCTCAAGCCTTCGAAGCGAAAACCAGATGTAATAAATCCCCACGTTACTGGCCGTGTTGAAACCAATATCATTGGGATTGAAATCCTTCGTGAATAGGCTTGATCCTATCATTGCATTAAAAACGTCATGACTCATTGTTTGAATACGTGCCTGGGCGTGATATCCCTGTTGGATGCCGTTCCGGGTATTTCGCAGTGTTGTTGCAAACAAACCGTCTGTGATAAATGCATAGTTTTGTGTATTGTAATTCCAGTCAATTCCGCCTGAATAAGCCTGCGGAACGCCGTTCTCCCGGAACACCGATGTGGCAATAGCCCCGATATAGGATCCGGGGTTAGATAAATCATAACGAATACGTCCGACCGAATAGTTGCTCAGGGTTTCCGTCTCGATCCTTATATGTTCGTCATCGGGGCTGCGAAGTATTTTGTGCGTGCGTCCTGTGGTTGCATTCAGGAAACCGCCTGCCCAACCGTTGCCGGATTGGGTCGATAGCTTGACCGCTCCCAGTATCGGTGAAGCAGCCGGATTGTTTTTGAGATACCACGTTTCAGTGTCGATTGAATCGGGTATATGGTGAAACCGCGACGGCTGCCTGCCTATTCTCCGGGAGTAAAACATGTGTGTGCGAAGCAATCCGCCGCCGAGAGCTCCGACTGTCCTGAATACAGACGCTCCCTCGACAAAGAATGGACGCCGCTCGGGATAAAATGTCTCAAAAGCACTGAGGTTCAAAATCACCTCATCGAGTTCCACTTGTCCGAAATCGGGATTTACCGAAATGTTTAATGTGGTTTTGTTGGAAATACCGTATTGTATGTCGGCTCCGATATCTAGATTCGAATCAAATCGGTTTACCGGTTTCGGAAGCTGATTACTAGGCCAGTGGGTAGCACCGGCGAGAGCATACGGAAGGACAAGTAGAGAGCGCGGTGGATTAAGATCATGGAGACCCCTCAGAACACCAAAACGGGAAACCACCGCGCGCGAGGATTGTGAAATATGCGACCATAGAATAAATTCGTTCTTCCGGTCGATCATGCGGGCTGCGTTAAATCCCCATATCTGTTCGTCGGCTTCCGAGAACCGAAGTGTCTGATAGGGAATTTTCATTTCCACACTCCAGCCGTCGTCGCGCATTGCCACGGCGGCATCCCATATACCGTCCCAGCTGAGGTCTTCACTCCTACCGTCATCGAGCATAATGTAGTCGCGTTTAACACCGGCGGCATTTACTTCGAAGACAAATGCGGTTGTACGGTCATTATAGCTGTCAATTGCGATCTGTACAAAATCGGACGGTACCCGGCGATCCCGTCTGGTTAAGCGCCTGACAATTTTGTCCGGTTCGGAGTCGAAACAGATGAATGATATATATAACGCGGCATCATCGTATAAAATGCGAAGTTCGGTCCGTTCCGTCGCCGGTTCTCCGTCATCCGGCTCTCGCTGATAAAAATTATCCTGAACCGATGATGTATCCCAGATATCTTCATCGACATTGCCGTCGATCACCGGCGGTTTATCCGTGCGGATCGCAATGTAAATATTTTTTTCTTCTGCCTTCGCCGGGATAATAAAAATGAATAGCACTATGAGGGGAATTATAACGATAGTTTTATTCATATTTTTCATACCCAATGTAAAATAGTTAGTTTAACGTACGATGTTGTATACGGTAATCGTAACATGATGTTTCATTTATGGAAAGAATACCTTAATTGTCGTATCTTAAATACTAAAAAATGGAATTATCGCATTCTATGTGGTTCCCTTCCGTTCTTGTAAGCGCTGTATTATTTGGTATTGCCGGATTCATCTTAAAATTCGGAGCATATCGTACTTATTCGGTACCTCATATCCTCCTGGGATTATACGTTTCCGGTGCCGCCGGTTTTTTTCTTTTTGGGATGCTTTCGAATCAGTTAGATATTAGTGTAACCCTCCTTGTGGCCGGACTGGTTGTCGGTTTTGGTTCAATGGCGGGGAATATACTCTTTATGAAAGCTCTCCGCGTGGGTCCGGTTAGTTTAACCTCTCCCGTTGTGAACCTGAATATTGTACTTATTGTTATTATGTCGATAATCGTATTTGGGGAGTCACCGGGGTATAACGAGATCATCGGGATCGTCATTGTAATAATCTTCGTGAGTTTTCTGCCCGTCGATCCGAACGAGAAGATTTCAATCCTCGATAGAAGATGGTATGTATTCGTTGTGGCGGCGATTGTGCTTTTCTTTTTTCGGAATGGCGGTTTAAAGATCACGGAAGAGTTAGGGATCAACAATACCATGGTACTTTTCTATGGATATTTTCTCGGTATTTTGTGGTCCTGGGTCCTGATACTGCGTTCCCGTACACCGGCATCCGTACAAAATGAACCGGAGCTACAGCGTCGGGGACTACGCGCGGGACTCCTTGCAGGATTGTTTTCATTCGGAGGGATGCAGTTGTACGCAATTGCGCTGATAGACGGACCTGCAAGTATCGTGTCGCCTGTTTTTGCATCAAACAGTCTTATTACCGGCTTGCTGGCTATCGTTTTTTTAAAGGAGAGATTATCTGTTTTTCAGGTTATAGCCGTCATCGGTATTCTATCGGGTATAATATTAATACGAATGTGAGAATATTCAATGTATGACAGTCTGATCTTTGTTTCGATAAATATCATTACCGTTTTAACAGCGGGATACTGGATGCTTGTCGCTCTGGATACGGTGGCAGGCATGCGGTCGGTAAAAATCCTGGCTCCGGAAAAATTTCGGGAAGATATCCGCTATCCAAAAGTATCCATTATAATGACGGCAAAAGATGAAGAATCAACAATCGTGCGTTCTCTGAGGACACTCCAGGGACTGGATTATCCGGTTTATGAAGTGATCGTCGTCAATGATAGGTCAACGGACAGGACGCTAGAAGAAATACTTGCGGTTCGCCGGGAAGGAATGGAACTAAAGGTGATAACGATCTATGAACTCCCCGACGGCTGGGTGGGAAAAAATCATGCCTGCTATCGCGGTTACCGGGAATCGTCGGGAGAGATACTGTTATTTACCGATGCCGATGTTGAGTATAATCCTGCGTCATTACGAACTGCTATACATTATTTTGAGAATCAAAAAGCAGACCATCTTGCGGTCTCGCCCGTTATTTATGGAGAGTCTTTTTTATTACGATTGTTTGTGCAGTATTTTCTTTATTCATTTTTAATTTATTTCCGTCCCTGGGCTGGCGGTATGGGAGTCGGTGCATTCAATATGTTCCGGCGCGAGGCATACGAGCGCATCGGTACACATAAAGTAATATCGCTTCGACCGGATGAAGATTTGCAGCTCGGCAGACTTGTAAAGAGGCGCGGGCTTAATCAAAAATTCGCTTCGGGGAAAAAGCTGATGTCCGTTCAATGGTATACCTCGCTTCGTCAGGCGATGCGAGGGATTGAAAAGAATGCTTTTGCCGGGCTACAGTATAATTACCTGATCGCACTAGGAGCGATTTCAGGGCAGCTCTTATTTTTTGTATTCCCTTTTATTGCAGTTATCATCCTGCATGGATGGATGCAGATATCCTATAGTATCGTTTTAATACTCATGGTTTCGGTATACATATCTCATATTTCTGTTTTTTCAAATAGCAGGAAATATGACGTTTTATTTCTTCCGCTTTCTGCGGTGCTATTTATTTTCGTGGTGAGTCGCGCACTGGTAAAAACGATATTCCATCGCGGAATATACTGGCGCGGAACGTTTTATTCATTGCAGGATTTGCGGAAGATGTAACGAGGATCTCCCGGTCTCAGAGGTGAAGCCTCCAGACTGCGAAAGAGTGGCGTGCCAGGGTCTGTAGTCGGTTATGGGGTTCACCATGGCTATTTTCTAGACAATGGCGTTCCTCCCGTTGATTTTATAGCTATCAATTTGTATGTTATTCTAATTATGGAATTACTCACGACCCGGCAATTTACTTTATCACACGGTACCGGATCGAACCGGGAGGACGAGGCTGTTACGGGAGATATCCGTTATATCGACGACGGGAGACCCAAGCCGTTGATGGTAATTGCGCATGGGTATAAGACCTTTAAAGACTGGGGGATGTTTCCCCATATCGGTGAGTATTTTGCTCAACGGGGTTTTGTTACTATTGTCATTAATTTTGCCCGTAATGGCGTGAAGGTCGGTGAATCAGAAATTAGAGATTGGGAAGCTTTTGCCCGTTTAACCCCGACATCGGAAATCGATGACCTGCATCTTATCCTGGATGCCGTGGATGAGGGGGCACTTGAGTATTACGGTATAGATACGGATGGTACTCACAGAGTCCTGCTGGGACATTCGTGCGGTGGTTCGGTCTCGATCATCACAGCTTCTGAAAGACGGGACGTGGATGCCGTGATCGCCTGGTCGGCACCGGCCACTTTTGACAGATTTCCTGATGAGGAAAAGAAGATGTGGCGACAAAACGGGAAGCTCGCACTGCCCGAAGATCCGGAGTATGGAATAATATGCATCGGCCTTGAGCCCCTGGATGATATCGAGAACAACAGAGAACGGCTGGATGTTATCGATGCAGTGAGACGATTGAAATGCCCGGTATTTATTGCACAGGGCGATGAAGACCCCACAGTGATGCGTGAAGAAGCGGATGCGTTGTATGCGATGGCTTCCGATAAAAAAAGCGGGATCTATCAGGTAAAAAGTCCAGACCACCTCTACGGAGTATCACATCCGTATGAATCCGGTTCATCCGCGCATCTAGAACAAATGCTCGATGAAACAAACCGCTGGCTGGGAAATGTTTTTTCAAATAACGAATAGTACATAGGAGAACAAAAACAGAATGCAAATAAAAGAGAAATCTCTGAATCCGACGATATCGGGGTTGCCTGCTCTTACGTCGACAAATGTTTACGCTCAGGCGTTTTGGATTACTACCTTTGCGGCATTGACTGCACTGGGTGCACGTTTTGAAATATGGCAGTACCCTGTGCCATATACATTACAGACAATGTTTGTTTTGCTCGCGGGAGCTTTTTTGGGGAAGCGAAACGGCGGTCTCAGTCAGATTATGTACCTTGGAGTCGGTGCGATCGGGTTACCGGTTTTTGCGGCCGGCGGAGCTATCGGTTTTGCCCGCTTCCTGGGGCCTACCGGCGGCTACCTGCTCGCATTTCCGATTGCTGCGTTTGTAGTAGGGTATCTTCTTGAAAATCGAAAAAATTATTTTGCAATAGTAGGAGCCATGGCGGCCGGTATGTTCATAATATTTTCATCCGGCACGATACATTTGTATCTCACTATACTTAGAGATTGGGGCGAAGCATTCAAAGCCGGTTTTCTCATTTTCAGCTGGTGGGACGCTCTGAAAATATTCGCTGCGGCGGGTATATTTCATCAGTTTGCTAAGCGTATGTAAAATAATTTATGGAAAATGCAGTATTCTCGGGTGGTAGCCCGGGCCACAGCAAAGATGAGACATCCCCAATCTTGATAATTGGCCTTAGCTTGACTATAGAGGGTTTTTTATCTATATTTAAGTTTATTTATTTGTTCTTTTTAAGAT
>SL_3KL_010_SEDDRAFT_10004670_pt1 | contig 12368 bp, 9 predicted proteins | sample SodLakKL_010_SED_2_FD_10381 | JGI IMG/M metagenome (IMG submission 10381)
ACAGTAAACCGGTTTTTCGGTTCAGGCAATTTCAGGTTGTCAAATACAGAAATGATGTGCCCGGGAACGGTATCTTTGGAGCTCAGTCCATAGCGACCACCGACAATTACAGGGGCTTTTCTTTTCCGTTGTACAGCTCGCATACATCAAGATACAATGTTTCACCGTTGGCGCCGGGTTCTTTCGTACGGTCAAGCACAGCTATGCGTTTCACGGTATCGGGCAGTACGCGGAAGAAATATTTGGCAGAGAACGGACGATACAGATGTACACTGATCAGACCTACTTTTTCTCCCTGAGACATCTTATAATCAATGGTTTCCTTAATCGTTTCCGTGATGGAGCCCATGGCAATAATAATGTTTTCTGCATCAGGGGCACCGTAATAAGTAAACGGATGATATTCACGGCCACACATTTTAGAGATTTCCTGCATATACTCTTCCACCATATCGGGAACTACCTCGTAAAACGGGTTGGCTGCTTCCCTTGACTGGAAGTAAATATCAGGATTCTGGGCAGTACCCCGGGTAACAGGGTTTTCCGGATTCAACGCACGGTTGCGGAATTCCTGCAGAGCCTTCATATCAACCAATTTGGCAAGCTCTTCCTGGCTGGCCTCTTCTACCTTCTGCACTTCGTGCGAGGTACGGAAGCCGTCAAAGAAATGAAGGAACGGAATCCTTGATTTAATCGCAGCCAGGTGGGCAATTGGCGCAATGTCCATGATCTCCTGCACACTGCCAGTGGCCAGCATGGCAAAACCCGTATGGCGGGTACTCATTACATCCGAATGATCTCCGAAAATAGACAGTGCCTGCGCTGCAAGACTCCTGGCGGAAACATGCAAAACGCCTGGTAACAATTCACCGGACATCTTGTACATATTGGGGATCATCAGCAAAAGCCCCTGCGAAGCTGTATACGTACTGGCAAGTGTACCTGATTGAAGTGCACCGTGCATGGCACCGGCAGCACCGGCTTCAGACTGCATTTCCACCAGTTTGACTTCTTCACCAAAAATATTCTTTCTGCCACCGGCAGCCCATTCATCCACATTTTCAGCCATGTTGGAAGAAGGGGTGATCGGATAGATGGCAGCCACTTCACTGAACATGTATGCTACATGAGAAGCCGCGTGGTTTCCGTCACACGTGATAAACTTTTTCTCTTTGGTCATAATAGTTATTGTTTGTTAGAATTTCAAAGGGTCTTATTTATAGGGAGTTATACCACCTCCCGGAGGTGGCAAATTTACAAAATATTATCCACTATATGCAGCAAAACCGCCTATTTATAACGATTATAGGTAAGACAGGACCCGGGTATTGTTAATCGAAAAACATCCAGGAAACACCGAACTTGAACATGGCTTCGGGTAAAGGGTAGAATGGGATGTCGTATACCGGACCATGGTCAAACACCAGGCCGGCAAGATGCTGAAATTTCACAAAAAGCCTCGCCCGGCTGATCCGGGCATTGACAAATGCGTCCACAAGAAAAACATGGTCACTCTCATAGTCATATTGGCGGTAAAATTGCCTCAGCATGGGCATATATGCCATCGGCTCATAAGGGGCATTATACCTTACATCGAATCCTAAATGCGCAAACAGTGCTTCTTCGAACAGGCTGAAAGCCGCATAGAAAGAATGATTGCTGATCCACCGCGGAAACTGCTCATAATGTCGTTGATCCATGAACTGGTACAACAACTCATGCTTTGTACGGAAAACTCCCGGCTCAAACCCTGCCGATAACCGGGCGGTCCATACAGAGACAGCATTTCCACGTGGCAGTTGTACAGGATAGGCAGCCGCATTCAAAAAAACCGGACGGCTCAGCAAATAATAGTCTCCTCTCAGAGACAGGTTATTCCACGAATACCTTACATTGAGATTCAGGGTGCGTGAGGTACTGAAGTCATTGTTCCAGCGCACATAGTTGCTGTTAAACCGACTGTAGAAATAGGGGGCCTTCCGCTCCAGGTAAGCAGCTTCAAGACGCAAACGGGATGCATCAGACACCCTGCCGGCATTTATCCCTCCCATAATACTAAGATCCTCATCGTTGTAGCCGCCATAAGTGTATTTAGCAAATCCGTCAATTGACAAAAACAACTCCGGATCAGAGCGAACCTCAACCCCGGGTTCGAATTGTGAAAACCGCTCATTCCTGAAAAGCTCTTCTGCCCCTTGTTCGGCCAGGTCAGGCTGCCTGATATTTACCAGGCGATGCGCAAGAAATACGGTGAGATTTAACGGAAAGCGTCTGTCTTCACTACCGGCAACCTGGCTGGACCAGCTGAGCCTGTTCTCCAGCACATGGACCAGGGTAGAATCGTAAGTAAATTGTTCATTGAAAGGACTTTCATGGGGATAGAAAGCCGGGGACGGCATCCCTACGTCCTCAAAAACATATGCCTCCCGCCGGTATTCTGCCGAATGCCTTAACACCCCGAAGCTCAGGAAACGATCGTTTTCCAACGTGTCATTTCCCAGGTGAATCCCGGGCTCATAAGACTGATGGATGCGAAATGCCAACTCCCGGAAACGTGAGGCAGCATCATACAGAAATACGCTGTCGCGAACCTCATCTTCCTCAAAACCCAGATGATCCTGCAGACCACCGCTCTCCATATTTTGCACCCGGTTTGCCACAAAGCTTCCCAATACCTGGTAGCGATCAGAAGGTGTGAAATCCAGGGTAAGCAGCAAACTGGCATTCCTTGACCGGACCCTGCTGTAATACCCCGGGGAGTTTACTACCTGGTACTCCATCCCGCCATAGACATCCTCATGAAAACGCTGATTATGCCTTGCTGTGAATAATTGTTCGTTTTCTGAACCGGTCACATAAAACAACTCGGAATACACGAAATCCGGCCTGTAATACCTGAGGTCACTGATGGAGTATGTGTACCCCGGAAAGATATTGTCAGGATACAGTGAAAAGTGCTGCTTCCTGTTGATATCAAATGCCAGTGAGCGGTTCACATGCCCTACATTCCCCTTCCCGGCAAAAAAATAAGGATCTCCGGAGTAATAATCATAGCGCTGGAAACCGGAAAGCGTGGTGTCAAGGTAAAGGTCGCCGTCAAAATACGGGTTGAACAGATCAGCTTCCGTAAACCAGGGTACAACAGAGGGCGGATCCTCTTCGCCGGATACCGTCAGCGGAATCAGGAGAACCATACTAAACCACACACCAACAAGGAAAACATTACGAAGCATGGTTACATATCGGAATTGGTCAAAAAAGCGTTGTAAAGGTAATCGTTTTTTTACTGCTGCCGCATAGTCCTGCATGGTATTTGCGGGGATAAAATATGCTGCCCCGTGGCATCTGTATTCTTTTGGCAGTCAATTATTATTAATTTTGTATACCTCTTAAACGTTGATTGATAGTTAGAAATGTACCGATTCACCTGTTTGCTTACAATATGTATGTGTTTTCTTTTCCCGGGCCATAGTTTTTCCCTGGAGAAAGAGACCAGGCAGCGTTCCCCGGAGGATATCTCTGTGGGCCTTACGCTAAGTGGCGGCGGTGCACGGGGCATTGCCCATGCCGGCGTGCTGCATGTCCTTGACAGCCTGGGAATCAGAATAGATTACATTACCGGTACCAGTATGGGGAGCATTGCGGGAGGCATGTATGCCGCAGGTTATTCAGCCAGGGAAATTGAGGAATTTGCCCTGGGAATGGACTGGGAAGCAATGTTCGCGAGAAGCAGCAATCTGAGTTACATTCATCCTGCAAGAAGGGAGGACCACAGAAAATTCTTCCTGGAGGTTCCGGTGGCCCACCGGAAAATCCAGTTACAAACCGGTGCCGTTGAGGGGCAACAACTATGGAACACCCTGAATGAAGTATTTCTGCACGTTCACGACATCAATGATTTTAACCAACTGGACATCCCCTTCAGATGCATAGCCACCAACGTTGAAACAGGCGAGGCGGTGGTCATGAAAGAAGGTAACCTGATTACAGCTATCCGGGCCTCCATGGCCATCCCTGCCGTTTTCAGAACGGTAGAGCGAGACGGGATGAAACTGATTGACGGAGGCGTAGTGAATAATTTCCCTGTGGTTGAAGCCAAAAACATGGGAGCAGATTTTGTAATCGGCGTCAATGTTTCACAAGGGTTAAGACCTGCAGAAGAACTGACTAACCCCATTGACATCATATATCAAATGGGATTTTACAGTGATGCCAGGTCTTTTACACAAAACAGGGAGGCCACTGACCTGTATATTGAACCGGAACTTAAGGGGTATACGGCAGCCAGTTTCGCCAGCACAGAAGAGATCATTGAGCAGGGAAAAATTGCTGCCCGTAAAATGATCGATCAACTGCTCGAGCTTCCGCAAAATGACCAGCCCAGAAAAGGCAACATAGCCGAACAAAGGGAAAAGATGCAGATTGTCATAGATAGCCTGCATTTCAATGGCTTAGAGAATGTGCGCCCATGGTTTGCAAGAAATTCAATGAATATCGTCCCCGGAGACACCATCACCTCCTCGGAGTTGACAAGGGGAATTAACAGGCTGTTTGCAACGGGCTACTTTGAACGGGTGCACTATAATTTACAATCAGAAGAAGACAGTAATGGGGTCATTCTGATAGTTGACCTGGAAGAAAGACCTTTTTCCAGCCTGGCAGCAGCCGTTCATTTCAGTTCATTTTCCGGGGTTGGCCTGATCGGAAAAGTCGGAAGTGAACGATTGTTCACCTATAACGCCATGGGTGAACTGGCCATCCTGGCCGGCGAAAACCCGGCTTTCAAAAGCCGGTTACTGTTTTATACAAGTGACCGGCGGCGTGCTTGGTTTGATTTGATTAACGAAGGTCGTATCATTATTTTCCCTTTGTATGAAGATTTTGATCCCATCGCGGAATACAGGCAAAGGTACTTCCGGAGCGAACTCTCTTTCAATAGTGTTTCAGGAACGAATGGGTTTTTCTCGCTGGGTTCCGGCTTCAGTTTCCAGGGACTGTCGCCGAAAATGAGGGGTAGAATCACAATTGAAGGAAATATCAGGGCTTTTGATGCCTTCGCCAGGTACAATCTCAATAGTCTGAACAGCAACTCCTTCCCTACCTCGGGGCAGCTTTTTGAAGGATCCGTTTCCTATCATTTTAACCAAAAACCTAAGCTTTCCACGCTGAGGCTGGATGGCCAGGACTCAACCCTGGAAGACATGGGTATTGAAATAGGAAACTTTCTGCGGGCAAAACTTAACTGGGAGACCTACGTGCGAATCAGTGAAACACTGACTCAGCTCTTGCAATTCCAGTTCGGCTATAACTTTGATTACAACCAGGGTTTTATCAACAACTTCAATGTGGGGGGCACCTACGCTTTCCTGAAAAACCAGGTTACTTTCTGGGGACTCAATGAATATGAACTGATCACAGAATCTGTATTTGCCGGTCAGCTTGGATACCAGTACCATATCGGGGGGGGGCTTTATGCTTCAGCATTTTCTAACGCTGCACTTTATGATTTCAGGCTAAACAGGCCTGAAGAGATTGGCAAAGAGAATCTGGTTTACGGGGGCGCGCTGTCATTGGGCTATGACTCCCTGATCGGACCTTTTGAGCTTACCTTTGCATACAGTCCTCAGTCCAAACGGGTTACCGGTTACCTGAACCTTGGCTGGGCTTTTTGATGGGCTGCGGCCAATGCACCCCTCTCCCGCTCCCGGGTTACCTGCTAAAATCTACGGGCGGCTCACCGCCGCGCAGGCCAATGCGGTCGCACAGACGTTTTATGCGGTCGTTGGGTATTGGCTGCCGCTATACCACAAATGGCGCAAAAATGACGCAGTAAAGGCCTGATCATATATTTCGGAAAAGCTTAATTTTACGCTTGCATTGAAAATGGAGAAACAGAACCACGCGGAGATACACTTAGACGATTAGCCAATGCTTTGGACGCAAGTCCGGATGAGATAATTGACTGGAAACTCTCTGAAGACAAAGGTTTTCTTATGGCTTTGAATCTTTCTTCACTGGGCTTTATTCTTTTCCCACTATTGGGAATATTAATCCCATTGATATTATGGATATCAAAAAAAGAAAAATTAAAACATGTAAACCAAACAAGCAAAGAAATCCTGAACTTTCAGATTACGTGGACAATTGTAGTAATATTGACTTTCATATATTTTGCAGGAAGCATGTATTATAGAATCAACCAGGCAGGAGATATATCACCGGCCATAATAATGGGAAATTCAGCCATTAAGTTTACAGTTTATGGATTCTTGTACTTATATAATTTTGTTTTAATTATAATCAATACCATAAATATTGGTAATGATAGAAAAGTGAAATATTTTCCTAAAATCAATGTGATTAAATAAAGGTATGCAGGCAGCTAATGCCTTGGGTTGGTTAGTCGGGTGCTTCGCACTCTCCGGTTGTTGGTTCTCATGGGTTGTGTAAAGGGGAAGCTGCCGGTGGCATGGGAAATGGGCGAAGCGGTTGTTGGTTGGTCAGGTGTCAAATGCCGGCATTTTATATTTCTCTTAACACGGCTTTGCATATCCTGTAGCTATGGGATCGGGCAAAAACAATCACCCCTGATGATTTCCAATATTTGCCAGTTATTTGATTTGCTGGCTTTTTTTTGTTTTTCAATATTCGCCAAATTTTTGTAGTTTTGGTAAAATTTTGTACTGGATGCCAAAAATTATAGAAAATTTACTAATTGAGAAATTTAAGGATAGAGAGTCTTTTACCCGACAGGACCTCTTTGACTTCTATCGTTATTTTGAACCTGATCTGAAAGAAGGAACCTTCGGATGGAGAATCTATGACTTGAAAAACAGAAACATCATCAGGCCAATTAAGAGAGGCCTTTATGTTATTTCATACAAACTCAATTACAAGCCGGAAATATCTCAGGAGCTCTTTAAGCTCGCAAAACGGATCACGGACAAATTTGAGGGTGCTAAGCATTGCATTTGGGAAACGGAATGGCTCAATGAATTTTCCCAACATCATGCCAGCAGAAGAATAATACTAATTGAAATAGAAAAGGAATTCATTGAGTCATTGTATTTTGAACTGAAAGATTCATCAAGAAGCGAACTGTTCCTGAATCCGGATAATAAAACCATTGAATTCTACATCGCAGAAAGCGAATATCCTGTTATCATCAAGAAACTAATTACCCGTTCACCAATTGCAAGAAGAACTGAGAAAAACTTGAAGTTCTATACTCCACTTCTTGAGAAAATATTGGTTGACTTATTTGCGGAAGACAAGCTTTTCTACTACTTGCAAGGTTCCGAGTTGATTCACATCTATAAAAATGCAATAAGCAACTACACTATTAATTTTACCAAACTCTTCAGTTATGCGAACAGGAGAGATAGGGAACAGGGAATTAAGCAGTTCATGACATACCACATGTACCACCTTGTAAAAGATATAATCGAATGATAAGAGGTTATTGTTTTACAGAAGAGTGGTTGGATACCTTCAGAAAACAGAAGGATCACAAGCGAATCGACAAGATCATGCTTGAAAAAATGATTTATGCACTCCACTTGTTAGAACAACTCAAAACCAATGGTCTTGAATTCATCTTTAAAGGAGGTACAAGCCTTGTGCTATTACTGAAAGAAGACAATCGTTTCTCCATTGATATCGATATCATTTGTAAGGCAGGACGAAAAGATCTTGAGGCTATCCTTCGGAAAGTTGTAGATTCTTCCCGTTTCAAAGATTACGACATCGACCAACATCGAAGTTACCAACCTGGGGTACCAAAAGCGCATTACAAGTTTTCATTCGAAACCAAAAAGCAAGGTTCGGGAACAATTTTTTTGGATGTGTTAATAGAAGATTCAATCTATCCTGAGCAGATAGAAATACCTATAAAAACCAAATGGATCGAAACTGATGGAGAAACCATAGTCACAATTCCTTCCATTGATTCAATTGCCGGGGACAAACTGACCGCTTTTGCTCCGAATACTATCGGCATTCCCTATTTCAAGGGGAAAGACGATCAGCCATTTTCCATGGAAATCTCCAAACAACTATTTGATTTGAGCAAGCTGTTTGAGCAAATTCAAAAGGTAGAGACTGTAGCTGCAAGCTTCGGTGCTTTTGCTAAACAGGAAATAGTATACCGAAAAACAGAAAATCCCAAATCTGAATTAACCCAAAACGTAGCGCTACAAGACGCCATTGATACTTGCCTGATCATTGCAAAGCGTGGGAATGGTTCACAGGATGAGAAAAGAAAATTTGCGGAACTGCAAAAGGGAATCAGGGCTTTTGGCAGTGGATACTTAATGCGTGGTAATTTCAGGATTGATGATGCTATTCCAGCTTCGGCCCGGGTTGCTTATCTGGCTGCGAAACTTTTGGTGAATGATTTAACCCCTATAGAGTATTTCGATGGAAAGGATTTAAAAAATCTAACCATTGAAGATCCTGATTGGAACTTCCTGAACCGCTTAAAAAGGCAACCGGATAAATCTTCCTTTTACTACTGGTACCATACTACCCGGCTTTTAACTACCAAGAAACACAAATAAAAGACACGATGCCCCAACAATGTATAAGTGTAATGCAGGCTGAACTACTGAAACAGAATATTCTGCCTTTTAGCAAAGGTGCAGTGCAGGCAGACAGGGAAGCACTGTAGCATGCAGTCCACCGGCCGGCATTGTCGCACAGGGCCTGAGGCAACAATTAAACCATCCGTAAGAAAATCAGCTACGGCCTATGAACCGCCAGGCGGCCGGATTGGCCTGGATCGTTCTTTACCTTGATTTCCAATGGGTGACAAGCCTGCATTTCTCCTGGCCTTCATTGCCTGTTATGGAATGCAGGCAACGCAAATGGTCTTGATTTGTAATGCACTGTGTTTTAACATCCACTTTGTCTCCCGCAAAGGTTTCTTTGAGCCATTGCACCTGTAAACGATCCATCCTGTGGGTCTTATGTATTGAATGGGGAATCGACTCCAGGGCCCATTTCACGTAAACCACATTATTTACATGCTGATTGATATCTATATCTGCAGTCAGCACCCGGAAACTGGCCATATAATCTGCTCCGGATAAAGACAGTATTTCATCCATATGCATTCTTTCCTCAGGTGTACCCTGGTGGCCATAGGCTTTTTTCATGTTTTCATCAACACGTACCGGTCTTTTTTTATTGGTGTCCAAAAAGATCCATGAGGACCGGGCTGTCGCCAATTCTCTTTCGTTGGTATCAAGCACACGGTAATTTCTGAAGCCCATAAACCGGTATACAGAACTGGGGATTGTCCGGACCACAATTCGGTCATTGAATGCAGGTGGATGGACAAACCGGATGTCAAAACCATGCAGCAACCATATCACCCCGTGTTTACGATAATATTCCAACCCTACCCCTTCAGCTTCACTTTGAAGCAATGCCAGTTCTTCAAAGTAATTCATCAGCGAATCAATCCTCAGTGTTCCGTCGATCCCGGTTTCATATATGTGTACCTGGTACTCTTTTTCAAAAGGTTTTCCGGCCATTGTAGCAGATCTTTTATGCGTAAGTCAGTAAAAGACAAAATAACCCCCAAAATTAGGATTTTCCATTGGCATATTTTGTCTGTTTTGCAGTCCGAAGCCAGATCCCTGTCTGTTGGATGGAAAAAGTTTCTAAGGCAATGACTCTATCATTGTTTCGTCATCAAAAACAAATAATGCAAAATCATTCCCTGGTTCAGACATTGAATACGCAGAGAAATATACCTGACCTGCTTCATAATACGTAAAATACAAAGGCTCGTATAGCTGTCTGGAATCTAATATCAAATATGTATTTGCTTTTTTATTCCTTTTATTATACTTCACATAATATAAGTTGTGATCAAATGTGAATATAAACCGCAGGTGGGCTTCGTCATGCTGAACATATTTAACCAGGGTAGCAAATGTTGGAGTTTCCGGATGATTGGCAAAATCAATTCTGTCATAAACATCTGTTATGCTGCCAAATGACTGAGGCGCGGCATTTTTGTTAAAATCAACAAAATAGCGAGGATTGATGCTGCCTGAGTCGTCAATGTGAAAAATTGTATCGTTCAATGTTTCCCAGTAAAGAATTTCCCCATGATATTCAGAAAACCAGTCTGCTACCGAGAAGCCAGAATTTCGTGTTCGCCCCTGTATCGTTAAAAAATGATCAAGATTTTCATCAAGGATAGATACAACAGGTGTTTCATTGGGAACTCCCCTGAACATATTTCGACTGATATAGGTCCCATTGCTTAAAGGGAATATATGGCCCGGGATCAAGTCTATTTCACTATCTATATGATATTTAACGGTTGATACGTAGCTGCCGTATTCATCATAGGAAAGAAGTTGCCTCGCCATTGCATCAACAATATGCAGATTGCCGTCTTTAATATAAAAGTTTGAAAAAGTTGTATATTCGCCAGGACCGTTACCACGGACTCCCACATTAAACAAATACTTCCCATTGTTTTTATCAAACGCTTTAACCTGGCCCCTGTCTTGTATATACAGCTTGTTGTTAATGAATTGAATGCGGTCTACGGAAGCGATCACGGAGGCTTCATTGGTTTCAAGTTCAACACACCTTGCCACAGACAAACAAAGGGTTTGTATGTTGTCAAAATCGATAAAAACAGGCTCTAATCTCTGTCCTTCTTCCCTGGTGCTGCAGGATGATAAGAAAACTGTGATGACGAGCAAAGCGATTGCCCTTTTCGCAGATACCATACAAATATGTCTATATCGCTGCATTTTAATTGGATTATTATAACAATAATGCAGCCGAATTTAATTCTATTTACTAATTCGCAATTTATTATTGCGTTTTTTTTAACATAAGGACCGCCTTTATGTAGACATAGCTTAATAAATGCCGTTGAAACCGCTATCAGTATTGCTCTAATATTATACTTAATACATCGATTTTAAAATTTATTAACTTATAAAAAAATATTTTTTGAATATCAATATATTGTTTTTTACTTTTACAACGAATGCATCTTAAACCCAAACACAGGAGCACCATGGGGACCTGGGGATACAGGAAACCCCGGAGACCCGATTGCTACGCCAGGAGTAACAGGCAATGCCATTGGGGGCAACCCCCATTTGCATTTCGGTGTGAGAACCTGGCAAAATGGCAAATGGGTATGGCTAAACCCGGCTCAACATTTTTCTTCAATTTTTCAGAATATAAATACAAACACCGGGCAAATTACAATCCCTTGCGATTAACATCGCCAGAAGAACCTTGACCCATTTTATAACCAAAAAAGATCCCAATTATATGAAACAAAGCCTAATCTGGATACTGGCCCTGGCAGCCATGGCCTTTTCCACAACAACACACGCACAGCGTTCTCTTCCGGACTCATTCATGTTTGAGGGCATCAACCTCAACAACACATCATACAATGAGATCATAGCCACATTTGGTACGCCCGATGAGTATCACATGTCACCTGGTGATTTCCCAGAAGACGGAAATATTGAACACTTTCTCTACAATTTCCCTGGACCGGATGTTTTTCTGGGCCGTGGAGAACTACACATTGTTATTTCTGGTGGCACAATCACTGACTTCTCTGTTATGGGCAGTGATTATAAGATATTTACCGACATCAACGGAGGCGTTGGGCCTGGCGACCCTATTGGCTGGTTTGCACAGAACAATTTCACCCTGAGTGCACCTGAGACAACTGCAGTTCCCGGTGTAAGCTTCAGGCGCATTGTTTTTCAGCCAGATATTGATTACATCACGTTTAGGGTTCAGGAAGCCAACGGAGTAATCGTAAACATTTACATTACCACATTATAACCAAAGCTCCCCCCTGGCAGCATTTACACCCCGGGCCCTAAAACCAGGGCCCGGGGCTGTTTTTTGCACCTAACCCATTGATCACTATATGATCAGACAAGCAATCCAGTAGTGCCTTTGAGCTCCGCTTAAGCGAATGCGGTACATTATCACAGCAAATAGAAACGACAAGACGCTAAGGCGGTTGTTGGTTTGTCGGCGCTTCGCGCCTCTAGTTGTTGGTTTTCATGGGCTCTGGACCGGGGAAGCTGCCTATATTCCGGGAAACGGGCCAAGCGGTTGTTGGTTAGTTAGTTGTTAGTTCTCATGGGCCGTGGTCAGGGGGAGCTGCCAATGGTCTGGTAAATGGGCCAGGCGGTTGTTGGTTGTTGGTTATCATGGGCCATGATAACTAAAAGGCGCGAAGCGCCGGAACCAACAACTGGAGGCGCGTCAGCGCCGACTAACCAACAACCGGAGTGGCGAAGCCACGACTAACCAAAAAAAAGCCCTGCCTTCAACAATAGAAAGCAGGGCTCCTGTAA
>SL_3KL_010_SEDDRAFT_10004671_pt1 | contig 12367 bp, 13 predicted proteins | sample SodLakKL_010_SED_2_FD_10381 | JGI IMG/M metagenome (IMG submission 10381)
AGGTCGGGAGTTCGATCCTCCCGAGTGGCTCAAGACCAAAGCATTTCGGGCAGGTAAATCGTAGGTTGTCGGTTCAAGTCCGACCGCGGGCTCCAAGATTTGATTTTTAAAAAAATAGCCCGCTCGCCTTTTCATTTTGATGAATTGGTAAACGGGCTATATAACTAAAATATGGTTGAGAGACTTTCATTTTTTCCTCTCCCTCTATGCCATAGAGCCAAGAAAGCAAAGAGTAGTATCCCACTTAGATAAGCTGTTGGTTCCGGAATAGGAACCAGCTCACCCTCCAGGTACCTCGCCCCCAGGATTCCCTGATCTTCCCAATAGACATTGTTAAGGAATTTATTGGCAGGGGAATTTTCAAAACGAATTTGATCATTGCCACCACCCAATATTGACCCAGACCAATTTGAGATCGTAAGAACACCCCCTCTTGGACGGACGGCAGAATCAAAATCCAAGATAGAACCATCCGAGCTCCCCATATTAACAGTTGAATCCCCCGACAAAGTCAATGTTCCCATAACATCACTGAAGCCGTCAGTTCCAAACTCTCCTCCGGAGAGTGTTAAGCTCGCATCAGCACTGTCAAAGCGATGATTATCTCCCAACAAGAGAGTTCCACCACTTATATTTATTTCCAATTCATTACCAGCTTCCACTAATATTGGAGCCGTAATAGTGATGACACCGGTGTTGGTTTTTGTGAGATTAAAACTCGCCGATCCGGCTTTGTCAAAAATGAGAGTTTTCCCACCTTCTCCGATAACAAAATTGGCACCGGTGGTATTCTCAACCGTCAGGGAGCCGATAGTAATATCTTGACGAAGATCAATAATCTTTCCATCAAGATCATCATCCCCATCAGAGAACAACACTTCCGCCCCGGGAGTATTGGGGGGTGTGTTCGGATTCCAATTGTTCGGCGCTTGACCGGTGATCCACCGGTTGTCCTGATTTCCTTTCGCTTCCCCTATCCACTCCTGCGCTTGCAGGGAATGAATAGAGAGAAATAATACAAAAAACAAAATTGTCTTCATTAATTTTTCCTCCAGTTGATTTTGAAATGAACCTTAATCTAAACATATTAAAACATAATAAACATATTCTTTCCAGTCTAAATTCGCTGAATTCTAAACAAGAGAATCTAGTTTATTCCATCTACAAAAACCTTACTACTTTAAAGTTAAAGCACAAAAGACTCCTTCCGGAGTATGTTTTGCACTGTGTGATATAAAGATTTTTACGAAGTAAAAAGCGAAGTAGCGCGAGCGAAGGGACTTGAGGGTCCTAAGTTTCCAAGTTTAGACTTCTTCGTCAGCCAGCGGATCACTTACTTCGTCCCCTTAAATTTTAAAACACATCCCTTGGATGTGTTTTAAATTTGCGCGAACTGGTAGAGGATGTTAGAACTGATTTGTAAGAATAGATTTATAAGTCAAATTGAAAAAAATAGTAATATGTAATACTATAACCGAGTTGAGTAATTTAATGCCAATGTAGCTCAGTTGGTAGAGCACGCTCATGGTAAGAGCGAGGTCCGCGGTTCGATCCCGCGCGTTGGCTCCGGAATAAAATGAGTACTTTTAATGACCAGGCCCGCGTGACTCAATTGGTAGAGCAACGGTATCGCCCGCCTACTTTGAAATGCCACCCTAGCTCAGTTGGTAGAGCGCATCTTTCGTAAAGATGAGGTCGGGAGTTCGATCCTCCCGAGTGGCTCAAGACCAAAGCATTTCGGGCAGGTAAATCGTAGGTTGTCGGTTCAAGTCCGACCGCGGGCTCAAGTTTCTACACTTACAAAACACAACTAGAGTCAAATCAGGTCTGTAGTAATTAATTAAACAATCACATAATAATGGGATTTAATAGTTAAAAACCTTTGCGCAGAATGGCAGAAAAGGTTAGAACTATTTTCGTCGAGATTATTGATAAGAATGTTTGTGTTCCAATAATTTATCCCAATTTATAGAACACTATTTCTTTTTTCTTTTTCTAATCAAATTCATCTCATATCTTTGAATTGCATCAAGTGAAGTTTTCCAATTTCTTCCATCTTTAACACCCGCAACCTTACCAGTACGGATAAGAAGACCTAAATATTCTGCGCTGTACTTAGTTTGAGGGGCAATTTTTGATAAAGACACTAATGTATTTTCTTTAGAAGAATTTTTTATTGCGCGCAGATACAAGTCCAAGGATCGTTCCACAGCTTGTGAAATAAAAAATACTAAATCTTCTATATTTCCTTTATCTGCTTTTTGCAGTGCCTTGTAATATTTTAATCTATCATTTTTAAGTATGACCACAATTGGATATCCGTACTTCATTAAAATAATGTTTAAAATAAGTCTACTTACTCGCCCATTACCATCACCAAACGAGTGAATATTAACAAAACGATGCTTGAACTCTGTCGCTATTGTAATAGTATCTAGGTTATCTTTACTTTTCTTGTACCAAGATAGTAGATCTTTCATTTTATGTGGCACCTCAAATGCTGGAGGCGGAACATGTTTGCTTCCAGCTATACGCACATCATATGTACGATACGAACCCGCCTCCACACCATCAATACCCAGAACAACCAAACTGTGTAAATTTCTTATAAGCATCTCACTTAATGGAACATTTTTTTTAATATCTACAATGTCGTATAGATACTCAATAGCTTTGGCGTGATTTTTTACCTCGAGATGATCTTTGAGCGGTTTTCCTTTAATTGTAATACCTTGTTGCAATACAAGCATTGTTTCTCGCAAGGTAAGTGTATTCCCTTCTATTGCGTTTGAATTGTAGTTCATTTCAATAGAAAACTGTTCGCGAAGCTTTTTCACTAAATATGGTGGAAAAGGTCGTGCTTTCTTTAGCAAGACTAATTTATCTTCAATTCTTTTTAAAATCAGTTTATTCTTCATGGTTTACTTTAATATCGTATAACTCAATTTATTATACTATCCGATATTAAGAAAAGCAAGTATTGTTGGTGTATAAACACAAAATCCCCTACTATGGGGATTTAATGTATCTTTTTTCGATGCGCGAGTGAAGGGATTTGGTCAGGAATATTTTGTCTTTCGTCAAAGACAAAATTTCACGACCCTAGCTCGCCTATTTTTTCTACTGAAAAAATATGGCTGTGCTTTTCAAGTCCCAACGAAACTGAAACAGTTCAGTTTCTTCACTCACACAAAACAAAAACCCCTTTCGGGGTTTGTTTTGCGCGAGTGAAGGGATTTGAACCCTCGACCTCTGTCGTGACAGGACAGCGCTCTAACCAGCTGAGCTACACCCGCAAATATAGTAACAAGAACAATATATCAAAAAAATGTAATAAAACAAGTACTATTTATTTCCCTCACGAAACCCACATTGTGGGCAACCGCTGTCCCCACATGATTCACAATTAAAATCCAATCCATCATTCGGCTTCAGTGGTAATTTAGACTTTTTCTCAACCCCTGATTCCTCCGCGATATTTTTTTCTCCTTCATTGGCATCTTTCTCATCCATTTCCAAGTCTTTGAAAAAATCTTTTTGTGATTCTTGTGACATAAATAAATTTAGTTTGGTGCCGAGGGTGAGATTCGAACTCACGACCCCCGCTTTATGATTGCGATGCTCTAACCAACTGAGCTACCCCGGCATTTTAATTTAAATTTTAAATTAACATATAATTGTATGCAAACCCTCAAATCTAACTAAACCCCGACGCTTCGGTCGGGATCCCGACTAACCGTCGGGACTACCCCGACATAACAACCAACTCCATAGAATAATAACAAAAAGAACAACAAAAACAAAATCCAATTCAGATCGCAAAACAAAAACCCCCGCCTAAGTCCGTCTAACTTTCAAAGAAAGTTTTTCGGATTTGGGCGGGGGTTTTTACTTGTTGCGGAGGCCGGATTTGAACCGGCGCCTGGAGGTTATGAGCCTCCCGAGGTTCCAGACTCCTCCACTCCGCGACTGTCAGTATACAATAAAATATTGACAAAATGCAAATCAGATAAAATCAAACTCCTTAAAGACTCTCTCGTATGAATTTATCGCTTTTTGCGCTTCATTTTTACTCAAAACAACTTCCCCTTCATGGGCAATGGTATTTCTAACCTTATGAGCTTCCCAAGCATCTTCAATGGTTCTGAATTCTGATTTACTTATTTGTTTAAGCTTATCTCCCAAAGATTCTCCGGAGTAGCCCAAATTACTCAAAAGATCATCCAAGATAATATCGGCTTTTAGAATAGCCGCTCGCCAATCATTCGGATTGCTTGATGACATATATTCTTGAATGGACTGCCAACTCTTAATTTGTTTTTCTTTTATAGCAGATGGAATTTCCCCCTTCTTGGCATATTTCTCAATAAGATTAGAATCTAATTTGTATATCTTTGAGTTTTTTTTATTCAATATAATTATCAAAATTATAGCTATCACAGATAATATGATGGAGATAATTTGTATATATGAGAAAATATGTGAGAGAAAAGATAATATCCGATCCCAAATTTCTCCCCATAATCCTTCTCCGACATCCGGAATAATAGCGGATAAGACGGTAACTATCAAAAAGATAAAGACAATAACACCGAATATTTCTCCAAAAGCTCCGCCGGCGCTTTGTTTTTCTTTTAAAGAAAATACTCCTTTTTCTTTTTCTTTTGCTTTTTCTTCTGCCATATTATTTCAAAAAATCTTTAGATACCCCAAAAAGTACATCTTCTCTGAGCCAAGGAGCCATTAATTGCAATCCTGCCGGCATATCCCCATTCTCTTCTTTTACGTTGCCCGAAGGTATTGATATTGCCGGCACTCCTGTAATATTAGCAGAAACTGTGAAAATATCAGCCATGTACATCTCAAGTGGATCATTTATCTTATCACCTATTTTAAAAGAGGAAGTCGGAGTTGTTGGAGTGGCTATTATATCAATCCCCTTCTCTCCATCTTCATTCCCGAAAACTTTTTTGAAATCTTCTCTGGCAAACCTTCTGACTGTATGAGCTTTATTGTAATAAGCATCATAATATCCGGCTGATAGAACATAAGTTCCTATCATTATTCTAGACTTGACTTCCTTACCCAAAAGTTCTCTGGAATTTTCATATTCTTCCAAAAGGTCTTTTCCTTCTACCCTTTTCCCATATCTCATCCCGTCAAAGCGAGCCATATTGGAGGAAACTTCCGCCGGAGTTATTATATAATATGCATTCAAAGCATGTTCCGTATGAGGAAGTGATATATCCTCTACTTCATATCCTCTATCTTCAAGTTTCTTTAATGCTGACTTGAAATTATCCAAGACAACTTTACTGATTCCTCCATTCTCTATTAAATGCCAAGGAACTCCTATTCTTTTACCCGCTTTACTTGATAATCTTTCTTTTTTCCGCTCACTAATTCCGTATGTAGTACTATCCAAAGGATCATACCCTTCAATTTGATAAAATACATCTTCAACATCAGAGACATTCATTCCCAGAGGGCCTATTTGGTCCAACGAAGATCCCATAGCAATAAGCCCGAAACGAGAAACCGCTCCGTAAGTGGGTTTGAGGCCAACGCAACCGCAAAATGAAGCCGGTTGCCTTATAGACCCTCCGGTATCCGATCCTAAAGAGATGGGAGTCATTCCTGATGAAACCGCAGTAGCTGAACCGCCCGATGAGCCTCCGGGAACCCTATCATTATCATGCGGATTTTTTGTGGTTTGGAAAGCTGAATTCTCTGTTGAACTACCCATAGCAAATTCATCCATATTCACTCTTCCAATAAAGATGGGGTTATTCTTCTTTAATTTTGATATAACTGTGGAGTCATAAGGAGCTGTGTAGTTTTCAATTATTTTTGATGCTGCAGAAGATACTTTTCCCTTCATTAAAATATTATCTTTTATAGCTATAGGTATTCCTGTTAAAAGATCAGCATTCCCTTCGTCAATCTTATTTTGAGCATTTTTTACATTCTCTTCAATGTCGGAAAAGATTTCAAGAAAGACTCCCAACCTTTCGTCTTTTTCTTTAATAACTTCAAGATGTTTATCTACCAGCTCTTTAACTGAAATGTCTTTTTTCAGGAGAAGATTATTGGTTTCTTTTATGGTTAATTTTTCCATATTACAGTATCTTTTTCACAGACAAATACCCCTTCTTGGACTTTGGAAAAGAGTTAATTATATCGGATGTTTTAAATGAAAACTTACTTTCCGAAACATCCTCCCTAAAAATATTTTTTATATCTCCTATGTATTCGTCAGAAGAAGCGTCAATAGAGCCGGATACTTTCTGAACCTTGCTTGAATATTCAAGTATTGAAGAGATATTTTCACTCAAACCCACAGAATCGCTTCCGGATATCCTTATTCTGGAGAGTTTTGAAAGATTTTCCACATTTATTTCCATTGAGAAAATAGTATCACGAGAAAGGTAATTATTCCAGACAAACTTGGATTAATCTTTGACCATTTCCTTGAAAGTATTTTCATTCAATACCTTAACGCCTAGCTTTTTTGCTCTTTGGGCTTTAGACCCCGGATCTTTCCCAGCTACGACAAAAGAGGTCTTTTTTGATACTGAATCGGATATCTCACCGCCTTTCTCCCTAACTTTACTCCTCGCTTCATCTCTAGAGAAACCGGACAAAGAGCCGGTAAAAACGAACGTTTTTCCTTTAAGAGTTTCATCTTTTCCTTTTTGTTTTTTTATTTTTATTTCTTTCAGCAATCTCTCAAGTGATTTTTGATTCTCTTTATCTTCAAACCAATTATTTATAGATCTTGCAACAACGCTTCCAATCCCGTCAACTCCCTCAAGCTCCTCAGTTTTGGCATAACGGATATTCTCAAGATCTCCGAAATATTCGGCCAGAAGATAGGATGTCTCCTCTCCCACATTGGGAATAGAAAGAGAAGTTAGTAACTTCCCAAGAATTATCTCTCTTGAGTTTTCTATAGACCTTATTAAGTTCTCGGCAGACTTTTCTCCAAAACCGGACAGTATCTCAAGATCCCCTTTCTTAAGTCCGAATATATCTGCATAAGTTGAGATCAATCCGGCATCAATAAAAGCATCTATTAAATTGGGTCCCAAGCCCTCAATATCAAATCCTTTCTTTGAGACAAAATAATGAAGTTTTCTTCTGTGTTGCTCTCCGGACCCGGAACTTACACATCTAAAAGCGGCCTGCCCCGGTATTCTTTCTATTTTCCCATCTCCTCCGCATTCGGGAACCTTATTTGGAAAATAAAATTTCTTTTCTTTGCCAGTCCTCATCTCTTTCAATACCTCTACTATGTCAGGAATAACGTCACCTGCTTTTTGTAAAACCACAGTATCTCCTATTCTTATATCCAATCTATTTATTTCATCTTCATTGTGAAGAGTAGCTCTTGAAACAACAGATCCAGCAATTAAAACTGGCTCAAGTACAGAAACTGGCGTTACAACTCCAGTTCTACCAACTTGCAAAATAATATCTTTAACAACGGTAGTTGCCTGCTCTGCCGGAAATTTCAACGCAACAGCAAAACGAGGAGCTTTTCCTGTAAACCCTAAAGCTTCTTGATGTTCTTTCTCATTAACTTTTACCACCACTCCATCAACAGGATAATCTTCTTTTGAAGCCTTCTTCTGCCAACTCTTCCAAAAATCTATAACTTCTTCTATATTTTTTGCAACAAGAAAGTTTTTATTAACCTTGAATCCCAATTTTTGCAAAAGCTTGAGTTCGCTTTCCTGATTTTCCGGAAAATCATTATTAAGATGAGCAATATCGTATATAAAAGTATCTAAAGGCCTCTCAGATGCAATTTTCGGATCCAATTGCCTGATTGACCCAGCAGAAGCATTACGAGGATTTGCAAAAAGTGGGAGATTTTCCTTCTTTCTTTTTTTATTTAATTTCTCCAATGAACTTTTACTCATCCAAACTTCTCCCTCAACAAAAACATCAACGTCATCTCTTAATACCAAAGGCACCGAATCAATAGTCTTTACATTTAAAGTAACATCCTCACCAACTTTTCCATCTCCTCTTGTTGAAGCTTGAAAGAACTTTCCCCTCTTATACTCCAGAATTATCTTCAAACCGTCTATTTTTATTTCTGATATATAAGTAGGGCGAACATCTCTTCCATAATGCTTTTTAAGCATTCTTTTTATTCTCTCATCAAAATCTCTTATCTCTTCTTCCGTAAAGCAGTCGTTAAAAGACCACTGAGGCACTTTGTGAGTAACTTTTTTAAACTTAGGCAGAGGTTCCCCCGCAATTCTCTGAGTCGGTGAGTCAGGTGTTATCAATTCAGGATATTTCTCTTCAAGAGAAGCGAGTTCATGTTTCAAAGAATCCAACGCTTCTGGAGAAATTTCCTCTCTATCTAAAACATGGTAATTATACCTATGTTTTCTTATCGTATCTTTGAGCTTTTGAATGCGAATCTTTATATTTTCAGGTATTTTTTTTGAAGTCATATTAATTAATCCTCAGAAACAGGATCCCTTGAATCTTCAAAATATCTTATTTTGATCCCCCTTTCCATTGTCTGTAATTGGCAATTGCTATAACCTCGGGAACTTATAACCTTCTCTAACAATCCCGGTATCTCTTCTTCCCCCTCTTCAACTGAAACAGAAACGCATGGATCATTTGTACTTCCCGTGAGTCTGAATTTAAATGCATCACCATCAGCATCAGAGGTAAAATTCTTGCCACATTCATAATTTTTATTGTCAGGATTTATAAGACGATATATGATGCATTCCGCTCCGCTATCTGCGGCATAAAAAGATTTTTGTGACTCTAATCCTGCTGTTGATATTATCAGTCCCCTGAAAGCGATATTACCCAAAGAAAAAGCCAGCAAGGTTAATACTCCGACAACAATAATTGTTATTAAAAGCGCTATACCCTCTTCTTTTTTTAGGTTGATATTTTTCATCTTATATCCAAAATAAGGTTATGCACCGATATTTCTCTTTCCTTTGTCCCTTGAGTCCAACTTACAGTTGAAGTTATAAGAGCTTCCACTTCATTTTCTTTGAACTTAACAGTAACCTCTCTTTCAAATTGACTAAATTCGGAAGGTAGTTCAGGAACAGCCCCCTCAAGTCCGGAAGACCACTCCTTCCTTGATAATGCATTCGTGTCTCTTTGATATCTTACATACTCTATACCCTCTTGTGCCAAATAGAATGCTATTATTTGGTCTCTGGCAAAAATTGAATTTGAAATGCTATGATAAGACGCCGTATATGCCGCCGATGCAACCAAAGAGAAAACAGCAATAGCAACCAAAGTTTCAATTAGGGTAAACCCGGACACTAATTTTCTTGCTGTTTTTATGTTTTCTTCTGTTGTTTTTTTCATTAACATTTTATTCTTTTAATCTCCTTTGAGATATTGTCGTCTGTAATTTAAAACCCTCATCATCACCACTTGAAAGAATCGCTCTACCTTCAATAAAAACCGTTATCCTCGGTTGAACATCATCCTCTTCAAAATCCGATGAACTGAACTTTAAATTTTCTATAACCACATTATCTGAAGTTAAAGAAATAAAAGATTCATCTTCTCCGAAAATCTGTCTTTTAATAGCGTCATCTTTAAATCTATATGCTATTCTCTTATCTTCGCCACCACGACTGAAAGTTACGGCTAAAAAATGCACATCCGAACTATCGGGGCATTGATTCTCCCTATCTAAAAACGTCCAGCTTTTTCCTAAATTACCCTTTCCAGTGAGACAATAATAATTTCTACCGAAGCGAATATCTCTTGTCATACTTTCCAAGGTATGGTTTAGATTATTTATGATTAATTTAAATTCTTGAGCTTTGGCATTTGTATTTGATAAGAACACCATTCCTCCTATGCCGGTAACTATAACAACCAAAAATACAGAAAGAGCGATAAGAACCTCTACTATGGTAAAACCTCTTTTTTGATCAAAATTGGTATTATTATTATCTTTATTAAAATTCATATTATTCAAATGAAACAAGTCCTCCTTTAGAACGGATGTTAAATGTCTTTGAAAAATTCACAGAACTAATGGTTACCAAACTGTTATCACACTCTTCAAAGCCACTAGGGATTCCGGGAATATTTCTTATAATTGTAGCATCCGGCCTCGGTCTTCTGAAAGTAACAGAAAGAGTCTCGCCCTCTTTTAATCCATTACCATCGCAACTGATGGAATTAATAAAATTATTATCGTCAATAGAAAATGTACTCAAGATTTCATATTCCCCCCCTCCTCCATAAAGAATATCCCACCATTTACCCATTTCATCTTCATCCTCGTATTTATCCTCATTCCATATAAAAGAGTAGAAAATGTATTCTTGATCATTTTCCCTAAAATGAACTCCATAGCCGACATTGAAACTGTTATTAGGAAAAGGACTCCTGCGAACTCCCAAAGCAAAAGCTTTCGCTTGATAGATTATCAATTCAATTTCCTGAGCGTTATTCTCAAGGGTTATCCTTTCGCTGAAATCTCTTTGGGATATAAGACCTATAGACAAAATGATTGAAATTATTCCCAGAACAACAACTATTTCTATTAGAAGAAAACCAAAATGAGAAGCTTCTTCGCAAGAATTTATTCTCTTATATGTTTTTTTCAACATCTTATATGCTTAAAATAAAAGCTAAGCTGAATACATCCCACTCAAACAAAAAGTAAAGAAAGGTACCCAAAACAAGAAACGGTGCAAACGGTATCTCACTTTTCATTGTAAGATTTTTAAAAGAAAAAGACAATTTACTCTTTCTGTAAGAAAGAAGTTTTCCGATAAATAAAAGTATTAATGCATATAAGGCCCCCACCCAAAAAGCCAGTGCCGTTGCGGATATCCCCCCGATAAATCCCAAGAAAAGTCCCATACCTAAAACCAATTTACCATCTCCAAGCCCTATCCACCTTCCATCGGATACGTGCCATAAAATGTAGAAAAATAGGAATAAAACAGGTCCCGCCAAAATATCAAGAAAAAATATGAAAGAAAAAGGTTCAATAAATAAACGAGTAATCAATCCCAAAAGCGCTAATGATATGAAAGATAAGGAGAATCCATCCGGGATTATCTTATTCGGAATGTCATAAATGACAATTGCCCCCAATATTCCAAATATTGCAAAAAGATACAAAGAATGTATCAAAAAGGTTGAATTATATATATCTCCTCCATAAAAACTTAATTGCTTTAAAAATACCAAAAGAAAAACGACTCCCATAGCAAGTTCAACTAAAAGATATCTGGGAGATATTTTCTTCCTACAACTTAGGCATTTACCTTTAAGAATAAGAAAACTGACAACAGGAATAAGTTCCTTCCATCCCAACATCTTAGCGCAGAAAGGACACTTGGATCTACCCTTCGTAAAGCTCTCACCTTTTTCCATCCGGAGACATACGGCATTTATAAAACTACCTGCTGAAATTCCAAAAAGAAAAGAAAAAATAGAGAAAAAAAGTATCATAAAAGGGCTGAATTAGGAACCCGGGCACTGCGTTTCATCATCTTCCAAAGGTTTACTGATTCTTCTAACCACCTCTCTTGAGTCAACGCATAAATGATCTTCGCTTTCAAAGACGAGTTGCACTGATACCGCCCAATCATCCGGACTTTGATTACACTTACTTTCTCCTCCGAGTCCTTTGACTGATTCGTATAGTCTAAAGGAGCAAACCCCACCATTCGGATTATCATATCTTCCATACTGAGTAAAATGTATCCTGGATTCCGACAGTAAATTATTCATCTCGGTCAATATTCTGGCATCTACGGCCTGCTCTTTAGCTTGATCATAAGAGACAATAGCTATTGCAACCAAAAGCCCTATAATAGCAATAGAGATCAAAAGCTCTGTTAATGTAAACCCGGACACTAATTTTCTTGCTGTTTTCCTGCGGTGAAAACTTTTTGTCTCAACCATTTGAAAAATATTTTTTTTCATACTTATTAATATTATCTTCTACATTACTTAAATAACACCTCTATATTATAGAACATTTATCAATCAATTCCCACAAGACTTCTCAACAGGTTAAGTAAAAGGTATTTACCTCAGGCTTACACCCATAAGAACTCGCTCTACGTCGCTAATAAAACAAAAACCCCGCAAAAGCGGGGTTTTTAGCGAATAAAACTACAGAGCGATTAGATAGCTGCAGGACAAACAGTAGCAGTGCCCAAAGCAGCAGTTTCTCTAGCTGCTCCAGTACTGTCCACACAAAAGAAATTGTCAGAATCAATTAACTTAACAGCAGCTGCCCATTCACTATTATCAGTTGCTAGATTACAAGCATTATTTGTACCATCAGATGTTTCATCAGCAGAAGCATAAAATCTATGAGGATTTG
>SL_3KL_010_SEDDRAFT_10004672_pt1 | contig 12362 bp, 10 predicted proteins | sample SodLakKL_010_SED_2_FD_10381 | JGI IMG/M metagenome (IMG submission 10381)
CGCCCCCCCCCCCGGCCCCCGATTCCTGGGCAGCCGAACCGGCCAATGAGGTCGGCATCTGGCTGATCACCATGGAGGCAGGGGCCAGCTATACCCTGCCCAAAGCCTCTCCGGGCGTGAAACGGTCGCTGTATTTTTACGAGGGGAACAAGTTGCTGCTTGCAGGCATCGGAATCGAGCCCCGTCACTCGGTCGAGTTGCTGGCAGACCAGGAGGTAACTGTCGGGAACGGCGACTCCCGGGGCAGCATGCTGGTATTGCAGGGACAGCCCATCCGCGAGCCGGTGGCACAGTACGGCCCCTTTGTCATGAACACCCAGGCCGAGGTACAACAGGCCATTGACGATTACCGCAAGACCCAATTCGGGGGCTGGCCCTGGCCCCGCCCCGACCATGTGCACAAAGCCGGGCAGGGCAGGTTTGCCAGGTATGCCGACGGCCGCGAATCCCGGCATAGCTGAGTTCCCTGGCCAAGGAAAACCCCCGGGAACTTCCGGCTCATGAAGGAACCGGAAGCTTCGGGGGGGTGAATGGAAGCCTTCTGCAGCCCGGGATCATCACCGATTCGGCCGTTGTTCACTGACCCTGTTCGTTCTTCTCCCTTTGGATGTATTTCCGCTCAAGGAAAAACGACAGAAGCAACCCGATCCCGCCAAAAAACAGTACGGATGCTCCATAAATAATGTTTACGGTTTCCCGCACATGGAAGGCCATCCAGGACGTTTCAGGAATAGTGCCCAGCCAGTGCCGGCTGATCAAAAAGCCGGACAGCAGTCCAAAGCCCAAACCGATCAGCAGGATGGAGGCCTTAAGGCTGTTGAAGGATCTTTTTTGGTATAACGGGAATGGGGCATTCCGCAATAAGCCTGGGGCCTCTCCGGGATGTCCCAGCTTTTCTATCATCAGCATACGCTCCCGGCGTCGCACAAAAAGTTCCACAATCCTGTAGACCCCAAGGGTTACGATTCCAAAAATGACGGGAATAAAAATGAATTCGAGCATGAGGGTAGGTTTTAAGTTAAAAATGAGCTTTGTTTGTATGTTTTGACGCAAGCACTTGCTCCTGGTTACACATGGTTGCGGACTGAATGCAAAATGAGCGACAACAATGCTTTTTTTTGTAACCAAACAATAAAGCCTGCGTCAAAAAGATACAAGATGGAATCCGTTGCTGAGCGAGATCTGATCAACCGCATCCGGAGCGGGGAACCCGGGGCTTTTTCCGGGCTCCTGAGGCAGCATCAGCATACGGTGTATTCATTGATCGTTCAAATGGTTTCTTCGCGCGAAGATGCGGAAGAACTGACCCAGGATGTCTTTGTCAAGGCTTATCAGAAGATCGGTTCTTTTCGCGGCGAATCGGCAATCGCTACCTGGCTGTACCGCATTGCCTACAATACGGCCATTTCGGCAGTCCGTAAAAAGAAACCAATGTTCACCGTCCTGGATGAAAAAACCATGTACGATGTCCCCGACGAGGTGGTTGACGAGGTGCTCAACCGCGATCACGACGAAAACATGCTGCAAAGCATACAGCAAGCCATCGCACAGCTGCATCCTGACGAAAAGGCACTGATTTCGCTGTACTACACCCAGGGCAGAACGTTAAAGGAAGTGGCTTCCATCATGAACCTTAGCGGGGGCAATGCCAAAATAAAGCTTTTCAGAATCCGTAAAAAGATTGTACGTATCATCAGGCAGACACAAAATGGACCGCGATAAAGCCCTTCGAAAGGCGCTGAGCCGGATTGAAGCACCCCTCCCCCATGGTTTCCACAACCGGGTAATGGACAGGATACACCGGGAAGCCGCACTCAGGGACAAACGGAATGATGCACTAAGCGTTGTGCTGGCAGGCATGGTTTCGTTGTTTCTTATAGCGGCTGCAGTATACCTGTTGGCCGTTTACTCCGGCTTCACTATGCCGGATTTGATCCCAACGGTACATCTTGATTTCCTGTCCGGCCCGTCAGTGGTTTATTCTGCAACCCTTGCAGCGATTGTCGTTGTATTGCTTTTGCTCGATCTTTTACTCAGGCAGATTATGGGCAGGGCTAATGAGTAGTTCAGAAAACAAGCTCCCTCTGAAAAACTGGTCGTTCAAAATTCGGGCTTTCCGGCACCAATTTTGAACGACCAGGCCAGCCCGCCATGGGCACTCATTCCGGATTGTTTGTTTTGCTGAATGCTTAGGCGGATCCGTTTGGTGACTAGCTTTTTTAATCCTGCAGACAAAATTTTGAACCACTACCCTTACGGTACATGCACTGTATTGGAAGCCGGGAAAGTCTATTCCGTCAAATCAAAACGATCGGCATTCATCATTTTAACCCATGCATTCACAAAATCTTTGACAAATTTTTCTTTGTTGTCATCTTGTGCATACAGTTCTGCATAAGCCCGCAACACAGAGTTTGAACCAAACACCAGATCGACCCTGGTTGCTGTCCATTTCCTCTGATTTGTCTTTCGATCAACAACATGATACAAATTATCTGAAACAGGCTTCCATGAGTAATTCATGTCCGTAAGATGTACGAAAAAGTCATTCGTCAGTACACCTTCCCTGTCTGTAAAAACGCCGTGCTTTGTACCCCCGTGGTTTGTTCCCAATACACGCATGCCGCCTATTAAAACAGTCATTTCAGGAGCCGTTAGGCCCATAAGCTGTGTTCTGTCAAGCAGGAGTTCTTCGGGCTGCACATCATAATCTTTTTTGAGCCAGTTTCTGTAGCCATCGTGAATGGGTTCGAGGTCGTCGAACGATCCGGCATCGGTCATTTCGTCTGTGGCATCACCCCTGCCCGGGCTGAAAGGAAGCTTGATATCTACCCCGGCTTGCTGTGCTGCTTTTTCAATGGCAGCAGTGCCTCCCAGTACAATCAGGTCGGCAATGCTTGCTTTTTTCTCCAGGCTTTGCTGAATTTCTTCCAGTTTTGCCAGTACCTTGCGCAACCTCTCTGGTTCGTTGCCTGCCCAATTCTTATGGGGTTCAAGACGGATCCTCGCTCCGTTGGCACCACCTCTGTAATCGGAGCCTCTGAATGTTCTTGCACTGTCCCAGGCTGTGTTGATCAGCTCTGTTTGCGACAGCCCACTGTTGAGCAACTTTTTCTTCAGGTCTTCAATTTCTGTTTCCGACAGGGTGTAGTCAACCGCCGGAACGGGATCCTGCCAGATAAGGTCTTCATCGGGTACATCAGGTCCCAGGTAACGGCTCTTGGGGCCCAAATCGCGATGAGTCAATTTAAACCATGCACGGGCAAATACATCTTCAAAATATTCCGGGTCTTTATAAAAGCGCTCCGATATTTTACGGTACTCCGGATCCATCTTCATGGCCATATCGGCATCTGTCATGATGGGGTTGCGTCGCACACCGGGTATGTGCGCATCGAAGGGCTTGTCTTCTTCTTTGATGTTAACGGGTTCCCATTGCGATGCCCCTGCGGGGCTTTTTTTCGACTCCCATTCGTGATTGAGCAAAAGATGAAAATAGGTATGATTCCACCTATCGGGCTTGCTCGACCATGCACCTTCCAGTCCGCTGGAAACAGTATCTTCGGAATGGCCTTTCCCTTTGGGGTTTTTCCAGCCAAAGCCCTGCTCTTCCAGTGGGGCTTCTTCGGGCTTTGGGCCCAGAATCGATGCATCGCCATTTCCGTGGCACTTACCAACGGTGTGGCCGCCGGCGGTTAATGCAACGGTTTCCTCATCGCTCATGGCCATGCGCTTGAATGTTGTGCGTACATCCTTTGCGGTTCTTAGCGGGTCGGGTTTGCCATCCACCCCCTCGGGGTTTACATAAATCAACCCCATCTGTACGGCAGCCAGAGGATTATCCAGCGATTCACGGTCCTGATCATTGGAATAGCGTGATTTTGTGGGTTCGAGCCATTCTTTCTCAGCTCCCCAGTAAATGTCCTTTTCAGGATGCCAGATGTCTTCGCGTCCGCCAGCAAACCCAAAGGTTTTAAAGCCCATGGATTCATAGGCCATATTGCCGGCAAGGATAAACAAATCGGCCCACGAGAGTTTGTTGCCGTACTTTTTCTTGATGGGCCACAGCAGCCTGCGTGCCTTATCCAGGTTCACATTATCGGGCCAGCTGTTAAGGGGTGCAAAGCGCTGGTTCCCGGTATTACTGCCTCCGCGTCCGTCGGCAATACGGTAGGTGCCGGCACTGTGCCATGCCAAGCGGATCATAAAACCACCATAATGCCCCCAGTCGGCCGGCCACCAGTCCTGGCTTTTGGTCATGAACTCCTTAAGGTCGTTTTTCACTGCTTCCAAATCGAGTTTTTTAAATTCTTCCCGATAGTTGAAATCCTTTCCATAAGGTTTGGTTTTGGTGTCGTGCTGGTGCAGAATATCCAGGTTTAGGGCATTGGGCCACCAACTCATTACCGATTTTTCTGTATCCGTGTTTGCCCCGTGCATTACAGGGCATTTTCCTTTTTTAGAATTGTCCATATCTATTTTTTTTTAAAATTACTTTCTTATTCTGTCTTAACAAAATTTTGCTGCCAGTGTCAGCTTACCGGATAACCGGATCCTGAAAATTAACAAAAAACTTAAAAAGTTCAGCCTGACAAGACCAAAAGAACTCAGCAGCTGACTGACTGTTATCGTGCTTCTGATATAAACTTCGCTCAATGGCCCGAATATCCCGTATTCTTTCCGGGAACTCATCAAAACAATCATCCCCAAAGTGCTTCCCTTGCTTTAAACGTTCAAGGCAGGGTCTTGTTTATAAGCCGCTGGCATTATTCAATGCTCACGAATTCTCTAAAATTTTCTCTGTCAATTATCTTTGTCTCCGCATTATAGGTTTCAGTGAACGTTTTTGGTAATTTCTGATTATCCTTTTTCTTCCACTTAAATTCAAAGCCAAATATTTTCCCTCCATTTTCCTCTACGAAATCAACTTCTTGCTGTTGTTTCGTTCTCCAGAAATAGGTGTGAGCAAGACTCTGTTTGTACTCAATCTGCTTAATCCTTTCTGAGATAAGAAAATTCTCCCAGAGAGCACCTTTATCAATCCTTAATTCTATTGGACTGAAATTACCAATTACCATATTTCTTATGCCATTATCAAAAAAATAAATCTTCTTATTTGTTTTTATTTCATTCCTAATGTTTCGGCTAAAACTACTCAGTTTAAAAACAATATACCCTTTTTCTAAAATGTCAATGTATTTACCAACTGTATTCTTATCCACGTTTACAGCTTGAGCTAATTCTGAATAGTTCACTTCACTCCCAATCTGAAGAGCTAAAGCCTGAACAAGCTTATCAAGAACCTCTGGCTTTCGTATGCCTGCATATGAAAGGATGTCTTTGTACAAATAGCTGTTTACTAAATTCCGTAAGATACTAACTTCGTCTCCCGCGTTATTTAGTACATCAGGGTAAAACCCATAAAGTAATCTATTCTCTAAACTCTGCTCCGCGTATAAAAAACCATGATGGTTTTCATATTCTTCCCACGAAATTGGGAATAACTGATATTCCCATTTTCTACCAGTTAGAGGTTCATTGATTTTATTTGACAAATCAAAAGAGGAAGAGGCACTTGCAAACAATTGAACGTTTTTAAACCTATCTGTTATTATTTTCATAGTAAGCCCTATTCCCTCAATTCTTTGAGCTTCATCAATGAAGACATACTTATAATCGCCTATAATTCTCCGAATCTGTTCTGTATTCGGCTCTGTTAATAACGTTCGTGTTTTGGGATCATCTCCATCAAGCAGCAGATAATCTTTTGATGCAAGGATCGATTCGATTAGCGTTGTTTTTCCCACTTGTCGTGAACCGATGACAACAATCGCTTTACCTGAATCGATTCGAGTCTTTATTCTGTCACTAAGATATCTTGAGTACATTGTTTTTCTTACAAAGGTAATAACTTTTAGTGATCATATTCACCAAAAGATATGTCATTCTGTGAACCTAAACTCTCGATCCTTCAATAGTCTTTCAACTCTTTCTCTGGAGTCAAAAGCAATGGCTAAGAATTCAATATCATGTCGGTTTTTGTACTTATCTGCCAATTTGTTCAACCCGGGTATCGCTGCAATGCACGGACCACATCCTGAATGCCAATAGTTTATCACCACATGTTTACCCAGCAAATCAGCAACATTTAGTTTTGTCCCGTTTAATAATTTGTCCGGCTTTTTGTTGCAATATCAGTGGCTCCGTTTAAGCGCTATACTTAGTTGAACATTCACCCCGGGTATTTCGAATGTTCAAACCCTTTTCCATGTTTTTTGGCGCATAATTTACCTGTTGGGCTTGAGATTAAAGATCCGACGTTCAGTAAGCTGCTCATATTGGCCCTAGGAACTTGTCCTTGACTTCACTCGTCAACTTAAACATGCATTTTGTCGGGTACTGTGTTGCTTTGTACAATTCATAGTCTTCCTGGTTTTGGCTCAATATGTAATTCGATCGTTCCCTGCAAAACGAATCCAAAAGCCCGGGGAGAAGAAAATCCACCCAGACACACAAAGTGCAACACCAGCTCAGATTCATGGTGTCACGGTACCATTTGTTGAGTCATTCTGGACAACTTTGGCTATCCGCCGCATAAGATATCCAAGAATATCAGATCCTGTTATGATGCGCTTCTCCTGATGTGTCCAATAGATAATCAGGTCTTTGTCAATAACATTATCTCCAGGCTTTTCTTTTTCAACAGTAAGTTTAGTTAACACAGTTCCCAAACGACTTTTCGGATCGCTGATAATAAGTGGCTTATGACATGCCTCAGTCGGCTGGAACGTGTTTTTGTTAAAAAGCGCATTCCGCAAAAATAAAGGCGCATTAAGCACCATTTTTGGTTGTCTGGTTGTGCCGTCCATTAAAATAACCCATTTTTTGCCCGAAGCTGCGATACACCTTAATAATTCATCATCAGTAGTGGACCCGAATTTTGGGAAAACAGGTTTGCCTTTATCAAATTGCAGCTCCAGAATGCTTTGCGGATCGATTACCTCTCCCTCGTTGCTGATTAGTATGTCATCAAGATCCAAAAAGTTAACGGCACCAGTTGCCTCTACTGAACTTAATTCAGTTTCTGATTCAAGTGCATGATGTTTCAGCAAGTTGCGTAATTCTTTTTCCCTGAACCAAGGAATAGCCTCTTCGCCGATTAGTTTATCAAGTATCATACCCGTTGGTCTAGAAATGGGATAGAAAAGAACTTTGTAAATTTTTAATACCGGTGCCAGTTTTGCACCAATTCTTAGTGCATGCCGGGTGAAATAGGCCTGCGGAAAAATTTCACCAACAATGGTTATAACGAAGGTTGAGAATAAAAAAGAAGCCGCACCAATAAGAACCGAGTTTACAAGTAATGTTAATAAAACATTGATGCTTACATTACCCCACAGAATGGTGGCAAGCGTATAGTTGGAGTCACGCCTGAGTTCAAGCACACTCATGGCAAATTGGTCTCCATTTTCAGCGGCTACCTCCAATCTGAGCCTGCTGAGACTGAATAGCGCAATGTTAAGCCCGGACATCGTGGCCGATTGCGAAATACAAATGACAATACCTACCCAGATCCAGATTTCCATATCATAAATTTTTATTCAGGAACCCAAACAGAAACAGACCTCCCTTTACATAAAAACTCACCCCAACCATCTTTATTGGTTTTTACTCGTTCGGAAACATGTTCTGTAATATCCCTGTATGTAGTTTCGGGAGCACCGGTTTCCATATGCTTTTTACCATCTTCACCATTGCTTAGCAACACTGCCATGCCCCGGGGATGTTCATCGTTGCCGCTTCGTGTCCAGCCCACGCAGTTTGGGTGGTTAAAATAGTCATATTGCTCACCCCAGGCATGATCTCTGCGAGCCCTTAAAAAGCTATCAATCATCCATTTATGACTGGGCATATGAATTTCGTATTCATTGCCATCTTTTCCTTTGTCTTTGTAAGATGTGCCATAATAATCGGCTGCAAACACACAGGGATAGCCATCGCGGCGCAACAAAATCAGTGCATAGGCCATTGGCTTGAACCAGGGTTCAACGACCGATTCAAGGGATTGAAGTGGTTGTGAATCATGATTGCTCACCAGTGTTACAGCAAGGGTGGGATGTACTGCCACCAGTGAATTATCAAAAATTCTTTGCAGGTCATAATCCTTACCCTGCTTTCCTGCAGCAGCAAAATTGTAATGCAATCTCACATCAAACAGCATCATGCTGCCATCGGTTTGCTTTATGAAATGGTTTGCGGCTTCACTTTCTCCCGACCAATATTCGCCTACGGCAAAAAGGTCGCGTTTGCTGTGATAACGCATATGACTTAACCAATCCAGAAAAAAGCTTGATTTCACATGTTTTACAGCATCGAACCTGAAACCATCAACTCCGGTGGTTTTAAGATACCACTCCCCCCAATAAAACAATTCCTTCTCTACATCAGGATTGTTGATGTCGAGATTGCAACCCATAAGGTAATCAAAGTTTCCTTTTTCCAGGTCCACGCTGTCGTCAAAAGATTTGCCCTCAAAAAGGTAAATGGCATCACTCTTTTCATCCAATGCATTGTAATCAGCAGCATTAAAATGCCACCAGTGCCAGTGCAATTCGGAGTATTTTCCTTTTCTGCCCGGAAAAGTAAAGTTTGTCCAGGCTTTTATGGTTTGCAGTTCGCCTATAGCTTCGTGCCTGTTATCAGGATTGTAAGGTGTTGCTTTAAACTCTTCCTGGTGATCAGCACCCAGTTTATGATTGAAAACAATATCGGCATAAACTCTTAATCCCGCTTTTTGTGCTGTTTTGATGGCCTTAAGATATTCATCGCGGGTACCGTACTTGGTGCGTACCGAACCTTTCTGGTCAAACTCACCCAGGTCAAAAAGATCGTACACGCCATAGCCTACATCGTTTCCTCCACCGGTACCCTTGTAGGCGGGAGGAAGCCATACAGAGGTTATACCGGCTTTTACAAGTTCATGAGCTTTTTCAGAAAGCTGTTTCCATAAAGTACCATCGGCAGGAGTGTACCAGTGGAAATACTGCATCATTGCACCATTATATTCTGCCATAATTGTCTGTATTGGTTTGTTTCTCTTTCGCTTGTGCACAACGCCCCCCGGGATTGGTGCAGTACGGTGTTAATTTGATGCTTCATAGGACAAGATCTATCCGTTATCAGTCCGATTATTCCCGGACCCGGCGGTATGCAAAATGAGTTTCTGCCCGGGTTGGCACGGGATCCAAAAGCTCCCAAACATGCCCGTCGTATATCGGCACAGGGGGTCAACCTGGTCCGGCATGTTCATTTGTCGGATAATGTTCCCAAATGATGCTGAGCACTCAATCCCTTATGCAACGGACACTGAACCCGCTGGATTTATCAGGGAAATATCGACCTAAATTACCAAGATCCTTGCTTGCTTCCCTCGACCAGGCATAATTGACGGAGTGTTCATCAGCAGACCACCAATAACCGGTCGTTCCCAGCAGGAAATATTCCCCGGAGGGGATCCGGCTGCCACCAGGCAGAAGTGACAATCCAAACGCATTCATCCCATAATGCGTATCGTGCGGGTCCCATCGCGGGTGCCTGGATGTATTGAAGCCACCGCCCAGCGGCGAGTTCGCCTGCCTGCATGATTTCAGAGCGTTTCCCACACCATCAACGTCACTGATGCCCCAAAGGTTATGTAAATCATGTTTTGCCATCAGGGAATCAACCAGCTGCGTCCAATCACCATCGCTGGGCACGGACCACCCCTCCGGGCACAGACTGCCCGTTTGTACTGCATGCCAATTGTATAAAGCACCATAGGCTTCCAATACCTCTTCGGCAGTATGAAACCCTGTAATGCTATCGTGCGGATAAATCGCATAAGCACCTTCTGTGGTGTTCTCCCATTCATGGTCATTGAAATCCGTTGGTATCGGATCTCCGTTGGTATACCTGGTAACCCGCAGGTTTTCTACCATCCACTCCTGTTCTCCAATGACAACCGTTCTGTATGCATTGCCATCAATATCTGCTACAGTACCATACTCAAAGTGGTTATCCGGGGCCGTCTCATCATCATCGCTGCAGCTGTAAAGTGCCACAGGTAATAATCCCAAAAGGGCAACTGCAATGATCCAAAGCACATTTGTTTTTGATTCATGGCGGTCTTATTAGACGGCCAAGGTATAGATAATATGTATACAAACATTAACAGCACCTGGCGAATTCAACCGAAACATATCACTGCACTCCTGTTCCCGGGTTTCCTGTATTGTTGATCCCATGTTAACTGAATCTGAAATTCCCGGCAACAACCCCTCGCCGGGCCTTGATGACCGCTCAGGGTTCTATTTATTATGTGTAGTCGGAGGCACATATTTCGTTCTTTCATAAGATATGATCATGAAATAATTCCTAATGCCACCATAATTTGAACTGGAGCCCCAAGTATTGCATGGATTATAATTGCTGTTGTTGTGTTCTTTGTTTTGTAAACGATAAATGGGATCATCAAGAAAATTGGGATTGATACTATGATCATAATCATTCCAAATCCCAAATGGAAAACCAGATGAAAAAGTCCGTTAATAAGCCATGCGCGTCCACCAATACTTAATTCTTGTCTTGGAAGAGTATATCCCCTCCAAAGCATTTCTTCTCCAACATAATTAAAGAAAAAAAACACCGGCAGTAATAGTAGAAAAAAACGTTCCTTGCCAATTAGCTGACTTGTTTCTATGGGTGAAATGTCTTTTATATCCGAAATATCAATACCCAATGGCAGAGTTGTTAACAAATAAGTTATTCCCCCGGCTAAGAATCCTGCAATCAGCAAGCCTCCAAAAGTCCAAGCCCAATCGGAGCCCTTCATTTTTTTAATGAACAAACGACTCAAAATAGTTTTCTTGTCGAGATTAAAGCCGTCTTTTTTTATGAATACCAATGTGACTGAAAATAATGGTAAGAAAAGAAGAAAAGTCCCTACCAAAAGCCAACTTGCATATGAACTTAGTGACAGGATGTTTGCAACAAATGGCACTGTCCATTTCATGTGAAGCCAGAATAAAACGCCTGGTATCAAAAAAAGAAGCAATGAACGAATAATACTTATAGGCTTGATTGAGCTATCCATTATTCAAAGTCCCCTTAGTTTTGATCCAATTACACATATCGTTACTGGTATAGCCACAGTAGCGGGATTGCGGGCAGCTCACCTAGCCACCGTGATTAATCTCACGCGGAGCAGAACGATTCAATTCACAAATATCCTCGCCAGTGGTTATATTGGGTATTATGCGCTGGTTTTTATTTTTTCTTTTAAATTTTCTACTGGACTTTTCCGGGTCTTTTTATTATCTGAGTACTGACCTGTTGATGTCCTGTTTATTATGCCATTCTCATAAACTATGTCCATTTCATTTATATGTTCATATTTTACAAAGCGATGAACTTTAAATATATACACAAAATCGTTGATCCTACCGATCACCTTTTTATTATTATTTGTCTTGATGAAACTAATTTTTTCTCCATCTGTGAGTTGAATTGCTTTGTTGTAATCGTCAGTTATCCTATCATGAATCAATTGCTTTTTAAGCCTTCTCACAAAAATCTCATCAATATCTTTTAAATCTTTTTTTACAATGTCGGTAATAAATACAGAATAATATGTCAGGATGTTAACAAATACAATACACTTACGTTTATCCACAAAAAACAGATGTGCATTCCAATCAGATAATTTTATATCATTAACATCAACAGGCAACGTTTCCTCCACATTTACAATGAAGTCCTTAAGTTTCTTCGTACAATATACTCTTGCCATTTTGTGTTTCTGTTAATTTTGACCTGCCCTTATTAAACTTGCGCATAACGGCCCCGGGATTGGTGCAGTGAAGCCCGATGGGTTGTCCTTGCAACACATATAAGGGCTGAGTTGCATCCTAATCGGGCTTTTGTTTGACCCTCTACCCTATTTCCTCGTTGAGTAAGTTAATGAATTCCTTGAAGGTGCCCGCCTGGAATATACACTTTATTACAGGGCGTTTATCATTTTATTGAATAATTTGTGCCAGGTCCAGTTCCATGTTTATCAATTAAATTTTTGGCTAGTAACCCCGGTAATAATTTCTTTACGGTTGGAACTGGTATTCCTAACTTATTTGCTATTTCACCTGATTTACATCCCGGGTTATTCTCTATAAAAACCAAAACAGATTTCTCTTTAGGAGCTAGTTTTGCTTCAACACCTTTAGTCGTGAGTTTTATCATCAATTGCTCCTGAATATTGCTGAGTGCATCAAAGAAAAAATATATCCAACTGGATACATCTTCATTAGGTCGCTGCGATTGACAATTCC
>SL_3KL_010_SEDDRAFT_10004673_pt1 | contig 12361 bp, 13 predicted proteins | sample SodLakKL_010_SED_2_FD_10381 | JGI IMG/M metagenome (IMG submission 10381)
TCAACCCTGTTGATGCTGATAAGTGCCCTGGCCGGTTATGAAAATACCATGGCAGCTTACCGGGAAGCTGTGGAACAGAGGTACCGTTTCTTTAGTTTCGGCGACTGCATGTTAATTATATAAAATGCCTCAGGCGCGTTGACAGTAATGGCTGCTTAAGATAAGCTATAGAATGGATGAATAGGATGCCCCTGGAGTTTAAAATAACCCATAAATGTCAGCATAGTGCTGCCCGGGCCGGTGAAATGAAAACGGCTCATGCCACTGTGTCGACTCCGGCTTTTATGCCGGTCGGCACACAGGGCACGGTAAAAGCAATTACAAACGATGAGCTTGCTGGGATGGGTACGGGGATAATCCTCAGCAATTGTTATCACCTTTTTTTGCGTCCAGGGGTAGAATTGATTGCCCGGCACGGCGGACTGCACCAATTCATGAACTGGCCCGCTGCGATACTGACCGATAGCGGAGGTTTCCAGGTTTTCAGCCTGGGTGGTTTGCGCAAACTAGATGATCAGGGTGTTGCTTTTACATCCCACATAGATGGCTCGACGCATTTTTTGACCCCGGAAAGGGTCATGCGTTTGCAGAATATAATCGGTTCCGATATTGCTATGATCCTGGACCAGTGCCCACCTTATCCGGCTGAACGAGAAGAAGTTGAAGATGCCGTACGCCGGACAACCCTTTGGGCAAAGCGAAGCCAGGAAGCACACATTAATAGTGACCAGGCGGCATTTGCCATTATCCAGGGTGGAGTATATGGAGATTTACGCGAACGCTCGGCAAAAGAACTGGTCGAACTCGACTTTGACGGGTACGCAATAGGCGGTCTGAGCGTCGGGGAACCGAAACACTTAATGTATGAAGTTCTTGATTGCACGGTTTCGAAATTGCCGCATGAAAAAGTGCATTACCTGATGGGAGTCGGCTCTCCTGATGCCCTGCTTGAGGGTGTCAGGTATGGCATAGATATTTTTGATTGTGTCCTGCCGACCCGGATTGCCAGAAACGGCAGGGTAATGACTTCTGAAGGTTACCTGCCGGTTAGAAATAGCGCTTTTGCTTTTGATTTGGAACCATTAGATAAAGCTTGCTCATGCCCTGTATGTAAAAATTACAGCAGGGCTTATATCAGGCACCTGATCAACGCCGGTGAAATACTGGGGTTAAGGTTAACAACTTATCATAACCTTTACTACCTGGACCATTTAATGAGGGAGATCAGGGAAGCCCTAAGCGAGGATCGTTTTGAAGAATATTACCGGAAAGTGAGCCCGCAGCTCACAAAATTGTATGGAGGTGTAGTTTAGTGAATTTTGAAGCTCTTGGACCATTTGTACCGCTGATTTTACTGTTCGTAGTATTCTACTTTCTGCTGATTCGTCCCCAACAGCAGCAGCAGAAAAAGCGCAAGGAAATGCTTGGCAACCTGAAAAAAGGTGACCGGGTGGTTACCATAGGTGGGATTTATGGCATTATTAAGGAAATCGATGATACCGCAATGCAGGTACGCGTAGCCGATAACCTTAACCTGAAGTTTGCCCGGGCTTCTGTCGACAGGGTTATTAACGACGAAACAGAGTAGTTTTAATTCAGCCGGACTTTAACGGCGCCACAAGTAGCAAGCTAAAAAAGCACTCCTGCCATGCGCCAGTAAGGTGTACAAAGGAGTGCTCTTTTATAATTATTGCCAGTATTGCTGCGGCTTGATTGTTTTTAATAACTATCAGGCAGATTTGAAGAAAGCCGGTGAAGGAATAAATGGACCTGGTCAGTTACGGCCTGGAAGGCAAAATCAAAGCAGAGGGTCCCCTGGCCCAGCGCATGAGGCCTTTAAAACTTGAACAGTTTATCGGGCAGCAGCAAATTCTTGCCGAAGGGAAACCGCTGCGCATCCTGATCACCAGGGATAAGCTGGTATCGCTCATATTTTACGGACCTCCCGGCACGGGAAAAACCAGCCTGGCTAAAATTATCGCCGATGCTACACAGGCTGAATTTGTTCAACTCAATGCTATTGCTGCAGGTGTTAAAGATGCCCGCCAGGTAATAGAAAGGGCCAGGGAAAACTGGTCGTTCAATGGCAAACGAACGATTCTTTTTATTGATGAGATCCATCGCTTTAACAAGGCCCAGCAGGATGTTCTCCTTTCTGCAGTAGAAGAAGGAACGATAATTTTCATTGGTGCAACCACGGAAAACCCCTTTTTTTACCTGACCGGCCCGTTATTGTCACGAACCAGGCTTTTTGTTTTCGAAGCGCTTGATAAAACGGATATCATGGAGCTGCTGNAGGCATCNTTAAAAGATTCAGAGCGCGGCCTGGGGAACCTNGACCTGGAAGTACAAAAAGAAGCCCTGGACTTCCTGGCAGAAAAGGCAAACGGTGACGCCAGGGCGGCCCTTAATGCTCTTGAAACTGCAGTTTTAGTTGCAGGTGGTAATGAAAACGGGAATAAAGTGACGGTTGAAGCTGCCGCCGAAGCTATGCAAAAAAGGCTCTTGTCTTATGACCGCCAGGGCGACAATCATTACGATATGGCTTCTGCTTTGATCAAATCGATTCGCGGATCCGATCCGGATGCCGCTCTTTACTGGATGGCCCGCATGCTTAAAGGCGGGGAAGACCCGACTTTTATCGCCAGGCGCCTGGTCATCAGTGCATCTGAAGATATCGGTAATGCCGACCCCCAGGCCTTAAACATTGCGGTTAATGCCGCCCAGGCTGTCCAGATGATCGGTATGCCCGAGGGCAGAATACCGCTGGGCCAGGCTGCAGTTTACCTGGCAGCTGCTCCGAAAAGTAACGCTTCTTACATGGCCATTAATAAGGCAATGCAGCTGGTGGAAGATGAAGAGAACCGTCCGGTTCCAAAACATCTGAAAGACAGCAGTTACGGGGTGCAAATAGACTGGGGCATGGTGAAGGTTACCACTACCCCCACGACCACCCGGGACATTATATCGAACAGGACTATTTGCCGGACAGCATTAAAAACACAAAATTTTATGAACCGACAGAGCAGGGTAAGGAGAAGCAGATCCGGGCTATCATGGAAACCAGGAAAAAGAAAAAGTAGGCTGATATTAAAACATGCAGGAAAGTCATGATACAGCACAGAGCTACCGTGCTCCAACCAGCACTAAACGGTCTCGCTTCAGTGTCCAGGGTTCGCGCTTTATAGCTACCCTGGCGCCAGCCGCAGACGAAGATGCTGCCCGTAAGGTAATTGAAAAGGTCAGCTCAGAGTACCCCGATGCTACCCACCATGCTTATGCCTACCGCATTGGCAGCGGTTCTACCACTATTGAGCGTGCCTCAGATTCCCGGGAACCGGCCGGTACAGCCGGGCCGCCCATGCTCCAGGTTTTAAAAGGTGGCAATATTTCTGATGCTGTGATCATAGGGACACGCTATTATGGTGGGACAAAACTTGGTATCGGAGGCCTGACCAGGGCTTACCGCGACTGCGCCCGTAAGGCCCTTGAAAATGCCAGCCTTAAAACAAAAGAACCGCTTGTAACATTCAAGCTCGAACTATCGTACGAGGATTTGGGGGTCGTAAGCAGGCTGGTCGATTCCCTGGAGGGAAATGTTCTTACTATTAACTTACAGTGATAATGTCGCGATTCAAGTAACTATACCCCGCCGAGAAGAAGAAGCTTTTAAAAGTGGCTTTGAATCAGCCTGCCGTGGCCATGGAAAGCTAGCCAGGCTTTGACCCGGTTTTGTTGACACGCCTTCTCGAAAACAGATATAATTGCGTTAACTTAAAATGGAGGTAAAAGGATGCAATCCAGCACAATCCGCCAGTATTTTTTAGATTATTTCAGCTCAAAAGATCACCTGATCATGCCAAGTTTTTCGCTGATACCACAGAGCGATCCTACACTATTGCTAATTGGAGCAGGGATGGCTCCTTTAAAACCTTATTTTACCGGAGATAAAAAGCCGCCTCATCCTAGAGTGGCAACTTGTCAGAAGTGTATCCGCACCCCCGATATTGATCGGGTCGGTCATACAGGCCGGCACGCAACTTTCTTTGAAATGCTGGGAAATTTTTCTTTTGGCGACTATTTTAAAGAAGAAGCAATCGCCTGGGCCTGGGATTTGGTTTTAAACGGCTACAGGCTGCCGGAAGACCGGTTGTGGGTAAGCATATATTATGAAGATGAAGAAGCTTTTAAAATATGGAATGAAAGTATCGGGGTCCCCGCAGATCGTATAGCCAGGTTAGGCAAAGAAGATAACTTCTGGGAAATTGGTCTCGGCCCCTGCGGTCCCTGTTCTGAAATCTATTACGATTTGGGGGAAGAAGCTGGCTGTGATAGTCCTGACTGTGCTGTAGGCTGTGATTGTGACCGCTACCTGGAAATATGGAACCTGGTGTTTACCCAGTTCAGCCGTGAAGCTAATGGTGACCTGGTTGAATTAAAACAGAAAAATATTGATACCGGGGCCGGCCTGGAACGTTTGGCCATGGCTTTGCAGGGTGTTCACTCCATTTATGAAATTGACATGGTAAAGCCGCTTTATAACCACTATTCATCCCTGGCTGCTCCAGAACGTCGTGATCAGGAAATCCCGCTGCGTATCCTGACCGAGCACAGCAGGGGCACATCATTTATGATTGCCGATGGGGTTATCCCTTCTAACGAGGGACGTGGCTATGTTTTGCGCCGCCTGCTGCGCCGTGCTGTCCGTTACGGCCGCCTGCTTGGTATTGAAGGAAGTTTTATGACAGATGCAGCCTCCTTGGTGGTAGAAACCATGAGCTCAGCTTATCCTGAGCTGGAAGAACGTCATGAATACATTCGCCAGATTGTTCAACTGGAAGAAAAAAAGTTCCAGGAAACCCTGGCCCAGGGCATGGATATTCTGGACGGTTATGTAGAAAAACTTAAAAACAAGGATGATAAAATATTGCCAGGCGAACTGGCCTTCAAGCTTTATGATACTTACGGTTTTCCCCTTGATCTGACCGCGGAAATCCTTGAAGAGCAGGGCTTTGAAATCGACAAGGCTGCTTTTGACGAAAATTTAAAGCGTCAGCAGGAAATGGCCCGCGCTGCTGCCCGCACAACCGGTGGAACTGATCAGGCAGAAAAATATAAAGCTTTGGAGAACCTGGAAACCGAGGTTTACCGGTTACGATACCCTAGAACAGGAAGCAAAAGTACTTTTGCTTTACAAAGATGATCAAACCTGCCCCGAAGCTTCAGGAGGAGATAAGATTGAGCTTATTTTAGATCAGACTCCTTTTTACGCTGAAGCCGGGGGGCAGATTGGTGATACAGGTTTAATTGAAACACCGTCAGGACGAATAAAAATAGAAAATACCCTTTATTCTCCCTGGGGCCAGATTATTCATCACGGCATAGTGGAAGAAGGTAAAGTTAAGGAAGGCGACCAGGCTACAGCCAGGGTCGACAGCAGCCGCCGACGCGGCATCTGCCGCAGTCACACCTCAACTCATCTGCTGCACCGGGCCCTTCGCAACAGGTTGGGTGATCATGTTAACCAGGCCGGATCATTGGTAGCTCCTGACAGGCTGCGTTTTGATTTCAATCATTTTTCTGCCTTGAGCGATGAAGATCTGCAGGCTATTGAAGAAGAAGTTAACCGGATGGCCCTGGCCAACGTAGTGGTCAAGGCTGAATATAAAACGCTGGAAGAAGCTAAAGAGCTGGGGGCTACGGCGATATTTGCCGATAAGTATGAAGAAAAATCGGTTCGTATGGTTGCAGCCGGTGATTATACCCTTGAGCTTTGCGGCGGGACACATGTTTCTGCTACCGGCGAGATAGGCCTTTTTAAAATTGTATCCGAAGAGGGTATCGGTTCCGGTTTGCGCCGGATCGAAGCTGTGGCAGGAATGAATGCTTACCGCAAGACTGTAGAAAATGATCAACTGCTTGGCAAAGTAGCCTCGCAGCTTAATACAGTTGAAAGCAGACTTGGTCAAAAGTTTGAAGAACATGTAATCGAACACAAGCAGCTGCAAAAAGCTAACCAGGATCTTAAGCAGCGGCTGGCTGCCGTGGAAGTCAAAAACCTGCTTTCAGAAGTAAAAGACATTGACGGCGTTAATGTCTTAAGCGCATCAGTTACTGCCGACAGCGCTGATGCATTGCGCATGGCCATGGATGAGGTTAAAGGCAGCATGCAATCTGTACTGGTTGTACTTGGCGCTGTTAATGAAGACAAGGTAATGCTGGTCGGATCTGCCAGCAAAGATCTGGTTGAACGCGGCATACATGCCAATAAGATTATAAAAGAAGTTGCCCGCCAGGTCGGCGGAGGCGGTGGCGGCAAGCCTGAACTGGCCCAGGCCGGAGGCAAGGATGCCAGCGCTCTACCTGAAGCCCTGGCTTCAGTTGAACAACTGGTCAAAGAACAGCTTAAAGAGGCAAGCTAAATAAAATGTTTCCGGGAGGTGCTGTTCATGCAAGATAATCACCAGGGTAATCATGAAGAAACTGTCCTTTTTCGAGTAGACGGTGAGGAAGTTGATAATAAAGCCAGGAAAATCCTGATCACTGTTTACCAGGCTTTGAAAGAGAAAGGCTATAACCCGCTCAATCAACTAACCGGTTACCTGCTTTCTGGCGATCCTGCCTATATTACCAGCCATCAAAATGCCCGCAGCCTGATCAGGCAGGTTGAAAGGGATGAACTGCTTGAAGAAATGGTCGGTATTTACCTGGACCTGGCCGAGCAGAATAAACTTTAAAAGGAAGGCGCATCTAATTTGCGTATACTTGGCCTGGATCCAGGTGAAAAAAGAATTGGTGTAGCGATCAGTGATCCCCTGGAAATTACCGCCCAGGGGTTGGAAGTGATCAGCTACACTGAACCTGAACAGGCTCTTAAAAGGCTATATGAGATATGTCTTGATTACTCTGTAAAAAAAATAATAGTAGGAAATCCGGTCAATATGGACGGCAGCAGAGGCAGCGCATCGGAGCTGGCTGAAAACTTTGCCAAAAGCTTAAGCAGTAAAACAGGGCTGCCGGTTGAAATGTTAGATGAGCGTCTTACCTCGGGCAGCGCTGAAAAAACTCTTATTGCCGGTGGGGTAAGCCGTAAAAAAAGACGCAAAGTTAAAGATAAACTGGCAGCGGTATTAATCTTAGAACAATACCTTGCTTTATCAGAAACAAGAAAGAATAGAGGTGTAAATAATGACAAATAACGGAGAAGAAAGAGGAGCAGATGTCGTTTTACTGGTTGACGAGGAAGGCAATGAACATGAATTTCTCCTGGTTGATCGTTTTGAAGTAAACCAGGGTGACTACGCAATATTAGTTCCTCTTACAGAAGATGAAGAGGGCGATAATGGTGAGGCCTTTGAACCTGAGGATGAAGCATTTATTTTTAGAATTGACCTCGAAGAAGGAGAAGAAATGCTGGTTGAGGTTGATGATGAAAATGAATGGAAGCAGGTTGCCTCTGTCTGGGAAAAACGTGTCCAGAGTTACGAATATGAAGACTAGTAGTAAAGCCAATAATCTTTTAACTTCAGTTCAGGAAGGTGCCTCTGAGTAATGATAAAACGCCTGGTAATACTACTTGTAATCTTGCTGGTAATCGGCCTGGTTGCTGCAGCAGCTGCCAACTATTATTATCTGAGCTTGCTTGAACCGGTTGATCCCACCGCCTCAGAGGATAATGTTGTTGTAGAAATACCATCTGGCGCTGGAACTGAGGTCATTGCTGAGATCCTTGAAAGGGAGGGTCTTATTCAAAATTCAATTGCCTTTCGTTATTATGCCCGCAGCAATAACCTGGGGCATACTTTTATGGCCGGAACATACCAGTTAAGCCCGGCCATGGACGTAGAACAAATTGCAAACAAGCTGCAGTCCGGTGAAGTTTATGCCGAAACTACCTGGTTCACTATACCGGAGGGATATACCCTGGAGCAGATGTCTGTCCGCCTGGAAGATGAAGGTTTGGTTGACAGCACAAAATTTCTTGAACTGGCTGGCAACCCTACAGAGAGCATATTAGATGCTTTACCTCAACTAAGAAGCGTTGATGATACAGAAGTTGATTACCTGCTTGAAGGCTACCTTTACCCGGATACTTATGAGATTTATAGCAATGCTGACGAAGAAGAAATNATTAAATTAATGCTTACTAGAATGAACAGGGTCATAGATNATGAAAGCAAAGCCAGGGCCGAGGAATTGGAATTAAACATACATGAAGTCCTGACAATAGCTTCGCTNATTGAAAGAGAGGCAGCAGTGGCTCATGAACGGNANCGGATTTCAGGTGTAATCCACAACCGTCTTGAAATTGGCCAGCTGCTGCAGATTGACGCAACCATCCAGTANATCCTTGGAGAGACCAAGGAATTTCTTACCTATGCCGACCTGGAGATCCCATCTCCTTATAATACCTACCAGCACCCCGGATTACCCCCCGGCCCGATTGCCGCACCCGGGCAACCCTCAATAGAAGCGGCCCTCTACCCTGAGGATACTGATTATTTCTATTATAACTACAAATATGATGATACCGGAGAGCACTACTTTTCCGAAACCTTTGAAGAGCACCTGGAAAATGTCCGCAGGGCAGAAGAAAACCTGGACTAGAAGTACACAATATTTTTAGCAGCTATTGAGTAAATTGATTTAATGATGTAAAATAAAATACAATTAATTAACATTATCTCCATAAACAGAGAAAAGCAAGGTGACTCATGGCCAGAAACAATCTTCAGGTTTGTGACCAAAATATTTGCATATTTACCCTGGGTAAATTCCACATCAGCCAGGATAACCAGGTTTTAACAGAAAGTTCAAGCCGCTCTAAAAAAATGTGGGAAATCTTTAAGTTTCTCCTGTCAAACCGCGGTAAGACTTTTTTCCCTGAAGATATTCTTGAAAAGATCTGGCCTGAAAATGACTATGCAGATCCCAGCATGATCATGAGGGCCCAGATATTCAGGCTAAGGCAAGCTTTCAGTAATAAAGATAAAAAAACTTCATTAGCTCATAATATAGTATTATCAAGGGGTTGCTACAGCTGGGAAGATAATGTTGAATACTGGTTGGATGTTGATGCCCTTGAATCACTGGCAAATAATGCAGGGCTTTTAGTAGATTCTAATCCGGATGAAGCAATTATGCTTTTCCGGAAAGCTTTAGCTCTCTATAACGGACACTACCTGCCCGACCTATCCTTCAGTGAGTGGATTGAGCCAATCCGCTCTTACTACCGTGATATTTACATGGACTGTCTATTCGATTTAATTAATTTATTAAAAGCACGCAAGAAAAATTCTGAGATTATTAAACTCTGTGAACAAGCTGCAGCTATCGATTATTTTGAAGAGAAAATTCACACCAGTTTGATAGAAGCTTTATTGGCAGAAGGTCATATTACCAGGGCCCGTACTCACTATAATGAGGTTACAACCATTTTTTATCGCGAGCTGGGAATAAAGCCATCGGATCATTTGAAAGGTCTCTATCGCCTGGTTGGAACTGAACCCGGAAGCTTCGAACTTGACCTCTCAACAATTCAGGAGGGTTTAAAGGGAAAGGAAGCTGAAAGCGGTGCTTACTTCTGCGATGCCGAACTGTTCCGTTATTTTTACAACCTCGAAAGAGCCAGGGTCGAGCGCAGCGGGCAGTCAGTTTTACTTGGCCTTTTTACGCTTACCGCTCCCAACTATATTCTTCCTGATAAGAACATCTTAAATGAAGTAATGCATAACCTTCAGGAAGTTACCCTGGACTCACTGCGCAAAGGTGACCTGGTTACCCGCTGGAACGATGCCCAGCTGCTTTTACTCCTGCCCGGCCTGAATCGTGAACAGTCCGACATGGTCATTGAACGCATTGAAAAAAACTTTCTTAAACTTTATTCACTGAGGGGACTAAAGCTTCACAAAAAGATTGAATCAATTCTTCCCCTGGAAAACGACGCCCATTTCTATTAAAAAAGAAATCTGAAACTAAATTAGAGAAAAATATTTTGGCCGCCAGGCTTATTTTTTTGTGTTTTTTTAAGATCTTTTATGAAACTTCTTGTTTATAACAAAGAAGTAACAGCATATTGTTATAGTACAATTAGATATAATTTAAAAATAGTAGTAAAGGAACTTTAATATGCAACCAACAAAGACAATATTTAGCCGAGAAAGCTCAAACGATTTTATCATCAGGGTTGTTAATGATAATGGAACTTGTTTTAAGGGAAAAATTGAGCATGTTAGAACAGGGCAGGTTCAATACTTTGATGACTACCTTGAAATGTTAATGCTAATTCAAAATAAACTTGACCAGCAGGGTTTTCCACAGTGTGATACTGAGATAAGGACTTTTACCGATAAGTTTTAAAAGGTGATAAATCATGGACGGAACTAAAGATACTAACAAATCACAAAACAAAGATCTTGTATTTTACGTAAGAGTCCAATACCGCTGCAACTCAAGCTGGCAGGGCACGATACAATGGATAGATGGTAAACAAGAAAAAAAGTTCCGGAGTGTACTGGAACTGGGAAACTTGATTAACAATGCCAGAGACATCCGTTCTGGCGGTAAGCAAAATATAGCAACTAAGTGGCAAGATAAAGAAAGCGCATCCTAATAGTCCTAGGTGTAATAAGAAGATCTGTCTCGTTTAAATCAGCCGTGAAACGGGGAAACAGGTGAGTAAGTTGTTAAGAATCATCAGTAATAAATATTTAAGAAAATACTTTGCCTTCAGTATCATTATAATCTTTATTGCTGCCATATCCATGGTAGGGGCAACTTATGCCTGGTTTACAGGCAGTTCAATAACTCTGGAAAATATATTTACTGCTGGCACCGTAGAGATTGAAGTTGAAGATATTTCTAATTTAAATGGGACAGGCAGCGATACAGACATCGTTTCTCCCGGTGATACGCTTGAAAAAAAATATGAAATAACTAACACCGGCTCAAAAAGTATTTACGTGCGGGCACGTTTCGAGGGTTACTGGGAAAGGATTTATCATAAAAACATAGCAACAGCAACAGCTTATTTCAATGGCGAACCTGTAACCGACAGTGATGTTGCTCATTTTTATTATGAAAACGAAGAACCTGCTCCAGAGCCGGGCACAGGAACTTCTGTTGGCTTCACAGATAGCGATTATCTTTCAAGTTTAATAGCTCTGATCAGTAATAGTTCATCCGAAATAGTGAATACTTCAAATAACAATAATACTAGGGATTCTCAAATATTAACTAATAGTAATGATACTTGTCCTCAGGTGGATCCAATTGAGTATGATAGTAGTCTGCCATATTTTGAAAATGCATTTGCAAATACTGATCCACATCCAGGAGATCTTCCTTTTCCAGATAACTGTGATGAGCGTTACTATTTTAAAATAGGGTTTGACGAGAAACAAACAACATTTGATGAACCATATAAAATAGGTGATTCAGGTGTATCAGTTATAAAATACATACTTGATGGAGATGGTAATTGGGTAGAAGCAGCAAACAACCATACATCATTCGAAGTTGTAATTTCAGAGTGGGAAAATGGAACATTTAAATTTGAATCAAATTATCCCGTTTACCATGTTTATGTTAAGGGAGGTCCAGGAGGCAATCTTTACCCATATTATTACCCTGAAAACAATCCTGCCTACCCTGATGGAGTAACAAGGGATTGTGGTTTGTCACAGCCTCCTACTGGTGGTAATTCAACAGGAAGTGGCTGGAGTCATATTGTATTCTATTTCTGTGAACCAGACGATGACCCGGATCTAAAGCTCAAGAAGGAAGTGTCAGTTGATGGTGGCACTACCTGGCTAACTGCTAAAGAGTATCCCGGGCCGCTGCTTGTTTCTACAAACACCCCGAAGTTTCGATTTACTGTAGAAAACTCAGGTAACGTTACACTCAATAATATTGAGGTTATAGATGATGTGCTGGATTTAAATCCGGGTGATGACGACTCCAAAATCTGGTTTATAAGTGAACTCGCTCCCGGCCAATCCGTTGAACTTAAAATTGATTATGTTGAGTGGGAAAAGCTAATAAGCATGAACAATATAAAAGTTGAGCTCTGTGAAAATATGGAAAGCTGGGTGCCGGATGGGCCCCAAGATCTTGGAACTTATTTCTACCATACTGAAGCGCTGATGGCACAGGGGGATGGTAGTTACCAGGTTATATTGTGTGTAAATATTACATTTGAAGATGACGGCAGTTATTATCAAGGTACAGAGTTTAAGCTACACTCATACTTTGAAGCTGTTCAGGCTTCAAATGATATTATCCTTGAAAATTGGCCGGAAGAAGATCTGGACTGGTATTTCGAATAATCTTTATTAAGCTTTAAAAACAAAGATTAATTACA
>SL_3KL_010_SEDDRAFT_10004675_pt1 | contig 12360 bp, 7 predicted proteins | sample SodLakKL_010_SED_2_FD_10381 | JGI IMG/M metagenome (IMG submission 10381)
CCCCCGAGCTTCGCCCCCCGGTTAAGTGCGGCAATGGCTCGTCCGGAGAGGGCGCCGAAGCTCATGGCCGAGATATTCAGGTGTGACGCGGAGTATGGCTGGCTGCAGTCGCGACCACCAATGGTGACCCGCGGTTCATCCGACAGCATCTCGCTCGGCCGCATGGAGTGGTTGAGCCAGTCGTAATTTGCCCCGTAGACATCCTGTATTGTGCCGAAGGGAAGCACATCGTTGACGCCCTTGGCGCGTCGATAGACGAGGGCCCGCTGCTCGTGGTTGAACGGCGCACCATCACGATCCGACTCCACCAGATACTGGCGGAAGTGATGACGGAAATCCTCGATCAGATAACGACCATGACCAAACAGGGGGAAGTTGCGCAGCAGGGTTTTTCGACGCTGCATCAGATCGTGCATTGTAATGGCCCACAAGAGGCCGGGGAGCAGCAGCCAGCCCCATGCTATCTCCCCCGCCAGCACGGCCAGCAGGAGAAACAGGGTAAACAGGGACAGAAGACTCAGGGTAATGGTCTTTGCGGACATGAATCTGCTCGACTCCCACGCGAAGTACGGGCAGACAGGTTAGCGGAGAAGGAAGCGGCTGGCGAATCAGGACACTCCCTGTCCTGACCATCCAGAGATACCCGGCGCCTGGACTCAGTCGTCCAGCGTAAAATCGATGGTCTGGGTCAGGACCGTCTCAACCGGCCGACCGCCAACGATACGCGGCTCGAACTCCCAGCGCTCCACGGCCTGCAGGGCATTGGCATCAAACACGGATCGCGGGCGGGACTCGACCACCCGCGCACTGTGGGTAGCGCCATCAGTGCCCACCGTGAACTCGACGGTGACATGCCCTTCGGTGCGCGAACGAAATGCCTGGCGAGGGTAACGGGGCGCCTCAATAAGAACCGGGCGCAGATCCTGTTCCTGCACATCACTGCGTGCACGGCGCCGCTCGCTGGCCGCCGGCTCCTCATCCACGACCCGGCGATCACTGCGGTCCTCACGGCTCGGGCGAATGTCCATGTCCATTCGTACACCACCGGAGGAACCGAAAGCCGGCTCCAGGGCAAAGTCGCTGCGATCCAGACCCAAGCCTTCACGACTGATCTGCGGACGTTCATTATCGGCGCCGGATCGGTCGATACCGCGCAGATGCGGGGATGAACCCGGGGAGCCCACACGGTAACTGCCCAGGTCGGCGGCGTCCCCGGAACTTCTCTCGGAGCGTTCCTTGCGCTCATCGCCGCCGGGCTCGTCAGCCACAACCAGGGTGGCCGCAAAGGAGAAGGCGATGGCAGCTGAAAGCGACATCAATGTCAGCATTGTCTTGCTGGTGATTTGTTGTTTCATGACTACCCCCTTGGGTGAGTCGCTGACCATCGGGTGGGATTCACCCAAGTTCACTATGAGCCGGGAGACCACTCGCGTCAAACCCCTGATGACCGCTATCCGACTGACGGCTGAAGATTAAGGAAACTCGGTCAACCCGGCTCCTGACAAGGGAAAAACAGCCCTTTTCTGCAGTAAAAGGAAGACAAAGCTGAGTTTGAGGCGCAATGGGATTAAACTCGGCGCACACGAGACCCATTCTTCCCTGCCGACCTTGAGAAGCTGACAGTCATGACCCAACGACAATACCTGCCGATTGCCCTCCTCTGCCTGCTCACCAGTACATGGCTGCTGGGCTGCAGTGAGCGGCCCGATGCAGACCCGGAATCAGGAATCAGCGAAAGCCGCCTGCACGCACACATTGCCACGCTGGCCTCCGACGGGTTTCAGGGGCGCGCACCAGCCACCGAAGGCGGCGACAAGACCGTTCGCTACCTCACCGAACAGTTCCAGGGCATGCTGCTGTCACCGGGCAACCAGGGCAGTTACACCCAGGACGTCTCCATGGTGTCCATCAGCCTGGAGACCGAACCGGCACTGGAAATCCGCGGGCAGGACTTCGTCAGAACCCTGGACTACGGCGATGAGGCGATGATCTGGAGCCCCCTGCAACAGGAGCAGATTGAACTGTCCGAGAGCGAATTACTGTTCGTGGGATACGGTGCCAATGCGCCCGAGTACGACTGGGATGACTATCGCGGCCTCGATCTGGAAGGCAAGACCGTGGTGATGCTCATCAATGATCCGGGCTTCGCAACAGGCGAGGAAACACTCTTCAATGGCCGGGCCATGACCTATTACGGGCGCTGGACCTACAAGTTCGAGGAGGCAGCCCGCCAGGGCGCGGCCGGCGCCATTATTATCCATGAAGACGATGCGGCCGGTTACGGCTGGGAAGTGGTCAGTGGCAGCTGGTCCGGCCCGCAGATGGCGCTGGACAGTGAAAGCGACGACAGGCAACTGACTCTGGAAGGCTGGATTACCACGCAGGTGGCCGAAGAATTGTTCCAGCAAGCCGGCTACTCCCTCTCGGAAATGAAGGAAGCGGCCCTGTCCCCGGATTTCGAGCCGGTATCACTGGCGCTGAACGCTAGCACTGAGCTGGAGAATCGTTTCGAACGTTCCCGCTCCCAGAACGTGATCGCCCATGTGCCCGGGCGTTCGAAGCCGGAGGAGTACATCATCTACACCGCCCACTGGGACCACCTGGGCGTGGACCCTAATGACAGCAGCGTGATCTACAACGGGGCGGTGGACAATGCCACTGGTACGGCGGCCGTGCTGGAAATTGCGCGGGTGGTATCGGAAATGGAACGGGCCCCGGAACGCAGCATGGTGTTCCTGCTTGTCACGGCCGAGGAGCAAGGCCTGCTGGGCTCCCGCTATTACGCCGAGAACCCGATTTTCCCCCTCGAGAAAACGGTGGCCGGCATCAACCTCGACAGCATGAATTCCTTCGGCGCTACCCGGGATATCACCGTGGTCGGCTACGGAAATTCCGAGCTGGATGACTACCTGGCCCAGGCGGCCGAGACGCAGAACCGCACGCTACGGCCCGAACCCCATCCGGAACGTGGCTACTTCTACCGATCGGATCATTTCAGTCTGGCCCGGCATGGGGTACCGGTACTCTATCCCAATTCGGGCGTGGAGCATATTGAACACGGCGAAGCCTTCGCACGGGAATGGATGTCGGACTATCAGGAAAACCGCTACCACCGACCAGCCGATGAATACGATCCCGACTGGGACCTGTCCGGCCTGGTCGCCGACACCCGCCTCGTCCTGCGCACAGGCTTGTTGCTGGCCAACTCCGGGGACTGGCCAAACTGGCGCGAGGGCAATGAATTCCGGGAGATTCGTGATGAAAGCCGACAGGCGGAGAAGAATCAGTGACCGAAGGGCCAACAAACATTGCTCTGAACGGTAAAAATGACGTTATATGTAGTATGGAAGGCATGTGTTCATGCTGAGGATACGTGCCAGGGGAGTTTGCTTTGCGTGGGGGCAGAGCACTCAGGGCCCGAGAGTGGTTCAACAGAACACAGGGAGCCACATGCCAATTCGGTGCCGCGAAGTCGAGCTGGGGGAGACAGGATGAATATCCTTGTAGTAGACCATTCCAAGGTTTTTCGGGCGCTGTGGCATCGATTGGTGCTGAAGGCCGGCCATGAACCCATCATGGTGGCCTCCGGCAAGGAAGGCCTGGAAATGCTCACCAAGCGGCGAGTGGATCTGGTCTGCGTATCACTGACATTACCGGATACCGATGGCACGGAATTCTGCCGTCAGGCCCGCAAGACCCGTCGGGGACGCCATGTCCCACTGATACTCCTGACATCCACGGAAGACAAACAGGCACGCCTTGAAGCCTTTGAAGCAGGCGCCACCGATATCTACCCGAAAACGGATATCGAGGAACTCTTCAACCAGGCTGCTCGCTTCATAGAGGAAGACGATCGACGCATATCCGGTCGGGTGCTGTATATCGAGGACAGCTCGGTGGTGGCCCATGTGATGCTTCGGATTCTCGAGAATCTGGGCCTGGAAGTAGATCACTACACCAGCGCCACGGACGCCTATGAAGCCTTTGGTCAGCACGCCTATGACTTGGTGGTCAGCGACATATTAGTGGAAGGGGAAATGAGCGGCATGGGCCTGGTGAGCCGTATCCGGGAAAAATTCCCCGACAAGGCCCGGGTACCCATTCTCGCGGTGTCCGGGATGGACGACGTAACCCGTCGAATGGAGCTGTTCCGCCTGGGTGTCAACGACTTCATCTCCAAACCGGTAGTGGAAGAGGAAGTGATCGCCCGAGTCAGCAACCTTATTTCCAACAAGCAGCTGTTCGATCAGGTCCGGGCACAACGGCGGCATCTGTATGAGCTGGCCATGGTTGATCAGCTCACCGGCCTGTATAACCGCAACTCCCTGGCGGAATTCGGGAACAAGGCCTTCAGCGAAGCCAACCGCCATGATTTTCCGCTCAGTCTGGTACTGATTGACCTGGATCACTTCAAACAGATCAACGATAGTCATGGTCACCTGACCGGTGACGAAGCCTTGGCCGCCGTTGGGGAAATGCTGAAACAGAGTTGTCGCAACGAGGATTTCGCCGTGCGCTTCGGCGGCGAAGAACTCATGCTGATCATGCGTCACTGCGACATGGATGATGCGGTGCAGCGAGCCGAGGAGCTCCGAACCGAAATCGCGGCCCTGCGCCCCTCTGGCGTCGACCTGACTGCAAGCTTCGGCGTCACCGCTCGCCCCCTGGGCATGGATATCGCCATGGAAGACCTGTTCCGGGTGGCCGACAAGGCGGTCTACCAGGCCAAGGAAGAGGGGCGCAACCGGGTGGTGGCCCTGCGCGTGGAAGATGTCTCTCCGGAAGTGGCCAACGGCTGACACCCCCTTCCGACCGACCCTCACCTGCCCCCCTTGATTGGCCTGATCAATGGGCCGTGATAAGTTGCTCCTTTTTCGTCGGAGCAGACTCCGGGGCGGGTAATGTCAAAGCAGCGGCCACAATCCCATCCACATCAGGACACGCTGGCCGTTCATGAAGGCCGGGGCGTAGACCCGACCTCAGGGGCGGTCACATCGCCCATTCATGTCAGTACCACCTTCGAACGCGACCGTGATGGCGCCTACTCCCGCAAGCATGTCTATAGCCGCCAATCCAATCCCAACCGGGATCAGCTGGAGGCCTGCCTGGCGGCACTGGAACATGGCCACACTGCCCTGGCCTTCGCCTCCGGCAGTGCCGCCACCATGGCGGTATTCCAGTTGCTGTCCCCGGGTGACCATGTCCTGATCACTGACGATGCCTACCATGGCAGCCGCCACCAGCTGGAAGCGTTATTCAGTCAATGGGGTATCAGCCATGACCGGGTCGACAGCACCCGCACTGAAGCGGTACGCGCTGCCCTGCGATCGGAAACCCGCCTGCTCTGGATCGAATCGCCGTCCAACCCTCTGCAAGGGATCAGCGATCTGGCTGCCCTGGCCGAGCTGGCCCGGGCGCATGAGCTGATCAGTGTCTGTGACAATACCCTGGCCACCCCTGTGTTTCAGAACCCGCTGGATCACGGCGTTGACCTGGTGCTGCACAGCAGCACCAAGTACCTGGGCGGGCACAGTGATTTGCTGGGTGGGGCGCTCATTCACGGCGCAGCCTTCCCGCACGCCGACAGACTGCGGGCGATCCAGACCGCCGGCGGTGCGGTCCCCTCGCCGTTCGATTGCTGGTTGTTGCTGCGCAGTATCAGTTCCCTGGGGGTGCGCGTCCGGGCACAGGCGGCCACCGCCTGGACTCTGGCCCAACGACTGGGCGAACACCCGGCCGTTGATACGGTCTTTCACCCCCTGCACCCTGACCACCCCCAGCGGGACCGGGCCGCAAAATACCTGGCCGGGGGTGGCGGCCTGTTTGCCTTCACGCTGCGGGGCGGTGTCGACGCCGCCATGGCAACCGTCGCCGACACCCGGCTGTTCACCCGGGCCACCAGCCTCGGCGGGGTGGAGAGCCTGATCGAACACCGGGCGTCGATCGAAGGCCCCGGCACACGCACACCGGACTCTCTGGTCCGCCTGTCCATTGGACTGGAACATGTAGAGGATCTCTGGGCCGATTTGTCCCAGGCACTCCCCGATGCCGTTTAACCGACCGATGATGAGGAAGACGCATGCGTAATACCCCCTACCGGAATCCATCACGCCCTTTGCCGTTGCTGGCCAGCGCCCTGATGACCTGCCTGCTTATGCTGCCCGGGCTGGCTGCCGCCAGCGCCGACGAGATCACACTGGAGCGCATCATGGCGCACCCGGACTGGCTCGGTCAGTCACCGGAATCCGCCTACTGGCGGGAAAACAACCGTCATGTCATCTTCCAGCAGAAGCGCGAGGGTGAAGACATCCGCGACTTTTATCGCCTGGATGTGGAAAACGGGGACATCGAGAAAGTCTCCGAACAACGCCTGAGTCATATCGGCAGCCCGGATTACGATCTGGATCGCAGCCAGCGCCGGATTGCTTATGCCCGTAACGGCAATGTCTTCGTCAAGCATCTGGATGACGGCCAGGTCCGCCAACTGACCCGCGGCACCGAAGCAGTTACCGACGTGCGCTTCCTGGCGGACGATTTCCGCATCACCTGGCGCAGTGGCCAGAGCTACCATGCCTATGACCTGGAAAGCGGTCTGGTGGAGCAGCTGGCGGACATTCGCCTGGAGAAGGATCCGCTGGAAGAAGACCGCTCCTTCGATTTCCTCCGTGACCAGCAGGATCGCCTGTTCAAGACGCTGACTCGTGAACGGGAATCCAGGCAGGCGCAGGAGCGCCATGAACGGGAACTGGCTCGGCGGGACCAGAGCCGTCAGCACCGGGTTCACTACCTGGGCGATGACATCCGCACGCCGGTTCAGAGCCTGGCCCCCAGCGGCGACCAGATGCTGCTGGTGGTGGAACCGGCCAACACGGACAGTGGGCGAAGCGGCACCATGCCCGCCTATGTGACCGAAAGCGGCTATGTGGAAACACAGGATGTCCGCACCCGCGTTGGACAGAACCCGCCGGTTGGCCAGAAGCTCTGGCTGCTGGATCTGGAGAACGGTGAACGCCAGGAGCTGGACCTGTCCGGCCTGCCCGGCATCCAGGATGACCCCCTGGCCAGCCTGCGACCACAGGCCCTGGAATGGCATGTGGCGCAGGGCGCGCCCAGAGAAGAGGTGAAACAGGCACTGGAAGCGCCCGAACAGCGCGATGTTCGGATCATGGGCATCAACTGGGACCGGGCGCACAACCGGGCCGCCGTCATGATCCGGGCCGTGGACAACAAGGACCGCTGGCTTGCCGTGGTGGATGCCGAATCCGGCGAACTGCGCAACTGGCACCGGCTCACCGATCCGGCCTGGATCAACTGGAACTTCAATGAGTTCGGCTGGCTGCCCGACAATGACGGCCTGTGGTTTCTGTCCGAGGAAAGCGGCTATGCTCACCTGTATGTGGCCCATCGTCCCGGCCGTTCCCAGGCCCTCACCAGCGGCGATTACAAGGTCAACAACATCCAGCTGTCCCGGGACGGCGACTGGTTCTATTTCCGTGCCAACGCGCCCCACCCCGGCGTCTATGAGATTTTCCGGGTAGCCGCTGACGGCAGTGAAACAGAGCAGCTGACACGACTTGGTGGCCAGAACGACTTCCAACTGTCACCCCGCGGCGACCGTCTGATCATCGAGCACTCCAACGCCATGACACCGCCCGAGCTCTACCACGTGAAAGTGGGTGAGCCGGAATCAGCGACGCGTATGACCCACACCGTCTCGGAAGACTATTTGGCCCTGGACTGGATCGAGCCCGAGTTTGTGGAAGTGCCGTCTTCCCATGTGGATGCGCCTATCCATACGCGCCTCTACCTGCCGCCGGATTTCGATCCGGAGAAGGAATACCCGGCCGTCTTCTTCGTTCACGGTGCCGGTTATCTGCAGAATGCCCATCAGGGGTGGTCGAACTATTTCCGTGAGTTCATGTTCCACAGCCTGCTGGCCCATGAAGGCTATGTGGTGATGGACATGGACTACCGCGCATCCGCCGGCTACGGCCGCGACTGGCGCACGGCCATCTACCGTCAGATGGGTCACCCGGAACTGGAAGACCATGTGGACGGTGTCGACTGGGTCATTGACAACTATGGCGTCGACCCGGAACGCATCGGCATCTATGGCGGTTCCTACGGCGGCTTCATGACCTTCATGGCCCTGTTCCGGGAACCCGATCTGTTTGCCGCCGGTGCCGCACTGCGACCGGTGAGTGACTGGGCGGCCTACAACCACCCCTATACCTCCAACATTCTCAACACGCCGCTGGTGGATCCCATGGCCTTTGAGAAGAGTTCACCCATCGAGTACGCCGAAGGTCTGGAACGCCCCCTGCTGATCACCAGCGGCATGCTGGATGACAATGTCTTCTACCAGGATGTGGTGCGCCTGACCCAGCGTCTGCTGGAACTGGAGAAACACGACTTCGAGAACGCCATGTACCCGCTGGAACCCCACGGCTTCGAACACCCGGAAGCCTGGCTCGACCAGTACCGGCGGATTCACAAGTTGTTTGATCGGTATGTGAAGTAGTCAGGATGGGTTGGGGCGGCTTCGGTCGCCCCGGCTTCTTTTGGGCGGAAGCTCCAAGCTACAAGCTACAAGCCTCAAGCTACAAGCTGTTTTAGGGCAACTTAAGGCGTGCACAACGCGTTCCGGACGGTGCCATCGGCATGTTCGCAAGGACCGAAAGGCACAGACCTGGCTGAACCCTGGCCTGCTTGCAGCTTGAGGCTTGTAGCTTGTAGCTCCCAACCGCCAGCCACGGCCTTCCTGCACCCCCGTCTAGTTCTAGCCCCTGTCGCCAGATAAACTGCCCCCATGAAAACCTACCTGGTCGGCGGCGCAGTCCGTGACAAATTGTTGGGCATCCCCGTGAAGGAACGGGACTGGGTGGTTGTGGGCGCGACGCCGGAGGCCATGACGGCAAAGGGCTTTCGTCCGGTGGGTCGGGACTTTCCGGTATTCCTGCATCCGGAAACCAGTGAGGAATATGCCCTGGCGCGCACTGAACGCAAAGCCGGTCGTGGTTACCATGGCTTCGAGATGCATGCCTCGCCCGAGGTGACTCTGGAAGAGGATCTGGCCCGTCGGGATCTGACCATCAATGCCATGGCCCAAAGCGCCGAGGGTGACATCATCGACCCCCACGGTGGCCAGCGGGACCTGGATGCCCGCCTGCTTCGCCATGTCACCGGGGCCTTTGCCGAAGATCCATTGCGCGTATTGCGTGTGGCACGCTTTGCGGCCCGCTTTCATCACCTTGGCTTTCAGGTGGCGGACGACACGCTGGCGCTGATGCGCGAACTGTCGACACCCGAGGAACTGGAGGCCCTGAGCCCGGAGCGTGTCTGGAAGGAAACCGAACGGGCGCTGGGTGAACGAAATCCGCAGGTCTTCGTCCAGGTGCTGCGTGATTGCGGTGCACTGGCCTGCCTGTTTCCGGAGGTGGATACCTTGTTCGGCATTCCGCAGCCGGAACAACACCATCCCGAGATCGACACCGGGCTACATGTCCTGCTGGTCCTGGAACAGGCGGCCAGACTCACTGAGGACCCGCTGGTGCGCTTTGCCGCCCTGGTCCATGACCTGGGCAAGGGTCTGACGCCCGAGAAGCACTGGCCCAGCCACCACGGCCACGAGACCGCCGGGGTCAAGCTGGTCAAGCGCCTGGCCAAACGCTGCCGGATTCCGAAGCAGTATGAACGCCTGGGTTGCCAGGCCTCCCGCTGGCACCTGCACGTGCACCGTGCCCTGGCGCTTCGCCCGGACACCATCATGAAACTGCTGGAAGGCAGTGACGCCTTTCGCCGCCCGGAGGATTTCGACCGATTACTGTTGGCCAGCGAGGCGGATGCACGGGGTCGCACGGGACTGGAGGACCGGCCTTACCCGCAGGCAGCGTATCTGCGCCGTTGCCTGCAGGTCGCGGGCGAGATCAGCGGCAAGGATGTGGACCCGGACCGTTTCCAGGGCCCGGCCTTTGGCCGGGAATTGCGGCGATTGCGGGTTGCGGCGATCACAAACCTTGGGGCTACCCCCACCCCCTCGTAATCGTTGTCGGCTTTTTCAAGCGATCTTAAATGCCGATCACGATTAAACCCGGCACGGCCAGATTGTCGTCTTTTTGCTCCTTGCTCCTGCCCAATAAAACCCGATCACGATTACGCTCACGAAAAAGGGGGAAGCTCTGGCGCGTATTCTGGCTTTGATTTAGGGGAACCAGGTCAGGCCGACGCCAAGCACATGACTGGGATCAAAATCCTCGGTCTGGGTTCGTCCGACTTCCAGGCGCAGATCCCAGGCGGGGGAAAGCGGCTGGATATAGCTGACGATCAAGCTGTCCGCATCACGCCCATCCACGGCGGAACGGTCTCGACTCAGATAAACGGCCAATTCCCGATAGTCACCCAGGTCATGTCGGGTCTCCACATGCAGGCTGCGTTCCAGGAAGCCCTGTGCCAGCGTCACCGAGGACGTGGAGAAGCGCTCCAGTTGATCAACTGCGGCCAGCTGACGGGGGTCGCGATCATAGCTGTAATAGCTGTAACCGCCAGCCAGTGTCCACTGCGCCGTGGGGCGGTAGCGGACACGGGCACCCACATTGATGGCGCTCATCTCGTAGTCTTCGGCAATGGTGTCGCCAGCCTCCGGTTCGTCCTCATCCCCTGGATTAACGGGAACGAAACTGGGCGGCCCACCGTTATCCTCGTCATCGTCTGAGCGAACCGGCGCGCCGGCCTTGAGGGTGATACCCCGCCAGCCACCCGTCAGGGAAAAACCCACGGTCTCGTAATCACGGGCCAGGCTGGCACCGACACGATCACTGACGATATCGCCCCGCCGGCCCCAGCGCTCATAGAAGCCGGTCAGACGCCAGTCATTGTCGAAACGATACAGCCCGCCCACGCTCTGGCGACGGGTATCAAGATCAGTCTCACTGCCATTGATCCAGGTCTCGCCGAGGCTGACGAAAGCGAGGCCTTGCTCGCCCACAGTACGATCCACGGACACAATCAGGCTACGGGAATCGGCGTCACTGGCGCGGAATTCGGACTCCGCTGTCCAGTCCCCCGCGCCTGCTTGCTGAGCACAGATCATAAGCACCGACACCGAAAGGCATCGGCGGCCTTGCTGAATACTTCTTTTCATTGCTTGTCTCTGACTGTTGCCGATACCACCCAGAATGCCCCGATGGTCTCATGTCGCGGGCTCACAGGCGCATCCGCAAATCCCGAAAACCGAAGCCGCTCATGCTGATATCGTCGCCCTGGGCAAAGCCCAGCACCTTGAAGCGCTCGCCCATCTCACCCGGCAGGGTGAGCAGCTTCACTTCCTGAGCCAGCTTGAGCTGGCTGAGCGTATCTTCCGGATTGATCCCATCCCCGTGCCGATCAATTCCGGCACCGAGGAGAAAAAGCGCCTGGGTGGTGTAACCCAGCAACTGACAACCGGCGTGAATGGCCGACTCCGCGACAGCGGTGAAATCCACCCAGGCGGTGATGTCCTGAATACCAGGATAGAGGAAGGGATCCTCATGAGCCCGGTGGCGATAGTGGCACATCAGGGTGCCCTGGCGACGTTCGGCCATATAGTATTCACGACGTGGGAAGCCGTAATCCACCAGCAGGGCAGCGCCCCGATCCAGGCAGCCGGCAATCCGTTCGATCAGCCCCGGCAAACTGGGCGACACCTCGGATTCATACCCCTCCGGCAACTCACGCCCCAGCCCCGCTTCCACAGCGCGCAGCCGGGCAGACAATTCCGGGGCGGACGCCATTTCACGCCAGGTGAAGCCATCTTCGCGACAAGCGACCCCCAGGCGTCGCAACTTGCCACCGCGGATTCGGAAGCGTTCCACCGGGAGCGCGTCCAGCACCTCATTGGCGAGTACCACGCCCCGCATATTCTCGGGAAAATCATCCAGCCAGACCACACGGTCAGCCAAGGCCGGCGCCCGCTCCTTCAGAGTGCGGGCCTGACGCTCGCGCAGATCGGCGCTCACCTCAAGAATCAGGTAACGATCCGGCAACTGCGCCTTCTCCGCCAGACGCGCCAGTATATTGGCCGCCATCAGACCGGAGCCGGCGCCCAGCTCCAGGATCTCGCCGCCTCCCAGCTGGCGCAGGACCTCGGCAGCCTGGTCGGCCAGGCACTGACTGAACAGAGACGACATCTCCGGTGCCGTCACAAAATCGCCGGCCTCTCCAAACTTGCGCGCGCCGGCGCTGTAATAGCCAAGGCCCGGGGCATACAGGGCAATATCCATGTAGCGGGAAAAGGGAATGACACCACCGGCCTCGCTGATCACCGAACGGATATGCTCGGCTACCTTTCGGCTGTGCTCAGCGGCTGCCGTCGGGGGTGGTGGG
>SL_3KL_010_SEDDRAFT_10004676_pt1 | contig 12359 bp, 10 predicted proteins | sample SodLakKL_010_SED_2_FD_10381 | JGI IMG/M metagenome (IMG submission 10381)
GGAAGAAGTCTGGTCAAAAGAAGATAATGACCCGAATTACTGATCTGTTAAACGATATTCAAAAGCATGCTTACAGTGGGATTGGTAAGCCTGTAGAATTAAAACATGATTTATCCGGGTGGTGGAGCCGAAGAATCAATAGAGCGCATCGTCTGATCTACAGAGTTGTTAACAACAAAGTTCAGGTTCTGTCAATGCGGTATCATTATTCCTGATTCATGCTTGTTTGGCTGGAAACAACCACCTCTTCCAGCCATTTAAACACTCAGATGGTGCCGTGAAGGTACGACATAAGGCTTATTTGTCTTGATGGATGGGGCAATGTCCGTCTGGCGTTTATTTGGTATATTGTAGTGATCGAACAGTAAAAAGCAATCCAAACGGAAAGGAGGGACCGGATGCCTGATGTAAAATCACTACAGTTACCCAAAGAATTACTGATTATAGGAGCGGCAGTTAAATCCGGAATATTTGAACAACTAAAAAACAGGGCGTTAACGCTGAGCAAACTTTCTGTGGCCACGGGGACCAATAAAAGGGCATTGTGGATTGTTGTTGAGGCTTTGGTTTCAATGGGTTATCTTGAGCATGAAAACGAACGGTTAAAACTCACACAGGATTGTTACGCTGTTTTGTTTAATAAGGAAAGCCCGATTTATCTGGGCTCTTCATTTATGCATACTTATAACCTTTTGCCAAGGTGGCTGGAATTGCCGGATGTGCTCAGAACCGGAAAACCGGCTTCCAAACAGGAGGGTTATGAGGAGCAAAAACAGTTCATCGAGGCCATGAGCCACTATGCCCGGGAAGATGCCGAAGCCATTGCTGAATACTGCCTGCAAGGCCTTTCTGCGGAAGCTGAGGTCCTCGATGTCGGTGGCGGGCCGCTCACCAATGCCCGGGCTTTTGCCCGGAAGGGAGCAACCGTCACCATACTGGACCTGCCGGAGGTGATCGATATGATGAAGCCGGAACTTGATCCGGAACTTCCGGTGAGCATGGTGAAGGGGGATTTTACCGACAAGCTTCCCGAAGGTCCGTTCGATCTGGCTTACCTTGGCCATGTCTGTCACATTTATGGAGAAAAGGAAAACAGGAAATTGTTCAGGGACGTGGCCGGTAAGCTCAAGGAGGGAGCAATGATCATTATTAACGACTTTATCCGGGGTACCGGTGCCGAACCCGACATTTTTGCCGTCAACATGCTGGTAAACACCGAATCGGGCGGTACCTGGACGTTTGAGCAATACAAAACGTGGCTTGAAGATGCCGGGTTTACCGTGTTTCCCTATGCGGTGGTTGGAGACAGCCAGTTAATAAAAGCGCTCAAACAAACATAGCAGTGAACAGGTACGGAGCATACGATGAGCAATGAGAACAACCCATCCGTTTGCTAAAGCACTCTGCTCCACGGAGAGCCTCTTTGCGGTGAAAAAAAGTCATTAATCACAAAGGACACAGAGGATACAAAGAATGGCACAAAGAAAACCTTTGTGCCATTCGCACCTTTATAGTGAAAAATTACCCTAAGCAGGCAGAGTCCCCATTCCGCTGACCAAAACCGGCTCTTATGGCTGAAAACGGACATATGTGAACAGTAACGGACATTTTCCACAAACGCTTAATTCAGGTATTATTTTGTAAACTATTGACTATAATATTTATAAAAAGTATGGTGTATTTTTTGATATGAAATTCGGATAATAATCTTAGCGGAAATGATAAAAAACTACCTCTTGCTTGCTTTCAGGAACATGAAGCGGCAGCCTGTTGTGTCCGTTATCAATGTCCTGGGACTGGCATCGGCAATGGCTGCAACCATCATCCTGACCCTCTATGTGAAACACGAGCGCAGTTTTGAAGAAATGCACGAGAATGCCTCCCGGGTGTACCGGACCATCACCAGGTTTCACGGGCATTTCGATGCCACCATTCCCTATACGCTTGCTTTGACGGGCCCCGGCCTATCGGAAAGCATACCCGAAATCGGATCCGTTTCAAGGATTTTCCACAGGAACACTACCCTGGAGCTGGGTGACAATCACTTTACAAACATCCGTATCTTTTATGTGGACTCCTGTTTCCATGAAATGTTCAGCTTCCCTTTACTGGAAGGAGATCCCGCAAGCTCCCTCAACAATCCGTCGCATGTGGTGCTTACCCGGACTGTTGCCGAAAACCTGTTTCCCGGCAGTTCTGCCGTCGGGCAAGTGGTGCAGATGGATGTTTTATGGATCGACACAGAAAAGGATCAGCTGAGTACCGAAAGAAGACCCTTTGTTGTGGGCGCCGTTTTGGAGGATCCGCCCACCAATACCCACCTGCAATTTGAGGTTTTGGCACCGCTGCTGATCATCCCCGATGAACAGCAAAACCAGCTGCAAAATTTCTTCGCAACCTATTTTCTGCTCAATGCCCCCCTCGACGCTGCGCTGGAAGAAAAAATTACAAGCTTTGCCACCGGCAGGGTGTTGGAGGTTGTTGGCGAGCACTACCAGGTATCCATCCATTTGCAAAACCTGAAAGACATTCATTTTGGCCAGCATCTCGACAGCGACCTGAACCCCAAAGGAAACTTCCAGAACATCATCATCATGACCGGCCTGGCCGTTTTCATCCTCACCATAGCCGTTTTTAATTTCATCAACCTGGTCACGGCCCGCTCGGACAAAAGGATCATCGAGGCGGGCATACGAAAAGTGGCGGGGGCGCAAAAGAAAAACATCGTGTTCCAGTTCCTTGGCGAATCGGTGCTGATCGCCCTGATCGCCCTGGCGGTGTCGCTGATCCTGGTCGAATTCTTCCTTCCTCCGTTTTCCTATTTGCTGGAGCGTGACCTGGCCCTTTACGACTTTTTTGGTTTTTCCTTTGTTGTTTCCCTGATCGCATTGGGGGTGGTTGCAGGGCTGATAGCCGGTCTTTATCCGGCAATCAGTTTTGCAGGCCATCAGCCCGCCGATATTCTTAAGGGGCAGCTCCATACGGGACGAAAAACCCCCTTTTTGCGTATTTTCCTTGTTGTTTCGCAGTTTGTCATCGTGGTTTTCCTCATCACCTTCCTGTGGGTGGTCAATGATCAGATCCGTTTCATGAAACACGACGATCTTGGATTCGACAAGGAACATGTGTTGCTTTTCAGGGGCCTGACCCCCGGTATTCAGACGTCGTATCAGGCCCTGAAGAACGATTTGCTGCTGCTCCCCGAAGTATCGGCGGTAACCGCGTCCCAGGCTGTTCCGGGGCTTGGCGGGAGCGGGCAGTTCTTTCGGCTGCGGGGTCAACACCCCAGCGAGGCCATCCCCATCGTGTATTTTGCCACGATCGACGATTTTATCGACTTCTATGACATTCGCCTCCTCGAAGGCCGATGGCTCGACGAAAGGATACAGACCGACAACTATGAGTATGTTGTCAACATGGAAACGGTGCGACAGCTTGGCCTGGAAGATCCTGTGGGTGCGGATGTGTCGTTATGGGAGTATCACGGCAAGATCATTGGTGTGGTTGAGGATTTCCACTTCGAGAGCCTGCACGAGCCCATCGGGGCCCTGGTTTTTAACCGGTATTTCGACGAGATCAGGATCATTTCGGTAAAGGTCAACAGCCACGATTTGCCGGCTGCCCGCGAAAGGATTGAAGAGGTGTTCATGAAAACGGATCAGGCATACGGAATGAACAGCATCTGGCTCGATGATGTTTTTTCTCATTCATATCGTTTTGAGGAAAGAAGTTTTAAGATCATCCTTTATGCTTCGCTTGTGGCGATCATCCTCGCCCTGTTGGGTTTGTATGGTTTGTCGAGCTACATGGTGCAATCGCGCAGCAGGGAGGTGAGCCTGAGAAAAGTCATGGGTGCATCGCTGCTGCAGATCATGACGGTATTTTTCAGGGTCGTACTCAAATGGGTTGTGATTGCCATTGTTGTCGCATGGCCCCTGGCATGGCTGATTGCAGACCGGTGGCTTGATAACTTTGCTTACCGGATCAGCCTTACCCCCGGCTTTTTCCTGGTGTCGGCCCTTGTTACACTGGGAATTGCCTCGCTGACCATTGTTTATCAGGTTTTCACGGCTGCACGCCGTTCACCTGTGGAGTCGCTGAAGACATAAGCGGAGTTTCGGGCCCGGAGCCCAACCGAAGGATCCCGGGTTCTGTTGCGGATGGTTTCTGCCGCAAACCCTCACCCCCTGATGCCTTTCCCGGATCAGGTCATTTGATCCTCTTCCAGGAAGAGGTCATCCTGAAGTGTTCGTTTTCTTTTTCAATTTTGGCTGTCCATTCATAGGTTTTGGGCCATTGTTTGAACATCCGGGCCACGGTATACAGAAAACGCAGGGACAGTTTGTTTGGCCGTGGCTTCCATCCTTTGTCCGGGATCATGACGATGCTGATATGCCCATCGTTCCTTTCGACAGCGTAGCGGCCCGAAATCCGGCCTGTAGACGGGTGTGCCCTGATGCAGAAGCTTCCCTTCTGGCGAAAACCCTTGTCCAGGAAATCAGGAACAGGGAACGGCCTGTCAAAATGCACTACGACAGGATGGGTGTCGTTGTTGAACAGCATCTGTTTTATGAACGCTTTTCCCCCTTCCCATTCAAGTAGGATGTCCTGATCCTTGTATTTCAGGCGGGTGCTTCCTTTGTGGAGTTCCAGGGCGGGCATGGTCCCGGTAAAGGCCGGGTTAAAGGTTGCGATCAGGGGTTCAGGGCTGTACCGGATAAAGGTCATGCTCCTGAAATCCATCGGTATGGGCAGTTTATCCACCCGGTGGACGTGTCCGTTGACGGATACCTCTATATCGGTATGTTTCCTGCGCACAAAATAGAAATCGTGCAAAAACACCAGCGGCATGGCCGAAGGGTTTTCAGCTGCAGCGCCCATGGGGGCCAGCAAACCAAAAGGCTTTCGCTTTCCTGGATGCTTTTCGGCAATCCGGATATGCACCATTCGGTCGTGGATGTCAAGGAATTGATAATGAGCCTGCACGCCACGGTCATCGATCTCAAAGTAAGCATGGACCATTTCCCGTTCAATCATGTTTGCAAGGCCTTTGCCGGCGATGTCGTATTTTGCGGGATCCGGTTTGAGCCCCGCCTCGTGATACACATCCACACGGCCATCCTTGCGCCAGCCAATGACCAGGTGGCTCTGCCCGTTGAACCGGTCGTCAAAGACCTGGGGTTCAAAGCCCACATACAAGGTGTCGGGGTCATTTTCAAAATTCACCAGAAGCAGGCGCTCCATCGGATCTATTTCTATGTTGAAGGGGATGTGGATCATGACATGCTCATTTGCCGTGGCGGTGAAATGTATGCACAGGTAGTTCAGGATAATCAGGATACGTATTGGCTTCATCATTGTTTTGCCGTGGATAAGCGATAGGCAAAGGAAACAAAAAGTCGCAGTTGTTTGCGTTTTACCCGGCCTGTACACTGAACGATGCGTTTGCGAAGCAACAGAAAGCCTCAGGGCCGGTTATCCGGCGGCAAAGGAGGAAATCACTGAAACCTGCTGCATGCGGGCCCCTGGCAGGAAGACGTGCCGCATTCCACCGGCAATTCTTTGTTCGCTTTGCCGGGCTTGGGCTGGGGTTTCTCGGAACACTCGCCCTGGCATTGCGGGCAATGGGCAATATATTTCTGGCAGGGGCCAAAAATGTAATCGCGGTATTCTTTCTTTATTTTTTCCTTGCTTTCAAAAACAAGATTGCATTCGCGACAGATAAAGCTGGCCATATCCGGGTTTTGTATCGTATGTACATACACTGTTGTTCGGAACAAAAGTACATCATCGGTACGTTGCCTCCAAATATGTTCCTGTTTTCATTAATTTTTTTTGGCTCGGGCCGGAAGCTTCCGGGTTTTGTTGGGGTTTGTTGCTCTTTTTTGTACATTACAGTTCGGGCAGCACGGAGCTGCCTTGGTAAACAGTTGTTATCATGAGCAAGGGCGCATTGGTTATTGTCGGCGCGAATGCCGCCGGCATGGGGGCGGCCTCCAAACTGAGGCGGCTCGACAGCAAACGGGAGATCATCGTGTTCGAAAAAGGCCGGCATGCTTCCTATGCCGCCTGCGGTTTGCCCTACGTTATTGAAGGGAAAATCGATGAGGCAGAGCAGCTGATCGTGCGCAGCCCCGAAGTGTTCCGCGAAAAACAGCGCATCGGGCTGCATCTGGGCCATGAGGTTACCGCAATCGATGCCAGGGGGAAACGGGTACGGGTAAACGAGCCGGGAAACGGAACGGGTTTCTGGCAAAGCTATACCGATCTGCTCATCGCCACAGGGGCCAGCCCCTATATTCCCGATATGGAGGGAAGCCGGGCCCCCGGGGTTTTTGCGCTGGCTTCGCTGCAATCGGGCAAAGACATCGAGGAGTATATCGACCGCCACAGCCCGGGCACGGCGGTGGTGGCCGGCGGCGGCTATATCGGGCTGGAGATGGCCGAAGCCCTGATTGGCCGCAACATCGGGGTGAGCCTCATCGATATGGCGCCGCAGCTGATGACCACCATGGATGAGGAAATGGCCGGCATCATTGCAGACTATATGACAGGGGAGGGGGTGAAGCTGTATTTCGGCGAAAAGCTCAAAGGCATTGCTGCGAACGATCATGGCCGTGTGCGGGGCATTGCAACGCCCAAACGCAGCATCGGGGCCGAACTGCTCATCCTTGGCCTTGGAATGCGGCCCAATTCAAAACTGGCAAAAGAGGCCGGCATCGAACTGGGCGCCGGTGGCGCCATCCGGGTGAACAACCTCCTGCAGACCTCGGTTCCCCATATATGGGCGGCGGGCGACTGCACCGAAACCGTTCATCTGCTGAGCGGTGAAAAGGTGTACATGCCCCTGGGAACCACCGCCGCCAAGCACGGCATGGTGGCCGGCATCAACATCAACGGGGGGAGCGAAGCCTTTGCCGGTGTTCTCGGTACGGCCATCACCAAATTCCGTTCATTGGAGGTCGCCCGCACCGGCTTTTCAGAAAGGCAGGCGAAGGAGCGCCGGATCGAATGCAAGACCTCGGTAGTCGATAGCTTTACTTCCGCTGCCTATTATCCCGGTTCGGGAAAGATCACCGTAAAACTTGTTGCGGAAAAGGACAGCGGCAGGCTGCTCGGGGGGCAGATCGTTGGCATGCCCGGCTCAGGCAAGCGCATCGATGCCGTGGTGGCTGCCATACATTCGGGCATGACGGCCCGCGATCTGGTGTTTCTCGACCTTTCGTATGCCCCTCCATTTTCCCAGGTATGGGACCCGGTGCAGATCGCTGCCCGTCAGCTGATCTGAGTATTTTGCCGTGCCGCCGGCCTTCATGCTCCTTACATGAATTCGTCAAAATCCACGTCGTCGTCCATGTCGTCGCGGTCGTTGCGTCTGCGGCGTTCGTACTCGTTGATGCGGTAGGTGAACCCGACTGTGATCATGCGGCTGGGCCTCCGCCGTTCCATGTCGACAACAAAATTATCCCCGTAATTCATCATCCGGAACCGCCGGGTGTCGAATACGTCACTGGCTCTGAGGGTGATGGTCCCATTATCGCCCAGCACATTCTTCCTGAGTCCAATAATTTTAATATATAGGCTTGTGTATGGTAATTACCGGGAAGGTTCCTTGCAAAAACCCCGCTTTATTCTTAAATTTAGGTAAGGATCCAGCATGTGTAACCAAAAAATGAGAAAGATGATGTCATTCAGTGTGCTTTTGCCTTCACAACGTGGCAGGTTGTTCAGTGTGTTTTTCGGGCTTATGGCCATGGCCGGTTTTGTATTCTGCGGACCGCCCCAGCCCGACCGGGAAGATCCCGGTGAGGCCGATGTAATGGTCGAACGGTATGAGTTGAATATCGAAGTACAGTTTCCCGTTTTGGGCGAAGTGGACGGAGCGGGCGAATACCGGGGCGGCGAACTGGTCACCATCGTGGCAAGGCCTTACGAATCCTATGAGTTCCTGCGTTGGGTAGACATGGATACCGAAACCGAGGTAAGCCGCGAAGACAGCCTTACCTTCGAAATGCCCGAAAGGGATGTGAACCTGGGGGCTTATTTTACCGATCCGGAAGAGTGGAGGTAAATCCCCTGATCCGTTTCAGGTATGTGCGGCTGCAGATGCAGTTCCGGAGCCGGGATCCTTTACCTGGCAAGTGGAATACAGCGACAGCATCCGCCGTCCGGGCAAGGCCCGGCCTGCTCCTTGCATTCGCCCGGAGGCACACAATAAGCATTGATATTCCTGGCTAAGAGGACAGCGCAAACTTAATGTTTCAGATTTTCACCAGCACAAATTCATTTTAAAAGGAGGTTGTTATGTTTCACGAAGTTCATGGTTTTGGAATGTTGTGGGGCTGGGTGGTCGGCATCCTGATCCTCGCAGCCATAGTCATCATCATTGTCAGGGTCGTTGGCCGCCAGGGTGGCGAAAAACAGGCACAGGGCAGAGCCCCGCTCGACATACTCAAGGAGCGTTATGCCAAAGGGGAGATCGACCAGATCGAGTTCGAAGAACGCAAAAAGCACCTTGAATCCTAAAAGTTGCTCAGAAATCCTGAAGTTTCATCAGCAGGTCGGTTTGTGTTTCTTTGCCGATACGGAATATATGTGTATCGAAAGGCTCAAATCCGTTTTTCTGATAGAAGCGGATGGCCCGTTGGTTTTTTTCCCATACCCCCAGCCATACAAAGGCTGATCGCTTTTGCCGGGCCATGGCCAGCGCGTGGTCGAGCAAGGCCTGACCCACCTTTTGGCCATACCAGCAACGCCTTACATAAATACGTTGTATTTCAAATCCGCCGGCTTCCATGGTTTCGGTTTGGGCATCGCCGGTATTCACTTTCAGGTAGCCTGCCACCTGTCCGTTGATGCGGGCCACGAAAAAGGACGAGGAGGGATTGCCGAGTTCTTCGCCGATCCGGCCGTGGTTAAAATGGGCATGCAGGTAGTTTTCCAGATTGGCCCGGGTATTGGTATCGTAAAAGGTTTCGTAAAAGGTCTGCCATGCGATTTCCTGCACCTCAGAAACGTCGCCGGGTCCTGCCTGATCAATACTTAGGTGGTGTTTGTGTTCCATTGATGGTCTTATGACCGCGTTCGGATTAAGATCAGCACCGGGCTTCCCTGGCTTTTGCGGTTCCGGCAAATCAGATCCGATGCCGCTTGCTAAGATAAAAAAAACAGGCAATGCCGCCCCGCTTCGAAATAAATTTACGGGATGCTGCTTTGCCTGTTGTTTGCGGGACTATCCGGCCCTGTCTAGAGTTGCTCCTGGCGGTGTTTTTCCATATAACGCTCAAACAAACGCTTGTGTTTGTCGGTCATGTCGATGCGACGCCCCTGGATAAACACCTGCTCCTTGCTGGTCCAGAGCTCCAGGGGGTTGCCATCGGTGATCATCAGGGTGGCATCCTTGCCGGGCTCAATGCTGCCCACCCTATCGTCGATGCCCAGGATGCGGGCTGCATTGATGGTGACCGACTTCAGTCCTTCTTCTTCGGGAAGTCCGAAAGCAACTGCGGCGGCTGCGTGGTGGGGCAGGCGGTACGCGTAGGCGGCAGAGGCATCTCCGGCAATCATGAAATGTACGCCGGCTTCGTGCAATACTTTGGGAATGCTGTAGAACTGCCCGTAACCTTCCCACTGCCTTGCAGGCCCCGAGATCACGTTCGACAACATGACGGGGATGCCCTTTTCGGCCAGTTGCCCGGCCACCAGGTCCATATCCCTCGATCCGACCAGCACCATGTCGAGGCCTTCCTTTTCGCCCCATGAAATGGCTGCCTGTATCTGCCGCACCTCACCGGCCGAGATAAATACCGGCATTTCACGGTTCAGCACCGGGATCATCGCTTCCCATCGGACATCGGTGGGATGAAATACAGCCTGCCCGGCTTCCATGGCCTCCCTGGCCTGCTTGTACCGCCTGGCCTTGTCAAAGGCTTGCTGAAGTTCGGCCAGGGCTTTGAGGTAATTGTCGGTATTGTTCATTGAAGGCCAGTCGATCGACAGCCCGATGCCTTCCTTCAGGGTCATCTGCTCCCAGGTGAACCCGTCGGTCATCATGGCTGCGGGCTTTCCCGGAATGGTCCCCCCGCTGGGGGTAGACACCGCCGTCAGGATCCCGTTTACCGCAGCCACCGGAATGTGCTCGCTGGCCGGATGAAAAGCCACCTGTGCACGGATGTTCGGGTTGATGTTCCCCAGTTCGTTCAGATCGGTCCCCACGGCGATCCGCCCGATCTCTGTCAGGCCCAGCGTGGTCCGGCCGTGGATGAACCCGGGGTATACGTATTTGCCCGAGGCGTCGATCACTTCGGCGTCGGCAGGAATGGAAGGGTTGGTACCGACGGCGGTGATCCTCCCGTTGTCGAACACCACGGTCCCTTCCTCGATCACGCCCTGTGTAAGGGTATGAATGGTCGCATTGACAATGGCTATCGGCCTTTGCTGGGGAGGAGCCGGGGTGTGTGCGGCTGCCTGGCCGGCAATAAGGACAGACAGCATGAGCAGAGCCGGCTTCATCAGAGCGAAGCATTGGGTTAGGATGCAATTACTTTTGTTTGGGTTCATGGGTTTGTAATTTTATATTTCTGTAAGGTCGGTAATTATGTAAGGTCATTTAGTTTCTGCCCCCAGGCAGCAAGGCAGTTGAAACCCTGGGAAATCCCAACAGGTTTAAAAGTTTAAAAGTTTAATGGGTTTAAATTCAACTTTTAAACTTTTCAACTTTTCAACTTTTTCGTTCCATCGTTCCATCGTTCCATCGTCCTTCCGTCCGTCCCCGGAGCTTATTCCTGCCCGTTGCGTGCGGCCGACTGTTGCTCTTCGATGATGCGGGCAATGATCATGGCCCTTTCCTGTTTTACTTCCTGCTGCAATGCCTGGTCGGTTTCACGGTCAAAGTATTTCCGACCATCGACCCAGGTTTGGGCCGGTATGGAAAAGGTCGACATGGGGTGGCCTTCCCAGATCACAAAATCGGCATCCTTGCCCACTTCGAGCGATCCGACCCGGTGGTCGATGCCCATGATCCTGGCAGGGTGGAGTGTGATGAAGTTCATGGCATCCACTTCCGAAACCCCTGTCTTCATGGTTTTTGCCGCTTCCCAGTTCATCCTGGTCGAAAGCTGGGTGTTGTCGGAGTGCAATGAGGTCAGCACCCCCACGTCGTTCAGCAAGCGGGCATTATGCAGGATGCCGTCGTACGATTCGACCTTGAACGACGACCAGTCGCTCCATGCCACCGCGCCGGCTCCATGCTCCCTTAGTTCGTCGGCGATCTTATATCCTTCGAGTGTGTGTTCGAACGAACCGATGGTAAACCCGTATTCGTCGGCCAGCCTGATCATCATCAGCATCTCGTCCTGCCGGTAGGCGTGTACATGGGCCTTTCGCTCGCCCCTGATCACTTCCAGTATGGGTTCCAGGGTAAGGTCTCTTCGTACAGGCAGTTTTCCCTGACCATGCTGAGCCTGCTCCATGGCAGTTCCGTATTCGAGGGCTGCTTCAAAGGCGTCCTTGATGATCTGTTCGACGCCCTGACGGGTGTTGGGGTAACGTGAGGTGTTCCCTTTGACGTTCTCACCCAGAGCCATTTTCAGTCCCGGGGCTGCATCCTCGATCAGCAGTTCGTCGGGAAGCTGTCCCCACCGCATCTTGATCACGGCATTCTGCCCGCCAATCGGATTGGCCGATCCGTGAAACAGGGTAGCCGAAGTGATCCCCCCTGCCAGCAGCCGGTAGATCCACACCGTATTGGCGTCCATTACGTCGGTGATCCTCGTTTCGGAGGTAATGGCATCGCCCACTTCATTGACCCCCCCGGCAATGCTGCTGTGGATATGCGGATCGATAAGGCCCGGGGTCACATGCATGCCGGTGGCGTCGATTTCCAGGGCCCTCCGTGGAGCCGTGAGTCCTATCCCTACAGCAGAGATCCTGCCGTTTTCCACGAGCATATCGGCCCCTTCCAAAATCCCTTCCGGACCCTGGGTCCACAGGGTGGCATTCCGTATCACCACATGGCGCGGTTGTTCCGGAATGGCAGTCACCCCGTATTCCATCGAGGGAAACCTTTCGGGAAGGTCAAGCGGGCGCAGGCTGCGTTGGTTGCGGGATGGATCCCCGGCCGGGCCTTCGGTCCTGCCGGCTTTCCAGGTAAAAAACTCCCCGCTGGCCGTTTCACCGATACCCAGCAGCTGATCCCCGCTGATGCTGGCCGACATCCGCACCACACCCTGTATGCCCAGGGTATCGCCGGGGAAGCCCAGCATCAGCCGGCGGTTGTCGTAGCTGACCCTGGCCAGCCGGGTCCTTTTATCGTCCAGTCTGATATGGCCCCTCAGCCTGTTGGCCTGCCCCTCGAGTTC
>SL_3KL_010_SEDDRAFT_10004677_pt1 | contig 12358 bp, 9 predicted proteins | sample SodLakKL_010_SED_2_FD_10381 | JGI IMG/M metagenome (IMG submission 10381)
TTCTTCTTCTTCCATGTGTCCGGCCAAACGTTCATCAATTTTTACACCCTGTAGAATGCGGTATAATAACATTCTCAACAAGGTTGCCAGAAACCAGGCAACAAGCAGCAAAACGGCTGCCCCTAAAAGGCGCGGAGCATAGGCAAAGATGCTCATCAGAAAAACATTCAAAGGCTCGGCAATTAACGTTAAGCCGAGATATTGAAAGAACGCAACCAGAACAAAGAACATGGCCAGGTAGTAAACGATCCGGCCGGCCCACTTGTTAACCTCTGAATCGGCAGCCTCCTCATCACCTTTAACCCAGCGGGCAACCTTTGTGCCTGTATGGGTTCGACGAAAAACGCCTCGCACAATGGCGGCAAGTATTAATGCAATCAGCCAACCGATTACCAGTATAGCTATTGCACCTAGAATAACGGGAAAATGAACTGTAAACCACGTTACCAGCTCGTTTAAAAAGCCAGCTCCTGTCATTGTAAACTCTCCTCTCTTTGTAATAAATTGGGACTAATGCGAAATATTTGTATAGTCCCTTTAAATAATTCATTAGTATTATATCATATTTAAATCTCAATTTACAGATAAATATTTCTAAAACATGGGGAAATGCCAGGTAGAGCAACAGGGGACCTATCTATGAGTAAAAGACAGCAAAAAAATCATATGTTATAATTATTTGTATAAATTCACAGGTTAGAGGTTTATTACTTATCAATAATTGCTCTATACCTGTAGCTCAACTATTACATTTAAGGTGGTTTTGATGGATATTGATTATATTTACCAGATAATCATTACCTATGGAGGACGATTACTATTTGCCCTCCTCGTTTTAGTAATTGGTTTGAAAGTAATCAGGCTGATCGCAAATGCTATTTCCAAAAAGTTTGAAAGAGCAGAGTTTGAACCTTCAATGCAGCCATTTCTTATTTCCCTGATCAGGGTTTCCCTGCAAGTGTTATTAGTTATCTCAGTTGCCTCAATGCTGGGGATAGCGATGACTTCATTTATAGCGGTACTCGGTGCTGCAGCTTTTGCTGTCGGCCTCTCCCTCCAGGGAAGTCTTTCTAATTTTGCCGGCGGTGTCTTAATCCTAATTCTCAAACCCTTTAAAGTCGGAGACTATATTGAAGCAGCCGGACACGCCGGTACAGTTAAAGAGATCCAGGTTTTTCATACCCTGCTTGATACCCCCGATAACAAACGGATTATTGTGCCCAATGGGGTTTTATCTAATACCAGTACTGTTAATTACAATATTAATCCCATTCGCAGGGTGGATTTTACCTTCAGCGTCGGTTATGAGGATAGTATAGAAAAGGTAAAGGAAATACTTAACAATATCGGCGCAAACCACCCCCTGGTTTTAAAAGATCAGCCGCCGCAGGTAGTATTAGGCGAACACGGCGACANCGCAGTCATATTTTATCTGAGGGTATGGTGCGAGAAGGAACATTACTGGACGATTTACTTTGAAGTATTGGAACAGGTTAAGAAGGTATTCGATGAAGAAGGGATCAGTATCCCCTATCCGCAACGGGATGTTCACCTGATCGGCAATATTGAAGAGGACAAATAATCAATTTAAGAAAAATTCCTTTAAACAAAGTAAAGGCGGTAGCAAGTAAATTGGATCTAAAACCGGAAAAAAAGAATAAGATAGATATAATGATTATCTCTCCTCACCCAGANGATTCTGAGTTTGGCGCAGCCGGCTCGGTAGCCCGTTGGATTAAAGAAGGCAAGTCAGTAGTTTACGTAATCTGTACAAACGGTGAAAAAGGAACCAGCGATCCAAACGTAATGCCTGAAGCGCTAACCGAAACAAGAAAGAAGGAGCAGGAAGCTGCAGCCGAGCTGCTTGGCGTTAAGGAAGTAGTATTCTTAGGCTATGAGGACCAAACCCTGGAGGATACCAGTGAATTTCGCAAAGAAATCGTCCGCTGGATCCGCACCTTCAAGCCCGATACACTGGTTACTGCTGACCCTTACCGCCGTTATATCTGGCACCGCGATCACCGCATTACAGGACAGGTTGTCCTTGATGCCGCGTTTCCCTATGCCCGGGATCACTTATCCTATCCCGATTTAATGGACGAAGGCCTTGAACCTCATAAAGTTAAAGAGATTTTCCTCTGGGCCAGTGAAGAACCAAATTACTATTCCGATATAACTTCCACTTTTGAGATAAAGCTGGCTGCCCTGCGCTGCCACGAAAGCCAGGTGGGCGGGCATCATTTTCCTGCTATTGAACAGTGGTTGCGAAAACGGGCTGAAGACGCCGCCCGTGAATCGGACTACGACTTAGCCGAGGCCTTTCACCGCGTCGAAATTCCCTGGTAGCAGGCACTTCTTTACTGCCAGGTTACATCCCCGCAAGTATTTTCGTCATAGCCCCGGGCCATAAAATCTTTAATAAGGGCACGTTCACTGCCGATCGTGGTTGAAGCGCCATGCCCCGGCAGGACAATTGTTTCGTCTGGCAGGGTCAGCAGTTTATCCTCGATCGAAGATAGGATTTGTTTAAAATCATGCGGAGTTGCCGTTTTCCCGGGGCCCCCGGGAAACATGGTATCTCCGGCGATTAAATAATTCCCGGCTTTAAAGCAGAGACTGCCTGCTGTATGTCCCGGAACATGGATTACCTCCAGGCGCACCCTGCCACAGTCGATGGTATCTCCATCCGTTAACAGCTGATTTACTTTTACGGGCAGAGTTCCGGCATCATCTTCGTGTGCTGCCAGCGGAGCATCCAGGGAAGAGCTTAACTCTTCCAAAGCCATAACATGGTCCATGTGGCTGTGGGTCATAAGAATAGCCTGCAATTTAGATCCTTTTAGTTTTTCTCTGATCATCTCCGCATTGCCGGGGGCATCAATCAGCACACTGTCCCTGTTTTCCGCACAAAATACAATGTAGGTATTCGTCCCGAAAGGTTCAGATTCCAAACGGTAGAGCTCCATTTTATTATCCTGACCAACCAGTTCAAAGTTATTATTCATAACGATAACCTCCCTGTTCCAGCATGATATTTTCAAGCTTTTTTATGCGCCGCCCGATAATTACACTTACCTGCATTTATCTGTATCTGTATATTTATATTATTCGTTGCTATATCCCCGGGATCCTTTCATCTTTCTCAATCATGTTTTGGTGTCATAAAAGTGAGCAAAGGTGCCTTAAAGTAATCCAGTAAAGTAATCGGCTGCGCTGTATAGACCGATTGTTCCCTATACGTTATAATAATTTTTGGATGGTTTTTGGTAAATTAAACATATTGTATTGAAATGTAATCATACCAATATATGCAGGAAGAGGGATTTGGAAATGTCTAAAGTAAAGATTGCTATTGTCGGTGTTGGAAACTGTGCCAGTGCCCTGGTCCAGGGAATTCATTATTATCATGATAAAATGGAAGAAGAAGCTGTCGGTTTAATGCACTGGAATATCGGCGGTTACCGTCCCTCTGACATCGAGATAGCTGCTGCTTTTGACATAGATAAACGCAAAGTTGGCCGGGATGTTAGCGAGGCTGTGTTCTCCCTTCCTAACTGTGCCCATAAATTTCACCCCGACCTGCCCTCCTGCGGGGTCACAGTGCAAATGGGTAAAGTAGGCGACGGGGTTTCCGAGCACATGCTGTCATTCGAGGATGAATACACTTTTCTGCTCAGTGAAGCTCCCGAGCAGGGCAAAGAGGAAATCGTTTCCGCTCTCCGTAATTCAGGGTCGGAGGTAATGCTCAATTATCTACCGGCAGGTTCAGAGCAAGCGTCCCGTTTTTACGCCGAGTGCGCCCTGGAAGCAGGAATTGCTTTTATAAATAACATTCCCGTCTTTATTGCCAGCGACCCGGAGTGGGCCGCCCGGTTTTCCGAAAAAAACATCCCCATTATCGGTGACGATATCAAGTCGCAGATGGGGGCAACAATCCTGCACAGGGCCCTTGCTGAACTCTTCAGCAAGCGCGGGGTTAAACTGGATCGTTCGTACCAGCTTAATACCGGCGGGAATACCGATTTTCTAAACATGACCAACCAGGGGCGCCTGGCTACCAAGCGTATTTCCAAGACAGAAGCGGTCCAGTCTGCCGCCGGCAAACGCCTGGCCGACCGCGACATTCACATCGGTCCCAGTGATTATGTATCCTGGCAGGGAGACAACAAGGTCTGTTTTTTACGCATGGAAGGACATATTTTCGGCAATGTTCCGATCAACCTGGAGATGCGCTTAAGCGTTGAAGATTCCCCGAATTCGGCCGGTATTGCCATCGATGCTATCCGCTGCTGCAAGCTGGCCCTGGACCGCGGTGAAGGCGGAGTCCTGGAAGGCCCTTCGGCTTTCTTTTCCAAGCATCCGCCCCGCCAGTATCCGGATTACCAGGCCTACCAGCTTACCGAAGATTTTATCAGTGGCGAGAACTGACAAATGATGGCCCTGTTAATACCAGTTACCCTTTGGCGCGGCAAGTAATGTTAACAGGGCAGCTTATATTCTCCGGTCAATTTATCCTGACTGAAAAGTTAAGTTAAAGTTCCCTGGCCAGGTCGAAACCTTCCCTGATCGCTTCGGTCAGCTTGCGCGGTTTCAAGGCATCGCCAATAACATGCAGTTCGTTTACCCTGCCTTTCAGCGATTCCTCCAGGGGGTTGTTGGCAACCGCCCCGATGGCCAAAACTACGGTATCGGCGGGCAGTAAAGATTCTTCGCCGTCCTTTTCAATTAAAACACCCTTTTCTGTAATCTCTCTGACAGTGCACTGATCCATAACCTTAATTCCCAGCCGGCGGATGCATTTGATCATTACCCACCGGGTGGTAATGCCGATATCACGGCCGATGCCTTTCTCCATTTCAACCAGGGTTACTTCCCTGGTGCCGTAATTGAGAAGTTCTTTTAAACGTTCCGGTGTTTCGGCATCATTTTCCATCAGGAACTTCAGGGTTTCGGCCGAAATAGTGCCCATTTCGGCCGTGGCTGCGGCTGTTTCGCACCCCACAGAGCCGCCCCCGATTATTACCACCTGCTTACCGGGAATTGCCGAGCCGTCCAGGATATCGAGGGGAGTTACTATTTGCAGCCCATCCCTGAGAGGGAAGGGCGCAGGGGCACCCTTTGCCCCGGTGGACAGGATCACTGTATCAGCGTTCTCTGCCGCTATTTCGTCAGCTGAAGCTTCACGGTTTAAAATTACCTGCACTCCGCTGCGGGCCAGTTCATGCTCATAGTAGTGAAGCAGGGTTATAAAATCTTCTTTGCCCGGAGGCATGGCCGCATAGGTCAGGTTGCCGCCCAGGCGCGCACCTTTTTCCCAGAGGGTGACATTATGCCCCCGTGCTGCTGCCAGCCGTGCCGCTTCCATTCCCGCCGGCCCGCCGCCGACAATGAGCACATTTTTCGCTTTTTCTGCTGCTTTAATTTCTACTTTATCCTCCCGCCCCGCCAGGGGGTTTGCCGTGCAGTGAACATCCTGCATGGTGAAGACCATATCAAGGCAGCCCTGGTTACAGGCTATGCAGCGCCGGATAGAATCGAACCTGCCTTCACGTGCCTTATTGGGCAGCTCGGGATCGGTAATCAGGGGGCGGCCCATGTTGACCATGTCGGCCAGGAAATGCTGCAATATATATTCCGCGTTTTGGGGGTCGTTTATACGGTTGCTGGCAATTACGGGCACATTTACTTTTTCTTTAATTCCCCGTGCCAGGTAAGCGAAGCCCCCGCGGGGCAGCTCGCCGGTAATTTGCGGCACCCGTGATTCATGCCAGCCTCCGGTTACATTGAGGCAGTTGACGCCTGCTTTCTCCAGTTCCGCTGCGAAAAGGGCAGCTTCATGGTTTGTATTGCTCTCAGGTATAAAATCATTTCCCGAGATGCGCACGATGATCGGGAAATCGCTTCCCACTTTTTCCCTGATTCTGCGAACAACTGCCAGGCCGAAGCGGGTGCGGTTTTCCCATGAACCGCCGTATTCGTCGGTTCGCTTATTGGTAACCGGGGAAAGAAACTGGCAGATCAGGTAGCCTGCGCTCGCTATCACTTCCACGGCATCAAAACCTGCTTCCCTGGTTCTGCGTGCAGCCTCTCCGAAACTTTCTATGACTTCCTCAATATCTTCTAAGGTCATCTCCCGCGGAGTTTCCCGGGTCAGGCGTGAAGCAATCGCCGAGGGAGCTACCGGTTGATTTCCCGTCATCATACTGTGCGTGTACCGCCCGGCCTGGTAAAGCTGCGTGCAGGCAGCTGCCCCGTTGTCCTGGATAGCGCCGGAGAGCTGCTTCAAGCCTGCAATAAATTTATCATCATGGAGCCCGATCATCATCGGTCCCGCTCCCAGCAGGTCGATTGTGCAACCTCCAACAGTGATCAGTCCTGCTCCTCCCCGGGCTCGCGCTTCGTAGTATTTTATCAGTCGATCATTGACAATTCCGTCGGGAGTGTAGCAGTGGTGGATTGCCGGCATGGCAATACGGTTCTTCAAATCCATGTTTCCTACTTTAATAGGTTCAAATAGTTTCACCAAAACCGCCCCTTTTCATTTACTGTTGATTAAATATATTCTACATGACCGACTTGATTGCCTTTAAAAAATATGAGCAGGAAATAACCTAATTGTCTTGAATCTTAAAAACGGAGGCGATAACAATGAATAATAACCCTTTAGAGCAGCTGATCAATCCGAAGTCAATAGCAACGGTTGGTGCAGGAAATAACCCCATGAAAATGGGCGCTATCCAGGCGTTAAGTATAGTTAAAGACGGCTTTCCGGGCAAATTTTACCCGATTCATCCCACCGAAAAAGAAGTCTTCGGTTACAAGGCTTACTCTTCGGCATTTGACCTGCCTGAAGCGCCGGACCTGGTCATGTTTGTCCTGCCGGCGTCGCTTGTAGTGCAGATTATGGAGGATTTTGGGAAAATCGGCACAAAACGGGCCATAGTGATTAGCGCCGGTTTCGGAGAAATCGGCCAGGCAGGCAAAGAGCTTGAAGAGCAGCTTAGGGAAACCGCCCGCCGTTATGGAATACGCTTTCTTGGCCCCAACTGCATGGGGATCCTGAACAGCTCCCTGCCCCTTAATGTTACCGTGGCTCCCCTGACCGGCCCCCCTGGATTGCTGGGCATGGCTTCGCAGAGCGGGACTTATATCACCCAGACCCTGCCCTACCTGCAGCGCAGGGGCATCCGCTTCAGTAAAGCGGTCAGTGTCGGCAATGAGGGAGATATCGATATTATCGATGCTCTTGAATATCTTGGAACAGATGAACAAACCAGGGCAATTGCCCTGTATATTGAAGGTATAAAAGACGGTGTTCGTTTTCTTGAGACTGCCCGCCGCATTACGCCCCACAAACCGGTTCTGGCCCAGTATGTGGGGGGAACGGCAGCAGGAGCAAGGGCAGGATCAAGCCATACCGGCGCCATGGCCGGGCCCGACTATTTATACGATGGCCTGTTTAAACAGGCAGGTATCATCAGGGTAGACTCGGTCGAAGAGTTATACAGCCAGGGTTGGGCCCTGGCTGCACAACCCCGCCTGAAAGGCCGCCGTATCGCGGTGCTGACAAATTCCGGCGGTCCGGGCACGGCAATGGCTCATGTCTGTAATGAAGGCGGCCTCGAAGTGCCTGCTTTTTCTCCCGGCCTGCAGGCTGAGATAAAAAAACATCTTCCGCCCCAGGGCTCGGCCTCCAATCCTGTTGACCTGACATTTCACATGGATACAAAAGTTTTAAGCACTACCCTGCCCGAATTGATCCTGAAAAGCGGTGAAGTGGACGGCCTGGTTATGCACGGCTTAATGGGCAGCGGTTTTTTAAAAGCCATTTACCCGCACTTAGTTGACCTGGTTGGGGAAATGGATCCTGAAGAATTTGCCGCTCAATTCGCCGGCAGCCTGGAAGAAGCGCTTTCGCTGCCCGGCAGGTATGGACTGCCAATGGTGCTTTCCTCATTTTTCGAGCGGGATGATCGATACACTGCCGCTTACCAGGATCAAAACATCCCTGTCTTTTACGGGCCGGAAAAAGCGGCCCGTGGGATGCTGGCCCTGCACCGCTATAACCTAATCCGAGAGCGGGCCGGCTATGAACCGCCTCTGATTCCCTCCCGATCGGAAGAGGCTGCGCAAATTATAGAAAAGGCTCTTGACAGTGGTCAGCAGGCTTTAGACGAATACAGTTCCAAAAAAGTTTTAAAAGCATACGGTGTCCCGGTAAGCAGGGAGTCTTTGGCCCATACGGCTGAAGAAGCCGTAACTGCCGCAAATAGTATTGGCTATCCGCTTGTTATCAAGGGTTGTTCTCCTGAAATAACTCACAAAACGGGCCTCGGTCTTATTCATCTCGACCTGCAATCTGAAGAAGAAGTGCGACAAGCTTACCGGGAAGTGTTAGACTCTGCCGGGCAGGTTATACCGGTGCTGGTGTCGAAGATGATTAAAGGCAGCCGGGAAGTTATGGCCGGCATGGTGCGCCATCCGGGTTTCGGCCCATCTGTTCTTTTCGGCCTCGGCGGTATCTTCGCCGAGGCGTTAAGTGACAGCACAATTCGCCTCTCTCCGCTTAGCGAAGCTGATGCTTTGGAAATGATCGGCGGGATCAAAGCGGCCGAAATTTTCGAAGCTTACCGGGGTTTGCCGCCGGTTGATAAAAATGCCCTGGCCGCTATTTTACAGGCGGTAGGTTGTGTATCTTTGCTGCACCCGCAAATTACCGAAATTGATCTAAACCCGATTGTCATTAGTGGTACTGACCCGGTTGTCGTTGATGCTTTAATTGTATTAAACAAAAATCGTGCAGGGGTGTAAATAGCTATGGCAGAATTAGAAGTGCGCGGTACGGGAAAACTTTACTTCTTATTTAAAAANAGGAACTGGCCGGACCCGCTGCTTTACAAGCTTGAAGAGCCGTTGACTGCCGATGAACTGCGCAAGAAACTCGACATACCGGCAAAAGATGTTGAGGTAGCCTATATCAACCGGATTATAAAGCCGCTTTCTACACCACTGAAGGAAGGTGACCGTGTTACCTTCATACCGCCCGGCGTTCCAACCATTCACCGCTTCAACCTTGGGTTTTACGATGTGCAGGAATGAAAACCTGCATAAAAGGAGAAAAACATGTGCGGACGTTTCGCCCTGGTCACAGAAAAAAGGATTTTGGAGATGCTCTACGGCCTGGAGCTGCGCGGGGACCTGCAGCCGCGCTATAATATTGCCCCCTCCCAGGAAATCTTAACTCTGCGCTGGTCGCCGCAGTTCGAAAAAAGGGAATTCATTTATCTTAAGTGGGGGCTGGTTCCCTTCTGGGCAAAAGATAGCTCCATCGGCAGCCGCATGATCAACGCCCGGGCCGAAACGGCCCCCGACAAGCCTTCGTTCAGAGATGCCTTCAAAAAAAGAAGGTTGATTATTCCGGCCAGCGGATTTTTTGAGTGGAAGAAAGAAGAAGCGGGGACTAAGCAGCCTTATTATATCAGTCCTAAAGAGGGAGGGCTTTTCTCTTTAGCAGGCCTCTGGGAACGCTGGGAAAAAGGGGGCAAACCGCTGGAGAGCTGCACGATACTGACCACCGAGCCGAACCGCCTGGTTGCGCCGCTGCATAGCCGCATGCCCGTAATTATATCGCCGCGGGATCTTGAAAACTGGCTTGATCCCCGGGCCGATCATGCGGACCTCCTNGAACTGCTCAAGCCTTCCCCGCCTGAAGAGATGGTTGCTAGCCCCGTATCAAACAAGGTTAATAAACCTGCAAACAATACACCGGATCTTCTGGAGCCGGTTTAATATTAGTCTGCCTCACATACCGGGCAGGGTCCTGCCGGACGATGATAGCTTTTGTTTTTCCAGATTCCGCAATCGAGCCGGTAACCAAGCCGGCCCAGTTCAACCGGGCACTGTTCGTACATCTCATGATAACCTTCGTAAGTCTGGCATCCATCGCTGGTGCGCCCGCATTCCGTGCAGATAAACTTGGGTGATATAGAACCTTTATTGTTGTCAAGAAAACCGATAAACTCGACCGCATTACCGCAAACAAAACACGTTGCATTATCAAGTGAACTGAAATCGACCCTTCTGTATTGGCTCGAGGTGCTGCTGATGTTGTTTAAATATACACCTAAATCTTCAGGGAAAGCAGTAAGCAGGGGTAAATCAAGGGGCAGGAGGTCCGCCAGCTCATCGTAGATTGTATAAGTTGTATCGATGATCGGTTCGGCAAGATAAGATTCTTCTACATGATCCGGGAAGTCATCATAAAGCGGAAAAGCGGTCATCAAAATGAGCAGAACCCCGATCAAGGCCAGCCCGATAATTATCCCGGCAGCCCCGCCGCCTATTTTATCTAAAAACCTGAACAGGCTTACCCTTGTTATCGCCGCCACAAAATAACCAACGGCATGGATGATTGCAGCAGTAAATGAAAAGATCAGGATAAAGCTTAAGGCATCAGCAATAAGCTGTGGCAGGGTGATATAAATTAAGATCAGGCTGCTGCCCGGGGCGTAATAATTGATCGCAAGGACCAGCCCTGCAATAATGCCGGCAAAATTAAATATACTTCTGATCAGCCCGGCGCTTACTCCCTTGATCAGGGCGGCGACCAGGATAAGGCCTATTATAATATCGAGCCAGTTAAAACCGCCAGGAAGCATTAAGACACCGCCAATTGGACAAAATTTCTTCTATTACCCTACAATTATACAACTTATTATACGAAGATGGTAGAAAGACAGACTATTTAGGCAGGAATAACTGTTTTGGTGGAGAATTATTATTTTGACAATTTAATTTGAGCCGGGAAGGAGGGCTGTTTGATTTTATCGAGGTTCATGAATTGTTGGGTTATGTTGGAAAAAATAGTCAGGAGGTATAATGTAATGGAGTATGGAATCCTATCAATCTTACCACCAATCTTAGCTATCGTATTGGCTATAGCAACCCGCCAGGTCATCATTTCTCTATTTATCGCTGTTTGGCTGGGCGCTACTTTTCTCCATGCCAACCCCATAGACGGGTTTTTCCGTTCAATTGATACCTACGTGCTGGAAAGCGCGGCTGACCCCTGGTACGCGGCAATCCTGATCTTTACCATGATTATTGCCGGAACCCTGGGGCTTGTAACCAAGGCCGGCGGAGCCCATGCCATCGCTGAAGCTCTTTCGAAAAAAGCAAAAACTGTTCGCGGCGGTATGCTTTCGGCCTGGTTAATGGGTATGATCGTCTTTTTTGATGATTATGCCAGCTGTCTTATTGCCGGTAATACAGCCCGTCCGGTTACCGATAAGCTGAAAATATCGAGAGAGAAGCTCTCGTACGTAATCGACTCCACGGCAGCGCCGATTGCAACAATTGCCCTGATCTCGACCTGGATCGGTTTCGAGCTCGGCGTTATCGGGGAAGGTTACGCGGCTATCGGTATGGAAGAGGCCCCTGTTTACCTGATCTTCCTGCAGAGTATTCCTTACCGCTTCTACAGCATCTTTGCCATAGCCCTGGTGCTGATCCTTTCCATAACCATGAAGGATTACGGTTCCATGTATGATGCAGAAGTAAGGGCCCGTAAAGAAGGCAAGCTGCTGCGCGACGGCGCTGTGCCCCTTTCGGCAACCGATACCGAAGTGCTTCAGCCGGCCAAGGAAACTCCGCTGCGCTGGTTTAACTTCGTAGTGCCCGTCGCCGTCATCCTTGTCGCTACTTTCGTCGGTCTCTACCTGGAAGGCGGGGGCACAGAACCCGGTGTCAGCTTGACGGATGCTTTTGGTAATGCCGATTCCAGTGTTGTTCTGCTCTGGTCTTCCAGCCTCGGCGCCCTGGTTACCCTGGTTATGGTTCTGGCCCAGAGAATTGTTCCACTCCAGGAATCAATCGATACAATCATTAACGGAGCTAAGTCTGTATTTCCGGCCCTGATCATCCTGGTCCTGGCCTGGGCCTTAAGCTACATTTCAGGAGAACTCGGTGCAGCAGATTACCTGGTTGGTTTAGTTGAAGCAGCCGGAATTTCGGCGGCAATGCTACCGCTGCTTATTTTCCTTCTCTCCTGCTTTATGGCTTTTGCAATGGGCACCTCCTGGGGGACCATGGGTATTGTTACCCCGCTGGCCATCCCGGTCGCCTTTGCCTTAGGCGGAGAACCGTTCCTGATTCCGACCCTGGCTGCCGTTCTTACCGGGCCATTTTTGGTGACCACTGCTCACCAATCTCCGACACCACTATTCTTTCCTCGACCGGTGCCGGAGCGGACCATATCGACCACGTTCGTACCCAGATACCATATGCAGTTACAGGTGCGGTTGTGGCGGCAGTATTTGGTTTCATCCCTGCAGGACTGGGCGTTCCCCCGATTATTTCT
>SL_3KL_010_SEDDRAFT_10004678_pt1 | contig 12358 bp, 11 predicted proteins | sample SodLakKL_010_SED_2_FD_10381 | JGI IMG/M metagenome (IMG submission 10381)
TCGAGGAACGGGTATCCGAGCCGACCATGAGCTATGAGTCCTTACTGAACGATTTGAAGGCTCATGGGAAACTATAAGCTTGTTTTCAAGAAATCTGTCGCCAAGGATCTTCGGCCAATCCCGAACAAGGCGGAGTTACGCTATCTGCCCGCCGCTCGATTGCAGTGCTGCATGCACCGCTCGCCCGTGTCGTACGACGATCTCGGGCAGGGCGTGTATGTCATCGGCACCGGTATTGAAGTTGACGATACAGGCGCGCAGGACGTATTGGCCGTGGATCACTGCGTTGGAGACGAATGCTTCTCCGGAGCGCTGGAGCCGTTCGAGAAGCTCCTGATTGAGTTGATTGAGGTAGGTGTCGTCGGTCTTGTCTTCGAGTTCCCGCGGTACATAACGAAACGTGGTGATGCTGAGGTCCTGGGTGAACGCCTCGAGCTCCTCGTGTGCAGCGACCTGTTCGTGGAGTTCGCGCGCGAGGCGGATGTCGTCCTCGATCATGCGTAGATAGCCCTTGCGCCCGGCCTGCTGGAGGGCGAGCCAGACCTTCAGCGCGCGGAAGCCGCGCGAGTTCTGCGGGCCGAAGTCGACGAAGTTGGTCGCTTCCTGGCCGAAGTGGTAGTAGACGGGATGGTAGGAGAACGCTTCGCGCAGGCGTTCGGCATCACGCACCAGCACGCAGCCGGCCTCCAGCGGGGCGTACAGCCACTTGTGCGGGTCGAGCGCGACCGAGTCGGCTTCGGCGAGCGCCCGGAGGTCTTCGGAGGCGGTCGGCAGTGCTGCCGCAAAGCCGCCGTAGGCGCCGTCGACGTGCAGCCAGATGCCGGCCTCCCGGCAGACCTGGGCGATTTCCGCAAGCGGATCCACGGCGCCCGTGCTGACCGAACCCGCGGTGGCGGCGACCATGACGGGCTGTACTCCGATCTGGCGGTCCTCGGCCATGGCGTCGCGGAGCGCGTCCACGTCCATGCGCAGGCGTTCGTCGACCGGGATCCAGCGAATGGCGTCCGTACCCAGGCCGGCGATGTCGGCCGCCTTCTGGATCCAGGTGTGGGTCTCGGCAGAGGCGTAGACCCGTGGTAGTGCGGCATCGGGTCCGCCGACGCCCGTGGCGCGGACCTCCGATCCGAGCGCGGCCACCCGGGCGGCGAGCAGGCCCACGATGTTCGCCATGTTGCCGCCGCTGACCAGCAGCCCCCCGCAATCGCGCGGATACCCGACCAGCTCGGCGATCCAGCGCACGGTCTGGACTTCGATCTCGCTCGCCACCGGTGACAGCCGCCAGGCGCCGACGTTCTGGTTGACGGCGGAGGCGAGAAGATCACCGAGCATGCCGATCGGCGCGGGCGATGAGGTCACGTAGCCCATGAAGCGGGGATGGGCATTGAACAGGGAGTGATCGAACAGCAGCCGCGCCGCGCGTTGCAGCAGCTCTCCGCCATCGGTGCCTTCCTCCGGCAGCGCTGCGTCCCCGCCGATCAGTGCACGGATCGTATCGGGTGAGTCGTTCGGGGTGACGGGGCGCTCGGGCACGGACTCAATGAAGTCCGCGATGGAATCGACCAGCGCGTGGGCCGCATGCCGGAACGACTCGGCGTCCATTGCCAGTGGCACTTCGCGTGCATGATCCGGCGGGGTGGTGGGTTCTTCGGTTCCGGCATCCATGGGTTCTCCTGCGCTGTGACTGCACGATGGCGATTCCGCGATGAGTGTACCAATTCGGAGGGATGCCACAGGGGCGACTGTCGGATCAATACTCAACTACCTCAGCCGTGGCGAACACCGCATCGCCGGCGAGGACGTCTTCGATGCCTGGGTCGGTTTTGGAGCCGTCAGGTCTGGGTGAAGTGGCGAACTCAAAANAATAGCCACCATCGGGGGAATGGTGGCTACAAGAAGGATGGTTGGCGCATCCTTGCGCCGGGGACGACTCCTTTCGTGATTTGAAGGATGGGCATTCCTGCAATGGAACTCTGTACGCTGACGCACGTATGGAGGGTTCAAGCCGCACAAGTGTTCGCGATCGCCGGTACTCGGAGTCATGGACAAAAAAAAGCCACCACGGGGGAATGGTGGCTAAATNGGGGATGGTTGGCGCATCCTTGCGCCGGGGACGACTCCTTTCGTGATTTGAAGGATGGGCATTCCTGCAGCGGAACTCTGTACGCTGACGCACGTATGGAGGGTTCAAGCCGCACAAGTGTTCGCGATCACCGTTACTCGGAGCATGGACAAAAAAAAGCCACCACGGGGGAATGGTGGCTAAATTGGGGATGATTGGCGCATCCTTGCGCCGGGGACGACTCCTTTCGTGATTTGAAGGATGGGCATTCCTGGCGCGAGGGTCTGTTCGCTGGCGCACGTTCCACTCGGATGTCGGCTTCCATGCGGTCAGACGGTAGGTTCACCGGGATGGGCGGATCCTTCCACGGTTTCGCGAGCTACACGGTCTTGGGCGGAACCTTGCGCCCAACGCCGAAATCGAACTCGGGAAAGGCGGAGCTCCAGGATTCGGTGTTCAGGGCGAGCTCGAACAGAGCTTCGGCAGCCGGGCTGAGGCGCAGGGCTCGGATGCAGGCGATACCCAGGAGAAGAGCCCGCGCGTGGTCCTTGATCTTGAGCGCCCGCAGGCGGCCGTCGCCCTCGGGTTCAAGGGCGCTCAGCGGTGTATTGAAGAGCGAAAAACCGAAGCCGTTCCTGACCAGGCCACGCAGCATGTCCATGGAGCGGGCGCGGTGGGCCACCGTGGGTACCAGGCCGTTCTGGGTGAATATGGCCAGAAAGTATTCGCGGCTCAGTGGCCAGTCGAGAAGTACCATTGGATAGGTGACGAGCTCGGCCAGGGAGATGGACTCGCGCGTGCTCAAGGGATGGTCGCTGGACACCACGGCATACGGAGGAAACCGGTACAGCGGGGTGAAGTCGAGTTCTTCGGGAACGTTCAGGTCGTACGTGAACGCGAGCTCGTAGTCACCCTGCTGCAGGCCGGCGATGATGTCCGCCTGGCTGTGTTCGTCGCAGTACAGACTGACGGAAGGATGCCGATCGGCGTAGCTGCGCAGTAACTGCGGCAGGAACACGGAAGCGAAACTGCCAAACGCGACCAGGTACAGCTCGCCGCCGATTTCATCGCCCAGTGATAGCGCGTACTTCTCGACACCCTCGGCTTCTCGCAGGAGCTGACGTGCTCGCACCATCAATTGATGCCCCGACGGCGTCAGCGACAAACCCTGCGCATGATGGCGAACAAACAGATGGATGCCCGTAACGGTTTCGATGTGCTGAATCGCGGCTGAAATCAACGGCTGGGAGACGTGAAGCTTGCGCGCTGCCTGGGTGGTGCTGCCCAGTTCGCCGGCGACGACGAAATAGCGGAGTTGCTTGAGGGTGAATTGGCGCATCGTATGGGTAACCGCATGACTGCCGGGGGCGTGTTGTCCATCACCCGCGAGCGATGTGTTGCAAGCATAGCAAAAGCGCGGAAAGGGCACGCACGCGATCATGTGGGCCGATGCCGGGCCCGCGCCCTCGGGTTTCAGGGGTTCTCAGGACTCCGGCGCGGCTGTGACCAGGCCGTGTGCGGCCAACGGGTCCCGATCACTTCCGGATCCGCTCAGGGCCGTGATCAGCCGCGCAAGAACCGTGTCGCACAGCGCAATTTGATCCCGGGTTATGAACTCATCCGGCTGGTGTCCCTGCGCCATGTTCCCGGGCCCGCAGATCACGGTCGGAATCCCCAGCTCGCGGCGGAAGAGCCCGGCCTCGGCGCCGTAGCCAATGCGCTCGATTTCCGCTTCATCGAGAAGGCCCAGGACGAACTGGCTCAGCGGGTGGTCGTCGGCCATCGACAGGCCGGGGTAATCCGTGAGTCGCTCCAGGGAAATGTGCGCGGCGGGATCCGTGCGGCGCATGCGCTCCTCAAGCGCATCAGCGAGCGCACGCAAGTCCTCGAGCAACGCCTCCGGATCATCCTCGGGCACGTTGCGGATCTCGATCTCGAGCCGGCAGTCCGCGGGGACGATGTTGAGCGCGGCGCCACCCTGGATGGTGCCAACCTGCGTGGTGGTGTGGGGGACTGTGAAGCGTGCATCGAACGGCCCTTGTTGTGCCTTTGTATCGGCGAGCGTTGCGACATGGTCAACGAGCCGGGCAGCCGCGTGGATGGCGTTGACTCCGTGTGGCGCCATGCCGGAGTGGCACGCCTTGCCGTGGACGTGGCAGCGCATTGCGAGCTTGCCCTTGTGGGCGGTGGCCAGGCGCATGGATGTCGGCTCTCCGACGAGACAGGCCGCCGGGCGCACCGGCTGGTGCGCGAGGTCGGCGAGCAGGGAACGCACGCCGACACAGCCGATCTCCTCGTCAAAGGAGAAGGCGAGGTGAATCGGTACCGCCAGATCAGCTTCGGTCATGGCGGGCACGGCAGCGAGCACGGCGGCGAGAAACCCCTTCATGTCGGCCGTGCCCCGACCATGGAGGCGGTCGCCTGCGGCGGTCAGGCGGTAGGGCTCGAAGGTCCAGGCCTGGCCGGCGACGGGCACCGTGTCCGTATGCCCGGAGAGGATGACCCCAGGGCGGTCCGGCGGGCCAATCGTGGCGACGAGGCTGGCCTTTTCGCCGGTGGCATCGGGGATCCGTCGTGACAGCACACCGTGACGATCCAGATACGCCTCGATGAACGCGACCAGGGGCAGGTTGGAGCGGTGGCTCGTGGTATCAAAGGCGACCAGATCGGCCAGCAGGTCAACGGAACTCTCTCTGGACATGGGCAACCCTGTACCAGCCTCAGCGCTGGTCCCCCGGGACACCATAGGAAGGCGATTGGTCGGGTTGAACCGCCCGCAGAACGTAGGCTTCGCGCTGCGGCCTGTAATGCTGCCAGATCATGCGCAGCTCGGAGAGCGGCGCGATGTGCCAGTCGACGCGCAAGTCGACAACGGGCCAGCTCGCTTCATGCATGATCCGCAGGCCCGCGGAACGGATCTCGCCCATTTCGCCGCCCGCGTCCAGGGCGGCGTCCATGGCGGCCAGCAGCCGTTGCGCAAGCTCTCCGGTCGTGGCCTCGAACGTCGAGACCAGCGCATCGATGACAGCCGTGTCCGCCAGCAGATTGCCCCCCGCTACACAGTCCCGGCCCTGGCGGGTGGCATGGATGCCGAGCGTTTCCGCGCCACTGTGGCAGGCGCTGCGACCCTGAGCGTCGAGCACCAGGACCTGGCGCCACTCGGGGTATGCCTCGTGCTCGAGAATGCCTGCCAGCGCGTCCTCGGCCCCACGGCCGTTGTGCAGAAGTTGCAGCCCGAGAGGCCCGAGTTCGGGATTGGTGACGTTCTGTGTAAGGACGACGCCCGTGCCGGCGGCAACGAAGGGGCAGCGGCTGGCCACACAAATGCTCGAGGAGCTGATGGCGGCGCCGAACTCGCCGCTTTGGCGGCAGAAACCGGCGATCGAGAAGGTCATGCTCCGTCCTCCTGCTCTGCGGGAATGACGGCGATTACATCGATCTCCATCAGCCACTCGGGCTGGGCAAGACCGGCGACCACGAGGCCGGTCGAGACCGGAAACACCCCGCGCAGCCATTTGCCGACTTCGCGGTAGACGGGCTCGCGAAACCGCGGATCAGTGATATAGGTCGTTGTCTTGACAATGTGGCTGAGGTCCGAGCCGGCCTCCTCGAGCAATTGCTTGACGTTCTTCATCGCCTGCTCGGCCTGGGCACCGGGATCTCCCGGGCCGACGAGATTGCCCTCGAAGTCGGTGCCCACCTGGCCGCGCAGGTAGACGGTATTACCCGCGCGCACTGCCTGGCAGAGGTCATTATCCAGGGTCTGGTTCGGATACGTGTCCTTGGTGTTGAAGGCACGGATTCGCGTGTGCGTAGGCATTGGTAAATGCTCCTCGGGTCAATCTCTGCAAAGCCGCACGGCGGACGGTCGGGCGGGCCTCAGCCGTGCTTGCGCGGCCCATCGGCAAGGCGTTGCCGCGTGGCCTCGTCATACGCGAGGTAGCCGCGCTGGGTGGCAATATGATCGGCAATGTGCCTGGCATCATGCCAGACGCCCCAGATGAAACTCGAGGCGCGGCGCGACAACCATGGCAGGCCGAGGAAGTAGATCCCCGGCTCGCTGGACACGCCGCGCTGGTGCCGGGGTCTGCCCGATTCATCGAAGGCATCCACGTTCAGCCAACTGAAATCGTTGCGAAATCCCGTCGCCCAGACGATCGAGCGGACATTCTCCGCCTCGAGATCCAGTTCCAGTACGGGGTTCTTCACCGACTCCGGATCCGGCGTAATGGTTCGTGCCTCCGGCTCGGCCGGCAAGTCGATACCATACCGGGCAAGATACTCATCCGCCGCGTCGAGCAAGGACAGATAGTTCTCGTCGCCACGCGCCAGGTTCTCGGCAAGGTCCGGATTGAAGGTCGCAACACGCCCGTTGAAGCTTCTCGTGCGGCCGAGCAGTGTCATGCCTTCCCGGGCCAGGCGCCGGAAGTCCACGGTCTGGCCGCCATGCGCACCGCTGACGGCAATGGTGACGTGTTCCGTTCCGGGCCCCATCGTCTCGGCGTCCCATTCACCGAGAACGCCCAGCCACCACGTGAAGTCGCGGCCCCGATAGGCACGAGGGGGGCGGTGGTGCGGGCCGACTGACAGATAGACCTTGCGCCCTGCGCGCTGCAGATCATCGGCGATCTGGGCACCGGACGATCCGGCACCCACGACCATCACCGCACCCTCCGGGAGTTGTGCGGGGTTGCGGTAGTCGGCCGAGTGGATCTGCGTGACGCCGGCATCACGCGGCGCGATGTCGGGAATCACCGGACGCTGAAACGGGCCGGTTGCGGCAACCACGCGTCGCGCCTGCAGGAGACCCTCACTGGTCGCGACCGAGAAGTGCCGACGACCGCGCTCACGATCCACGCGCTGCACCTCCACGCCGGTACGGATCGGGGCATTGATCATGCGCGCGTAGGCTTCGAAGTAACGGGCGACCCGTTCCTTCGACGGAAAGGCATCTGGGTCACTGTCGTCGAACTCGAGGCCGGGGAAGCGATCGTGCCATGCCGGCCCGTTGGCAACGAGAGAGTCCCAGCGCTGTGTACGCCAGCGCTCGGCGATGCGCTCGCGTTCGACGACCAGGTGCGGGACGCCGAGCTTGCCCAGGTGCTCGCTCATGGCCACTCCGGCCTGGCCCCCGCCCACAACGAGGGTATCGATCTCCGTGGTGCCATCGGCGAACTCGGTCATCGGACAGGAGCCTCCGTATACTGTGCAATCGGGATGTGGGTCGACATGCCTTGCGTGAACATCATCTGCTTCAGCCCTGTAGCCGTTCCGAGCGCCTGCGCAGGAACTCGATCGTGATGAGCAGCGTGACGGCCAGCGTGATCAGCATGGATGCCGCGGCGAGAATATCCGGACTGACCTGTTCGCGCAGGCCTGACCACATCTGTACCGGAATGGTGCGTTGATCGACCCCGGCCATGAACAGAACGATCACCGGTTCATCGAACGACATCACGAACGCGAACAGCCCGCCGGAGATCACACCCGGGAAGATCAGTGGCAACGTCACGTCGAAGAATGTGCGTACCGGGTTCGCGCCGAGGCTGGCCGCGGCCAGCGGCATCGCGCGGTCCAGTCTGGACAGTGAGGCCATCACCGTGGTGACCACGAAGGGGACGCCGATCGCGGCGTGGACCAGGATGATGCCGGGCAGGGTTTGCGCCAGTCCGAGCCGGGCATAGAAGAAGAACGCGGCCGCTGCAGTAACGATGAGCGGTACGATCAGGGGCGACAGCAGAACCGCCATGATGAGCGTGCGAAACGGCATCCGGGGGCGAGTCAGACCGAGGGCGGCAAGCGTGCCAAGGATGGTTGCGAGGCTCGATGCGCACAGCGCAATGATTATGCTGTTGGTGATCGATCGCCGCCAACGTGCGCTCTCGAATACTTCCTGATACCAGCGCAGGGAATACGCGTCGGGATCAAGCCGAAGCATCTCCGGCGTAAACGTGAAATACGGCTGGGCATTGAACGACAGGGGAATGATCACAATCAGCGGTATGATGAGAAACGCGTACACGCAGCCGCAAAAGACGCGGAAGCCGCGGTCCCAGAGGCGATGGATCGGACCTGCGTAGTGTGGTACAGCCATGGTCTGTTATCCGACTCTCACGTTCTGGGCACCGAACACTCGGCTGTAGACGAAGTACAGGGCCAGAATCGACAAGAGGATGATTCCGGCAAGCGCCGCAGCGAGCCCCCAGTTCAGAGACGTCTGTATGTGATAGGCGACGAATCTGCTGATGAACTGTCCTGTCTGTCCGCCGACCAGCGCGGGTGTAATGTAGAAGCCGATCGACAGGATGAACACGAGGATGCAACCGGCTCCCACGCCTGGCAGGGTTTGCGGCAGATACACCGTGAAGAAGGCGCGCGGAGGCTTTGCACCCAGGGACTGTGCGGCGCGCACGTAGTCTCCGGGTATGCGTCGCATCACCGCGTAGATGGGCAGAATCATGAACGGCAGCATGATGTAGGTCATCGCCACGATTGTGCCGAACATGTTGTGCACCATGCGCACGCGCGAGGCGTCATCCAGCAGACCGATGCCAACGAGCACGCTGTTGATGACGCCCTGTTCCTGGAGCAGTACGATCCAGGCGGCCGTGCGCACAAGCAGCGCTGTCCAGAAGGGCAGGAGCACCAGAATCATCAGCAGGTTACTGGTGCGCGGTGGGCTGGTCGCGAGGTGGTAGGCGACCGGATAGCCCAGCAATAGGGCAATGCCCATGATCAGAGCGCTCGCCCAGAGCGTCCGGATCAATAGCGTGACGTAGATCTGGCGGTACTCGGCCGTCGGAACGATGTCGCCATCGACGTTGTACTCGAGGTCGAGGCCGGCCAGATAATAGCGCAGCGTGAAGCTCTGACTCACAGTCTTGAGGCCGGACCAGATGTCGCGTTCGCCCCATATGCGGTGAATGTCCGTCAACGTATCCTTGTACGACTCGACCTCGTCGAGATCCATGTTCCGCAGGATGTTCCCCGTGCTCATGACGGGCGTGCGAGCGCCACTTACCTCATGATTGATCACCAGGGCAAGGCGGCCGATCATCCGATCCTCGGCGCGGTCGATCAGCTCCCTGGCCAGCGTTGCGTAGACCTCTTCGTCGGGAAGCCCCTGGCGATCCCATGTGCGCAGAGCTTCACTGGTATTCGGCAGCCAGTTGGATACGCGCGGGTCATAGACGCTGCGGTTGAGCATGTCGCCGAGCGGCATGATGAAGAACACCACAATGAATGCGAGTACCGGGGCCACCAGGGCAAAAGCCCGGATCTGCTCGTGAAGGCGAGCACGGCGAACGTGCTTCATCACATCCGCAGGGACCCTGGTCGTGCCTGTCGAACTACCCTGAGTGCCCAATCGAGAAACCCCGTTACGTGGCAACGTGCCGTTGGATCAACATGTGGTGCCGTTCGCAGGAACAGCGGTCATGAAGGAATAGAGCAGGCCGTCCCTGGCTCTGCTCTTTGAGGACGAGTCAGCGCAGCATCCAGGTGCTGAAGCGTTCCTCGAGCTCATCGCCGTAGCCCGCCCAGAAGTCGTCGTCCGCGGCCAGGGCGGTTTCCAGATTGGCGGGATGGGTCGGCAACTTCACCGCAATCTCATCGGGCACCATGGCCTGCGCGGACGCTCGAACCGGGCCGTAGGCAATATGCTCGGCCATCTGCGCCAGGTTCTCGGAACGGGCGGAAAAGTGGATGAACTGCATGGCGGCATCGAGGTTCGGCGTGCCCTCGAGGATGACGAGGCTGTCGAGGTTGTAGAGCTGCCCATCCCAGACGATCTCGAATGGTTGATCCTCCTCGTCGATCGCCACCTGAATGCGGCCATTCCAGGCGGTCGTCATCGCCACTTCACCGTCGGCGAGCAGCAGTGGAGGCTGCGCACCGGCTTCCCAGAAGATGGTGTCAGCCTTGATGCCATCAAGGACGTCAAATGCGCGGCTCACGCCCTCGGGCGTTTCCAGAAGATCATAAACATCCTCTGGCGCGACGCCGTCGGCCATGAGGGCGAACTCGAGATTGCCGCGAGCCTTGTTGAGTAGCCCACGCGTACCCGGGAAGCGTTCCAGATCGAAGAAGTCGGCCAGGGTAGTGGGCTGCTCATCCGTATATCGCCGCCTGTCATAGCCGTAGATCTGTGACCACATGACCAGACCGACACCGCAGTCAGGCAGTGCGCCCTCGGTGAAGTCCTCGCGCGCTGGCGTGCCGTCAGGCGCTGCCGGCAGCTCGTCGTGATCGATGTCGACGAACAGACCCTCATCGCAACCGCGGATCGCCGCATGCTCCTCGACGACCGCCACGTCCCAGTGCACTGCGTCCGCCATCACCTGTGCCCGAATCGGGCCCAGGGAGTAGTCGTAGTCATCAGTGTCGACCGCGATTCCTGTCTCCGCCGTGAACGGCTCCTGCAGGGCTCTCTCGATCGCGGCACCGTATGCGCCGCCACCGGAGACGACCGTGATCGAATCTTCGGCGGCTGCTCGATCGGCAAGGCCAGTCATGGTCAGAGAGACCAACCCGGCTGCCACAGCCGTGGTGATGTATTGCTTGTGCATTGTGTTTCCTCCCCGTATCTACGAGATTACTGCACCGCATGTTCCTGCCGAACATGCTTGACGTTCACCCTCGATCACCTTGTGGTGGATCGAGTGCACGGCAGTCCTCGGCTCGCCATCCGACGCGGATCATTTCACCCGTTGATGGGGGTGAGGTGTTCCACGTATTCGGGACCTTGACAATGAAGTTCGGATTGTCACCGATGGACAATTCGGCCCTGATGTGTTCGCCCATGAATATGATGTTCTCAACCCGCGCCTCGAATATGTTCTCGAGATTCTCATCGGCCGGATTCAGGATGATGTGTTCGGGTCGCAGCGAAACCAGCGTCTCCTGACCAGGCGCATCGACCTGGACCGGGGTTGCGCGAACCTGTCCCGTGCCACTGACTGCAACCGTGCACATTCCATCGTTCGAGAACTCTGCAACCTTGCCCAGCAGGGTGTTGCTCTCGCCGATGAACTGCGCTACGAATGCATTCGCAGGCCGGTTGTAGACATCCTCGGGGGATGCACACTGCTGGATGTCGCCCTCGTTGAAGATCGCAATGCGATCCGACATCGTCAGGGCTTCTCCCTGGTCGTGGGTCACATACACGACTGTGACGCCCAGACGCTTCTGCAGCGCCTTGAGCTCAAGCTGCATGTGTTCACGCAGTTGACGATCGAGCGCTCCGAGGGGCTCGTCCATCAGTACCAGTGTCGGCTCGAACACCAACGCTCGGGCGAGGGCTACGCGCTGTTGCTGGCCACCTGACAGTTGATTCGGCCGACGTGACTCATAGCCCTGAAGGCGCACGACATCGAGCATCTCCCGGACCAGATCCTCCCGCCTGGACTGCGCGACACCGCGCACCTTGAGCGGGTAGGCGACGTTCTCGCCCACGGTCATATGGGGAAAGAGCGCATAGTTCTGAAACACCATGCCGATGTTGCGCTTGTAGGGTGGGACGCGAGTGACGGATCGTCCCTTGAGCTGGATGTTGCCGCCACTGGTGGGCTCGAAGCCCGCGAGCATCATCAGGCATGTCGTCTTGCCCGAGCCCGAGGGGCCGAGCATGGTCAGAAACTCGCCGTCGCCCACTTCCAGTTGCAGATCCGAAATGACCATCGTTCGGCCGTCGTAGGTTTTCTGGACATCGATGAACTCGACGACTGGCGGGGAGTCGGCATTGGTGGGTGGGGCGATATGCGGGCTTGTTGTCACTGCGCTCAAGGCCGTGCTCCTTCGCTCGATATCAGGGGCCGCTGCGTGTCGCATGATGCGCTGCACAAGCCTGGCGGCGTGGATGTGGCGGAATCGGGGTAGAGGCACGATGGTGGTTCGGCTACGCTGTCGCGCCGGCAATCCACCGAGCATCGATGAACGGGTGCGTCGGTTTCGAGATCAACTTGGGTCATGCAGGTGATTCCGCGCTGTCCTCACGAATCAGAGTAGGAGCGGGGTTGGAAAAATTAAAATTAGTTGTTTTGATGTAATGCATCAGGAATAGTGATTCACATGGAGAACGACTGATGAGAACAGGGCGCTGTCAATGCGGGCAGATACGCTACCGGACGGCTTTCGCCCATTCTCTGGCGCGGTGAAGGGCTGTACCGGATATGTGCGCGCACCGGTTGCAGGTTCTATGCTCGGTTGATTGCGGTGGCTTCCTGCGCGAATCGGAACGGCTTTGCGATCCGGGCAGTCATCACATTCAATGGATTACCTGCGGGAAGCGAAACATCGGTC
>SL_3KL_010_SEDDRAFT_10004679_pt1 | contig 12357 bp, 9 predicted proteins | sample SodLakKL_010_SED_2_FD_10381 | JGI IMG/M metagenome (IMG submission 10381)
GTTATTTGTTTTTCAATGTTTTGTCGGTTTGGCACACGTTTGCGCACAAAAAAACCCTCCCGTACAAGGAGGGTTTTGTGACTCCGGGGGGACTCGAACTCGCGCTGGGGGTCAGGCTGTTATAGAAATTAGTAGAAGCTGGGGAGAAAAAACGCACGTTTTCAAGAGGTAAACAGTGGTTTATTCCAAATGCTTGAACCTTGATGAAAGACACTTTTATTCTTCATCATCATAATAATACATCTGGGTATTCTCCATTTCCCGGAGCTTCCTGGCGGCTTCTTCATCGCCGGCCTCGGCCTGTTTCCTCAGCCGGCCCGCACGTATCCAGTCGTCAGCAGCAGCTGTATAGGGGATGCGTTCGATGATGTTGCCGTGTTCGTCTTCTATGGTGATGTATGCGGGTTTGAGTTTCATTTGCTGCTTATTTCATTCATTTATAATTCAATCACTGAACAACTTCTCCAGGATCTCATTTCCAATTTCCTGGTTGAGCCCGCCATTTTCGTTGAGCACGTTTACGAATCCCAGCTTGCATCTGCTTTGCTCCGGAATACCTTTATGAAAAACACCAAATTTTTCAGGCTGGTTGTAGGTTTTGGGATACAACAGCATACTTTTGTCTGCATTCCAATAGGCATTATAGGCAAACATCTGCTTCAGGTCCTCATCCGATGGATGCTGTGCATCTAAGATCTTCCATTTTGTGTCTATCACATAACGCACTAATATACCTGAAGGCGTTTTTTTATTTACCACAAGATCCGGACGGATGGTTTTATTTTCCCAAAATTTTTGAGTGTTCTGAAAACTAACTGAAATATCAGCAGTTGTTTGTTTTAAGAGCATTCTGTATACATATTCTTCCCACAACTTATTCATGTCAAACAACAAAGCAAGCATGTTTTCTTTACCAGCTTTTATATCTGGCCTGTAATTAAGTATGATCATCCGGGCAATATCAAGTGCTCGCCGATAAGGCTCTGATTTGCGGTTAATTTTTAGCTTCTCAAAATGGCTTTGGGTAATAGGAATCTCTTTGATTTCCGGAAAGTCAAGTTTAACCCTGTGAATACGATCATTTATTAAAGGGTTTTGCGAAACAATCGATAACAGCGAAAGGCCCTTCAAAAGCACTTGGTTTAATAAATGCTCATAATCATACAATTGATGTTCTGTGTAAAGCCTTTCTTTGTGAATCAGGTTTTGTTGCAAGTTTTTTGAGAAAACAATACGGCCTTTCAAGGCACTGATATTGCCCGTGGTATTACGGTACTTTTTGATCAGTCCCTGGTGTATTAGCTGGTTTAACTCTTCGAGATATAAAACAAAATACAGATCAAGCAGGCTATGATAACGGCGGCTTAAGGAGGCCTCTGATACAGAGTGTACGTTAACGTGGTTGCATGTAGCCAGCATCCTCAAAAGGACAGCCTGCCAGACATCGTAGTCTTTTTTTTCGTGGTAATGATTTTTGTCAGCTTTTGGCAGAATTTCCAGTGTAAGGCCACCAAGCTGAATAACACCCACATAGTTTGAGAACCTTACACCGTCCCTAATACCTGTGAAGTAAATATTGTTATTGAGGTCGTTGTAATCATAAAGTCTGGTTAATTCTGTTGGCGTAAGACAACGGCCCTGATCATCTTGATGGATAGTCAGTTTCTCATGTTCAAACACCCTTATTAACCTGTTAGCCATTATTTATTCCTTGTTTTCTTTATAGACATCAACGAAATTCCAAGCTCCCACTTCATGTGGTTTTTTAATTCTATATACCGGTCGATCAGTCAGATCTTGCACAATGCCCCCATCATGACTATACCCCTTAAATGATGCAAAATCAAAACCTGTATGATCTATCCTTTCTATAAAACTGTTACCCAAAACAAGTCCAATCTTACCAAAATCACCAAAGAAATATTCCTCCAACAGTGGGATTACCTTATCTTTAAAAGCAGTCTTTAGTTCTGGTAGGGTTTGGATGTTCATAAAATAGGAGTGTCCAATTTTATGATCCTTATCAATTAGTTTCTCGATTCGTTCATTGATTTTTTCCAATAACCTTACAACATCAATATCTGCTTGCCCAATAGCCGGGTTTTTAATTATGCCTGATGGTTTCAGCTTGCCAGTAGTTTTAATCAGGCTCGTATCTGGAGGCATCTCTTTAAAAGAAAAACGTCGCCTGAGTGCTGTATCCAGGGCTTCAATGCTGCGGTCGGCAGTATTCATTGTGCCAATAATATATAGGTTAGGGGGCACTTTAAACCTTGTTTTTGAATAAGGCAAAACCACCTCCAGTTCTTCACTTTGTCCAGCACGTTTGTCTTTTTCAATAAGGGTGATCAGTTCGCCAAAAATATTGGCGATGTTGCCACGATTGATCTCATCAATGATGAGCACATAGCGCTTATCTTCTTTTTGTTCAACGGTCTCTCTGTGGCCTTTGCCAGTAAAGAAGTCCTCTTTTAATCCATCCTGGTCAATCTTGTATAGGGTTTTTTGACTGAACTCCCTAGAGTATACTTCTTCAACTGATATTTTCTCATCCACAAATAACCATTCTACGTCACGAAAATGCTGATAACGAACTGCAGGATTTTCCTCAAATCGGTAATCTCCAGTAACTCTGCCAAGTGCCCTGATAAATTTTTTACCTTCGCTTACAATTACGTAATCACCCTTTTTAATGTAATGAATAAAATATATCAACTGTTGATCTGCGGTGCTTTCAAGATCTAATTCTTTACATCTGTCGCGTATTTCACTCTCGCTCAAACCGCTAAAGTCATTGTCATCTCCAAAGCCGATTGCTATGCAATTATTGTCACGACAATACTCATAAATTTCTGCATCTTCTTTTATGGTAGTGTTTCCCAGTGAAAGCTTGTAGAAAGAAGCCCTTCTAAAATCTTTTGAAGACCAAGATAATTTGCCTTCTTTAATGACCTTGATTGCACTGTAATTGCTCTCTGCCAAATCACATATACGCTTAAATACCCCCGGTTCAATGTCATAAGTAACTTGTCCTTCGTTTGTTTTGGGCTTGATACCCTCCACAAAGTCCTCGTATGAGAATGATTGATGGAAGGTGCAGAAGGCAATCTGTCCTTTGGGGTCTTCCCAGTTTTTGATTAGGAGCCGGTTGAACTCATCACGCAATGCTTTTCTGTTTTCGGCATTTATGTTTCCGGCGTAAAACCTTGGGTTGATTATTTTGACTGCTTCGTTAACCGTATAGTAGGTTTTGCCGGTTCCGGGAGGGCCGAAAAGGATCAGGTTTAATTCATTCTTTTCAAGCGAATCCATATTGATCAGGTTTAATATTGTTTCGTATTGTGCTTTTGTTGCTGGAAAGTTAGTTCCCTGGGTGCCTTGTTTTAAATCGTGCAGATTTGGATGAGTTAATACTTTTTCTTTGAACAAGGGATTATTAACCAGGTTTATGTCTAAACGCAGATTAACACCATCACCCTCCTTGATTTTCGTTTTATCAATGTAATATTCATGTTCCACTTCATCTGCAGAGGATCTGTAAACAGGTGAAGTAACAGTCGCTAAAGCATAAACTCCCGCATCCTGACCTGACACCCACAATATTACTTTATCACCCGTATTTATTTCTTTTTTGTATTGGTTGACCATCCAGCTTATTAAAAGACCGTCTTTTAGAGCGTCCGCAATACGATAAACTTTTACAGGATTTGCCTGAAAAACCCAGTATCTTGGTTCAGGAAGCTCCGCTAATTTTAGCCACTCTGAAAGTTTTTTGAGTTTTTCCTCTAATGGGTTTAAAAATATGGCTTCTTGCAATATTGATCTAATTGTTTCATCTTTTTCAAGATAGCAGAAACCAATCCTACCAGGCCTTTGCTTGTCTTCGAGATATCCTTTTTCTTTAACGTGTGTTATTTTATTCTTGAGCAGGATTGATAGGTGCCTATTCCCGGTTAAGTTGTAGCTTTCTTGTTCGTTGATCTCCATTGGCTCAGAAAAGATTTCGGCATTGCCGTAAAATCCTACAATCTGATTTTTGGAATAGAAAATGATCAAATTGTTATTGCTCTCTGTTTTTGGTGGATGTGTGAACTGACAAAACCCTCGAATAGTTTCCGGGGTGTTTCTGTGATTATCAAAGTCAAAATTCCAGCTTTCGTGCGGAATATTCCCCTCTTTTACCCATTTGTGGTTACTTTCATCTTGACTTATTCCTTGCCAGTCATTACTGTTCCAGGTAATGTTTACAATGATGTAATTGATATTATTATCGGTTTCCTTTCCAGAGCGGTAATGCATTATGTTGTCAATCTTCTTTTTGAAGTCTTTTGGTGAAATGAATATTTTATCAGCCTTGTGTTTTTTCACGAGGTCGTCCAGGCTTTTTTTATGTGAGACCAGAAATTCTCTGGCAGATAAAAATGGGTCTTTTGAGTCCAGGTTTTTTTGATAATGCGTGTTGCTGCGTTTCTCAAAACCCCCAATCATTTCCATAGCTTCTTCATAAAATGCTATCATTTTGGGATCTTTTTCACCTTTGAATATGATTTCTATTGCAGAAAAGATTTCCCCAGACTTAATATAAAACAGCAATGAAAAGGCCTTTGTGGCGTGATTGCCGGAAAGACTATTGTATAAACCTACTGAAGCATATCTTTCATTTCCCTGAAACCAGACTCCCTCATCAAGTCGGTTTTTGTCATTTCGAACCCTAACCCAATACCTGAACTCCGGATTGTCTTTCCTGTATCCTTCGCAGAGTTGAAATACCTGCTCGTGCAATAAGTTACCCATATTTCGCATCCTCCATATAACTGAGCGTTTCTAATTGCTTTATTCGTTGTATATGCTTATTTCAGGGTATTCCTGTAAAGTTAAAGTGATCTGCCTAATGAAAATGTAGTTATATGCTTGTCAAATCATACTCTTCATATCTTATTCAAAATAATCCAGATCAATCTTTTTTACCTCATAGGCTTCTACTATGGTTAACCCTACGTTATTTTCAAACATTAGTTCAGCCAACTGCTGCCCGTCGATTAAAATAATTTTATGCTCAATGGCTTTTACAAATTCATATGCACTTTTCGGGAAGCTTGATGTAGTAATAAAAATACCTTTTTTGGCTTTTTTTGACATAAGTGCGCCCGCAAAGTCTCTGATCTCTTTCAGGGGCACTGTATTATCCCATCTTTTTGCCTGAATGTATATAATATCAAGGCCAAGTTTATCTTCTTTAATTGTACCGTCAATACCACCGTCTCCTGTTTTACCAAGTGCCTCACCTGCGTCTTTTCGTGACCCGCCATAACCCATTTTGATCAACAGGTCCACTACCAGCTTTTCAAAGAATCCTGGGGAACAACCTTTTACGGTATCAAGAACCTCCTTGCTTAATTCTGATTTTAATTTTTGGTAAGTGTATTCCAAGGCCTCCTCGGGGGTCTGGTCGCTGAACTGGTCTAATAGTCCCTTCTGATCTGCACCCTTAACAGGCTTATCCCTTTTGATGGTCTGGAAATCAACAAACTCATCATACCTCTTTAAGAAGTTGGATGTAATTTCTTTGGGGTTTTCTTTTAGGAGAGCCCGGCCTCTATCTGTTATAACAAAGTGTGCCCGCTTTGGACTGGTTAACAGCCCGGCTTTTTTTAAGTAGGTGCGTGCCCATCCAATTCTGTTGCGGAATACGGGCTGCTGGCCACTTGGTAATAGTTCTCTTGTTTCCTCCTCAGTCAACTGAAAATGGTCAGCAAGTTGATCATGTGCTTCGTTGAGGCTGTGCTCCTTGCCATCTGATAGCAATTTCAGAAAGGGGAGCATGATTTCTTCGTAGGTGGGGATCATGTCAATGGATTTATTTGCAAAAAACAACCTTCAAATAATGTCATGCCAAGTATTAATTATCGGCATTTTAACAGAGGGCTTTTGGCAACCTCCAATTATCTCTGAGTTATTAATTAAATATTCTACATCCTTCACCTCTGAAGGTTCATTCACGATGATTTGGCCAATATCGTACAGCTGGAAACAAAGAAAAGGTTCTAATTCAGTTTCTTTTTTAATGTTGTCCGGAATCCTGCTGCTATTTTTATCTAAACCATATACAGGCAGGCGCTCATAAATATACCTGTATTCTCTTTCATCATAATACTTATATTCAAGACATTCCAATTTTCCTGTTTTGTCATATTTAGGTCCGATATAAGGTTTAACCCGAATAAGTAATGACACGAATAATTGTTTAAGCTGTGAAACTACTTCCGGGTCTTGATATGTATCAGCTGCTACAATTGTTTTACCAGTATGCGGTTTTATAATTTTATCCTCATGAGCATTTTTTATTTGAACGATAATCTCACCAAGCTTTGTGATTTGATTGAAGACATCAGAGTCTTCTGATAAATAGAGCATAGGATTAAGTCTGTTGTTTATACGCCATCGATCAGAAAGACCAATGGCATAATTGCCATAAGTGTTGCTATGAGCACCGGCCAATGTTTCTGGAATATCACAAAAACAGGCCATTGGGATTGCAAAATCAAACGATGCATCGGGGTTTGTAAGGATTCTTTCTCTGCAATACGATGGTTTAAAGCCATCTTTAAGAATCCCCCATAGTCCTTTTTTATTGGTGTAGTGATACAATAATGATGAACTTACTGTCGGCATTTGATGGTTTGGTTTTTGCAACTCTTATTTTACCCATAAAATAAGTTGCTTATGGTTTAATACAGTCCTCGATGGTTTTTATTTCCTCTTCCGTCAACTCATATAGCTCATAAACCAGTTGGTCGATCTCTTGCTCATCAAAGGTGGTGTCTATGGAGGCCCTGGATTTGTTTTGCATAACCTCCTTAGTTGCTGTTTCAATTTCTTGTTTTTTAGCTTCTGTTGCATTATAAATTGGTAATTGAGCAAGATAGACGGGCTTATACTCGAAATATCCATTCTGCTTAGTAGATGCTATATTTCTCAGGTAGAAATCAATCAATGAAGAATTGAGCATGCCAAATAAATAGACATCTGTAGTGGGTATTATTGTGGTTTTGTCATTGCCGATATAATTATGCTTGTCATAACCATAAGACGCGCTTTTCACAATGGCTGGTATAATAATCTTCTCCTTCTCAAACTCCTCATAATAGTCACAAAACCTTAATTCCCACCAATACTGTCCTTGGTCGTATCTTGCTTTTACTTTGACCTCAAACTGCATTAAATGTTGCATTATTGACGGGAATGTTCGTAGCATTCGATCTAATGCATCCATTTCGCTCAATTCACCAAACCATTTTTTTGTGTCACCGTATTTTAATAAAATCAAATACTTGTCACTCACCGGCTGCTGATACCTTTTGATATCTCTTCCAGCCAGGAAGGGTTTAATGATTTCAGCACTTTTGGGGTCTTCCTTAATCAAGCGGTCACGTGTATTCTGGTCAACAACAAAGGCTTCGTTTAGTCCGGTTAATACCCCTCTGAATATCTTACCTTTAACATATTCACCTAATGGGATTCCTTTACTCCTAATTTTTGCCAACAGTTTTTGCACCTTGCTATCAGCTAATGTCCAGCCTTCGGGTTGCAATTCTCCGGTTAGGGTGGATATTTTATTCTCACTTATGTATGCAGGCATTCCTTCCGGGAAGTTAAGGGTATGAATATTGGCTACGGTGAAATGTTTTGTGGGCAATGTTTTACGCAATTGAATAATGCAGGGGTAGGTAGTCGCTTCTTCAAAAACAGGCAAATCACCAAAATCCAGGATTTGCTCAATGTAGTGTTTTTGCAAGAAATAGCGCAGGTTCTTTCCGTAGCCTGCCCGCATCCATTTGTTTGGAATAATAAAGGTAAAGTCTCCTTCCTTACGCAGCAATCTCATACTTAACTCCACAAAATACACATAAAGGTCAGCTGTCCCGGCAAAGGTGTCAAACTGGGCCTTTAGATAGGGTTTAATGCCAGAAAACTCCTCCTGCCTGATATAAGGCGGATTTCCAATTACAACGTCAAACCCTACAAAATCGCCATCATCATTTAACACTTCGGGAAACTCAAATCGCCACTCAAAAGCGTTGTCATAGATCCTGTTGTTTTTAATCTCCTTAATTTCTTTCTCAAGTTTGGTGATATCCTTGGTTAGCTTGTTCATTTTTTTATCCCAGGCGGCCTGTTCCTTTTTGCTGCGGTCAAACAACTGGGTTTGGTTGGTCAGGTTGAATAACTCACCTTTCAAGCGGGTCAATCTCACCACTTTAGGGTCATTGGCGCTGATCTCTGTGCGGAAGTCATTTTTTATATCACTGATGAGCCTGATCATCTCCCGCTTCTCTTCCTTTTCGTGTGCATGGCGGTATGCCTGTACGGCTGTCTGATAAGTTTCAATGTCCCATTTGCTTGTTTTTAGAGCCTGGCTCAAGTCAGCATCCAGGGAAAATCGGCTGACCAACGAGTTTCCGCATTTGATATTAATATCGATGTTGGGTAAGGTTTCCAATTGACCGTCGTCTTTGTAGTAAGCATGCTTCAATAGCTCAATCCAAAGGCGCAGACGGCATATTTTCACCGAATTGGGGTTAATGTCCACTCCAAATAAACAGCCCTCTATAATGATCTGTTTTTCGTTAAACAAAGCCTCTTGTACCCGCTGGCTTTCATTATTACCGGGGCGGTATTCAAACAACTCTCCATCTTCATCGGTGATCACCAACTCATCATTGACCACTTCAATGTTATATTCTTTAAGCCTCTTACCTTGCCTGTCACGCAATATTTTGAGTTCATGCTTGATGGCAATGATTTCATTGAGGGCGCTTACCAAAAAATGGCCTGATCCAACAGCGGGGTCACATATTTTCAGATCGTTTACTATGCCATTGGCTTCTTCTGTGTCATCAATCTTGTTGTATAGTGAAGCCAGGTCATCACATTCCCATCCTTTGGCTTCTTTGAACTTTTGCAAAACAGCTCGCCGAATGGTTTCCCGGCACATATACATGGTGATAAAACCCGGTGTAAAAAAGGAGCCGTCTTTATAGCCATTGATCTTTTCGAAAATCAAGCCCAGAACAGACGCATTTATCAGAGTTTTGTTTTCCTCCTGGATGTCTTCGGTGCCTTCACTGGCAAAATCATAGGCATTGAGAAAGGCAAAAAGGTATTCCAGAGTGTTTATGTCCCCTTTTATCCTGTTGCCTGCTCTGTCCTTCAATACTGTGTGGGGATGCAACGGGATAGTCCGTTCGTTCAAAAGGTTGCTGACCACAATGGTTTTGTCCTCTATCTCTGAAACTTCGAACAAGGAACTGTTCAGGTAAGGGACATGGGTAAATGCCTCCCTGACATACTCGTTTCTTTCTTCGGGTTTGCGAGCAAGCACACTGAAGAATAATGCGTTTAGATCCCCAAATCTGGGCACTTGCTGAATGTTCAAGAATGAATAGTTCTTATCATTCTTATGGTAACGAACCACCTGAGCCTCCAGAAGTTTTAAAAACAAGATGCGGTTAATCCAGGTGATACAAAGTTCCAGGCCCACATTGAATAAACGATCCTGGTAGTTTTCGCCAAACTTCCCTGCATCCTCCATGCGGTTGATCTTATCCAGGCTGTCAAGCTGGTTGATGGTGTTTTCAAGCAGGGACCCGTTATCCCTTTGTCCTTTCTTTTTTCTTTCGATTAGTTTTTTCCCTCCCTGCTTGGTCTCGCTTAGTCCGATAATGTGCAGAAGTTCTGAGTAAAACCGTTTATCAAGGGTATTGCTGTCATTGACAAAAGGCAGTTTGAGCAGGTGTTCAGGGGAAAGTATCTTGTATAAGGGGATCAACTTACCTTCTTCACCTTCTTTGTTAAGAGGTCTCTCATAATCCTCCATGCGAAAATGAGTGTAGGTCAACTGGTCCAGATTGGCCTCAATGGCCGGGGCAGCGATCTCCCGGTAAAAATAGTCCGTGCTGGTGCTGGACAGTTGTTTGTCTCTGAACGACTCGAATCTTTTTACCAGGGCTTTGTCCTGGGCAAACAGTTTATCAAACAGTTGTGCGTCAAAAATGAACCACTCCGTTACATTGGTGGCTATCAGGTGTTTTACCTCATCGTTTTTTCCAGTAATGCGCTCGCCCAAAAAATACCACAACAATTCCTGCAGGGCTTTGGTGTTCAGGTTTTCAGTACTGAGCATTTCAGTCTTGTTCCCGGGCTTTTTGGCTTCAATAATCACTCCAACGCCTGATCTGGCATCTTTGCCATTATGGATGACCAGGTCGTTACGCCCTTTTGTATTAATAAAATAATCCGGATGGTAGTAGGTGTCACGCAAGAACCTGGAAAGGAGATTTTTGTTAAACTCTTCTGATTCATCAGGGCTAACCTGATTCAGTAGACTGCCCAGGTTTACCTTGAAAGTGTTTATTTGTTCCCTTCCGGGTTTAACCTTCAGATAGGCTTTGTTTAGTGCTTTGCGGGGCTTCAGCGGGGCGGGGCGCATATTATACTTTTCGGGATTAATAAGTCAACGTGAATATATAACCAAAAATAGTGAATATTTTGGTGAAAGCATACAGTGGATTCCGGAGTAAAGTGTAACGGAATAAGCAAATTATAAAAACAGTCATATCTTGCAAATGTAAAATGTTAAAAATGTGAGGTTATGCGTCAGCGGCAACCCTTGCCCGAAACAGGTGGCACAATATCAACGATATATTCACCCTCAAGCAGCAAATATATTCAACGAGCTAAAAATTCGTCCCGTTGGTTATCTCCAATGGAAAGGTCAATAAACAGGTAGGAGTGCATCCAGGTGCCGGCATTTTTTCCTTTAGAGGCCCTTGATTTTACATATACCTCGTGAGGCATATGTAAATTTTCCTCTTGCATCAAGGTTTTTATGAACTCTTGGGTGGATTCAAGCTGCCAAAAACGATCAAGATCTCTTTGGGGGTTGCCGGGCAAACTGTTCCATTGCTTTAAGAACTCTGTGGCGTTAAACCCTCCCGTACAAGGAAGGTTTTGTGCCTTGGGCCTCGAATGCGTGCTGGTTTTTAATATTTCTTGAAACCTAATACCCTGTTCCCATATATTAACAAGCCCAACAAGTATTACAAGGCCGTAGTACACAGTGAACACACCGAAAATCATCAGATTTGATCCGTTTTTCTGCATACATAGCAATATGAGTGGTTCAATTCACGTTAAGTTTATGTAAATCGCACAACTCTTAATAACTAAACCCTCTTCCCCTGGCTGTTTTTTACTATTACATCATTGCTTGACGTCAATTTTACCGAGGACTTAGAAGTAGTGAAGCAGTGATTTACTGCATTGTAAAAAAACCGCGCAGCCATGGAAAGCAACAAAGGGACCATCGAAGCGTTTTTTAGGGTTTTAATCATCGCGTTGTTCGTTTTTGTGAACAATTGTGCAAAAGATGAATTAGGCATACGACAGCCAAGGGTTGTGCGTGAACCGGGATGGCTTATGGAAAGGTTTGAAAAAAAGGGGATTTCAGTTGAGAGGAAATGTGTGAGAACCCTGATGTACGAAGGTAAGCTGCCCGAGCCATGTCCAACCGAAAGCTACGCAGCATATAGGTTATATCAGTGCTGGAAGAGAAGAAATGGTCTGTACTGATCATGTAATAATCTCAATTATCCTCTCTTCTTCAAGGCCTTTTGAAACTTCAACTTTTGACTTTTTGACAACTCTCTAAAAGATGAACAAAAGAAAAGTATTTTCGATAGCAGTCTTGGTCGCTTTCAACCTTGTCAGCAGGGAAGTTAGGGAGCACTTAGGACTCAATGAAGGACCAGTGCCGCTTGAAGTTAAATACGAGGGTAACCTAATTAAACCCCAGGAAACGCTTGAAAAGAGCAAAATAATCCAACGTGAGCTCATCATAGAAATGGACTCAGTATTTCGCAGCAGACCGGGCAGGTGCACTCGCCTTAGCGAATTCTTTGCCAACAGGGCGCGAAAAGAGTTAAGACAGCTGCGTGCAATGCAATAGCAGCCTTTCAATAAAACATCCAGGTTTACACCGACAGAGTACCAAAAGTGTGTCTCCGGGCTAATTGAATTGGGTAAAAAAGCCTTCTTGGCTACAATAGCGTACTAAAAGGAGGCCATCATAAGACCACAAAAGCCCGAGAAGAACCTTATGATCTCCACAAATAAGAAGCCTGTCCGGGTAAAATAAAATCTAACACTGCCTCCCAACTTCTGAAATTATAGCCGGTCCGCAAACTGGTTTTTGCTGTTATCTTACAATTTGTACACTCAGGGTTTTCAAACCTTCTTCTGTCAGCACCCGGATAAAATACATGCCTTCGTGAAGGCTTGAAATGTTTAACTCGCAAA
>SL_3KL_010_SEDDRAFT_10004680_pt1 | contig 12357 bp, 7 predicted proteins | sample SodLakKL_010_SED_2_FD_10381 | JGI IMG/M metagenome (IMG submission 10381)
CTCCACGGATTTTGTGAGTGGAGGAATTTTCTCTCTCGACGGTATTCACCTGTCTTCCAGGGGGAATGCCATCGTGGCCAATGAGTTCATCGCAGCCATAAATACGCAATACAATGCAAGCATACCCAAGGTAGCCATAGGCAATTATCCCGGGATCATTTTCCCATAGATAGCAAAACATTTCCTGATCCGATAGCATATTTAAAACCCGGACCCGTTGTCTTCCTTTATAAAGACATCAGGTCCGGGTTTTATTCTGGGTGCTGCTAAAAGATATAAGGGCTTATTCTTTGTGATTCATGAAGCCCTGGTCTTCGATGACTTCGAGGAATACGCGGCTGAAATGCAGGTTGTCCTTTTTGGTATACCGTTTAAAGGTAAAGATCTGCGCGAGGTTTTCGAGCTGATTTTCCTCTATCAGTTTAGCTGTGAGCGGCAGGTTTTCTTTATGATGATAGATCCGGTCGATATCTTCGGATGTGTAATCCTTGTATGATTCATGATGCACGACTCCTTCTGCCGGGAGTCTGTCCACCTGCTCAGGGTCTTCATCAGGATACCCTACGACCAGTGTGGTGACGGGCACGACGCCTTCCGGGAGATTGAAGAATTCTATCAGCTTGTCTGCCTGATATGTCGTGGGCCCCAGGTAGCATATTCCCAGGCCGTGAGCTTCTGCTGCAACAGCCACATTTTGAGCTACCAGCAAAGCATCGATGGCCGCAGTGAAAAATGACAGAAAGTTATCATAGCCGGGATCTGCATCGCGCTGTTTGCACCACTTGTTGAAGCGGTTGAAGTCGGCACAAAACGTGAGTGTCACAGGTGCCTGCTCCACCATTTGCTGCCCAAAATGAAGCTTGCAAAGCTCCTTGCGTTTTTGTTCATCCTTCGATACGATCACCGAGTACACCTGCATGTTTCCTGTGGTAGAGGCACGAAAGCCGGCCTCCAGAATTTCATCAAGAATTTGATCCTCAATGGGGTCGCTCTTGTATTTACGGATAGTTTTATGATTTAACAACGTCTTAATGGTTTCCATATAATTATTTTTCGGATTCTTACTTAATGTGTTCAGGCAGCAAAATTAAGGCTTTATGCCTGTCTTTGCAAATGCAATGGCTGTGCCTACTCTGCTTGTTTATTCAGAGATTTTCCAGGTGTGGCTTCCTTTCTTTTCCCGTAAAACACATCCATGGCCACCAATATGGCCACCATGCCCCAGAAAGGCACTGAGGCTTTGTCGGTGTCAAGAAAGTTATTCAGGAAACCGTGAATAAAATAGGTTATGAAGCCGAGGGTCAGTCCGAGTGCGATAAGTCTGAGCTCCCTCGTCGGAGCTTTTTTAAACAGTTTTACTCCTGTAGCAACGACGGCGAGTGCCAGTGCCACAAAAGACAACATGCCAGGCATGCCGCTTTCTGACAAGGGGCCAAAATATTCACTGTGTGCATTGCCGAGGTCTCCGAAGTGGGTGGTAATGACGGTATAATCTTCTGAACGCTGAAAGGGTGCGTATACAAACTGGTAGGTACCAGGGCCCCAGCCCAGCACCGGACGTTCTTCAAACATGCGGTATGCGGCGCGCCAGCGATTGATCCTCTCCAGGTTGGAGGCATCGGATGTAATATTGGATGCCGAACGGATATGCTCGGCAAAGTCAGCAGAGGATTCCTGCTGGTTACGTTCCAGATGCATAACAATCTCTGTCTGAAAAAGATACATCACACTTAACAGCAATATGCCAAAGGCCAGCAGGAACCTGAACCGCACCCGGAACGCCAGAATTAAAAACCCCGCAGCTGCAATAAAAAGGCTTAACCAGCTTGCACGGCTATAACTGAACAATATTCCCAGACACAGGATCACAAAAAAGATCAGGGCAAACCTCTTGCGCAGCACGCTGTCTGATTTATTGAAGGCCATGACGGCAAAAAATGGTGCTACCAGGGCGATTACGGCTGAATATTGGGTATGGTCGTTGAAAAAGGGATGTACCGCCCATACATTCATCTGGCGTTCAAAACCCATGGTAGAATGCCGGGCTGTTGCCACAATCACCACGATAACCAGAGCAATGCCGAAAAACCACATGAACTGCTGCATCCTTTTGGGCTCTTTGAACATGTATATCCCAACAAAAAAGAATGTGGTAACAAACCACATGCGAGCAGCAAAATACTTGACCGAAACCACGGGCATCTCACTGGTAACAGTAGTAACAAGCATCCAGACAATATTTATGAGAAGCAGGATGGTGACAGGATGTTTCAGGATCTTCTGGTCATACCGACCTTCATATATCAGACGCAGGAAAAAAAGCATCATGATGGCCACCATGATGGGTTCCGTAGGCATGTTCACGGTAAAGCCAAATTCGTCGAAGCGTAGATTTATGGACAAGGGTGTGAGAAACACCAGGATAAGGATGAGCTTATCCAGGGAAAAGAAAAACAGCAGCATGATGCCCAGGGCAAAGGGCAATGCGTTTAGCCAGTATACTTCATGCAGGATCAAAAATATGTTGACCACCGCAAACAGTAAACTGGCTGCATAAAACCATGTCAGTCTGTTTTCAGGTAACACGTGATTCAGGCCTTTGGAGTTTTTGCTGTTTTCGGTTTGATGATGCCTTTGCTGACAAGGTTTTCATATACCATGATGATCATCACGCCCATGAAACCGGCAGCAAAGGTTGAAATAAAGACGATGAGCCACCGGATGGGGAACACCTTTCGCTCTGCTTCAAAAGCCTCATCCAGCACAAACTTAAATGGTACGAAGCTCTCCAGGTCAGACCGGGCCTCCTGGTAGCGGCGCTGGATCATGATAAGGTGTTCACTCACATTGATAAGATAGGCGTTGTTGAACACATAGGCTCCGCCATAGTCGCCCAGCAGGGACAGCCTGTCTTCCAGTCTTTCCACACCCTCGGTATGCCCGGCAGAAATGTCTTTTGCCAGCTGGCGTGTGATCATCGAAGACTGACCCTCCAGCTCAAACACACCCAGATGCATGATCTGCCGCAAGGTATCTTCGGCTTCCTTTACCTGCTCACGGAGCCTGTTCAGCTGGCGACTGGCTACGTCATAAGCAAGTTCAGCACGATCATAGCGTAGTTCATTCTGAACCGTATCTACCAGTGCAGAAAGCTCATTGGCAATGTCTGCAGCCATGACCGGATCCTTGTCGCGCACACTGATCTCCACGGCACCATATTGCGTGCGGCGAAAAGAAATGTTGCTGCGATACTCCTCCATGAGTTGCGTATATTTATACTGCGCATCTTCAGCTATGTCATAGTGCTCCAACAAATTGAAGCGTTGCAGGATACGATCCCTGATGTTGCCCGACTCGAGCACCTGAAGCAGGCGTTCGGCGTCTTCTACCTCCCCATAGTCAAGAAAGTCCTGACGCGCAGCAGCACCGGCAAGCACCGACTGTGACACACTGCCTCCCGTGGCAGGAAACATCGTTACCGTCGACTGATACTTAGGGGTGATAAAGCGCGGACCGCTGAAAATGGCCGAAGCAATGGCCGCAACAGCGCAAATGATAAACAGGTGCTTCCACCAACGGATGATAAATACAAAAACGTTGGTTGAGTCAAATGCTTTATGGGTATTATCCATGATTTATATGATAAATTAAACATGATTAAATTTCAGAGTCAATTACATAACGAATGGAATAACATCTTATTGACAAAACGGCGCCAAAGTTAAAGAAAATTACGCATCACCTATTTAATAATTACTCAAAAATCAGATTATCAGGCACCTCCATAGCGAATCAGCTGATATATTTGCTTTATGCTTATCAATCGGATGAGAAGAGACAGCAGGGCCCCGCAAACCAAAAGAATAACCAGGCTTGTTTGCCACGGGAAAGGCAGCTGGCGCGACAGCCAGGCGAAAAGCACCATTCCGGATAAAAACACGACGAACTTTGTTATCAGCATATAGTTAATTCGAAAGCCGAACATCCGTTTCACAATGAAAATCTGGGTGACCGCTACAAGCAGCTGGGTGAAAAGGCTCGCAATGGCTGAACCGGTGGAAAAAAGCACCGGGATAAGCAGCAGATTGAGTAATATGTTTAATAGCATGCCGGAAAAAGCAATGAGGTTCAGTTTTCCCATGCTTCCGTTGGCCGTAAGCAAGGTGCCAAAAATATAGGTGGAAGATATGGCTACAAAGCATGCCATCAGCAAACCAAACACCCTTGCCGACTCTTCAATCCTGTAATGAAAAACTTCGAGGGTTTCACCCCCATGGATGGGATACAGCATTTGCATCACTTCTGTGCTGTAAAACATGGCGGTCACAGCCACGGCAAGCGCCGGTGTGATAATCAGGGTAAAAGCAAGCCTGGCAAGCCCTTCGAGCGGCTGCTTCTGTTGTATCATACGGGCAAAGATAGGGAGCAGCAGCACGGAGAACAGGTACGCAATCATGTTGGCAGCGTCGAGCAACCGGAAAGCCGACGCGTAAATACCACTATACCGTGCCCCTTCGCCCAGCATCCTTTCCAGCATAACACTGTCGATGCGGTTGTAAAAGGTCATCAGCAACACCAGCACGGCAAAAGGAAAACTCTTACGCGCGATGGCAAGCAAAAAGGGGAAGTTCCAGTTCAATCGCAGCCAGCGCCGCTTAGCATGCCTCACCACCAGCAAAAAGGTAACCAGTACGGTAATGCCATAGCCCGCCGTTTGCGCATAAACGAAATATTGGATCCGGAACTCGTCCACCAGGTTCCCCCATAAAAGGAGAGCACATATGATGATCATCAGCATCCTGTCAAGCACCGATATCATAGCATCAGTACGAAAAAGGTGCAGCCCGCCAAGGTTTGACCGCAAATAGAGAATAAAACTCAGCAAAAACTGATTGAAGGCCAGGAAATAAAGCAACCTGATCTGCTCTGCACTGTAATTGATAAAATACGCCGAGGCAAATGTAANAACAAGGTATAAGGCAAATAAAATCAGCTTCAGCACCAGGATGTTTGACAGGTATTTTGTCAGCAGNGCCCTGTTTTGCGCTATGCTTTTGTTGTTAAAGTTAGTAATACCAAGATCCAGCAGAATGTTGAAAAGAAAGGAGAAGTTGAATACGGCAAAATAAAAACCATACTCCTCTGCACCTACCGTATTTTGAACCGTACGATCAATGCCCAGAAGCCAAAAAGGCTTGATCAGCAGGTTTAGCACCATCAACAAAACCAGGTTCTTTATGAATTTTCCCTGCATGCGAAACAAATATTGATGGTTAAAAATAGGGCGATGTCATACAGCGCCGTACAGGTCTCAAAATTAATAACTTTTATTAACAGTTGTTGCCGCATGCATAACATCATAATGATGAAACAAATATGCATATTTGTTTTAATTTTGCACAATATTTGAAGAAGTGTAAATAATACGCATCTTTTGGCGTTATCATATCGAATAAACGGGAGAATACATGAAGTTTAAAGAAGGTGATAAGGTATTATTTCTGAATGAAAAAGGTGGCGGTACTGTCACACGTGTTGTTGACGATAACATTGTGCATGTATCCATTGAGGATGGGTTTGAGATCCCTTATGCAGTGGGTGACCTGATTAAAACGGGATATGATGAGACGCCTTCTTCCGCCCGGCGGGAAGAGACAAGGGCCGTTGACGGGAAACAAAGCCGACTGCAAATGTTAACCCATCAGGCCGTGGATATTCCTGAAGGCATTTTCCTCGCCATGGTGCCCCGAAACCAGGATCAGGTGCTGGCAGGGACCATGGATTTTTACATCCTGAATCACACGGATTACACGGTCTTTTTTGGTCTGATGGCGAACAAATCGGGGCACTTCAAAGGCGTGGCATCAGGAAAGATTGAGCCCAGCTCAAAACACCACCTCGGCAAAGTTGAACGCACCGAGGTCGAAGACTGGAACCACGCGCTGCTTCAGGCCATCTTTTACCAGGAGGGCAAAACGGAAACACACGCACCCCTGAATGAACACATTGTATTCAAACCCGTAAAGATATACAAGGAAGAAAGCTTTGCCTTTAACCCGCTCCTGCACCAGAAGGCATATATGGTGAAAGTCCGGCAGGATTGAGGTTTAGAGCCAGAGAACCGGGCACCGGGCCAACAGCCAAAAGCTAGCCCCGACATAATGACATTTAAGACATATAATACATTTTATAAGAGGCAGGTTGTCCTGTCGCGTCCTGCTTCAGGCAGGATGAGGAAAGTCCGGGCAACACAGAGCAGCATACTTCCTAACAGGAAGCCGGTCTGCTTATGCGGGCCGAGAGAAAGTGCCGCAGAAAATAACCGCCTAAGTCCGGCTTTGCCGGACCGGCAAGGGTGAAAACGTGAGGTAAGAGCTCACGCCTTGTCCGGGTGACCGGATAAGGGGGTAAACCTTATGCGTTGAAAGGCCAAATATACCGGGGCTTGAGGGTTGCTCGCCCGATCCCGGAGGGTAGGCCGTTAGAGGCAGTATGTGAATGCTGCTCCAGACAAATGACAGGAAGCACATCTTATGGTGTGCCACAGAACCCGGCTTATAAACCTGCCTCTTATTTTTACTTTGAAATACATGTTAGATTATATTTTGCCAGTCATGATCCGAAAACCAGTAAAAGTGCTCCTGGCCCTTATGTGCTTTCTGCCACATGCGGCCTTCTCCCAGCAAACTGCTGTCTATGCAGAACCAGATGCTACCTATCGCAGCGCAAAAGAATTGTTTGACAAGGAGAAATATGGTGCGGCAAGGCAGTTGTTTTTACAGGTAATAGAACAGGCAGATGACCAAAGAGGTGAAATAAGCGCCAATGCGCAATTATATGCAGCGATAAGCGCTTATGAACTGTTTAACCCTGATGCAGGAGAACAACTGATGGCATTTGTGGATAATCACCCCACGCATGCTGGCAGGGATCTGGCGTGGTTTCATCTGGGAAACCTGCATTACCGGGATCGGAATTACGGGGAAGCAATAAGCTGGTATACCAAACTCTATGGCACCAGGATGGATCGTAAGAAACTTGATGAGTTTTATTTTAAGCTGGGATACAGTCATTTCATGCTTGAAAACCTGAGCGAGGCAGCACCTCTGTTCAGACAAATACAGGATCCCGAATCCATTTACTACGCCCCGGCAAGCTATTATTACGGCCATATTGCCTATCTGAACGGCAACTATGCCTCCGCCATCACCCATTTTGAACGCATTATGGATGACCGGAACTTCGGGCAGCTGATACCCTATTACATCATCCATATTTACTATTTACAAGGAGAGTACGATGAGCTCCTGGTAAATGCACCCATGCTTTACGAGGAGGCCATCCCGCGCCGGACACCGGAAATAGCCCGTCTGATAGGAGAAGCCCATGTGGAACGCGCGCAATATGCAGAGGCCATCCCCTACCTGGAAGAATACATAAGCCATGCAGGCCGCAGTGCCAGCCGAGGAGATCATTATCAGCTGGGTTATGTTCTTTACTCCCTGGGGCGTTATGAAGAAGCCATCCCTCACCTGGAAAGGACCACCGCAGAGGAAGACAGCCTGGCACAGAATGCCTATTTTCACCTCGCATCGGCATACATTGAAACAAACCAGAAACGCTATGCGCGAAATGCCTTCTCCCAGGCCCACCAAATGGACTTCCACCAAGACATCCAGAGAGAATCTCTTTTTAATTACGCGCTTCTGTCCCTGGAACTGTCCATGGACCCACACAATGAAGCTATCCTGTCTTTTCGTCAATATATTGAGAAGTATCCAGACTCGCCCCGCATCAATGAAGCATACGAATATCTTATTGACCTCTATCTTACCACCAGCAACTATCGCGATGCACTGGCTTCATTGGAGTTGATTGATCACGAAACAAGAAGGTTACGTGAAGCCTACCAGCGGGTAAGTTTCCTGAGAGGCGTGGAGCTCTTCAACAACCGTGACTTTGCCGGTGCCGTTTCACATTTTGAAAAGACCCGGCGCTACCAGGAAAACAGCCGTTTTGTGGCCTCCAGCCTTTATTGGGAAGGGGAAGCACACTACCGGAAAGGTGATTACGCCAGGGCACTATCCAGGCATCAGGATTTCCTGGTAAGCCCGGGTGCCTTCTCGCTTGATTTCTACGACAAAGCAAACTATTCCATTGGGTATGCCCACTTTAAAAAAGAATCCTGGGCAGAAGCTATCACCGCCTTTCGCAAGTTCATATCAGCCGGCGATCAGGATCCAAACTTGCTGAATGACGCCGTGTTACGTACCGCCGATTCATATTTCGTAAGCAAACAATATCAGCCGGCCATGAACTTCTATAACCGTGCCATTCAGCTCGACGTCATCGATACAGATTATGCGGTGTATCAGAAAGGCCTTGTATATGGCATCATGGGCGAAATAGAAGAAAAAATTACTACCATGGAGGATCTTCTGGCAAATTACCCCGGCTCTGCCTTTCTTGATGACGGACGATACGAGATCGCCAACAGCTGGCTCCTGCTGAATGACAATCCCAAAGCCAGAGAATACTTCTATGAGATCCTGGAACACCACCCGGGAAGCTCACATGCACAAAGTGCCAGGCTCAAGATCGGCCTCGTGTATTACAACGAAAACGACGATGAACGTGCACTCGAGACCTTTAAAAAAGTAGTGGAAGACTATCCCGGTACATCCCAGGCACAGGAAGCCTTGTCTGCCATGCGCAGCATATATGTTGACCTGGACAGGGTCGCTGATTTTGTGCGCTTTACAGAAGACATAGGCATTGCTGACATCACCGAAGCAGAAGAAGACTCCCTTGTATACCAGGCTGCAGAGAACCGTTACATGCAAGGTGATTGCTCAGGTGCCGTCCAAAGCTTTAACAATTACCTTGATCAGTTTCCGGGTGGGATCTTCGCAGCTAATGCCCAATATTACCGCTCCGAATGTTTATACAGGGCCAACGAAACAAACGAGGCACTTGGTGGCTATGAGTATATCATAGACGGTGCACATCGGATGTTCCTGGAGGTCTCACTCCTTCGCGCTGCAGCCATTCGCTTCAGCCGGGGTGATTATGAGATGGCACGCACGCATTATGCCGGGCTGGAAGAGGTTACCGAAGACCGGAACAACACCATCACTGCCAGGAAAGGTCAAATGCGCTGCCTTTTCCACCTTGGCAACAGCAGCGAGGCAATCAGCAAGGCNCGGCAAGTACTGGAGCACGACAGGCTATCACAGGACGACCGGCAGGAAGCCTGGTACATAAAGGCCATATCGGCGAAAGATCTGCATGACACCGACAAGGCCCGGGAAGCTTTTGAGAAAGTAGCCTCCATCACCGAAAACAGGCGGGCTGCAGAGGCACGATACAACCTGGCCCGCATTACCTTCGAAAAAGGTCATTATGAAGAAGCAGAAGAAGAGATCTTTTCCTATACAGGAAAGCTGTCGGCTTATGATTTCTGGCTCGCAAGAACCTTGCTGTTGCTTGCCGACCTGTATATCGAAACAGATAATGCCTTCCAGGCAAAACATACTCTGAACAGCATCATTGAAAACTATGATGGTGAAGACTTACAGCAAGAAGCAAAACAAAAGCTTGCATTCATCGAAGAACACCTCGAAGCCCCTGAAGAGGAAGAAGAGGAGGATGTGATAGAAATTGATCTGGATTAAACACACATAGACATGCAAAAAGTGGCTTTTTTCAATACCATAACCGCCATATCACTGATTTTCGCGGTCTTTTACAGCGTTAATGCACTGGCGCAGCGTGAGCTCGACATCGATGAGATACAGGTGGTGGCCCCCTATGAGCCATCCATCTCAGATGCTTTCAAGATCAACCTGGATCCCACCATCGAAGACACCGTGACGGTAGACATGGATTTCGACTACCGCATAGAACCCCGGCGGGCATATGTCAGGTTTGAACCCAACCCCATAACCCCTGCCCGCATGCGCGGTGAACCACTCACCAAACTCTACCGCGGGCTTGTCAAAGGAGGTTATGGAAGCTACCAGAGTCCATACTTCGAAGGTTTTTACAACACACTAAGGTCTGATGAATACGCCCTGGGAGTGCATCTGAAGCACAGGTCATCAGGAGAGGATATCGATAATTTTCCCAACAGCACATTCAGCAGAAATAAAGCAAATGTTTATGGAACCCGGTTCTATGACAATCATGCATTGAAAGCAGATGTGACCTACAACAGGCACATGCTTCACTTCTACGGTGAGCCCTTCGGATTAACCATGCCTGAAAAAAATGACCAGAATGATTCTTTATGGGATCCATTTTCTGGGGGTACCAGGCAACGCTATGAGTTCCTCTCCTCGGAGGTTAGCTTTGGCAATTATGACAATGACCCCTCCGGATTTACATACAACACAGGCTTGCAGCATCAGTGGCTGAGCGACCGCTACGACGGAAGCGAACACCTTTTCAGACTACACGGCAATATCGGCAGCCCCGTGACAGCCGACCCCTTTGGGGTAATGGAAAAACAGCATTTTCAGCTGGAGGCAGATGCCCGGTACTATTATCACCACCATGTGGCCGACACACTGCATACCGGGATATACAGCCTTAAACCCAAGCTGCATTCTGCCGTCGACAGGCTGGATTTTTACCTGGGTGCGAACGTGTCCGTGGAAGATGATAATGGAAACTTCACCCTGAGGGCATACCCTCTGGCAGGAGTCAATGTGCAGATCATCCCTGATAACCTGATTGCCGGCGTCGATGTCAGCGGAGGCCTGAAAAAACAATCATGGCAGGAACTATCAGAAAGTAATCCATTTGTCAGTCCCCTGCCCGGGACCGGTTTCAGCAACGTGCGGTCGGATATTGGCTTAGGGGTACACGGTGCCTTGGGGAATTCCTTTTCTTATAATCTGCGTATTAACAACAGCCAGATAGACAACTACCCCTTCTTTGCCAGGACCACATATCCGGATCCCGGCCTGGTGCCGGAAGCCCTTGATGAAGCAGGCTTCATGCCAAACCAGCCATTCCATGTGGTCTATGATGATATCAGAAAACTGCAAGTAACAGGTGAACTGTTTTACCGCTTTGGAGAAAGGGTTTCCATGCACCTGCGCGGTGATTATTACGACTACACCCTTGATGAACTTCAAAAAGCATGGCATAAGCCTGAATTTGAACTGAGCTTCAGTACCAATTATAACATTCAGGACAAAATCATTCTCACAGCTGAGGTGCTGGGAAGAGACAAGACATACGGTGCCTTGTATACCACTGGCGAGGATCAGCCGCAGGAATTTGAACTCCATGATTTATATGCCGATGTCAACCTGGGCATTGAATACCGCTATAGCAAACGTCTTTCCGTGTTCCTGAATTTCTCCAATATCGTCAACGATGAATACGAAAGATGGCTGGGTTATCCCACCCAGGGCTTCAACTTTTTGGGCGGCATGAGCTTCGCTTTTTAAAATACTGATTTTCATTTTATTAGACCTTTATTTTTCCCTCTTTTTTTGTATGAAAAGTCGGCGGAAAAGTGTATCTTTGCCTGTTATTCAAAAGGAAACATTATGAAGGCACCAATGAAGCCCGAAGAGCTTGAGAAGTTAAACTATGATGCTGCGAGTATCCAGGTCCTGGAAGGCCTTGAAGCCGTCAGGAAAAGACCTGCCATGTACATTGGAGATGTGAGCAGCAGAGGCTTGCACCATCTGGTCTATGAGGTACTCGACAATTCCATAGATGAGGCCATGGGTGGTTACTGTGATCAGATTGATGTGATCATCAATGAAGATGGCTCAGTCACCGTGATAGACAATGGCAGGGGCATTCCTGTTGACATCCATGAGAAAGAAGGCAAAAGCGCACTGGAGGTGGTGATGACCGTACTGCACGCCGGAGGAAAGTTCAACAAGGACACCTACAAGGTTTCCGGTGGTTTGCACGGTGTTGGCGTGTCATGCGTAAACGCCCTCTCGGAACACATGAGCGTGGAAGTACATCGTGATAACAGCGTTTACATGCAGGAGTACGAAACCGGTATTCCGCAATACGCCGTAAAACATACAGGCGAAACATCCCTCAGGGGCACCAAAATTACCTTCGTTCCTGACAAAAGCATTTTCCAGACCACGAATTTCAACTATGAAATATTGACCAACCGCCTGCGCGAGCTGTCATTCTTAAACAAAGGCGTCGAACTGACGCTTACAGATATGCGCCAGCGCGACGACAGCGGACAGCCGGTCAAAGATGTATACTACTCTGATGCAGGGCTTTCCGAATTTGTACAATACCTCGATGACACCCGGGAAAACCTGATCAACGAGCCCATATGCATGCAATCGGAAAAAACAGGCATCCCCG
>SL_3KL_010_SEDDRAFT_10004681_pt1 | contig 12355 bp, 9 predicted proteins | sample SodLakKL_010_SED_2_FD_10381 | JGI IMG/M metagenome (IMG submission 10381)
TTGCCGAGCGCTGGAAGATCTCCTCCGACATCCGCCAGGAAGACCGCGATGGACACCGCGCCATGGCCGCCATGTTCGGCCCCACCGGCGGCACCCCGCGCGCGGCCTTCATGCCCGTGCCCACGGACTACCGTACCCGTGAAATCGACTTCGCCGTCAACTACGCCGACCGCCAACGCCAGTTCCGCGTGCGCTACCACGCCTCGCTGTTCGACAACAACCAGCCGGCACTGACCTTCGCCAACCCGTTTTCCGCCATCGGCGGCTGGCACCCCTCGGCCGGGTATCCCGACGGCATCGGCCAGATGGCCCTGCCGCCGGACAACACCTTTCACCAGATCGGCATCGGCGGCAGCCAAAGCTTCTCGCCGCGCCTCAATTTCAGCGGCGAAGTGGCCTTCGGCCGCATGCGCCAGGACGAAGACTTTCTGGCGCTGACCGCCAACCCGGTACTGGCCGATAGCATCGTCCAGGACCTGCCGCGCTCCTCGCTGGACGGGCGTATCGACACCACCGCCATCAACCTGCGCCTGGCAGGACGCCCCGCCCGACGTTTCAACTGGACGGCCAGCTACCGGCTGGACGACCGCGATAACCGCACGCCCAGGGCTGAGTTCGTCTACATCGGCTCCGACAGCCAGCTGCAGGATGCTGGCGAATCGTCCTCTCGCCGTCGTTACAACCTGCCCCACGACTACCGCGACCAGCGCCTGCGACTGGCCGGCAACTTCCGACCGGCCGAGGGCACGCGCCTCCAGGCCACGGTCGAACACCGCCGTATCGACCGCACCTTCACCGCCCGCGAGCGCACCGAGGAAGACCGTCTGGAACTGGGCCTGAGGCGCAAATTCAATCCGCACGTGACTGCCGGCATCAACTTCGAATGGGCCGATCGCAGCGGCAGCACCTACGACGGTGCGGTGGGTTTCCGTGCCGGGCACTCTGAAGCCTACGTCGACACCGTCCCCGGTGGCTGGGGCGAACTGCCCGCGCTGCGCCTCTATCACCTGGCCGACCGTCGCCGCCAGGGCATCAATCTCCAGACCACCATCACCCCCGACGACGCCTGGGCCGTCACACTGCAAGGCGGCGTCAGCGAGGATGATTTCAGACGCTCCGAAATCGGCCTGGTCGAAGCCGGCAACGAACACGTCAGCGCCGATGTCAGCTACTCACCCAGCGCGCGCTGGTCGGCCCATGCCTTTGTGACCCACGAACGCATCAATTCCGACCAGAACGGCTTCAGCTTCCGCGGCGGCGGCTTCCGTGAAGCTGACCTTGCCAACCCCGACCGCTGGTGGCAGACCCGCCACCGCGACCGGGTCGACACCCTCGGCCTGGGCCTGCGCCGCCTGTTGATGGATGAACGCCTGGAACTGCGCGCCGACTACGTGCACGCCGACGCCCGTGCCCGCATCGACGTGCAATCCGGCCCGGCCCTGGACACCGAACCCCTGCCCGACCTCACCAGCCGGCGCCACACCCTGAACCTGGCCGCCAGGTATCAAATCAACGACCAGCTCTCCGTGCGCACGCGCTGGTGGTTCGAGCGCTACCAAAGCGCCGACTGGGCCCTGGACGAGGTCGCCCCCGACCAGCTCGCCGACATCATCCTGCCCGGAGAGACCAGCTACAACGACCGCGTCCACGTGCTGATGCTCTCATTGATCCATCGCTGGTACTGAAGCAACGATCTGGTACCGACAACCGGCACCATCGAGAGAACCACCCACGGAGAGTGACATGCTGAAAGTCACCGGCATTGGCGGACTTTTCTTCCGCTCCGAGAATCCAGACGATTTGGCCATGCGGCCATCAAGATGAAAGATATCAGTGTCAATCGTGAACCCGCCGAACTCCGCCAGATGCTGGACTATCTGGGTATGGCTGCTTTTGTGATTGATGTGGTCTCGAACGATGAGTTTCGCCTGGCAGCCATCAATTCGCGTCACGAACAGCTTACAGGCATGAAACACGATGAGATTGCCGGGCACAGCGTGGATGACTTGCTTTCACCGGCAATGGCAAAGGAAGTCAAATCCAGGTACCGTCGCTGTGTTGAAGCCAAGGCTGCGATTGATTACCAGGAAACACTGGACCTTCCCATTGGCAGGACGTATTGGCAGACTAGCCTCGTGCCCTTTTTTGATGAAACCGGCAACGTCAACCGATTGCTGGGTACGGCCAACGAAATCAGTGATCACGTCCATCTGGAACTGCAAGCCCGCTATCAGTCCCTGGTGATGAGCGCCTATCTTGACGAGTCGCCCGATGGCATTCTGGTGGTGGATGCCAACAATCAGATCAAGACATGGAACCGCCGTTTCCTTCAGATCTGGGATATTCCCGAGACCGTCATGAACGCGCGGGACGGCGCTGCGGCACTGCGAGCGGTCGAGGAGCAGTTGGAAGATCCTGGTCCGTTCATGGAGCGGGTCAGGGAATTGTACGCCTCCCTGGATGAAGAGGAACACGGGGTTCGTATCAACATGAAGGATGGGCGGGTTCTGGAGCGCTATTCCCGGGGACTGCATGGGCCTGAAGGAAACTACTGGGGGCGCATCTGGTTCTACCGTGATGTCACGGAATTGCAATGCATGACTGACGAGCTGATACAAAGGTCACTGACCGATGCACTCACGGGAATCGCCAACCGGCGCGCGTTCTTCGAGGCGCTGGAGAAAGAATATACTCGGGCCCGGCGTTATGCCCACCCCATCAGTGTGCTGGTTCTTGACCTGGACCACTTCAAACAGATCAATGATCGTTATGGCCACGCCACGGGTGATGCCGTATTAAGGGAATTCGTAAAGATCCTGGAGCCGGAAATTCGCGACAGTGACTATTTTGCGCGCATAGGTGGCGAGGAGTTTTCCATTCTTCTGCCGGAATGCAGTCTGGGATCGGCGCGGGAATTGGCCGAGCGACTGTGCCGGGCGGTTGCTGCCCATTCATTTGACAGCCCCGAAGGTGGTTTCAACGTCACGGTGAGCGTCGGGGTGGCGACCATCAACGATAATGACACAAGCCCGGACGATCTCCTTAATCGCGCGGATCGATGCCTGTATGCCGCCAAATCCGAAGGCCGCAATCGTGTGCGTCCCAGGGGTGATGTAGAAGACTGTGCCTGACATAGTGCCAACCCACCCCACCCTGCACCGCTAGTGGTGCGGAAGCCTCCTTACGCGCTGTGAGCGGGCAACCACTCGGAGGTGTCGATGTTGCAGCATGCTATTCGACCAGGGGATACACCCCCATAATCCGAAAGGCAGCAGAACAGCGCGCCACTGGAGTCTGGAATGATCCCTACCATCACCGCTTTTGAGCAATCTCCCGACCGCGGCCAGGGGCTGGCACGTGATACGCGCGTATGCTGGGCATTTGAAGAAGTCGGCCAACCCTATGACGTTCGCCAGGTTTCGTTCAGCGCCATGAAGGAACCCGCACATATGGCACTTCATCCCTTCGGGCAGATTCCGACTTATGAGGAAGGCGAATTGGCCCTGTTCGAATCCGCAGCGATTGTCTTCCACATCGCAGTGCACCATGCGGGCCTGTTGCCGGACGACCGCCATGCCCGCATGCGCGCGATCATGTGGATGTTCGCCGCGGTCAACACGGTGGAACCTCCAATCCTCGAGCTCGAAAACGCCAAGCTGCTTGAAAGGGACAAGTCATGGAATGTGGAACGTCTGCCCCTGGTCGAGCAGCGCGTAAAAGATCGCCTGAACCCGCTTTCGTCTCGCCTGGGCGATAATCAATGGCTCGATGGCACATTCAGTTCGGGTGACCTGATGATGGTATCCGTCCTCTTGCGGCTGAAGCCATCTGGCATTCTCGATGGGTACCCGAATCTCTCCGCCTATGTCGCCCGCGGTGAGGCGCGGCCAGCCTACGAGCGGGCTTTCGCCGCCCAATTGAAGGCGTACACCGGCGAGAGGGGGAGTTGAAGCAGAAGTGGATGCAACGGCTGCTCAGGCAACCAGGTCCAGACGCTTGAGCCTGAGGGCATTGCCCAGCACGAACAGGCTGGAGGCGGACATGGCCACGGCAGCGAGCATGGGGGAGAGCAGGATGCCGAAAGCCGGATAGAGGATGCCGGCGGCGACCGGGATGAGGGCGGTGTTGTAGGCAAAGGCCCAGAACAGGTTCTGGCGGATGTTTTTCAGTGTTGCGCGCGACAGAGAGATGGCGCGCGGGACGTTGGCCAGGTCACCGGCCATCAGCACGACCTCGGCGCTTTCGATGGCCACGTCCGTGCCGGTGCCGATGGCGATGCCGACATCGGCACGGGCCAGGGCCGGGGCGTCGTTGATGCCATCGCCGACAAAGGCGACCGGCTGCCCTGCCTGCTCGCGCAAGTCCTGCACGGCGCGGTCCTTGTCTTCGGGGCTGACCTCGGCCAGCACCTGGTCGATGCCCAGTTCGGCAGCGACGGCTTTGGCGGCGCGCTCGCTGTCGCCGGTGACCATGACTACTTCGACACCCTGGCGATGCAGCCAGGTCACGGTATCGGCGGCCTCTTTCTTGAGTGCATCGCTGACCGCCAGCAGGCCGGCCAGTTGGCCGTCGACGGCCATGTACACCGGGGTCCAGCCACGGTCGGCCAGTTCGCCGGCACGCTCTTCCAGCGCCGAGACATCCACCGAACGATCCCGCATCAGGCTCTTGCCGCCGATCGCCACTGCCCTGCCCTGCACGCCGGCCTGAACGCCACGACCGGTGAAGGTCTCGAAGTCTTCGGTCTCGCCGTACTCTAAGTTGCGCTGATCGGCGGCATCGACAATGGCGCGGGCGATGGGATGTTCGGAGCGGTGTTCGACGGCCGCGGCCAGGGTGAGCAGTTCCTGCTCGTTGAAATCGCCGGCCGGCACGACGTCCTTCAGTTCCGGCTGGCCCTTGGTGAGGGTGCCGGTCTTGTCGAAGGCCACCACGCCGACATCCCTGAGCCGCTGCAGGGCATCGCCGCGCCGGAACAGAATGCCGGCTTCCGCTCCCTTGCCGGTGCCGACCATGATGGAAGTGGGCGTGGCCAGGCCCATGGCGCAGGGACAGGCGATGATGAGCACGGCCACGGCATTGACCAGGGCCATGGACAGCGCGGCCTCGCCGCCGAACAGCAGCCAGACGCTCAGTGTCACGAACGCCACGGCCATGACCGCCGGCACGAAGTATCTTGTCACCCGATCGACCAGGGCCTGGATGGGCAGCTTGTCAGCCTGGGCCTGTTCGACCAGCGAGATGATCTGCGAGAGCACGGTGTCGCCACCGGTACGGGTGACCTTGAAACGCACGCTGCCGGCCTGGTTGACCGTGCCGCCAACCACAGCATCGCCGGCGCCGCGTCGCACCGGCAGCGGCTCGCCGGTGAGCATGGATTCGTCGATTTCGGAGGTGCCGTCGATGATCTCGCCATCGACCGGGATCTTCTCGCCCGGACGCACAAGGACCACATCGCCGCGTTTGAGCGATTCGACCGGCACCTCTTCTTCCCGGCCATCGCGCTCGACCCGCGCGGTGTGGGCCTTGAGGTCCAGCAGGCGACGGATGGCGGCGTTGGTGCGGCCACGCGCCAGGGCTTCCAGGTAGCGCCCGACCAGGATCAGCGTGATGATCACCGCCGAGGCCTCGAAGTACACGTGCGCGGTGCCCTCGGGCAGGATGCCCGGCAGGAAGGTGGCGACCACCGAGTAGGCCCAGGCCGCGCTGGTGCCGAGCATGACCAGCGAGTTCATGTCGGGCGCGCCGCGCAGCAGTGTCGGCAGTCCGTGGCGGTAGAACTGCAGCCCGGGGCCGAACTGGACGATGGAGGCGAGCACGAAGAACAGGTAGTAGAGATTCCGCTCGCCGATGTTGGCATGCAGCCAGTGGTGGAAAGCGGGGATGAAGTGCGAGCCCATGTCGAGGATGAAGATGGGCAGCGTCAGGCCTGCGGCCAGCAGCATGCGCCTGAAGGCACCGCGGCGTTCCCTGTCTGCTTCGTCCTCGTCGTCACGATCACTCGCCGGGCGGGCGTCGTAGCCGGCACGCTCGACCGCTTCGATCAATCGGGCTTCATCGGTCTGCCCCAGGGCCGTGACCAGTGCCTGGTTGGAGGCCAGGTTGACGCTGACGCGCACCACGCTTTCGACCCGGCCCAGCGCCTGCTCGATGCGATCCACGCAGCTGGCGCAGTGCATGCCGGCGATATCGAGCCGGTAGCGGCGCGGTCGGATCGGGTAGCCGGCTTTCTTGAGCGTGTCATCGAGGCGTTGAAAGGCTGCCGTCGAGCCGTCCAGATCCACATGGGCCTGCCGGCTGGCCGGATTGGCCTTGATGTCGGTGACGCCTTCCACGCCATCAAGTGCCGACTCGATCCGGCGCACGCAGCCGGCGCAGTGCATATCGGGGATATCGACGATCAGGCGGGTCATGTTGTTTCCGGGGTGCGAAGAGGGTTTACCACAGAGACACGGAGTTCACAGAGACTGATCAAAAAATTCTTCATTCCTTTCTCTGTGCTCTCCGTGCCTCTGTGGTGCAATTCATTGGATCCTTTCACCCCGGCATGCCGTAGCGCAGCGAGATATCAGAGATCGCGGCGGGCCACCGGCATGGTCATGCAGCGGCAGCCGCCACCGCCGCGGGAGAGTTCGGCACCGTCCATGGTGACCACCAGGCGCTCGTCAGCGCTGATCTCGCGCTCCCCGCTCATGATCTCGCGGGCATGGGCGACATTGAAGCCGGCCTGGTTGAGTGCGTCGACGGTGTAGCGGTTGTGATCGTAGCCGATGATGCGACCGGGTCCGAAGGCAAAGAAGTTGGCGCCGCTGGCCCACTGCTCGCGCTCCTGGTGAAAGGAGTCCTCGCCACCACAGTTGATCGGCGCCAGATCCAGACCAAGCGAGGCCAGGGCTCCCAGCACATCGCGGAACTCGCTGATTTGTGCCTCGGGACCGCCGTTGAAGGTGCACACGAAAGCACGCGAGCGATGCGTGCCGGTAATCAGCGGCGGGTAGACCACGCACTTGTCGTGGTCGACCATGGTGAAGATCATGTCCAGATGAATGGTGGCGCGGGTCTTGGGAATCTCGACCACCACGAAATTGCGGATCGGACCCTGCGCGGCGATCGAGCGCATCAGCCGGTCGATGCCGGCGGCCGAGGTGCGCTCGCTGTAGCCGATCACGGCCAGGTCCTTTCTGAGAATGAGCAGGTCGCCGCCTTCAAGCGTGACGTCGGCGTCGCGATTGTCGGTGCCGTCGAGGTAGAAGCCAGCCGAATGGAGTTCCGGGTGGTACTTGAACACGGCCTTGAGCAGCAGTGCCTCGGCCACGCGCGCGCGGTAGGCCATGGAACCGATGATCACCCGGTCGTTGACGCACATGGCCGCATCACGGGTGAAAAAGGCATTGGGCAGCGGCGGGATGGCGTAGCGCGACGGGCTGAGGTACTTCTCCAGGCTGATGGCCTTCTTGGGCGTGCCTTCGATCAGTTGCCGGCTGAGCGCCTCGGGTGCCATGGAAACCAGTTCGTCAAACAGCTCGGGACAGTCGTGAAGGTCCACCAATGCCTCGACCAGTGCGCGGCGAACCTTGTCGTCTCCAAGTACCTCGGTGAGCAGATCGGTGAACTCGAGGGTATTGGCGACCTTGCCGAGCACGGCCTTGAGCTGGCGGTGTTCGCGATCGGCTAGTTCCAGCGTGAGAATATCGTCGTAGAGCACCTCGGCGGCCATGTCCGGGGTCATGTTCTCCATTTCCTGTCCCGGAGAATGAACGATTACCGTCTCGAGTGGACCGATTTCGGAATTGACGTTGATATTGATGGACATGGCGATTTTTTCCTGGTTTGAATTGCCGGAAGAGCGGAGTCCGCGAGTGGCTTTGGATTATACCTGCGGGGTCGGGTACGCCGGCAGCCATGACTGCTTTCCTTCTGCCCCGGACCCGCCCGACCTTGCAGTTACCCTCACATCCTGAGACTATTCAGCGGTTCTTTTTTTCTTGAGCAGCCATGACCGACAATACGCCAACCTCCGGCGAAGAACCCCTGCAGATTCCCGAGATTTCGCGCACGCAACTGCTCTGGATTGCCGCTGCGCTGCTGGTGATCGGCTGGCTGGTCTGGCTGCTGGCCCCGGTACTGACCCCGTTCCTGCTCAGCGCATTGCTGGCCTACATGGCCGACCCGATCGTCAACCGACTGGAACGCTGGAAGATGCGGCGCGACGTGGCCGTATCCCTGGTGTTTCTGGTCGTGATCTCGGCCCTGGTGGTCGCTATGCTGATCATCATCCCCCTGCTGGTTCGCGAGACGGTGGACCTGTTCGAGCGGCTGCCTGGCTATTTCCAGACCCTGCAGGAAACCACCGTTCCCTGGATCGAACAGCAGTTTGATATCGAGCTGGGTATCGATACCTTCGATGCCGCCCAGGCGCGCGAGCTCATTCGCCAGCATTTCCAGAACATCGCCGGAGTGGCCGGCACGCTGTTTACCTACATCACCGAATCGGGCGGACGCTTTGTCATCTGGATTACCGGCATGGTGCTGGTGCCACTGGTCACTTTCTACCTGATGCGCGACTGGCACCACTTGCTCGATTCCATCCGTGACATGCTGCCGCGCAACATCGAGCCGGTGGTGGTACAGCTGACCCGGGAGTGTGACGAGGCGCTGGGGGGATTCCTGCGCGGTCAATTGCTGGTCATGTTCAGTCTCGGCGCAATCTACTCCATCGGCCTTTTGATCGTTGGCCTGAACAACGCCATAGCCATCGGCATGATCGCCGGGCTGGTCAGCTTCGTGCCCTACCTGGGCGCCATCATCGGTGTCTTGCTGGCCGGCATCACCGCCGTCATCCAGAACTTCGACTTCTGGTTCCTGCTGTCGGTGGCCGTGGTATTCACCGTCGGCCAGCTCATCGAAAGTTTCGTGCTCACACCCAACCTGGTCGGTGACCGAATCGGGCTACACCCGGTACTGGTGATCTTCACCGTCCTGGCCGGCGCCCATCTTTTCGGTTTCATGGGCGTCCTGCTGGCGCTGCCGGTGGCTGCGGCCGGCACCGTGCTGGTGCGTTTTTTCTACCGCAACTACAAGCTCAGTTCGATCTATGAAAAGCCTGATGCTTGATTTCGATCAGGTCGATTTAACACCAGTGTGCAACAATCCATGGACCACAACCTTGGAGACAGGCAATGAGCGAGAAATCGACACGCGAACAATTCATCGATCGCATCAAGCAGCGTCTTGACGAGCTCAACTCGGAAATCGATCAGCTCGAGAAACGCGCCGATGAAGTGCGCGCCGACTCGAAAAAGAAGCTCGACGAGCAACGCCAGGAGATGAAGCAGCGCCGCGACGAGCTGGAGAAGAAACTCAAGGAAGTGCGCGCGGCCAGCGAAGCGCAGCTTGAAAGGCTCAAGCTGGAAGCCGAGCACGCCTGGAAGGCGTTCAAGAATTCAGTGAATTACTTCCGTTCACACTTCAAATAAAGCATGACAGAACCAACCCGGGCCACCACGGTGACCCGGGTTTTTTTGCCTGCAGCAACTGTTCAATCAAGTGTGCAGGGAACGGTCTGGGTCAGTCGATTGAGATCCCAACTCACCGAAGTTCCGTCATCGAGCTCGACAACGGCAATGGCGGTGTTGCAATCGATGAACTCGAATGAGACCAGCCCGATGATGTCACCCTCGGCCGGTTCGCTTCCGGCAACGGTTCCACCGCTGTAGGCATACAGGGCGGCAACGGCTTCCCTGCCATCGAACGCACCCGGAGTTTCACAGAAATCATCACCGATTTCACTGGAGCATGAATCGAAAGTCAGCCACAGCGGATTGCCAGTGTCGGCCAGGTCCCAGGTATAGGCCGTTCCAACCAGGCGATTCTGAGCCGGTATGGGTTGGAGGATGAAACCTTCGTTACCGCCCAGGCCGGAGGCCCACCAGCCATTGACGCTGTTGTCGACGGGGTTGCGGGTTTCGAGCTGACCGACAGGCACGGCCAGGATGCCCAGCGGCTGGTTGACGCCATCACCGATGGCAATCAGGGTCAGGTCGATGCCTGCAGGCAGGTTGGCCGGCAAAGGATCGATCAAATTGGTCTGACCGTCGTTCGATGCCACTTTCAGATCGTATTCACCGGCCGGTGCGGCAAAGAAGCCGCTTTCGGCAAAGTACGGTACGCCGACGAGATTGTTGACCACATCACCGCCGGCCGTGCGGATCGACACTTCGGTATCGGCCAGGTCGGGAGCAAACGGGGCGGCGTGAACGACACGGATGTTGAGATTGCCCTCGCCCGGATCAGCGGCATCATCGACCAACGGCCAAAGCGCCAGATCCTGGTTGACACCGTCACCGATCGCCAGCACCGTGTAGTCGACACCCGACTCCAGCGTCACGCTGGCTTCGATGGCAGGATCCGACGCCCCGGTGGGGATCACCGCCAGGTCATAGTCACCCGACGGCAAGGTCAGGTAGTCAGTGAAATCACCAAAGACGAACTCCTCGACAACAGCATCGCCGTTGACGGCCACGGTGACCGATGACCCTTCGATCGAATCGGCGAACGGTGCGGCATGAATGATCTGGACACGCGCTTCGGCGAACGCCAGGGAGGAAACAGACAAAAGGCCAAAGGCCAGAAAGCCACGCAGATATGCAGTCATTGCAGTATTCCCTTACTCACGTGTGAGGTTCGAGAATACGTCCGCCATTGTCGCTACCGCATCAACACCGGATGAACGCAAGGTGAATGCACCAAACTACTCGAAGTTGCAGGGCAAAGTCGCCGTGAGGCGGAACAGGTCCCAGGTCACTACTCCGGCGTCGTCCAGTTCCAGCGTGGCCTCGGCACTGTTGCAGTCAAGAAACTCTATGCTGACCGTACCGGCAATGAAACCATCGGCAGGAAGGGTGTCGCCGATTACACCACCGACAAACCGGTAGACGGCTGCATCGGCCCGGGTATCGGAGAACGCGCCGGGAGTGACGCAAGCCTCGTCACCAATCGGCGTCGAACAGGTATCGAATGTGAACCAGAGCGGTTCACCCAGCCCCTCCGTATCCCAGGTGTAGANGGTGCCGACAAGCCGGTTCTCGGCCGGAATGGGCTGCATGATGAACCCCTCGTTACCGCCCAGACCGGACGCCCACCAGCCGGTGACGCTGTTGTCCACCGGTGCACGCGCTTGCAGTCGGCCATCCGGAATCGACACCACGCTTTTTGGCTGACGGATCCCGTCTCCCATCACCACCAGGGTGCGCCGCACCCCGGCCAGCCATTGAACCGGCTCGAAGTCAATGAAATTCGTCATTCCATCCATGGAAGTGAACTTCAGGTCGTGGTCACCGGCCGGGACCGGCTGGAAGCCGGTGTCGTCGAGATATCCGAGCACACCCAGGTCGCCGAAAGGCTCGCCAACGGCGGTGCGCAAGGTAATGAACTCTTCTGGTGGCGCATTCTCCCAGGAGCCTGCGTGGATTACTCGCAGAATGAGGTTCCCGGAACCCGGACTCGAGGCCTGGTCCTCGACCAGCAACGCTTCTACCTCGCGCTGCTCGCCGTTGCCCGCAATCACCAGGGTGTAATCGACATCGGGCTCCAGACTGACCATGGATTCGACCAGCACCTCATCGTCGATGGTGCTGGCGACCGTGATGGTGCGATCTCCCGCCGGCGTGGACGTGTATCCGCGCCGGTCACCAAACCGGAATTCGGAAACGAGGACCATGTCATCGACCTGCACCGAAGCCGCGGTCAGAGAATCATCGTCCGACAGCGCGGCAGCATGCACTGCCTGGATGCGTGCTTCGGCCAGCGCCAGGCCGGACATGAGAAGGAAAAGGATGGAAATGACGGGCAGATGTACTTTTGCCATGTGCAGCTCCAGTCGGGATCAGCCAATCAACAAGCCGTAGTGGTGCCCGGGGCCGGACTCGAACCGGCACGGAGTTGCCTCCGAGGGATTTTAAGTCCCTTGCGTCTACCCATTTCGCCACCCGGGCGCGATGCCAAGGCGACATGATAAACGATCAGCGGATCGGAATCGGCGGGGGAGAGGAGGAAAAAGATGGAGGCCAGGCCCGGAATCGAACCGAGGTAAACGGCTTTGCAGGCCGCTGCATAACCACTCTGCCACCTGGCCTTGGAGCGAGGAGAACGAGGCATTCCACCCTCCATCAACGCCGCAGATTGTACCCCAATCGGCACGGTCTGTCGTGGCGTCGAAACAAAAAGGGCCCGGGCATTGCCCGGGCCCTTTTCTCGAACCTGGAGCGGGAAACCGGACTCGAACCGGCGACCCCAACCTTGGCAAGGTTGTGCTCTACCAACTGAGCTATTCCCGCTAAGAAGGCGATCATTCTAA
>SL_3KL_010_SEDDRAFT_10004682_pt1 | contig 12355 bp, 10 predicted proteins | sample SodLakKL_010_SED_2_FD_10381 | JGI IMG/M metagenome (IMG submission 10381)
CGCCCCGTGGGTGGCGCCGCCTGCCCAGCGTGCTTTCGGCCGAGGAGGTGGAGGCCCTCCTGGCCGCCCCGTCACCGGACCGCCTCTCCCACTGGCGCGACCGGGCCATCCTCGAGCTCCTCTATGCCACAGGCGTGCGGGTGTCCGAGCTCACTGGCATTCGTGTGACCGATCTCGAACTCGACGAGAGGATGGTCCGGGTCACCGGGAAGGGGAGCCGTCAGAGATGGATCCCCTTTGGTGCTCCTGCGGCGGAGGCCCTTCGCCGGTACCTGTCCCACCTGAGATCCGAGTTGGAGGGTGGGGAGAGTTCGGGGGTCCTCTTCCTGAATCTCCAGGGACGTCCCCTGACCCGGATGACGGTCTGGACCGTGGTGCGGGACGCAGCCGCCGATGCGGGCATCAACCGACGGGTCTCACCCCACACCCTCCGGCACACCTTCGCCACCCATCTCCTGGAGGGCGGTGCCGACCTCGTGGCGGTACAGGAACTTCTGGGGCACGTCGACATCTCCACGACGCAGATCTACACGCATCTGGATCGCGATTACCTGCGCGACGTTCACCGCCGCTTCCACCCCCGAAAGTGAGCTCCGGCGGAGCGCTCTTGGCAACGTTCCAACCGTCGGATCAGCCCCCGGTTCGGCTGGCCTGGGTCCTGGATTCGATCTCCGGCCGCTCGGATTCCGGCACCAGGCTGAAGAGCTGGGCCTGAGAGGTCGCCTGGCTCAGGAGCTCGACGGCCTTGGCCAGCACCGGGTCTCGGCGCGATTGGACCTGCAGGGAACGGTCGATGAGGTCGAGCCTCTGATAAAGGGCCCGCTCCAGCTGCCAGACCAGGTACTCCCGGCCCGCATCGGTAAGTACATCGGGAGATAGACCGTCTTCGAGGAGACCGGAGATGAAGGCCTCGAGTTTCTCCGTGGGGAAGCTGTCCGGGATGTCGTCGCCGTCCCGGGTGGCCTGGGCGACTTCGAAGGCGGCCTCCTGGATCCGCTGGGTCAGCGGAAATCCGGCGTCCACGGCGGCGTTCAGAAGGTCCTGCTCCTCGGTGGAGAGGGTGTCGCTCGTGATCACGAGATCGGGATAGACCCCGCCGCCACCCCAGATCGTCCGTCCACCTTCTGAGGTGAATCGCGGAATGGAGTCGGGCTCGATGACCCGCCCGTCCCGGTCCCGTGGGCGATTCAGGGATCGTCCCAGGGGCGTGTACCATTCCCCGCTGGTGATCCGGATCATGTGGTCGGCCGGGAGGGGCACGACGCTCTGCACGCTGCCCTTTCCGAAGGTCCGCTCGCCGATGACCAGGGCGCGGTCATGATCCTGAAGAGCACCGGCCACGATCTCGGAGGCGGAGGCCGAGAAGCGATCCACCAGGATGACGAGGGGAACGTCCGGTGACCGCGCGGCCCGGCGGGCGTAGGCCGACTCCTCGCGCACGGCTCCATTCCCGCCGGGCGTGCGAGAGCGGGTGGTGACCAGGGTCGAGCCCCGGTCCAGGAAGAGATCGGCCAGGTTCAGGGATTCGTCCAGATACCCTCCTGGATTGCGTCGGAGATCCAGGATGAGTCCCCGGGAGCCTTCGAGTTCGGTGAGGACCGAATCGACCTCCGCGGCCGACTCCCGGGCCACACGGTCCAGAAGGATGTACCCGACGTCATCGAAGATTCTCTCGGAGGTCACTGCGGGAATGTGGACCTGGTCCCTCCGGATCTGGAGGGGAATGGGCTGACCGATTCCGTCTCGCTCCACCTTCACCTCGACGGTGGAGCCGATCTCGCCCCGGATCCTGTTCGAGGCCTGGCTCACGCTCCAGTCCCTCGCATCCTCTCCGTCCACCTCCACGATCCGATCTCCCACCATCAGGCCCTCCTGGTCGGCGGGAGTGTTCCGGAACACGGCGGTGATGGTGACCATCTCGTTGAGTTCGGTGATCTGAACCCCGATCCCCGCATAGTTTCCGGTGCTCTCCTCCTCGAAGGCCCGGACCTGGTCCGGGGTCAGGACGTCGGCGTAGGGGTCGTCCAGCTCCCGGATGAGGCCCCGGATCGCCTTTTCCCAGAGTGCAGAGTCAGGCTCCGAGGTCAGAGCGAAGTCCCGGATGGCCTGGAGGGTCCCCAGGAAGACCTGGGCCTCGACATCCATGCTGTCCCGGTCCTCCTGGCCCAGCGAGGGGAGAGACGTACCGCCCCTCTGTCCTTGCTGCGCCTGGAGATCAGGAGCTACCGGAAGGAGGAAGGCCAGGACGAGGAGCGCGAAAAGGAAGCGTGGCATTCGAAGTCTCATGCTGGATCGAAGGCCCCGGGCGGGACCAGGCTGGGAAACCGAAGTCCCCCCAGGAACGGATGGGTTCTCTTAACCCTGGTCGTGAAGGGCGTTCCCTCGTCGCCCGTGCGACCGGATCCCTTCATGTTATCTTCTGATGCTTCCAAATGCAGCCCCCTCCTTTCCCTCGGCGGACTCACGGGGCTCCAACTCGTTTCGAACGGCAGGATGGAGTGACCTCCCATGCACGTCTCCCTCGCCCAGTTCCGACCTCGCAAGGGTCAGCTCGCTGAGAATCTCGAACGCGTTCGCCAGATCGTGGAGTCGTCGGTCCTCGAAGGGGTCGACCTCCTCGTCTTTCCCGAGACGGCGCTGACGGGCTACTTCCTGGAGGGTGCCGTGCCGGAACTCTCGGTGAGCCCCGCAGAGGTGGTTCAGCGGCTTGGGTCTCCCCCGCTCGATGCCCCGGATCTGGTGCTGGGTGCGTACGAGCGAGGAAGGGCGGGGGCGCACAACATGGCCGTGTACCTGACGCCGGGCGAGGAGCACTGGGAGGTGGTTCACGTGCATCGCAAGCTGTTCCTCCCCACCTATGGGGTCTTCGATGAAGCGCGATTCGTCTCTCCGGGCCTTGAAGCTCGAGCGTTCGACACCCGCTGGGGTCGGGTCGGGCTTCTCGTCTGCGAGGACATGCACCACTCCCTCGTCCCCACGCTGCTGGCGCTGGACGGGGCCGACCTCCTGGTCTGTCTGGCCGCCTCTCCCGCTCGGGATTTCCATGCCGAGTCAGGCCTCCCTGGAAGCCTGGAACGGTGGGATGTGGTAGGCCGCGCCATCGCCATGGAGCACGGAGCCCACCTTCTGGTCTGTCACCTGGTGGGCAGTGAGGGTGGCAAGATCTTCCCCGGGGGAAGTGTGGGGTACGACCCCGACGGCCGCATCCTGGGACGAGGGCCTCTCTTCGAAGAGGCTCGGGTCGACTTTCACCTGGATCCCGACGCGTCGCTCCGGGCGAGAACTCGTGTTTCGGGGCTGAGCGATCTCCGGATCATGCTTCCCCACCTTGTCCGGGGTCTGGATCCTCGAGAGGGGGAGGGGGGAGCGGAGGTGGAATCCACGGCGCGAGCGAGTCGGCAGAGGATGTCCGACGACTCGTCGGCCCCCGCCAGGGCTACGGCACGGTCCGTGACGCCGGGGCCCGTGGGTCCGGACCCCGAAGATGGGAGTGTTCTGGAGCTGGACCTGGCCCTCGTGGAACGGGCTCTGGTCGGGTTTCTGGTCGACGAGGTGCAGCGGCGTCGGGGCTTCGAAGGGGTGGTGGTGGGACTTTCGGGCGGAGTGGACTCGGCCGTGGCCGCCGCATTGGCCGTGCAGGCTTTCGGTGCGGCCAACGTCCACGGCCTCCTACTTCCCTACGCCACGTCGAGCCCCGAGAGCCTGGAGCACGGACGACTCGTGGGCGAGACCTTCGGGATCGAGGTGCGGACGACCCCGATTTCGGCCCCGGTGGACGCCTACGTGGAGAACGACGAGCCCGACATGTCCGATCTGCGGCGTGGAAACGTGGCCGCCCGATTCCGGTCGCTTATCCTCTGGGACCAGTCCGCTCGCCTGGGAGTCCTGCCCCTGGGTACAGGCAACAAGAGCGAGAGGCTCCTCGGCTATTACACCTGGCACGCGGATGACTCCCCACCCATCAATCCCCTTGGGGACCTGTTCAAGACCCAGGTCTGGGCCCTGGCGCGTCACCTGGGGGTACCGGAGGTTGTGGTGACCAAGCCACCCAGCGCCGATCTGGTGGAGGGGGTCGACGACGAGGACGAACTCGGGGTGGGGTATGAGCTGGCCGACCGCATCCTATTCTGGCTCCTCCGGGGGCTGGCGCCCGCTCGCCTGGTCGCCGCCGGTTTTCCGGAGCAGGAGGTGTCGCTGGTCTCGTCCAGGTTGGAGGGGACCCACTGGAAACGGGAGCAGCCCACCATCGCCATGATTTCGTCGACGGCCATCGGGGAGTTCTACCTTCGGCCCGTGGATCTCTGAGTGCAGACCTTCTCAGCTCCACGGGACCCCTCTGTGTACTTGAGCCGGCCCTACAGGCCGGCGGAGGTTTGACGCTGTGCTACTCGTGCTCGACAACTACGATTCCTTCACCTGGAATCTCGTCCAGTTCCTGGGTGAGCTGGGCGCGGACCCCGTGGTGTTCCGCAACGACGAACTCACCGTGGCCCAGGTGGTGGAGCGACGCCCCTCGCGGGTGGTGATCTCTCCCGGCCCCTGTACACCGACGGAGGCCGGGATCAGCGTCGAACTGATCCGGGAGCTGGACCCCGCCGTCCCCATCCTGGGAGTGTGTCTCGGGCATCAGGCCATCGGAGAGGCCTTCGGGGGCCGGACCATTCGGGCGGGACGGGTCATGCACGGGAAGACCGGACCGGTGCGGCACACTGGGCGCGGGCTTTTCTCTGGCCTTCCGTCCCCTCTGGAGGTCACCCGGTACCATTCGCTGGTGACGGATCCGGCCGCCCTCCCCCCTTCGCTGGAACCCGTGGCCTGGTCCACCGAAGAGGACGGTCGAGAGGAAATCCAGGCGGTCCGCCATCTGGAGCGGCCGGTCTGGGGAGTCCAGTTTCACCCGGAATCCCTCTTCTCGCAGGACGGCCACCGGCTTCTCCAGAACTTCCTGCACGCGGTCTGAGGCGGACGTCCCCCCACCCCACGCCAGGCAAGGCATTCCTGGTCCGGAGGTGAGAATACCGACCGCGCGACAGTCGGCGCGGGGCCGTCTTCTCACTTGATTCGTATGGCCCAGCCGAGTATTGTTCTGGCGTGAAAATTGCTACAAAGTATCCGGCGCCCCAATCAGGGGAAGATCGATGAGGGAGCCTGTCCTGGCAGTCGTTCCGGCCAGGCTGGGGTCGTCGCGTCTTCCTCGAAAACCGCTCGTGGACCTTCTCGGCCGCCCTCTCCTCCAGTGGGTCTGGGAGCGCCTGGAGCCCATGGAGGGCGTGTTCGATCGCCTGGTCGTGGCCACCGACTCCCCCGAAGTCATGGCGCTCTGTGAAGAGTTGGGAGCGGACTGTGTACTCACGGATCCGTCGCATCCCTCGGGTACGGATCGGGTCTTCGAGGTGGCGGATCGCCCGGAGTTCCGCCCCTTTCCCCTGGTTCTGAACGTCCAGGGCGACGAGCCGCTGGTGGAGCGGGAGCACCTGGCTGCCGCGGTGGAACTGGTCGCCTCGGGTAGTTGGGATCTGGCGACCTGCGCCACTCCTCTGGGCACCCACGAGGCCCTGGCTGACCCCACCGTGGTCAAGGTCGCGCGGGCAGTGGATGGTCGCGCCCTCTACTTTTCCCGTGCCCCCATCCCCCATCGCCGGGACGGCATACCCGAGCCCGATGCCCTTCTCGGTCCACCCTACCTTCGCCACCTGGGGCTCTACGCCTACCGCCGCGAGGCGCTGGCTCGGTGGGTGTCCCTCCCGCCCTCGCCGCTCGAGGAGACCGAGCGCCTGGAGCAACTTCGGGCTCTGGAGGCAGGTCTTTCCATGGGTGTCGCCGTGGTGAAGGAGGGGGCCCCCGGGGTGGACACGGCGGCGGATGTCGTCAGAATGGAGGAGGTACTTTCCCGACTCGGGAACGCTTCCACCCACACGGACCTGTCATGACCGAAGCCCCGCGAGCGACTCGATACATCTTCGTCACCGGCGGAGTGGTTTCCTCCCTTGGGAAGGGAATCGCCGCCGCGTCCCTCGGACGCCTCCTCAAGGAACGCGGCCTTCGGGTCACGATTCAGAAGTTCGACCCCTACATCAATGTGGATCCAGGGACGCTTTCCCCGTTCCAGCACGGCGAGGTCTTCGTTACCGACGACGGGGCGGAGACGGACCTGGACCTGGGCCACTATGAGCGGTTCATCGACGAATCCCTCTCCCAGTCCAACAACATCACCACAGGCCGGATCTACCAGACGGTCATCAACAAGGAGCGCCGAGGCGACTACCTGGGATCTACGGTGCAGGTAATTCCCCACATCACCGACGAGATCAAGGCGAACATCCGGAAGCTCTCCGACGGCCACGATGTGGTGATCACCGAGATCGGGGGTACGGTGGGGGACATCGAGGGCCTGCCCTTCCTGGAGGCGATCCGTCAGTTCCGGCAGGAGGTGGGGCCGAGCAACGCCATCTACATCCACCTGACCCTGGTGCCGTACATCGCGGCGGCCGGCGAGCTCAAGACGAAGCCGACCCAGCATTCGGTACGGGAGCTCATGCAGATCGGAATCCAGCCGCAGGTCCTGGTCTGCCGGTCGGAACATCCGCTGGACAAGGAGATCCGAGACAAGATCGCGCTCTTCACCAACGTGGATCCCCGGGGCGTCGTGGAGGCCCGGGATGCCGAGTCCATCTATCAGGTGCCCCTGGAGCTACGGCGCCAGGGCCTGGACGACTACGTGCTCGAGCTTCTGGGCATCGACGCTCCGGCTCCCGACCTCACCGACTGGACCCGGATGACCGAGCGGATCACCTCCCCCGGGCGCGGCTCGGTTCGAATCGCCGTGGTGGGGAAGTACACGGAACTGGTGGACTCCTACAAGTCGATCCAGGAAGCCCTCATCCACGGTGGGATCGCCCACGACGTGGGGGTCGAGATCGACTGGCTCTCCTCGGAGGACTTCGAGGGTGATCTGGAGGCGGTGCCCCCGCTTTCGGGGCATGACGGACTGCTGATCCCGGGGGGATTCGGTCCCAGAGGAGTGGATGGGATGCTGGAGGCCATCCGTCATGCCCGGGAGTCCGACCAGCCCTTCTTCGGCATCTGCCTCGGACTTCAGTGCGCGGTGGTAGAGTTCGCGCGGAACGTGTGTGGACTCGGCGAGTCCCATTCCATCGAATTCACACCTGAAGCCCTGGATCCGGTGATCTGTCTGATGGATTCCCAACGGAACGTGACGCAGAAGGGGGGCACGATGCGTCTGGGGGCCTATCCGGCCCGCCTCACACCCGGTTCCCGCACCGCAGCGATCTACGGGACCACCGAGATCTCCGAGCGACACCGGCACCGTTACGAGGTCAACAACCGCTATCGGGAGACGTTGGAGGAGGGAGGCATGCGGGTGAGTGGAGTATCGCCCGACGGGAAGCTGGTCGAGATGATCGAGCTTCCCGGGCATCCCTGGTTCATCGCGTGCCAGTTCCACCCCGAGCTGAAGAGCCGGCCCACTCGACCCCACCCACTCTTCGCCTCCTTCATCGGGGCCGCCGCACGCCGGGCCGGGCTCCTGGAGGCACCTGCGGCCGAGCCCGGACTTCCTGCGACCGGGGGAGGCTGACGGTGGCCCTTCTGGCGAAGTTCTCCCTGATCGCCGGTCCGTGCGTTCTGGAGGACGACGATCTGAACCTCGAGATCGGTGAGTTTCTGGCGGGACTGGCCCTGAAGCAGGACCTCCCCATCATCTTCAAGGCCTCCTTCGACAAGGCCAATCGCTCGAAGGTGGACTCGCCCCGAGGACCGGGTCTCGAGGAGGGACTCCGGAGACTCGAGCGGGTCGGGGCCGCCACCGGGCTGCCCCTCCTCACCGATGTGCACGAGCCTTCCCAGGCGGCAGCGGCATCCCAGGTGGTGGATGTCCTGCAGATCCCCGCCTTCCTCTGTCGACAGACCGATCTGGTCATGGCCGCCGCCGAAACGGGGTGCCCGGTGAATGTGAAGAAGGGGCAGTGGATGGCCCCCGAGGAGATGGCGGCGGTGGTGGAGAAGGCTCGGGTCGGCGGCGCGGAGACCCTCACCGTGACGGAGCGGGGTACCTTCTTCGGCTATGGAAACCTGGTGGTGGACATGCGGTCCTTCCGACGCATCCGAAGCGCCGCCCGGGTGCCCGTCGTCTTCGATGGGACCCACTCGGTCCAGCGACCGGGGCGAGNCGACGGGTCGAGTGGGGGAGATCCAGAACACATTCCCGACCTGGTTCTCGGCGCGGTGGCCGCGGGCTGCGACCACCTCTTCCTGGAGACCCATCCCGATCCGAGGGGGGCGCCTTCGGATGGCTCCAACATGCTCCCCCTGGAGCGATTGGCCGAACTCATCACCAGGGTGAAGCGGGTTCGCGAGGCCCTGGCCCCATGATCGGGGGGCGACGACGGACCCCGGTGGAAGCTCCGGTGGACAACGAACGAAGCCTGGGAGGCGAGCGCATCCCCCGGGTCCTGGCCCTCCGGATCCGACTAGTGGTTCTGGATGTGGACGGCGTGCTCACCGATGCGGGAGTCTACGTGGGCGAGACGGCGGACGGGGTCCCGGTGGAGATGAAGCGCTTCGACATCCAGGACGGTCTGGGCATCCACCTGATGCGGGACGCCGGGCTCTCCGTGGCCTTCCTCTCGGGGCGTCCCTCTCGGGCCACCAGCATCCGGGCCGAAGAGCTTGGCCTCGAGGAGTGTATACAGGAATCAGGTGGACTGAAGATTCCGGCCATGAAGGCGCTGATGACCCGAACGGGAGTGGACTGGGACGAGGTCGCCATGTTGGGCGACGACCTTCCGGATCTTCCGGTGCTACGGCGCGTGGGACTGCCCGCAGCTGTAGGGAACGCGGTCCACGAGGTCCGGAAGGTGGCCCGCTTCACGACCCGGCGGGACGGGGGGAAGGGCGCGGTCCGGGAATTCGCTCGGGTGCTCCTGGAAGCCCGAGGAGAGTGGGACGAACTGGTGGAGGCCTACTGTGCGGCACGAAGCGGCGACTGAGCGGTCCCCCGGGGCTGGGCCCGAGGGAGAGCGACGACCCACGTCGGAGGCGCTGCTCTCCGAGGGTCGCCGTGTGCTCCATTCGGAGGCCGGCGCCGTGGCCGCTCTCGCCGATCGCCTCTCCCACGACTTCATCGAGGCGGTGGAGCTCCTCCACCGGACTCGGGGTCGAATCATCGTAACCGGGGTGGGGAAGAGTGGAATCGTGGCCCGAAAGGTCGCGGCCACCCTCACATCGACCGGGACTCCGGCGACCTTCCTCCATCCGGTGGACGGCCTCCACGGTGACCTGGGGATCGTGTCGCGCGAGGATGTGGGGATCTTTATCTCGAAGAGCGGCGCCACCTCGGAGTTGGCCGGCCTGATGGAGTATCTGGCCCGCCTCGGGGTTCCCGTCATCGCGCTCACGGGCAGGTTGGACTCCCCTCTGGCCCGCCACGCCCGGGTGGTCCTGGACTGCGCGGTATCCCAGGAGGCATGTCCCCTGGATCTGGCCCCCACCTCCTCCACGACCGCGGCGCTGGCGATGGGGGATGCGCTGGCCATGGTTCTCCTTCAGCGGAAGGGATTCCGGTCCGAGGACTTCGCCCGCTTCCACCCTGGAGGTGCGTTGGGTCGGAAGCTCACCCTGCGGGTGCACGACCTCATGGTCGGCGAAGGGTATCCGGAGGTTCACCGGGACGCGTGTATGCGGGACTGCATCGTGCCCCTGGCCCACATGCGGGGCACCGTTCCCATCACCGATTCCGAGGGCCGGGTGGTGGGGGTGGTGACCGCAGGCGACCTGACCCGGCTCATGGAGCGGAACGAGGAGTTTCTGGACGTGCCGGTGGAGGAGGTCATGACGAAGGCCCCCCGGGTGACCTCGGCCGGTCAGCTGGCCGGCGCGGTGGTTCGGGTCATGGAGGAGCACGGAATCATGGCGCTCCCGGTGGTGGACGAAGGGGAGCGGCTCATGGGCGTCGTGCACCTCCACGACCTTCTCAGGTCAGGGGTCGTATGACATACCGCATCATGGTGTTGTGGATCTTTCTCGGAGCCTTGTTGGCGGTGGTGGCCTGTGAGGAGGAGCGGGACGTGGCCACCGTCTCACCGGAGCTGGCTGCCATGGACGCCGACTTCATTGTCGTGGGAGGAGAGCAGTTCGTGAGTCAGGACGGTACCGTGGAGGCCCACCTCGTCTACGATACGGCCTTCCAATGGAACGACTCTGCGTCGGCCGCACTGCGCAGGTTGGAGCTCGTCGTCTTCCATGAGGACGGCACCGAGCGAGCCCGGGTGACTTCGGATCGGGGTCGGTTGGACCAGAGCACGGACCGGATGATCGCCCAGGGAAACGTGGTCGTGGTGATTCCCGGAGAGGGTCGGACGATTCGGACCGAGGAGCTTCACTACGACCCGCAGGGCGGCCAGATCTGGAGTGATTCGTCGTTCGTGATGGATGTTCCGGGGCAAAGGCTCACCGGCGCGTCCTTCACCTCGGACATCGACTTCCGGAACTTCGAAGCCCGCGGGAGGCCCCGATGAGGACGGCTCCGTCTTCGGACGCCCTCTGGTACGGGACCGCCGGGTCCCCATGGATCCCGCAGGCCCTGGGACTGATCCTCGGGCTTTTCACGCTCCTGCTTGCGACCGGAGCCCAGGAACTCAGCGCTCAGGACCTGGGGACGGACTGTGAACTCCGGGAATACGCCTCGATACGTTCCACCCAGTCGGCCCCCGGGCTTCGAGTGACCTGGCTCGCCGAACCGTTCCTGGTCTGTCCCGATGGAACCCGCATCCGCTCCGATTCCGCCGTGGTCTACGAACAGAGTCGGCGGGCGGAGCTCATCGGAGGGGTTCGATTCGAGACCGAGGCCCGACTCCTGGAGTCCCGGTTGGCCGACTACTTCGAGAGGGAAGGGCGCCTCTTTGCCAGAGATGATGTGGTGTTCACCGACCTCGAGCGAGGCAGCGAGGTCCGGGGCGATACTCTGACCTACCTGGGAGTTACGGAGCGGCGTGCAGAGGAACAGGTCACCGTGACCGGAGGGCGGCCCGAGGCGATCCTGGAGCCTCCCACGGACCGGGTGGGGCCCGACAGGGCACCGGCCCCCTACCGAGTCATCGGAAACCGGCTCCGCTTCGAAGGGGAGCGCTTCTTCTGGGCGGATGGGGACGTGGAGGTGTTCAGGGAGGAGTTGGAGGCCTACGCCGATTCATTGGCCTTCGACCAGGGGAACGGGCAACTGTTCCTGAACGGAAATGCTCGGGTTCTGGCCGAGGCTGAGATGGAAGGAGATCAGATCAACCTCACGATTCCCGACGATGTCCTGGAACGGGTGACGATTCGCCGCCGAGGACGGCTGGTGACCGAGGACCTGGATCTGGTGGGCGAGGAGATCCGTGTAACTCTGGAGGATGAAAAACTTCAACGTCTGGTGGCCGTGCACCGGAACGGATCGGACGAGGATCCTCCCCCTCGTCCCCGAGCCGTGACGGCGGACTTCACGCTGCAGGCCGACTCCATCGACGTGCGATCGCCCGACGAGATCCTGGAGACGGTCCATGCCGTGGGGCGAGCCCGGGGAGAGACGCTGACCCGGGGGCAGGCTCCCCTTCCGGTGGAGGCGGAGGACGAACTCGATCCGACGGACGCGGACCAGATCCTGGAGCAACTGGAGGAGCTCGGCGCCGACCCTCCTCGGGAGCCGGACGCCGAGGGGGTCGACGAGGATGGGTCCGATCCGCCGAGGATCCAGATGGATCGGGACTGGATCGAAGGCAACGAGATCCTCGCGGTCTTCGAGCCGGTGATGGAGCCCTCCGAGATCGCCGCCGGAGCGGAGGACGAGCCCGACCAGGACCCCGATGCCGACGAACCGGACCCGGAGATCGACCTCGAGACCGCCCTCTCGGACTCCCCCTCCGAGGGGGACGAGGAGGCTCGTCGACCCCAGTACCGTCTGGTCCGGCTCGAGGCCAGGGGGAACGCTCGGACCCTGTATCGTTCTCCACCGGAGGAGGATCGGACCGCGGGTGGCGACCGACGAGACCGTCCCGGTTCTGCTGGCCCGTTGTGGGCCGTCAGCTATATCGTGGCCGAGGAAATCGCCATCTTCCTCACCGAGGGTGAGGTGGAGAGACTGGAGGCCCGGGACACGGTTCTGGGTATCCAGCTCGAGCCGGATCGGGACGGACGGGGGGAAGAGAACTCGGAATCGGGTGATGAGCGGGGGGATTCCCCGGAAGGCCAACCGGAGGTGTGATGGATTCCAGAGATGGGTTCGAACGGGACGAAGGGCCCCATGGAGACGTGTCTCCACAGGGGGTGACAACGGAGACCGAGAGGGATCCGCCGCCGGAGG
>SL_3KL_010_SEDDRAFT_10004683_pt1 | contig 12353 bp, 8 predicted proteins | sample SodLakKL_010_SED_2_FD_10381 | JGI IMG/M metagenome (IMG submission 10381)
CTGGCCAACCGGCACCTCAGCCTGCTGCTCTACAACCGGGAGGCGGAGAGGGCGGTGCGCCTGCTCAACGACCACTTCTGCATCCACCCCCACAGGGTGCGGCTGTTTGTGGCCGGTCTTGGTGCTGTCGGCGGCAAGCTCCTGGAGCTGCTGCACGATTTGAATGATCCCATAGTGGATCTGAGCATCATCGGGGCCTGTGATACGGATAAAATGGCGTGGCATCCTTCCGGAATCCCGACGCGCGAAATTACAGGGCGGGTGAGCCAGGGACAAACAACCGACTGGCCCTTCATCATCAGCCACCTGTCCAAGGAGTACCCTTACCGCACAATTTTTGTGGATGCCACCGGCGATCCCGACGTGGCACGGAAATATCCGCAGCTGCTGAAGGCGGGAATACATGTGGTCACTCCCAGCAAGCGCGCCAACAGCTTCGAGCAGGAGTTCTTTGATTCCCTCATGGATTACACGGTCAACAAAAACACGCATTATCTCTACGAAGCAACAGTGGGAGCCGGCTTGCCCGTGATCCAGACGATCAGGGACCTGCGGAGAAGCGGCGATGTGATCCAATCCATCTCCGGCGTGGTCTCCGGGACCATGACCTATCTCTTTGCCAAACTGGAGGAAGGGGTTCCGTTCGACCGCATCATCCTCAGGGCAAAAGAGCTGGGGATCACCGAGCCCGATCCGCGCGACGACCTTTCCGGTGAAGATGTCGCCCGCAAGTTCATGATACTGGCACGTACGTCCGGCTTCCGGATTGAGCGGGAGGATATTTCCGTGCAGGATCTGATACCGGAATCGTTCAGGCACGTTTCACGGGAGGATTTTTTCGAAAAACTCCCGGAACGCAACGATTACTGGAAGAAAAAAGTGGCAGAAGCCAGGAAGAGAAACGAGGTATTGCGATATACCGGACATCTCGAAAATGGAAAAATAACGGTTGGCATGCAGTCCGTGCCCGTTAAATCGGCTTTGGGAACACTCTCCGGGACAGACAACCTGCTTTCGTTCCGCACCGAACGCTATGCCCGGAGCCCGCTGATCATCCAGGGTCCCGGCGCAGGAAAAGAAGTCACGGCTTCCGGTGTGCTGGCCGATATCCAGAAAATCAGCCGCCGGCTGCTGATCTGATCGTAATTTGCCGCCTGATACCGGACTTCAGTCTGCAGTCTTTCGGTCGTCAGTCTACGGTCTTTTTTTTAATTGTGGGAAATTGTCCCACTATCTTATAACATATTTTGCACATATATCAAGAGACGTGCATCAGTCACTTCTTTATAGTTTCATGGGCAATTCTGTCCGTTCGTCCATGAAAACATTAAAAAAAATCCGGTTAAAAATCCCTTTTTTGCTTGACATGTAGTTACAAAATAACCTACTTTGTGGGACAAGGTGGGAAGTTGTGGGAAAAAGTGCAACTTTCTGCCGTATGCAATCAAAAAAACGGTCTCATCAGAACGGGCAGAACCTTGGCAAGCTTCAAAGGCGAATATGATCATTCCATAGATAGCAAAGGTCGCGTGAGCTTCCCGGCACGATTGCGCAAATATCTGCCGCCGCAGAGCCAGGACAGCTTCACGATTCTCAAGGGACTGAACCGTTGTCTCCTCCTGTATCCGGCCGAGTATTGGCTTGGGGTGGAGGGTCGTCTTTCCGGCATCAACGAGTTCCAGCAGGAGAACCGGACCGTGCTCCGCAACTTCCTCCGCTCCGCCGAGGATCTGACACTCGACAAACACAACCGGCTTGCCATACCTCCGAAATTGATGGAATGGGCCAGTATTACCAACAAAGTGATATTCATCGGGATGGGTGAGAGTATTGAACTGTGGTCGCCGGAGATGCTCGAAAAAGCCGACCAGGAACTCAGCCCCGACGCCTATCGTGAAATGTTCGAAAATGTAATGGGAGATGGTTCTACACAATGACCCATGTCACGTATCACAAACCCGTATTGCTGAATGAAGCGATACGATACCTGGTTACCGATCCGCATGGTATCTATGTAGACGGCACTTTGGGTGGCGGTGGTCACAGTGCGCACATCCTTGAAGAACTTTCCGGTAAAGGACGGCTTTTTGCCATCGACCAGGACGATGATGCCCTGCGCGTGGCGGCAGAACGGTTCGCGGATGAAGACAGGGTTTCACTGATACGTGGCAACTTCGGCTATATGGACGTGCTCCTGCCGAAAGATGCAGAGGAAAACCTGTCCGGTATCCTTCTGGATCTGGGCGTCTCCTCGCACCAGATCGATGAGCCGGGACGCGGGTTCAGTTTTCAGAAAGACGGTCCGCTGGACATGCGCATGGGCGCGTTGCAGGACCTGACCGCGGCGACCATCGTCAACGAGTACGAATACGAAGACCTGCGGAATCTCTTTTTCGAATTCGGCGAGGAGCGGCAAAGTGCCCGCATTGCCCGTGCCATCATCCGCGACCGTCCGCTCGAAACCACCGGCCAGCTCCGCGACACGGTGGCTTCCGTCATCCCGGAACGGTTCCTCAATAAATCCCTCGCGCGCATTTTCCAGGCCCTCCGCATTGCGGTCAACAGCGAGTTGAACATGCTGAAGAGGGCGCTCGAGAAAGGCACGGCCCTGCTGCGGGAGGAAGGCCGCTTTGTGGTTATTACCTATCATTCACTGGAAGACCGGCTCTGTAAAAATTATTTCCGCTACGGCAATTTTGAAGGCAAACCTGTTAAAGATTTTTATGGCAACGACATTACCCCGTTGCGCACGCTGACCAAAAAAGTGGTCAGCCCCTCGGTAAACGAGGTCGCCGAAAATCCGCGTGCACGCAGCGCCAAGCTGCGTGCCGCGGTTCGGCATAAGAGAGGTTCATCATGATCATACAGACACAGCTTACAAAAAACGCAAAGACAACCTACCGTTCCGGCACTGCCGCCAGGGAGTCCCGGACTCCGGCATCCGTCCCAAAGCCATCGCGCTATCACGGACGGGGAGTCCAGAACGGCAATGGTGACGCTAATGGTAATGGCAAGGGCAGCCATAACGGCACCGGAAACGGTTCCAATGGACGCAAGACCCGCAGAAAGACGGGCCGTTCCACCCTCTGGTCGCCATGGAAGCTGATGCTGTTGTCCATTCTGCTCGGAATGGCCGGCTCGATATACCTGACCCATGTATTTGAAACACAGAACGACCTCCGCGAGGTGCAGCAGCTTCGCAGGGAGTACGAGCGTGCCTACCGTGTCCATACCGAGGTGCGGCGCAACTACGACCGCATGACCGGTCCGGCCGAAGTCTACAACCGCGCTGCTTCCCTCGGCATGATCTCCGGCGGGGCTGCCGATCCCGTGATTGTAATCTATCGCTGACCATGACAGACAGCAAAGAGTTCATATTGAACCGTATGTTTGTGGTATTCGGGCTGATGCTCCTTATACCGCTGGTCATCGGTCTGCAGATCATCCGGATACAGATCCTGGAGGGTTCACAACTGCGCACGCTCTGGAGTGCACAAGCCATGGATGTGATCCCCATCCCGGCACAGCGTGGACTGATTCTGGACAGCAGCGGTCGTGAGCTGGTCGGCAACACGGTCACCTATACGGTGGCTGTTGATCCGCACTTCCCCGGTTTCAGTTCCGAGGATTTGCGCACATTTGCGCGCTCGCTCGCCTCCGTGGCCAGCGGCACCCCTGCCAGCTATCAGCAGCGCATCCGTTCTGCTCATCCGCGCTCCCGCTATATCGTGCTGGAGCGGAATCTCAGCGCCGAGGCGGTCGAGCAGCTGCGCGAACTTGGAATGCGGGCGGTCATCCTTGAAGAGCAGTACCGCCGCCGTTACAACTACGAAACCCTGGCTTCGCACGTGGTCGGATATGTGAACCACGAACTGACCGGCATGTCCGGACTCGAATCATCCTACAACAGCTATCTGGGCGGGCTGGATGGACAGCGGCAGGTGCGGCGGGACCGCAGCGGCCGTATTCGGGCCTATGTCGGTGCACCGCGCCGCCTTCCGCAACAGGGCCACACCCTCGTGACCACCATCGATGCGCACATCCAGGCCATTGCCGAGGAAGAACTCAGAAAAGGAGTGAATCGCGCCCTGGCCCGCAGGGGTTCCATCATTGTCATGGATCCCCGGACAGGTGCCATCAAGGCCATGGCATCCTACCCGGATTTCGACCCCAATTACCCCGCATCCTCCCCTCCCGAGAACCGGCGCAACACCATCATATCGGATATGATCGAACCCGGCTCCACGTTCAAGCTGGTCACCGCCGTGGCCGCGGTGGAGAACGGACTCGTGGATTTTGACGAGCAGTTTGACACCGGTGACGGACGACGGCTCATCAGCGGCCAGATGATGCGGGATCATGATCCGCTGGGGACGGTCAGCTTTCACGAAGCCATCCAGAAATCATCCAATATCGCTACTTCCGAGGTGGCCGGACGGCTCTCCTCCGACATGCTCTACCAGTACGCACGGAATCTCGGATTCGGTTCGCAAACCTATATCGATCTGCCGGGCGAGGAGGCCGGCCGCCTTCGCAAGCCATACGAGTGGTCGGCGGTCTCCAAGCCCTGGATCTCCATCGGCTACGAAGTTCAGGTCAACCTGATGCAGCTGGCCCAGGCATATGCCGCATTTGCCAACGACGGTTTGATCATGCGGCCTTATGTCGTGGATCGTGTCCTGGATGAGCGGGGAAGGGTGGTGCACCAGAACCGGCCCGAAACCATCCGCCGCGCAATCCGTCCAGAGACCATCGAAAAGCTTCGTCCGGTGTTTGAAAGCGTGGTCTCCGACTCCGGCACGGCCGCCTATGCCCGGATCGACGGATTCAGCATAGCCGGAAAAACAGGCACCGCCCAGAAATTCATCGATGGCCGTTATCGCGCCCGGTACATCGCCTCCTTTGCGGGGTTCTTTCCATCGGAAAACCCCAGCTACGTCACCCTGGTCATGATCGACGAACCCCGGCTCAGCTACTACGGCGGATTCATTGCCGGCCCCGTCTTCCGCAACGTCGCGCTTCGCCTGGTCGGGCTGGATGATGAGCTGCATCTCAGATTGCCGCAGGATGAGCCCCGGCTCCCGCTGGCTGTCGTTCCCGATATCCGGGGCATGCATCGCGATGAGGCACGGGCCGTGCTCAGCGACTACAACATCCGCCACCGTTTCACCGGCAACGGCGAATATGTGGTTGCCCTTGCGCCGGAGCCGGGCGAGCAGATCCAGCGTTCCGATCCCCTTCGTGTCACACTTTCGCACAGCATCAGCAGCGACACTACCCGCATCAGCGATCGCCATGCCAGTATCCCCGATGTGCGGGGCATGAGCATGAGAAAAGCTTCCGTCTGGCTGCGTCAGTCCGGTTTTGACGTTGAAATGGTTGGATCGGGTACCGTCTATGCGCAGTTCCCGCTGGCCGGACAGCAGTACCGGACCGGACAGACCGTCACCATTCGCGGGCGGGCCCGTGACCTGCCCACCATATTGTCACACCGGGGGCGCTGATGAAGACAGCGGAACTGCTCCATATCATCCACCCCCTGCAACAGTCCGGCTCCTATGAGGGGCCATTGGGACGGCTGCGCCTCGACTCCCGGTCCGTGCGAAAAAACGATATGTTCATAGCACTTCGCGGAACGGCATCCGACGGACACCTGTTCATCCGCGATGCCATCAGAAAAGGCGCCCGTGTGGTGGTCTGCGAGCACATCCCGGAAGATCTCCTCAGCGAAGACCTGCTGTTTCTCCAGGTCGCCGACACCCGCGCCATTATCGGCGACCTGGCCCAGGCATTTGCCCGCCATCCCGCCCGCAGCATGAAAATGGTCGGAGTGACCGGCACCAACGGCAAGACCACCGTCTGCACGCTGGTCTACCAGGTCCTGCGCAAGCTCGGATACAATGCCGGCTTGCTCGGAACGGTCGAAACCCGCATCGGCGACCGTGTCATCGAAAGCCGCCTCACCACACCCGATGCGGTCAGTCTCGCTGAGACCCTCGAGGAGATGGCCGCCATCGACACGGCGTTTGCCGTCATGGAAGTCTCTTCCCACGCCCTGGAGCAGCAGCGCGTTGGCGGTATCCGGTTTGATGTGGCCGCATTCACCAACATCAGCCAGGACCATCTCGACTATCACCGCGACATGGCCTCCTACATCGATGCCAAGAAACGCCTCTTCACCATACTGGATGACAAGGCCGTTGCCGTTGTCAACCGCGATGACCCCGAATCCTACAAGGTCACCGAGGGATGCCACGCCGATATCTGGGAGTTCAGCTTCCGGGAGGATCGCGATTTTCGCATCCTGGACGAAGGTCCGGATGGATTGGTGCTCGACCTGGACGGTGCCATCGTGAGCACTCCGCTCACCGGACGCTATAACGCCTATAACGTTGCCCAGGCCTACCTGATCTGCCTGGCGCTGGGTTGTGCAAAAAACAATGTTGCAGCGGCACTCGGGGAAGCGCCGGGAGCGCCGGGACGGCTCGAACGGGTTTTCCCGAAAACGACCGATACCGCCCGCGGCGGCAATGCCAAAGGTGATGATGCCAGAATGGAAGCCGTTGAGCCGCTAGAAGAAACGGCATTTCACACATCCGCCCCCAAAGTGTTCGTGGACTACGCCCACACCCCCGATGCCCTGGAGAATGTGTTGAGGGCGCTTGCCGCTGTGCGCGGCGAAAGGGACACGCTGCATGTGGTGTTTGGATGCGGCGGCGACCGGGACCAGTCAAAAAGGCCCAAAATGGGGCGTATTGCCGATAAATATGCCGATGTAATCACGCTGACATCGGACAATCCCCGTACCGAGGACCCCGATGCCATCATACGGGACATCCGGAAGGGGGTGGTCCGCAGCGACAAGATTTTCGTGGAAGCCAACCGGCGCAAAGCCATCCGGTCCGCCATCCTGGAAGCCGATACGCGCACCATGGTCCTGGTCGCCGGGAAGGGACACGAGCGGTATCAGGAAGTGCACGGGCGCCGGCACAAGTTTGACGACCGGCAGATTGCCGGCAAGGCGCTCACGGAATGGATCGAACGGCGCATCCACAAGAAGGGCCGCCGGACCGGGAAACATTCTGCGGATAAGGCCGGAAATCCGTCGGCAGGACACCCCGCAGATCATTCGGGGAAAAAGTCCGTGGGACATTCTGCTGAACAGTCCATAAACCGGAAGGAGGTGACCTGATGCTGTATCTTCTGCTGGACTGGATCAACCAGACGTTCAATCCCCCGGGTTTCGGGGTGTTCACCTTTATCACGGTGCGCAGTGCCCTCGCTGCGCTGACGGCCTTTTTCATGTCCGTATTCTTCGGCCAGAAAGTGATCCGGCTGCTCAACCGTCTGCAGCTTCAGGAGAATATCCGGGAGGATATCGGCCTGGACAACCACATCGAAAAAGCCGGCACGCCGAGCATGGGCGGCCTGCTGATCCTGCTGGCCATCGTCACCGGCACGGTCTTCTGGGCGCGGCCGGACAATATCTACATCTGGCTTATCCTCATGGTGACGGTCGTCCTCGGCGGCGTCGGTTTCGTGGACGACTACATCAAGATCATCCGCAAGAACAAGGAGGGGCTGCTCGGCAAGTTCAAGATCATCGGACAGGTGACCGTGGGGGCGGCACTGGGCATGGTGCTCTATTTCCATCCCGAATTCCAGGATTATAACACATTAAGTACCATCCCGTTTGTCAAGGACGCCAACATAGACTACGCGTTTCTCGGGGAAGCGCTCGGTTGGGCTATCTACATCCCGGTCTGCATTTTCATCATCACGGCGGTCAGCAATTCCGTGAACCTGACCGACGGGCTGGACGGGCTTGCCAGCGGCACCACGGCCATCGCCGGGCTGGCGCTCGGGATTCTGGCCTACGTCTCGGGACGCATCGACTATTCCAGTTTCCTGGATATCCTCTACCTGCCCGGCACCGGCGAGCTGACCATCTACTGCGCCGCCATGGTGGGGGCCTGTTTTGGATTTTTGTGGTACAACTCCTATCCCGCCGAAGTGTTCATGGGCGATACCGGATCCCTGGCGCTGGGCGGGGGCATCGGAGCCGTGGCACTGATGATCCACAAGGAGCTGCTGCTGCCCATTCTGTGCGGCATCTTCTTCATCGAGGCGCTGTCGGTCATCATCCAGACCAGCTACTTCAAATACACAAAAAATAAATACGGCGAGGGCCGGCGCTTTTTCCGCATGGCCCCGCTGCATCACCATTTCGAGAAAAAAGGATGGGCCGAGCCCAAGATCGTGGTCCGTTTCTGGATCATCGCGATCCTGCTGGCCGTCTTCACCATCATCACCCTGAAACTGCGATAACAACCCGCATGACACGAATTGAACAACAGGATATCGTTGTTGCAGGCGCCGCCCGGAGCGGCGTTGCCGTTGCCATGCTCCTGAAGAGCAAGGGCGCCCGTGTGTTTGTATCCGACATCGGAAAGATTGCGGAAGAGCACCGGTCCCGACTGGAACTGGCCGGTATACCGTTCGAGGAGCAGGGTCACACCGAGAAGGCGCGTTCCGGTGACCTGCTGGTGCTGAGTCCGGGCGTTCCCAGTGATGCGCCCATCGTTCGTGCCTGGAAAAATGCCGAAAAGCAGGTGGTGGCGGAGATCGAAGTGGCATCATGGTACTGCAAAAGCCGCATTATTGCCGTGACCGGATCCAACGGAAAGACCACGGTGGTAAACTGGCTGGCGGATGTCTGGAAGCGGGCGGGACGCAGCTATCTGCTCGCCGGCAACATCGGCACGGCGTTTTCCGAAGTGGTGGAACAGACGTCGCAGGAGGTGGATGTGATCCTGGAAGTAAGCAGTTTCCAGCTCGATCATATCGACCGCTTCCGTGCACGCGTGGGCGTGCTGCTGAACATCACCCCCGATCACCTGAACCGGTACCACAACCAGTTTGAGGAGTACATCGCATCCAAGATGCAACTGCCCGGACACCAGACCAAAGACGACGTGCTGATCTACGGATTTGACGATCCCGTGGTAAAAGATCAGGTGCGGAAATTGTCCGGCCGTCCCGAAACTCCCGCCCTGCTGCCTTTTTCCAGCGAAGTGGAAGTTCCCGGAATATTCCTGCGCAACGGCATCATTCGAATTCAGACCGACCGACTTAACGAAGAGGTGTTACCAATGAAGCAACTTGCTCTACCCGGCAAACACAATTTGCGGAATGGTTTGGCCGTGGCACTTGCGGCGCGAATCTGCGAAATCGACAAAGGTCCCATCCGTGAAAGCCTGAGTGGATTTGAGGGCGTGCCGCACCGCCTCCAGAAAGTGCGGGATGTGGATGGCGTCACGTGGTACAACGACAGCAAGGCGACCAATGTGAACGCCGTCTGGTATGCCCTGACCAGTTTCTCCAAACCGGTGATCCTGATCATGGGCGGGCGCGACAAGGGCAATGACTACAGCGAGCTGGCATCCGAGATCCGCAAGAAAGTGAAGCTGGTCGTGGCCATCGGCGAAGGCCGTGAGGCGGTCCGCGAGCAGCTCCAGGGCGTGGCACCGGTCATCTGGTACGCCGATTCGATGCAGGAAGCGGTGCGCAAATGCTATATGAAGGCCGAGCGCGGCGACGTGGTGCTGCTGAGCCCTGCGTGCGCCTCGTTTGACATGTTCGAGAGCTATGAGGACCGCGGGCTGCGCTTCATCCAGGCGGTGATGACGCTCTGACATCTGCAACCCGGCAACCGGGCACCAAAAACACGACAAGCGGCACCGACCGCATCCACCCGACAAGACAAACAGAACACGCAACCGGCACCGACCGCATCCACCCGACAAGACAAACAGAACACGACAAGCGGCACCGACCGACATCCAATATCACAAAACGGCAGCATGATCGTATCCGACACCTTTAAAAAGCAATATCTGTTCGAGCAGCCGCCCAACGGCGCTGCTTCGGCACAGGGTGTGCCCAGCGATCGGTGGCTGCTGGTGAGCGTGATCATGCTGATGATGGCCGGACTGTTGGCCGTCTATTCCTCGATCGCCTTTTTTGCCGAGACCAAGCTCACTACGGCCGGCGCCCTGGTTGGCGGACATGCCGTGAAGCTTGTGATATCGCTGCTGGTGATGATCATTGTTTCCAAGATCGACTACCACATCATCGCGCGGCTGAGCCGGTATGCGCTGCTGTTGAGCTGGCTGTTCCTGATCATCGTGCATCTGTACGGGACGGAGGTGTTCGGCGCGCGGCGGGCGCTTCACCTGGGGGCTTTCTCGTTCCAGCCGTCCTCGCTGGCGACCGTGTCACTGCTGGTGTATGTCTCCCATCTGGTCGCCCAGAAGCAGGAGTACATAAAAAGCTTCAAACTGGCATTCATGCCGGTGATGTTCTGGATACTTGTCACCTGTGCGCTCATCGGCCTGGAGGATTTCAGCAGTGCGGCGCTGCTGCTGGCCATGTGCATGGTGATCATGTTTGTCGGCCGCGTAAGCATGCTCCACCTTTTCGGACTTGTTTTTCTGGGTGTGATCGGCGCAGGGTTGATCCTGTCGCAATCTGTCGAGCGGCAGAGCCGGCTGACCAACTACCTGGAGCAGGTCCGGCATATCGAAAGCAGCGAATTCCAGCTGGGAAGCGGGTATCAGGCCCAGCAGGGGCATATTGCCATTGCGCAGGGCGGTTTTTTAGGCGTGGGTATCGGAAAGAGCACGCAGCGCGATTTCCTGCCGGCGCCCTACAACGATTTCATCTACGCCATCATCACCGAGGAATACGGCCTGCTCGGGGCCGGGGTGATCCTGCTGCTTTACCTGTTTATCCTGTTCCGCGGCATTGCCGTGATCGCCAAGCGCGCCCGCGATCCGTTGGGAATGCTGCTGGCCGTTGGCTGCACGCTGGGAGTGACCATGTACGCGTTTGTGAATGCGGGCGTGGCTACCGGCCTGCTTCCGGTGACCGGGCTCCCCATGCCGTTTATCAGTTACGGCGGGACCAGCATGCTCTTTTCGGGCATCCTGATCGGCATCCTTCTGCGAATCTCGAAAAACAGGGAGGAGGCCTATGAGTGAGCCATTGCGCATCATGATCGCCGCCGGAGGAACGGGCGGACACGTTTTCCCGGCTATCGCCATCGCCGATGCCATCTGCGGGGAACGTCCCGATACCCGATTCCTTTTTGTCGGCACCCGCAACCGCATGGAGTGGAAGACCGTTCCGGCCGCCGGATACGATATTGCCCCGATCTGGATCAGCGGCCTGCACCGGCGCCTGACACTGAAAAACCTGCTCTTTCCGCTGAAGCTGGTGGTCAGTCTCTGGCAGAGCCGTCGACTGGTGCGCCGTTTCCGTCCACACGCCGTGATCAGTTGCGGCGGGTTCGTGGCCGGTCCCGTTGGATGGGTGTCCGCCCGCTTGGGCATACCGCTTTTCCTGCAGGAGCAGAACAGCTTTCCGGGCGTGACCAACCGCAAACTGGCCCCGAAAGCAGAGCAGATCTTCACGGCCTTTACCGAAGCCGAAAAGTGGTTCCCGAAAGAGAAGATCATCCTTGCCGGCAATCCGGTGCGGCAGGGTCTCATCCGGAAAATGCAGGATCCGGCGTTCCCGGAACAGGCGCGCCGGCATTTCGGACTGGACAAAGAGCGTCCGGTGCTGCTTGTCATGGGTGGAAGCGGCGGTGCCAAAAGCGTCAACGATGCCATGCTCAAGAACCTGGATACCCTGCTGAAGGACGGGATCCAGGTGATCTGGCAGTGCGGCGACGTCTACCTCGGGGAGATCCGCAGGCAGCTTGGCATGGATGAGTCCGGGGTGGATGCGCGCAAAGCCGGGACAACGAACGCTGCCACGGCAGACGATGCAGCCGGCACACCTGCCAAAGCCGGCACGCCTGCCAAAGCCGGCACGCCTGCCAAAGCCGGCACACCCGCATCCACAAATGAAAAATATCAGAATTTGCGTCTCTACGGTTTCATGGATGATATCACCGAGGCCTGGGCGGCCGCCGACCTGATCGTCTCGCGAGCCGGTGCCATCACCTGCTCCGAACTGCTGGCCACGGGCAAGGCGGGCATCCTGGTGCCCTCGCCGCATGTGGCCGGGGACCACCAGACGCACAATGCCCGCTCGCTTGCGGACCAGGGAGCTGCGCTGCTGCTCAAAGACAGCGATCTGGCCGAAGAGCTTCCGGGGAAAGTCCGCTCGCTGATCCATGATCCCGCTCAAAGAGCGCTCATGCAGCAGCAGGCACAGAAAATGGCAAAAAAAGATGCGGCGTCCGGAATCGCCCGGCACATCCTGGAGCGGATCGGTGCCGGAAACGAAAACCATGACGTCGGCCGCAGCGCCGCTTCCAGCCCGTCATCCAATCCGTCATCCAA